>Ga0172368_10000161_pt1 | contig 90753 bp, 86 predicted proteins | sample Lak11m_FD_114540 | JGI IMG/M metagenome (GOLD analysis project Ga0172368, IMG submission 114540) | Freshwater microbial communities from Kabuno Bay, South-Kivu, Congo - kab_022012_11m | ecosystem: Environmental > Aquatic > Freshwater > Lake | place: Democratic Republic of the Congo: South-Kivu...
ATAATAGGTAGATTTAAACAGTGCGCCAGTTTTTAACTGGCGCAAAGTTCGGAAGCGAAAAAGGAAAGGTTCAAAATCCCGCCCGCATTCCTCCCCAGACCCCTCCTGCGGGCGGGAAGAAAGCCGAGGCGGGGCAATTTCATTCCCCCAGAAAAATAGTTTGCCCCGCCGAGTCCAAATTAATTTTCAAGATTTTCGTCAAAAAAAGTTCGAACATCAATCAAAAAACACCGCCAGAAATCGAAATCGCATTTATCAATAAAGGCAAAAGAATTTTTAATCGTAAACATAAATTTTAAAAATATGAATCAAAAAGGATTTTCAAAAATTATCATTGTTTTGTGCCTTATTAGTATTGTCATTATAGGAATTGGAGCTTATTTTATTTTTTCTATTATTTTTAAAGATGGAATAATCGTTAATCCTACAAACGTTACAAAATTGGTTAATGATACCGAACCGGCAACGCAACCCACTACACCCAATAGTTTTGATGAGGATATTGTCGCAATCTCTATTGATAAAACAGAATATAGCAAAGATGAAATAATAAAAATTGTCGTTAGTAATAATTTAGACAAACCAATTTTATACTTTGGAGATGGTGATAGATTTTGGGGTATTGAATATTTTAAAAATGGCAAATGGGTAAACGCCGGATATGAAGAAGGTGGTGGTTTCCAATTAACAGACGAAAAAATTGGAGACGTTTGTTATATAGTTTTTTACGAGAGGTCGTTACCAGTTGAATTAAAGTCTGGATCAAGTTTGTCTAATCAATGGAATCAAAAAATATGTCCTTTTGGCATCCTTAACCCAGTCGACCCAAAAGCTGTTAAATATATTGGAAATGGCCAGTATAGACTAACTTTTATTTATGGTTTTGAGGTATCAAGCGATGATCCATATAAACTTTCAAATTTTCAAACCGTTTATTCAAATATTTTTACAATAAAGTAAAGAACTTGTCATCAAGGCTCGGCGAAGCTGATCAAGTCAACAAAACTGGTTAGAAGAATTTAAGATCGTCCTTTCCGTCTCGGTTTCTGCTTATGTACCATTTTTTACTTATCCACATTTAGTTTAAAAAATGTTGTTAGTTTTGGTAGTTCACAAAGCATCTGTTCAGATACTTATTAAGGCAAGACTTGTTTAACGAGTAGATGGCACAATCTAGCTATCTTATTAAATCATTAGCTTTGTTTATTTAATGTTAAAATTGGCAATATTTAGGCCATTTTTGTATGCAAAGCCAATTTTGAATAGGTAAAATATCAAAAAGTTAGTTCGTTTTTTTTGTTTTTAAATTACACATTGGGGAAAGCTAGGTCTTTTTATCTGATTAGCGTATTTTGGATTTATGACCAGATTATGCTATTGCGCTCTAGCGTGTTTTGTTTATAATAAAGTCAATTATTAAAGTAACTTATATATTATGGTTCCGTCGCGAATTTTTTTTACTAAAGGGGTGGGTGTTCACAAGGATCGTTTAGCTTCGTTTGAATTAGCTCTTAGAAAAGCTGGTATTGAAGTTTGTAACTTGGTTTATGTGTCAAGTATTTTTCCGGCAAAATGCAAAGTTATTAGTCGTGATGCGGGAATTAAATTTATTAAACCAGGACAAATTACTTTCGTTGTTTTAGCTCGAACCGAGACAAACGAACCGAATCGTTTAATTGCTTCGTCAATTGGTTTAGCTGTTCCTAAGGAGGCCAATGACAATTATGGTTATTTGTCGGAGCATCATTCTTATGGTGAAACTGCGGAAAAAGCCGGTGATTACGCCGAAGATTTGGCCGCAACAATGTTGGCGACAACTTTGGGCATTAAATTTAATACTGATACCGCTTGGGATGAACGCAAGCAGGTTTACAAGGCCAGCGGTAAAATCTTCAAAACAACAAATATCAGTCAGTCGGCCGAAGGTGATAAAACAGGTTTGTGGACAACCACGATTGCGGCTGGAGTTCTTCTTGAGTAAATTACATTTTTAGTTTTTAAACACCTCGTCCATTATGTTGGACGAGGTGTTTAGTTGATGGGGTCAAAAATATTAAGTTTTGGAGTATACTGTAAGCAATGACAATTCCATATTCTGCATATCTTGATTTTATTAACGCCTCTGTTGCCATGTGGGCGGGTTTTCGCTTATTAAAGAGATATCGTAAAACTGGGCATATATATACGGCAATTTTTGCCCAAACCGGTTTTGGCGTTGCTATTTCAATTTATTTTTCATCCGTGCCAATGATATTATTTCCGAATCAAAATTATTTGGCAGGTGCATTATATATAGTTGGATTATTTCCTTTATTCTGGGGGTTATCTCAGGCATTGCGTTTTGTTTTTATTAGACTTAATTATTTAGCGGTAGAAAAAATTATTCATCCGGTTGTCTTGGCAGTCGTATCGTTTTTTGCTTTTTTGCATTTTATAGCCGTGCCTTATCCGGAAATAATTAATGGTGTAGTTATTTGGAATATTGAGTGGCCGTTTAATATGATTTTTGCAACTTTAATCGGAGTCATTACGCTTCCCGTTGGCATATTATTTATTTCCACAACAGTGGAAAGTAAAAAAGCTCTATTTAATAAAATTTTGTTCGGTTTATCTTTTCTTTTGGCGGGAGTCGGAGGAGCCATGGTAACCATGGCGGAATCGGGATCCTTAATAACTTGGTCTTATATTATTGAGTCTTTGGGTTTTTTGATGCTCGTCATAATGTTTACTCTTGATCCGTTGGTTACGGGTGAACAAAAAGATACAAAATTTTAAATCAAAAAAATTGTCTTTACTAAATAGATTAAATAGTATGAAAATATCAAAACAGCTCCCGTCTTTGGTTAAGGAATCAGCCTTGCTTATTGTTACCGGAAAACAAGGAGCGGAATTTTATATAACAGAAAAGGGCCAAATTAATTTACAAAATAAATTTGAAGTTAAGCCACCGCGTTATTCCGACAAAGAAGGATTTTTTGGCGGTCGCGGTTCTGGAAGCAAAGGTGGAGCAAGTGGATCGGTGAAAGAAATTAACAAAATTGAAAATATTAAAGATTTTTTACGGCAATTAAAAATTGAACTGCAAAAAAATTTTGCTAAGAAAAAAACTTTCAACGTATACCTTTATGCTCCGCAATATTTAATGCGCCAAGTTAAAGAAGTGGTGCGAAGTGTGGTAGGGGAGAGTTACATGATGTCTTTTACCGGAAATTATTTAAAACAACACCCAACGGAATTGTTAAAAATGATTGGCGGTCGAGCTGATCGACGCGCAGCCAAAAAGCATGTGGTGCCAACAACAAATGAAGCCACTAAGATAATAAAGAAAAAGTCTGAGTAAGATTTAAACAATCCGTCTATTTATATAATAATTTTATTAATTACCTCCGTTTCATCGTACTAGTACGATGAAACGGGGGTGTTGGGCCGAGTCTCTGGTGGACTCGGCCACTGTTTTCCTCCTTGGCGTCGTTGCGCCTTAGCTGTTTCAAATCGGGTGGCGGATGTTACTCGTTTCCGTTTGTGTCGTGGTGAATGTGGTTATTCACCAGCTGAGCGATTTCGTTCAGGGTCGTCCAGTCTTTGGGGGTGTAGCGGGGTAACAGAAGTTTTTCCGGACGCCCCCGATGGTGTCCCGCTTCTTTGTAGCTGAAGAGAATTTGAATGTCTCCTCGCCAATCGAGCGACATCATGCGTAGGCAACCACCAGCGACAAGAACCATACTCAGGCGTAGCCACGGGTCGACAAGCAATACTGCGCCAAAAGTTGTTGCCGTCAAAATCGCTCCACCGGCACAGATACGCCATTTACTTCCTATGACGCGTTTCAACTCGACGAGCCGAAGGTCTTTGACGGGGATTGTGAAGAACTCACCAACCCCGAACCGTTTGACGACCAGAGTGTGGCCGTCAAAGCAGACCACCATTTTTTTGGTTAATTCGAACAATCTTACTGCGTTCATGGGACCCTCCGTTGTTCCCAAAGTTGAGATGACCACATCTTACGCTATTCAACTGGAGAGTCAAGGTAATTAATATTATTGAATTACTAGAAAATCAAGCGTATAATTATTAAATCGTTTTATTTTAAAATAATTAAAATCGTGTTTAAGAAAAAATTGTTTAGTTTATTTTTGGGTTTTGGTATCTTCGTATTTTTAGGCATACACTCTATTTCTCCGGCTCGTGCAGAGTTTCAGTTAATTTCAGAAAATACTACTTGGACGGCCGCCGGTAGTCCCTATGTTTTACTTAAAGAAACCATAGTGACGGAAAACGTTACTTTAACTTTAGAACCCGGGACAATTGTTAAAGGATACCGCAATGGCGCCTTAACTGTTCGTGGGGAATTAGTAGCCATTGGCACCGAGGATAACCCAATTATTTTTACTTCAGTAAAAGATGACAGTGTTGGGGGTGATACAAACAAAGATGGAAATTTAACAATCCCTAGGCATGGTGATTGGCCTTGGGTTCGATTCGCGTCCGGAAGCACCGGAACAATACAGCATGCGATAATTAGGTATGGAGGAAAAGGTTGGTCTGTTTTACCTAGCTACCATAGTCAATTAGCCATTGAAGGATCAAGTCCAACCATTTCCAATGTTCGTATAGAAAATGGTTATAATTGGGCTGGTTATGGTATAAAAGTTTTGGGGTCAAATTCAGTCATTGAAGATTGTGTTATAACCAACGATTTAGATGAACCAGATTTAAGTAATGCTATAAGCTATGGTATTTGGATTGATGGTGGATCGCCACATATATTAAGGAATGAAATTTATAATAACGGCGCCAGTGGAATTATTTTAGTAGAACAATATTACGAAATCGGAAACCCTGAAATTACAGACAATCGTATTTACAATAATGGTGACCGGTATTATAAAATTTTTGGTAAAAAATTAGGCTTAAATAATGAGACCGATAATTTAATTGATGTCAGAAATAATTGGTGGGGTGATGATTCTGGGCCAAAAGTTGTGGGTAACGAATGGGGGCTAGGACAGGAAATAATTGGCAACCCTGTGCTTTATGATCCGTGGATTGGAAAAAAAGTTAAAACGCCAGTGTTGCTCGTGCCCGGAATTATTAGTACGGAATTAAAAAAAGATGACGATTTATTGTGGCTTGACTTAAGTCAGATATTTACCGACAGAGACGATTCTTTTCTTGATGTTTTAGCTATGAATTCCGATGGTATCCCGACAGATTTATCCGTCGTTGCCGGGAATATTATTAAAAAACTGGATTTACCCGCACCCGTAAACGATTACGATATTTGGGAAGGGTTGATTTCCGAACTTGAAGCCAATGGGTACAAGGAAGGCGTTGATTTATTTTTCTTGCCTTACGATTGGCGGTTGGACTTAAAATACTCAAGTAAAGAATTTACTAAAAAATTAAACGAAATACGAACAAAAACCGGCGCGAGTAAAATTGATGTGGTGGCCCATAGTATGGGCGGGTTAGTGGTTAAACGACATATTTTAGATAACGCAGATCATGGTATAAATAAATTGGTTTTTATTGGCACCCCACATCTGGGCGCACCAAAAGCATTAAAAGCATTGATGTTTGGTGAAGCTTTTACGTTGCCAGGTTTATCGAACAAAAAAATGAAAGAATTATCTCAAAATATGTTTTCTAATTATGAACTTTTACCTAGCGCGGAATATTTTGCAAAAAATGGCGGGTATTTTGTTGACGCCACCGACAGGTCTAATCTGCAGTTATTGGATTATTCGGAAACAAAAAATTTACTTAACGAAAAAGGACTTAACGCTAAAGCCATAAGCGCGACTGAAAATTTTCATAATTCCACCTTAGATAATATCGATTTACTCAGTGTAGGTATAGATACTTACAATATTTCTGGATGCGACAGCCCCTCAATTAAAAGAATTGTTAAAGTTAATTCGTCGCACAATGAAGATAAATATCTTTTGCAAATGGGTCCGGGGGACGGAACAGTGCCGTTTAGTAGTTCTACCGCGATTATAAGTAATAAAGAGTTTTATGTAAAAAAGGCCGATCACGGTCAGATGCCTAGTAATAGTACGGTTCGTAAACTTGTTACTGGTATACTCGGTAACTCTCCGGATTATTCAGATTCGCTTCCGGGTTTAATTACAGACACAAACAAATGCAAGGTTAGCGGTAAGCTAATATCCGTACATAGCCCAGTTGATTTACATATTTATGATAGTCAAGGAAATCACGTGGGGCCGGATGATAATGGAGGATACGAAGAAAATATACAAGGAGTGGTTTATGAAGTATTGGGTGGGAATAAATTTGTATTTTTGCCCACATTAGAAGGTGAAGAGTATGGTTTAAAATTAAACGCAACAGATACAGGTTTTTTTGATTTACGAGTGGGTAATATTTTGGACGATGAAAATTTGGAAACAGTTTATTATAATTCAGTAGCCATTAGTAATTTTTCTAAAGCAGAAATGGTGGTTAACGACAATAGTTTAGATACCGAACTACAGCTCGATTATAATGGCACCGGAAATTACGAAACAGTTAACGCGAGCTCTGTATTAGGATCAAACGAAAGTATGGATTTAACTCCTCCTGAAAGTTTTATTGCTTTAGCGGGAATTAATGGAAACAATGGTTGGTTCAGGTCAAAAGTAGGTGTTGTTTTGTTTGCGACCGACGATAATTCGGGGGTTTTAAAAATAGAATATAGTCTTGACGACGGTGCAACATGGAAGTTGTATACCACACCGTTTGATGTTGAAACAGATGGTTTTAATACATTGTTATATCGCGCCACTGATAAAGCCGGCAATACGGAAATTTATAAAACTGAAGTAATAAGTATTGACACCACTCCGCCGGAAGCTACGCTTGGTTTTAATTTAAGCAGTTTAAAACTGGAAGTAATAGGTAAAGACGATTTATCAACTGTTTCTGTTTCGCAGGTAGATAATTATTATATTCTTGAAGACAAAGCCGGCAACACAACGGAAATATTATTAGCCCAGCAGTCAAAAACAAAGTCATTGTATGCCTCTGTTACTAGTTTGTTGTATAATGGTGTGGAGAGTTTATTGGACAGGAAAAATAAAGTTATATTTAGTTGGTCTTTTGATAAATTTGGCGCCCTAAAAAAGCTTGTTCAAAAATCTGTTGTTACTAAGGAATTTAATATTACGGCTAGTTACAATAGTTTAAATGGTACAACAAAATTAACAGGTAAAGATCAAAGTGGAAAAATTAAAGAATTTTATTCTAATTTAATAGATTTATTTTTATTTACCAATAAAGGTAATTTAATATATGCAACTGAATAGTAGCTCAAAAACAGTTTTTAGATATTTAGCTTTTATTGTTTGTGGTTTAGTTGGTGCATGGATATTAGTGGGTTTATCAGAAGTTTTAGGTTTATCTCATTTTAATTTTTGGCCACTTGGTGGTGCTTCATGGGCTTTGTGGGTTTATCCATTTTATTTGCTTGGGAGTTTATTGTTATTCTATAAAATTTTTAAGTTACCAAAAAATATTTTGTGGCTTATTTTATTAGTAACGATATTTTTTAGTGCCTATTATTACTATTTAATTGGACCAATTATATTTCAAAATCCAATTCCATTTGGAATAGGAGCAATTGATTATTAATTAGTATGCCAGAGAAAAAATCTTCTGAATTTTGGAAAAGAAAACGGTTAATTATTCCAGATGATGCTGTTTCTGATTGGGATAAAACTTTAGCTGAGGGGGGGGTAACAGAAGACGAACGGAAAAATATTTTTGCGAATACTAACGAAAATTTTTCTAATAAAGTAGACGAAGAAGAAAGAGAAAGGGAAATGGCCAGAAGGTTATTGGGTCGCGACGGTTCTCAAGTTGCAGAAGAAGACATTAAAGCCCTTCTTAAAAAGTGGAGAGGAAATAGGATGTAGTTTGGCTAATTTTAATGTTGTTAAGGATGGCTTTTCTTGCTAATCTTGAGGTACGTTAACTAATAATTATTTATGTTAGATCAAGCTATTCGAGATTTTTCAAAACAATTTGAATATGAGCCAGTTGTTGTTAATGCTCAAAAACTTAAGAAATTAAAAAAATTTGTAGTTTGCGCCATGGGCGGTTCAAACCACGCCACGGATGTTTTAAAAGCCAGGTATCCTCATCTTCCGATAATCGTCCATCGCGATTATGGTTTGCCGGATGTTGATAATATTCGCGATTATTTAATTGTTGCTTGTTCTTATTCCGGCAATACCGAAGAACCAATAGATGCCTTTAAGGTTGCCGTAAAAAAGGGTTTAAATGTTGTCATTATTTCAAAAGGAGGGGAATTAATTGATTTAGCTCGCGCGAGCGGTGCGCCGTATATTCAGATACCAGACACCGGTATTCAGCCACGTTCAGCTACTGGATTTATGTTTATGGCGCTTCTTAAATTAATGGCAAACAGTAAAGATTTATCTGAAGCGCGCGGATTGTCAAAAATTAAAACCACCAAACAAGAACAAGAAGGTAAAAAAATCGCGCAAAAACTCAAGGGTGGGGTACCAGTTATTTATGCCTCAACGAGAAATTATGCCGTGGCCAATAATTGGAAAATTAAATTTAATGAAAATATAAAAATTCCCGCTTTTATTAACGTCGTGCCGGAGCTTAACCATAATGAAATGAACGGTTTTGACACAGCCAAAGGAACAAAAAAATTAATGCAAGGGTTTAAGTTTGTTTTTATAAAAGACAGCGAAGACGACCCTCGTGTTATTAAACGTATGGTAGTTTTAGAAAAATTATATAAAGCGCGCGGTTTCCAAGTTGAAAATGTTATATTGAAGGGTAAAAATCGTTTAGAGAAAATTTTTTCCTCGTTAATTTTGGCCGATTGGGTCTCGCTTTATTTGGCTAATGCTTACAATGTTGACCCGGAGCCGGTTCCTATGGTTGAAGAGTTTAAAAAACTTATCGCCTGATTTTCATTTTTGAAAGATCGGCTTATACTGGCGGTATGTATGTAATTTTTGATATTGGAGGCACAAAAACACTCATTGGTGTTACGTACGATAAAATAACATTTGAATCGGCTGTATTGCCAACCAATCTTGATTTTAAGAGAGCTTTGTTAGAGATCAAAGAAACGGTTCAGAAGTTATCCAAAGGTGCTAAGATTGAAGGTGTGGTTGGTGGGGTGCGAGCGCTTGATAAAGATAAAGGCGTGCTTCACGATCAACCACATTTTCCGCTTTGGGTCGACAAACCATTGCGCGCAGAACTTGTTAACATGTTTAACGCACCGGTGTGGCTGGAAAATGATGCCGCTTTGGCTGGTTTGGGCGAAGCTCTGGCTGGAGCCGGTCGGGGCTATAAGGTGGTAGTATATATTACCGTTAGTACGGGTATTGGCGGAGTAAGAATTGTCAATGGGAAAATCGATAGCGGCGACAAAAAATTTGTTGAAATAATTAAAATAATTACTCCCAACAATAACGAACCTCAACATTTAGAAAGCTACGTTTCCGGCACAGCCATTGAAGCTAGTTATGGCGTTAAGGCCGAAAATTTAAAAGACTCCAAAGCTTGGATAGAAATTACTAACTCTCTTGCTATTGGTTTAAACAATGTTATTGTTCAGTGGTCACCGGATATTATTGTGCTTGGTGGCGGAGTTATGAATAGCCCTTATTTAACGATTTCTAATATAAGTTCTGCCCTACAAACTATGTTTCCAGCTTCTCAAAAGACGACGGTAGCAAAGTCGGTCTTGGGCGATTTGGCCGGTTTGTACGGCGCTTTAGAAATTATAAAACATCAAACAATATGAAATTAACCGCAATTAAAACAAGGGTTTTTGTGCCACCGCAAGACGACTTGTATAAATTATTGGACGAATTTTTGCCCGAGCTAAAAGAAAAGGAAGTGGTATTTGTAACTTCAAAAATTGTGGCTATTCATCAAGGGCGATGTATTCCAGTAAGCGAGGTTAAAGACAAAGACGATTTAATAAAACAGGAGGCGGATTATTATATTCCGCGCGCCGATTCACCAAACAATTACGTTGTTTTAACAATTAAAGATCATACGCTTATTCCGTCTGCCGGCATAGATGAAAGCAACGCTAATAAACATTATATTTTATGGCCGAAAGAAATAAATAAAACCGCGACTGACATAAAAAATTATTTGCAAAATAAATTTAATATAAAAAATTTAGGAATTATTATAACCGATAGCCGGTGCACGCCGTTCCGTTACGGAGTAGTGGGAGTAGCTATTGGTTATTCCGGTATTAAACCATTGAAAAATTACGTTGGTTCGTCTGATATTTTTGGTCGCCAACTCAAAGTTTCTAAAGTTAATATTATCGATTCTTTGGCGGCGACGGCTGTGTTGTGTATGGGAGAAGGAGCCGAACAAACACCCTTGGCATTGGCTAGCGAATTAGAGAGTCTGGTTGAATTTACGAATGAAGACATGACCGAAGAAATTTTTATACCCAAGGAAGAGGATATTTATTATCCGCTGTTAAAAGATTTTTACAATGACAAAAAATGATCGGCCACATTTTATCGCTTACGCCGCCATAACTATTGACGGAAAGATTGCTCGCGATGTCAAACATTTAACCAGCTGGACAAGCCCGGAGGATAAAAAGTTTTTGCATAATCATTTGGATAAAAGCGACGTTATTATCGTTGGCAATAACACTTATAAAATTTCTCGCAAATATTTGGCAAAAAGAAATTGTTTAGTTTTTAGTCGTTCTGGCAAAGTTACTAAAAATAAAAATCTTACTTATTTTAATCCACAAAAAATTAATCTTCTTAAATATTTAGTAAAGAATAAATACAATCGTGTGGCTGTTTTGGGCGGAACCGAAATATATACTTATTTTCTCGACAAAGATCTACTGGACGACTTATACTTAACTATAGAACCGGTAAGTTTTGGTGTCGGTTTACCCCTCCATAAATCAAAACGAGGTAAAAGAAAGCCTCGTTTTATTAGTGTTATTAAATTAAATAAAAAAGGGACGTTATTGATTCATTATGAATATTCATAGAAAAAAATTAGGGCTGGCTTTAGGTAGTGGTGGCGTTCGCGGACTCGCCCATATTGGAGTTTTGAAAGTTTTTATTCAAAATAATATTCCTATAGATTTTATTGCAGGGAGTAGTATTGGCGCTTGGGTGGCGGCTCATTATGCTCTTTATCGAGATATAGAAAGTTTAACCGAAGTTACGGCCGGAAAAAAATGGGAAAAGTTGTTAACTTTTTTGGAGCCAGGTTTAAAGGGTGGGCTTATACGCGGAAACAAAAAAGAACAATTTTTACGAAAATTTTTCGTAGATTCTGATTTTTTGGACACACAAATACCTTTGCAAATTGTCGCGACGGATTTAGCTAATGGTTTATCGGTAGTTTTTTCTGAAGGCAAAATAGCGCCAGCTGTGCGAGCTAGTATGGCTGTGCCGACCCTATTTAAACCGCCGGAGTATCAAGGCAAAATCTTTGTGGATGGTGGTATTGCCAACCCCGTTCCGGATGACATAGTGCGTAAAATGGGCGCCGACGTTGTTGTTGCGGTTAATTTAAATAATATTTCTTCAACTGAAAAATTATCTAAAGATGATTTAACTTTAATGGGCGTTACTATGCGCAGTTTGGATATTATGCGTTATCATTTGGCGCAATATTGTTTGAAATCTTCCGATATAATTATTGAGCCACCGATTGTCTATGCCGGATTAAAAAGTTGGAGACAATATTTTACTCGTGAGCTTGGGTCTGACTATATAAAGATCGGTGAGGAAGAAACAAAAAAAATAATTCCCCAGTTGTTGGATTTGTTAAAGTAGTTTGAAATAATCAAACGTGGTTTGAAGTCCATTTTCAAATGAAATTTTTGGTTCCCAATTTAGTATTTGTTTGGCCAGAGTTATATCGGCCAATGAATCCTTAGCTTCAACAACCTCCGGCCCATGAGTGGCTAATATATTTTTATTGCTTACTTTAGTTATTAAATTTGCCACATCATTTACAGAAAATTTTATTCCACTGCCAATATTAATGGGGGTTTTAAAAATTTGATTATTTATTATTTCGGCGGCAATTATATTAGCCAGAACAACATCATCTACATAAATAAAGTCTCGCGTATGAGTTCCGTCGCCATTAATATTCGACGGGGTTTTTTTTAGGACAGAATTTATAAATTTAGGAATAAGCGATGCGTAGTCGCCCTGTGGATTTTGTCTTGGTCCAAAAACATTAAAATATCGCAAACAGACTGTTTCTAAGCCATATAATTCGGAGTATTGTTGGCAGTACTGTTCGCTAATCAATTTTTGTAAGGCATATGGCGACAGAGGTTGGGTTTTGGCTGTTTCTGGTATAGGTAATATTGTTGGCGTACCGTAAATGCCTGAACTCGAAGAAAAAATAAACCTTTTTATTTTAAATTTTCGACACTGTTCCAACAAATTTAATGTGCCGTTTACGTTTACTGCGTGTGTTTCCAGCGGGTTAGTTATTGAATATTGAACCGAAGGAATCGCGGCTAGATGAAAAACATAGTTAAAAGCCCCCTCTTTAAAAATTTTTGACAAATCATCATTAATACTTTGGCGATATATTTTTATTGTATTGCTATTTAAGTGGGTGGAAAGATTTTCTTCTCGACCAGACGAAAAATTGTCGACGACAGTTACTCTCCACCCTTTTTGAAGAAGGGCGTCAACAAGGTGACTACCAATAAAACCGGCTCCGCCAGTTATTAAAGCGTTCATATAATGGCAGTATATCATAGTTGATTTATCAATTGACCATATGCTAATCTCGGGGTAGTGTATGTGTACTAAATATGAGCAAAAATCGATTATTAGTTGGCGAATTAAGGGGCTGGGTAATCCACGGAGAATGTATTGGTGCCACCTTGGGTTACCCAACGGCCAACCTTTCTCGTCATTATTTTAGACATCATCCCGTCCCTAAAGGTGTTTATGCCGCTATGACCAAGCTCGGGACAAAAAAATTATTTTCGGCGGTTGTTGTCGGCGTAGACGGAAAACTTGAGGTGCATATTATTAATTGGTCCGGTAATCTTTACGGTAAATATTTAACAGTAGAACTTATTAAAAAAATTAGAGCATTAGATGTTTATAAAAATGACAGTTTGCTGAAGAAGCAGATCGCCCGAGATTTAGTTGTTGTTAAGAAAATTTTACGAACTTGCGATAGTAAATAATTGGAGATAGAGTAAAAGTTGAGGACAAAAATAATTGTATGAGCCCATCAGAAGAAATAAAATCAAGATTGGATATTGTAGATGTTATTGGGGAATATATTCAATTAAAACAGGCCGGAGTAAACCACAAAGCGCGGTGTCCTTTTCATGATGAAAAAACAGCCTCTTTAATGGTGAGTAAGCCAAAGCAAATTTGGCATTGTTTCGGTTGTGGTGAAGGCGGGGACATTTTTGGATTTGTAATGAAGCACGAGGGGTTGGAATTTCCCGATGCCCTGCGTTTGTTAGCCGCCAAAGCCGGCGTAACTGTTAAAAGCGAGTCACCAGAAAAAAGGACAGAACGCGAAATGGTTGGACGGGCGTTGGCTGAGTCCGTTAAATTTTGGGAGGAAGTTTTGTGGAAGTCAGATGAAGCCAAAGAAGCGCGTCGATATTTGCAAGACGAACGACATATTCTTCCCGAGCAGGTTCGAGCTTGGCATCTCGGTTTTGCGCCTGACTCATGGGACGGAGCAATTTCTCATTTATCGAAACTTGGAATATCAGAAGAAGATATGATTAAGGCCGGAGTAGCCGTTCGAAAAATGGCCGTGGGCGGGCGTTCGGTTTATGACAGATTTAGAAACAGAATAATTTTTCCTTTCACGAACCCGCAAGGGCAAGTTGTCGGGGTGACTAGTCGAGCCATGCCGGGTAACGATACAGAAGGGAAGTATGTAAACACGCCCGACACTATTCTTTATCATAAAGGTGAAATTTTGTACGGATTGGATAAAGCAAAAACCGATATCAGAAAGCAAGATTTGGCTATTATCGTTGAAGGGAATGTAGATGTTATTAGTTCAAACCAGTGCGGGATAACAAATGTTATTGCGGCGTCCGGTACGGCGCTTACTCCGGACCAAATCCGTTTACTCAAACGCTACACTAATCGAATTGCTTTTGCTTTTGATGCGGATATTGCCGGAGAAACAGCGACTATGCGCGGACTTATGGCTGCGCTAGCCGATGGATTGGAAGTTTTTTTAATTCGTTTACCTAAACGCGCCAATGGTTCGTCATTTAAAGATCCTGACGAATGTATTCGCGAGAATCCAGAAATTTGGAAAAAAGTTGTCGCCACCCCAGAGCCATTATTAGAGTATTATTTTCGTCGTGTTACTGTGGAACGCGATATGTCTAGACTAGAGAATAAACAGTTGGCGGTAAAAATTTTATTGCCGATTTTAGCTAGAGTTCCCGACTCCGTCGCTGTTTCCCATTACCTGCAAAAGTTATCTGCCTTAGTTCATGTATCGGAAGGGGATTTGCGTGATCGTCTTAAAGTTTCTCGGCCCAAAGAAACAGAACCAACATCATCAAAAACAACAACAGCCAAAGCAGTTGTTCGCAGTTCGTGGACAATATTGTCCGAACATTTATTAGGAGCCTTAATTGCCAATCCTAAAGACTTAACGTATGCAATTAGAGAGATAACGCCAGAAATGATTGACCCCTTATTAACAGACCTGTACAAAGAGTTCGTAGTTTTCTATACTAAAACCTCCGGCCAAGAAAATGTTGGCGCAATCGAAGAAGCGCTTAAACAACATCTTTCCGGTCAGCCCGAGGAAGTTACGTTAATTAATATGCTCGACATTCTTTCACTTCTTAAAGATAAGGATTTTGCTGATATGACCAGCGAAGAAGTTAGAAAAGATATTATCGGCACTGTTAAACGTTTAAAACAACGATACCTTCGGGAAGTTTTACAAAAAATTGAGCGCTCTATTAAAGAGGCAGAATCGATAAAGCCCGTCGATTCAGAAAAACTTAAAGCACTGCTGAATGAGTTTCAGACAGTGAGTTCGGAACTTATTAAACTAGAAGTTATCTAAATAATGAAAAAGAAAGAACCCAAAAAAAAGAAGAGGGCGGTTAAGCGCGCTTCTAAACATACGACCGCGCATTCGTCGTCTAAAAAAACAGTAAAGAAAAAAACGGGTAAGGCGGTAAAAAAAGGTGAGGCCAAAAAAACAGGCCGACTGGTAAAAAAGGCGAAAGTTAGTAAAAAAGAAAAAGTCGTTAAATCCGAACCAGATTTAGCAAAAATTGAAGAGCTTATTAATAAGGGGCGATCGCGCGTGTTTGTTACCGAAACAGAAATTCTTTATGCTTTCCCTGAGGTTGAGGATTATTTAGATAAATACGAATCATTTTTAGATACTCTTGAAGATATTGGTATTCAGGTTATTGGAACCGGGCCGGGTATTTTGGACATGCATAAACAGAAAAAACTTTTCGACGACAAAATAGGCGCATCCAACGATAAGCGTCGTTTGGATTTAACAGATATTTCAGCCGACTCAATTCAAATGTATCTACGTGAAATTGGAAAAGTTTCTCTGTTAAACGCGGAAGAAGAAGTGTCGCTGGCTAAACGTAAAGAACGAGGGGATGAGGAAGCAAAAAAAAGATTAATCGAAGCCAACTTACGTCTCGTGGTGTCAATCGCTAAAAAGTTTACCGGTAAAAGGTTGTCGCTTTTGGATTTAATTCAGGAAGGAAATATCGGACTTTTTCGTGCCGTGGAAAAATTTGAATATAGAAAAGGGTACAAATTTTCTACTTACGCCACTTGGTGGATTCGCCAAGCCATAACTCGCGCTTTGGCCGACCAATCGCGTACCATTCGTATTCCGGTACATATGGTGGAAACCATTAATAAATTTCAGCAGGTGGAACGTCAGCTTATTCAAGATCTTGGCCGTGAACCTTATCCCGAAGAAATTGCCGCGGAAATGGGGGAGTCGCTCGATAAGATTCGCCATATAATGAAAATTTCTCAAGATACGATTTCTTTGGAAACTTCAGTGGGCGAAGACGATGAAGATTCCACATTGGAAGACTTTATTGAAGACATTAAAAATTTAACTCCGGATCGAGCCGCCGCTCTTCAGCTTTTGAAAGATTATGTTAAGCAAGTAATTCAAGAATTAACGCCGAGAGAGCAGAAAATTCTGGAAATGCGTTTCGGTTTGGGCGACGGTGTGGCGCATACTTTGGAAGAAGTGGGGAGCGAGTTTGGCGTAACCCGCGAGCGTATTCGACAGATCGAAGCCAAAGCTCTGGATAAAATTAAGAAGCATACGCTTATTGACAGGTTGAAGGATTACTAAAAGTTATACGTTCTACGACGCACGATAGGGATTACATTGAAAGAATTAAAAAACTTCTGTCGAAATGGCAGAAGTTTTTTAATGGTTCTCCGTCAAGGGGCGAACAAGTATGGTTGATATAATTTTTAAAATAAGTTATCATTTGTTGTTCTTTGATAAATTCATGTTTCCGACCGCCATTTTTGCTCGAAAGTAGTGGGCCATAGTGGTGGTCGGAAAATTGTATTCAACAACAACCGGAGGAAAGAGGGGTATGAAAAAAGTAGAAGTAGTCGTCGCCGGAAAGTTTCTGGTGAGTATTCTGTTTTTGGTCATTGGAGCTCGACGACAACTTGGGCTTCATGTAAACGAGGCAGTGCTGGAGGTCGCCTACGGCGGTATGCTGATGTACGGAGTAGCCACCGCGTTCGCGGTGGCAACGCTGATCGGCGACGCCGTAGCAAAGCGGTGGTGGAAATACAAGCCAGTCGACAACCGTTGGACGTACTGGGCCGCCGGTGATTCCCACACACAACAGGGAGCGGGTTTCAGAGTGTTGATTCACGCAATACTACAAGCCCCGATCATTTTCTTTGTCGCGGAGTTCTTCTTCGGGTAAACCCCGTCCGCCACAGCAATCGAACAGCCCACCTTAAGAATCGTATCATCGCTTCTGGGGTGAGGCGGTTCTTAAGTTTGTGGGGGTTTTAATTCGGGAGCCAAAGAAGACAATACAAACTCATTTTTTGAAGATGAGAGTGTTCGCTCGCCCAGCCCCGCCAATGGCGGGGCTGGGCTTCGCTCCGCGTCCCGCCGCGGCGGGACTCTTTGGGAAATGAAGCGGATTTTAATGCTTTCGGGGGAATTCAATTTTTTCTTTTTAACAACTAACAATACAAACCTATGAATATGAAAAATTGCGCCATTTATACTCGTGTTTCTACCGACAACCAAGCGGAAAAGGAATTTTCCTCTTGCGAAGCGCAAGAGCAGAAAATCCGGTCGTTTATCGCAAGCCAAAATGATTGGCAGGTTTTCAAAGTTTACAACGACGCCGGATTTTCTGGCGCAATTTTGGAGCGTCCCGCTTTGCAAGAATTGTTAGCAGATTTGAAAAAAGAAAAAATTGATGTGGTTTTGGTCTATAAAATTGATAGGCTCACTCGTTCGCCGAAAGATTTTTACCAACTGATAGAATTTTTTGAGCAAGCAAAAATTGATTTTATTTCCATTACGGAAAGATTTGACACTTCCACGCCCGCTGGCCGTTTGCTTCGAAACATTATGCTCACTTTTTCGCAGTTTGAGCGCGAACTGACAAGCGAGCGGACAAAGGATAAAATGTTGGAACGCGCGAAAAAGGGACTCGCAAACGGCGGGCTAACGCCTTATGGCTACAAACGAGAGGATAAGAAACTTATCCCGCACCCGAAAGAAATGGAGGAAATAAAATCAATTTTTGAAACTTATATTGAAACTGGCTCAACCGCCAAAATTTACCAAATGTTGAAAAATCGAGGTGTCAAAAATAAGTTAGGCAAAAATTTCTCCAAAACGAATATCGGCCATATTTTGCGAAATGTAATTTATATCGGCAAAATTTTGCACAATGGCGAAACATATCAAGGTATTCATCAGCCGATAATTTCGGAGGAAATTTTTGCCCTTGCTCAAAAAATTCATAAGGAAAAACAGAGAAATTTTAGAGTGTACAAAAATTTTCTATTCGGCGGATTGATAAAGTGCGAGGAGTGCGGTTCAAATATGACTTCTTGCTTTACGAACAAATATATCGCTGGAAAACTAAACCGCTATTATTACTACCGTTGCACCGCGACGATGAAGCAAGATTGGCGGGCGTGTTCGGTAAAGCAAGTATCCGCCGAACGAATAGAAAATTTTTGTTTGGACAATTTAGAGCGCATTTCCGTTGATAAAAACTATATTGAAAATCTTGTTTTTCGCCTCAATAATGACGAACAAGCGGGGTATCGCGCTGGATACGAACCAACGGAGGTATGCTCTAAATTTTCCGCCGAAACCATTTCGGACACTCTAAAATTTTTCCTCAATGGACTCAAAACCACCAAAGGAATTGAAAGAAATTTGGTAGCCAAAAAATTTCTTTCAAACATCTTTTATTCCCCCGAAAGCATTAAAATCCGCTTCATTTCCCAAAGCGTCCCGCCGCGGCGGGACGCGGAGCGAAGCCCAGCCCCGCCATTGGCGGGGCTGGGCGAGCGAACACTCTCATCTTCAAAAAATGAGTTCGTATCTAGTTTCTTGGCTCCGGGGGTGGGATTCGAACCCACGACCAATTGATTAACAGTCAACTGCTCTACCACTGAGCTACCCCGGAATATGTGCGTAGAGCAATAATACTATAGTTTAAAAATAAATCAATCTTCGGAAGTTTAGCGTGGCAATTTCAAATCTGATATAATTAAACAATGAATAAACAAAACATTATTCTTGCTTCTGGTTCGCTTCAAAGAAAGGATGTTCTCTCTTCTCTTAATTTTGCTTTTGATGTTGTACCGGCCGACATAGATGAAAAAGCAATTAGAAATGATGATTTAAAAAAACAGGCGGAGATGGTTGCCAGAGCCAAAGCGGAAAAAGTTGCCAAAGAGCGCGAAGCTATTGTAATTGCGGCCGATACGTTTGTTGTAATTGGTGGTGTAACTTTAGAAAAACCTCTGGATATTACCGAAGCGCGAGAAATGTTAAAAACGCAATGTGGAAAAGAACTGCAAGTTTATACTGGTTTTTGTTACATAGACAAACAAAATGATATAGATTTTTCTGATGCGGTAATAATCAATGCATTTTTTCGAGAGATGTCCGAGCAGGAAATCGAGTCCTATATTCATAATTATCCTGTAACAACATGGTCAGCCGGTTTCGCTCCGGCGTATTCGTACGGGATGACGCTTATTGAAAAAATTGAAGGCTCATTTACTGGATTTATTTATGGGTTACCAATGGAATTACTTATTCCTTTACTTAAGAAATCTGGTTATGATATTGGCCCAAAGGTCTAAATAATTTGTTACTCGAGGCCCTTGTCAAATTTTAAAAAATGTTCTATATTGGCACGTTATCCTTTTTAAGGATAATTGTTAATAAATCTTGGAAAAAGACAAAATTTAAAAAAAGATAGCTATTAATTAGTCGTCAGGCTTAAGAGCTGTTGGGATATTTCTTCTCTAAAAAAATTATGAGGAGAACTATTTCCCAACCGCTTTTTGGGAGAAAAGCGGTAACCGAACGTTCGTTACAACGGAATCTCAACCCCGGCTCCGAGGCAAGTCGGGCAAAGGAGAAAGATGTTAGAACATCTATGGACTCTGACTCAACTGGTTGTTGTTGACGCCATCATGGCGGTCGACAACGCCGTTTTGGTCGTAATGATCGCCATGACCGTGCCAGCACAAGAACGACGGCAAGTTCTTGCGCAAGGTATTGTTCTGGCCGTTGCCTTGAGGGTTGTCCTCGGGAGCATGGCGTCGTATCTCATGGGATTTATGGGACTAACCTTTGCCGGAGGGTTAGTTCTTCTGTACGTCTCGTACAGAATGGCCTGTGAAATCGTTCGCCGCCGTCATGCGTCGAAGAAGCTACATTACAAATACCGATCATTTCGGCGTGCCGTGCTCAAAATCGGACTCATCGATACGATAATGAGCATCGACAACGTCTTGGCCGTATCGGGCATCTCGAACGGCCACATCCAGACGATGTTCTTTGGGCAACTCTTGTCGGTGGGTTTTATGGGAGTTGCCGCCAACTACTTCGCCCACATAATCCAGCGGCATCGATGGGTAGAATGGATGGGTCTTGCAATGGTGACCTACGTTGCTCTGTCAATGATCTGGCGGGGCTGGCAGGAGGTTGCCGTCGCGATGGCCGCGATCGCTTTCCCTGAACTTGGAGCGGGGTAAACTCCAAGCGCCACCACCAGATGGCGCGCGTATCTGGTGGTGGCGTCTAGCAATTTGCAAGACGCCCCTTCCCCTGAGTTCGTCATATTTATGGTTAATTTAGAGGAAGGTTAGATCATTTTAAAAACATTAAAGTTTTTATTTAGGAAGCGGAGATGGTAAAATTATTTAAATTGATAATTTACGATAATGAATTTGCCAAAAGAAATAAAATCAGATATTTGGGTAAAAAATTGGTCAGGAAATTGGCGAATGACATTTGCTTCATTGTATGGGTGTTATACGACCGGTTTAAAATTTTATACTGGAAAAAATTTAAGTACTAATTTAATAGTTAGCGAAAAAGATTCAAGCTCAAACTATATTTCAAAAAAAGACTTAGATAGTTACGGTTTTTATATTGCTAATTTAATTATACAAGAAAATAATTTAGCAAATAAATGGGTGGACGACACTATAATAACAGCTCAAGAACTTTTGAAAGTACTAGCTAAGCTAAAAAAACCGGATGAGCTCACGTTAAATAATTTATTAGAGCTGAAACAAAAATTTTATATTCATATACCGCCGCATTTTTCCATGAAAAAAGTGGTGGATTATTTACCTGAAAAATTACAAAAAAAATTATTTCCAAAATTAGTAAAAGCAAGAGTTAAAACAGAAAACCTATTTAACAATGTCGATGCTAAGCTAAGATTTTTTACAAAAAATATAGCTTTAAGAACACATTATCCAACTACTCTCACAGAGTTTTTAACAATCGAAGAAGTAGAGGACTATTTAAAAAATAAAATAACTCCTTCACAAAACGAACTAATCAAACGTCATAAAGGAGTAGCAGTTTTTTATAAAGGACATAATCAGACCATTCTTTCAGGATTAAATTATAAACAGTTGCAAAAAGTATTAGTTGATAAAACGTCTAAAGAATTTAAAGGAGTGGTTGCTTTTAAGGGTGTTGTTAGGGGCAGAGTAAGAATAGTTTTTGATCCTTTTAAGGTAGAGAATTTTAAGAGAGGAGACATTTTGATTACTGGAATGACGCGACCCGAGTTTCTTCCTTTAATGAAAGTGGCTGGCGCTTTTGTTACAGATGCAGGAGGTTTGCTTTCTCACGCCGCTATCGTTGCCAGAGAATTAAAGAAGCCTTGTATTCTTAGTACAGAAACGGCTACAAAAGTTTTTAAAGATGGAGATTTGGTTGAAGTAGATGCTAATATGGGGGTAGTTAGAAAGTTGTAGGTATGAAATTGTGGGCTTTTTAAGGTTTTTATTGACGATTTAGCTAATCATCGGATAATCTCAATGTATAAATAAATAGTATGGACAAAAATCTTTCGTTAACATTTGTACGAGTAACCGAAGCGGCGGCCATTGCGGCGGCTCGTTGGTTAGGACGCGGAAATAAACTTGGCGCCGACGGAGCGGCAGTTGAAGAAATGAGGTCGCGTTTTAATCAGATTGATTTTAGAGGAACGATTGTGATCGGCGAAGGAAAGAAAGATGAAGCGCCGGAACTTTATACCGGTGAAAAAGTTGGGAATGGCGACGGGCCAGAAATGGATATTGCCGTTGACCCACTCGAGGCAACAGACAGTGTGGCTAAAGGTTTCCCTAATGCTCTAGCTGTTATTGTTACCGGCCCCAAAGGAAGTTTATTGTCCGCCCCCGATACTTATATGGATAAAATTGCCGTGGGGCCAAAAGGAGCTAAAGTTATTAACCTTGATGCTTCGGTTGAGGAGAACATCAGCAAAGTTGCGAAAGAGTTGGATAAAGATATTTCTGAAGTTACAGTGGTGGTTTTAGATAGGCCACGCCATGAAAAACTTATTTCTGAAATTCGTCGTGTTGGAGCGAGGGTGTTGCTTATTACTGACGGCGACGTAGCTGCGGCGGTGGCAACTTGTCAGAGCGAAAGCGGTATTGATTTATTGATGGGGATTGGCGGAAGCACCGAAGCCGTATTGGCGGCGACGCCGATAAAAATTATGGGTGGCGCAATATTGTGTAGGTTTAAACCCAGAAGCGAAGAGGACGAAAAAGAAATTCGGGCTTGTGGTGTTGATGACATGAATCGAGTATTTACCGCCGAAGATTTAGCGCACGGAGACAAGCTGACTTTTACGGCCACTGGAGTTGTAACCGGACCCATGCTGCAAGGGGTGTTATTTAAATCAGATCAAATTATTACTCATTCGATGGTGCTTCGGGGAGCGTCTAAAACTCTTCGTTATATAACAACCCATCATAAAGAAAATTAGTTTTATGTATCAAAATAATCAGCCACTTTTTGTTTTGCCTTTTGATCACAGGAGTTCGTTTCAAAAAATTATTGGCGCGGAGAATCGCGAATTAACAATAGAGGAGCACCAAAAACTTTGTGATTTTAAAAAAGTTATTTATTCGGGTTTTCAATACGGGGTTAAATTGGGTGTGCCGATGAGCGCGGCGACAATTTTAGTAGATGAAAATTTTGGTAGTGAAGTTATTAGCGATGCTGTAAGTAAAGGATTTATGGTAGCGGTTAGTACGGAAAAAAGCGGGCAAAAAGAATTTGATTTTGAATACGGAAATGAATTTGGTGAACATCTAAATAAATTTAAACCGACTTTTGGTAAAGTTCTTTTGCGGTACAATCCAGACGACGACGCAGAGTTAAACTCTCGACAAAGAGAAAAACTTAAAATTATGAGCGATTTTTGTAAGGCCAATGATTATAAGTTTCTTATTGAGCCATTGATTCCGGCGACTGATAAGCAGTTGGAGTCTGTTGGAGGAGACAAAGAGCGTTATGACCAAGAAATTCGTCCTGATCTCGCCGTGAGAATGATAAAAGAAATTCAGGACGGCGGAGCTGATCCTGATATTTGGAAAATTGAAGGATTTACGGAGACGGTTCATTATTCTAACGTTGTCGAACAAGCGCGGGCGGATGGTCGCGATAAAGTGGCTGTAATAGTTTTAGGACGTGGGGCAGACGCAGCGCAAGTTGATAAATGGTTAAAAGCAGGAGCGGTACTAGATGGCGTTGTTGGTTTTGCTGTCGGTCGAACTATTTTTTGGGAGGCTTTAGTGGCTATGCGCGATGGCCAAATAAGTCGAGAAGAAGCAACTAACAAAATGGGCGAAAGCTACTATCATTTTTATAAAGTTTTTACTGAAGCAAAGGGTTAGGTTGTCGGCAGGTTGAGAAACAGATAAACAAAAAACCACCCCAATAAAGGGGTGGTTTTTTGAGCGAACTCTTTTAGACGCGTTGAACATTCTTGGCACGAAGACCTTTGTCGGAATCTTCGGTTTCGAACGTAACTTCATCGCCTTCGCGGAGATCGGTAAACGAAACCCCAACGAGAGCAGAGCTATGAAAGAAAACGTCCTTATCGGCGCCGTCAGGCGTGATAAATCCGAATCCTTTGTCAGTCGCTAATCGTTTAATTTTTCCAGTCATATTGGTTGAAATAAAAAATGTGAATAAGCCGCAAATGTCGACCTCTAGCGGACATTCGACAGATATCCACGATGAGTGCACTTTTGTGAAAAAAGAATACACCAATAGTTAAGAAAAGTCAAGTTTGCGTACAGTTAACACCTGTTACCCATGAGCTGACTAACTGTAACCTCTAGGTGTTAACTGTACGGCCTCTAACCCTATTTATGAATTAGAAGTATAATATTAAATTGAAACACAGAACGAATTTATAAAAAATATGAACGATACGTATAATTGGTATTCACAATTAATTAAACCATCGTGGGCTCCACCCGCTTGGCTTTTTGGTCCAGTTTGGACAGTACTTTATGTTTTGATTGCCATATCTTTTGGTAAAGTATTTTTGCTGGCGTGGCAAAAGAGAATTCCTTTTCTTATAGCTTTACCGTTTGTTCTTAATTTAGTGTTTAATTTTTCTTTTACACCCATTCAGTTTGTTTTAAAGAATAATTTTTTAGCGGCCATTGATATACTGTTTGTTCTTGGTACTTTAATTTGGGCGATGGTGGCAATTTATCCTTACTCGCGCTGGGTCACCTATATTCAAATTCCGTATTTGCTTTGGGTTTCGTTTGCCACCGTTTTACAACTTACTATTACTTATTTGAATAAGTAGGTTTTTATGAAGAAAAATATTATTATTTTTTACGGCGCGACAATAGTAATACTTGCTGGAATTGTCGGTTTTGGTGTATATAAAATTAATTTTGCAGATAACGGCAATCAAAAATTTTGTTCTATGGAGGCCAAAATTTGTGCTGATGGTACGACGGTTGGCAGAACCGGCCCGAATTGCGAATTTGCCATTTGTCCAACCGAGAGTGTAAAGACAGGAAATATTTCCGAAACGGAAGCGCAAGATATTGCCCAAAAAACTTGTATTAAAGGTGGAGAAACTTTAGCGTCCGGATATTATAACGAAAACTCAAAAACATGGTGGTTTGATGCTAATTTAAATTCTACTCAAAAAGGTTGTAGTCCTGCTTGTGTCGTTAACGAAGAAACAAAAACCGCAGAAATAAATTGGCGTTGTACGGGACTAATTTCGCCAAATAATGGAATTATTGATTGTCTCGAATCTCAACGGGGTAAATTTTGCGCTCAGGTTTATGATCCGGTTTGTGCTACAGTAAATGTTCAGTGCATTAAAGCACCTTGTAATCCTGTTCAACAAACATTTAGTAACCCTTGTATGGCTTGCGGAAATCCAGTAGTTTCTTCGTATATAAAAGGTGCGTGTAGTGAGCAAAAACAATCAGCGAGTATAGAGATTCGCAATTTGTTTGCAGAAAAATATCCAAAATACGAGGAAAGTGTGACCGTAAGTATTGAACAAGAAACAGCAGATCATATTCGTGGAGGCGTAAGTTTTGAGCCGGGCGTGGGGGGTGGGATATTTTTGGCCGTTAAGATAGATGGAAAGTGGAAAATAGTTTTTGACGGCAACGGTAGTATTCCTTGCAATCTTTCAAAATACGGATTTCCAAGCGAAATGATGACTGATTGTCGTTAGGAAAAGAAATATTGATATCATGAATAAAATTATTGTTAGAAATTTAGTTATTGCCGAGAGTTTTTGGTCTTTTGGAACCGGGCTTTTCTTTCCGATTTTTGCAATTTACAGCTCACAAGTTGGCGGTGACATTTTAGATGCCGGTATTGCAGCGGCGATTTTTATTTTTGTAACTTCATTATTGGAATATCCGATTGGAAAATGGCTTGATAGGTTCAAAGAAAAATGGTTTATTGTAGCCGATTATTTTTTAGAAGCGCTTGTGTTTATTGGGTACGTTTTTGTAACTAATATTTATCAGTTGTTTTTTCTTCAGGTTATTCTTGGTATAGCAAATGCTATTGGCGATCCGGCATGGGAATCACTTTATGGCAAATCAACACCAAGTGAGCACTCGGGAAGCGCTTGGGCAAACTCTCATTTGTATATTGGTATTTTTAATTCATTCGGAATTTTACTTGGAGCAATTATCGTAAAAAAGTATGGTTTTCCGGCAGTTTTTGTGATAGGGGCAGCATTTTCTTTTATAGCGGGGCTACTTACTATTTATCGCATAAAAGTGTACGATAAATAATGTATATTAATATAAGAAATCACGATCAAGAGTTAAAGGGAGCAAAGTTAGTTAACGAGCATTAAGCGTAAGTTTAAAACACCGTTTTTTGTACCACAGCTTATAATTAATTTATTTTTTTATGCGTAATTTTAGTAACCGTTTTATTATATCCGGGGTTGTCATAATTGTTGGGGTTATGATTGCCGGATTAATGCAGATTAGTAGCAACAAGGAGCAAGCGTTAGAAGATAGTTCAAACCAAAAAGATACAACGCTTGAACAACCTGTTATAGGATCCGAAGGAGAAGTTTCTGACGTTGTGGTCGAACCGATCACCGACACAGAACAATCTCAGACTAAGGTATTTACCGTTGTTGGGAAAAACTTTTCTTTTGATCAGTCGGAAATACGCGCGCAGAAAGGGGATACTGTGAAAATTATTTTCAAGAACGAAGAAGGTTTTCACGATTTAGTGTTAGATGAGTTTAATGCTAAAACCTCAAGATTATCTGTCGGTGAGTCGGCCGAGATCGAATTTGTGGCGGACAAGACGGGTTCATTCGAATATTATTGTTCGGTTGGTACTCATCGTCAGATGGGTATGAAGGGATTGTTGATTGTTGAATAATTGATTCAAGATAAAGAATAGTTAGGATGTTTGTTAGTTGAATTTGTTTTTTGAACCCTTGCAATTATGTGGTTGCAAGGGTTCATTGTAAAAAAATCAAGACAGTTTTTATTCTATTTTTAAAATTTCGTAGACAATTTTTTTATCATTAATTTCAACAGTAACTTTATCGCCAACAGAATGTCGAAGGAGCGCCGAGCCAACCGGTGATAAATATGAGATACAGCCACGGGACGGATTGGATTCTTGTGGTCCAAGAATCCTATAAGAAGATTCTCGCCCATTTATGCGAGCGATAACAGTTGAGCCAATTTCTACACGACCGGAATGGTTTGATTTTGGATCAATTATGACCGCCTGGTTAAGACGTGTTTTAATTATTAGAATTCGATTGTTAATACGACGTAAGGCATCCTTGGCAAAATGATAAGCGGCATTTTCCGATAAGTCGCCCATTTCAGCGGTGCGTCTAAGTTCGGTCGCGGCCACCGGTAATTTATTGATTTCCAAATTTTTTAATTCTTTTTTAAGTTTTTCAACCGCTTCCTTAGTTAAATAAGGGTCGGTTGGTTTTCTATTCAATAATTCTGCTTTTCGAGTTGGTAAGCGCATATAGCTATATTAACAGTAAAATCATTTCCATAGTAGGCTTATTGCTGGGCTTGAAGTGACGTAGTATAATCGTTTTATTAACTATATGAAGAATTTATTTGTTTCCAGAAGGTCGCAACGTTTAATAGCTTCACCAATAAGAAAATTTTTGCCATTGGTGGCTAAAATTAAAAGCAGGGGCATTAAAGTTTTCGAATTAAATGTTGGTGATCCCGATATTCAAATGCCAAAAGATTTAAGTCGGGATATTAAAAAATATAATAGTCCCAACATGCCGTACGCTCCTTCGCCCGGTATTCCGATTCATGTTGAGTCTTGGGTAAAATATTATAAGGAATTAGGAATAAAACTTTTATCACGCAATATTATACCAACTCAAGGTGCAGCTGAGGGTATTTTAATGTCCTTAATGGCTGTGACTGATCCGGGGGATGAAGTAATTGTTTTTGAGCCACTTTATACAAGCTATAAAGGTTTTGCTTCGCTTTGCGATATTAAACTCAAACCAGTTACGTTAAAAATTGAAAATAATTTTTTATTACCTCCAATTAAAGAAGTTATTAAGCAAGTTAATTCAAAAACAAAAGCCATTGTGATTATTAATCCCGACAATCCAACGGGAAAGTTGTGGAGCGACAAAGAGTTAAGAGCTTTAATTGCCGTTGCTCGTAAAAACAATTTATTTATTATTTCTGACGAAACTTACAGAGGAATTGTTTTTAAAGGAAAAGCAGAGACCATTTTAAGCTATAAGTCCGCGCGTAAAAATTTAATTGTTCTCGATAGTTTGTCGAAACGATTTTCTGCTCCAGGTATAAGAATTGGCGCCGTTGTAAGTTATAATGATGAAATAATGAAAGCGATTTTAAAGATTGCCATGATTAGATTATCGGCTTCGACCGTCGGTCAATTAAGTACTGTCAGAATTTTAAAAAATTCAAAAAAATATATTGACAAGTTAAAGAAAGAATACGCAAAACGCTCTTTGGTTGTCAGTAAAGAGTTAAAACAAGTTACTGGAGTTCAAGCGTCTAAGCCGGAAGGGGCATTTTATCAAGTGGTAAAACTACCAATTAAAAATAGTGAAGATTTTGTTAAATTTTTGATTACGAATTTTAAATATAAAAATCAAACAGTTTTAGTTACTCCAATGGAAGATTTTTATATCACCAAAGGATTAGGAAAAAATGAAATTAGGTTGGCCTATGTTTTGAATATTGCTGACCTAAAAGAAGCTATATTAGTATTAAAGAAAGGCCTTGAAGCTTATCTAGAGAAACATAAATAATATGAGAAAAATTCCGGCCACCATGGCCACTCAACACCCCGACAACGCCGGTGCTCCATATTGGGAAAAGGATGGCGATGGTTTTGTTAGTATATATGAAGAGTTGCGCGAAGCGATGTCTTGTTACGAAGATTTAAATGTTGATGAATTTATGTGGGATTGGGAAGGTAAATATGCCGACGAGGCAGTAATTGATAAGTTGTTTTCTGAACACCATAAATTTTTTAAAAAAAATCAATTGGGTGAAAATAAATTTTTAACTTTCCGTTTGCCTAATATTTGGCACGAAAAAGGTTATAGTTTGTTGCGAGCGCTACTTGTTATTTTAACGAGTGAAGATTTTGCCAAAGACTTAAAATTTCGCTCTCAACCATTGTTTGAAGTTATTTTACCAATGACGGAAAAAGCCGAACAGTTAATTTATATTCAGGATTGTTTTACCAAACTGGCTCGTTTTAAATCGCGCGAGTTTGAGCATCAAAAAAATGTTAACTCCGATTATTTGGAAATTATTCCTCTAGTAGAAGATGTAAAATATCAGGCCAATATTCGTAAGTTATTGGATGAATACTTAGTACTACACAAAAAACGTTTCAAAAAGAAGCCGGAATACTTAAGGGTTTTTTTGGCGCGAAGCGATCCAGCTATGTCTTCGGGTTTTGTGGCTAACGTACTGGCGAATAAAATTGCCTTGTCGGAGTTAAAGTATTTTGCTAAGGAAACTGGTGTATTGGTTTACCCAATTATTGGTGCTGGAAGTTTAGTATTTCGCGGCGGTTTAAATCCTGAACATATAGATAATTTTATTAAAGAATATGCCGGTGTCAAAACAGTTACAATTCAATCGGCCTTCAGGTACGATTATCCACTAGAAGATGTTAAAAAAGCAGTTACTGTTTTAGAAGAGAAACTTTTTTCAACAGAGGCAACACTATTAACTAAATTAGAAACGAAAATTTTAAAAGTTGTTTTAGGTAAGTTTGAGAAAGCTTATCAAAAAACGATTAGTAAAATAGCTAAAGACATGGTGCCATTTTTTGAGGCAGTTCCAAAAAGGCGAGAAAGAAGGTTGCATATTGGATTTTTATCTTATGGGCGCAAAGTCGGTAATAATTATTTACCTCGAGCTATTTCTTTTACGGCGGCTTTTTATTCTATTGGCGTTCCGCCGGAATTTATCGGTTTAGGACAAGCTTTAAAAGCGTTAAATAAAAAAGAACAAGAGTTGGTATTTAAAACTTATCTTAATTTAGCGGATGACATCATCGAAGCTGGTAAGTATTTGAACAAAGATAACCTTAAGGTTTTATGTCGCAAAAATAAAGATTGGCAAGATGTGGAAAAAAGCGTGAGTTTGATTGAAGATATATTTAAAATTCAGCTTGGTCCCAAAAAACAGGACGAATGGTTGCATAAAAATATTTCCGGTAATGTATTGTTGTTAAAAAACAACAAAGAAGAATTACACAAACTAATAATTGATACCGGTAAAATTAGAAAAAGTTTAGGTTAAGATTACAATTAGTGGTATAATTAACTTATGAAAATAAGTAATTTATCTATTTCTAGTATTGTTGGAATCGTGTCGACATTTTTTGTTAGTATATTTGCGTTATTGTTAGCTATGGTATTATTTTTAATTTCTGAAAACAAAGAACAGTCTGCAAAAATTTTAATAAATACTTTTGAAGAATGCGTAGCGGCTGGTAACCAAATTGCCGAAAGTTATCCTCGGCAATGTCGTACAAAAGACGGACAAATGTTTGCAGAAAATGTGGGTAATATTTTAGAAAAATTGGATCTAATTAAATTAAATCAACCATTTCCTAATCAGATTATAACGAGTCCATTATTAGTTTCCGGAGAAGCAAGGGGAACATGGTTTTTTGAAGCGAGCTTTCCCATTGTTTTAACTAATTGGGATGGTTTGATAATTGCCGAAGGTGTGGCGCAAGCTAAGGATAATTGGATGACGGAAGGATTTGTTCCGTTTGAAGCAATATTAAATTTTGAAAAACCTAGTTACGGCAAGATTGGCGCGCTTATTTTACAAAAAGATAATCCTTCGGGTTTGCCAGTGTACGATGACGCCTTGGAAATACCCATAAGGTTTGAACCATGAAGACAATTTTACCGTCTTCACTAATTTTTCAGCTCGTGTCATAATTAATTTATTATTAACTATTGTAAAAAACATGAAAAAAGGACTAATTATTGCGGCTATTGTCGTAGCCGTTGTACTCCTTTACGGTTGGAGTGTTTATAACCGTATGGTTACAAGTTCGGAAACCGTAGACGGACAGTGGGCCCAAGTTGAGACCCAGTATCAACGTCGATTTGATTTGATACCAAATTTGGTGGAGTCTGTTAAGGGAATTTTTGAACAAGAAAAGGAAGTATTCGGTATGATTGCTGAAGCACGCACTAAGTACGCAGGAGCTGTAGCTAACGGCACTGTTGGCGATAGGGTAGCAGCCGCCAATCAAGTTGAATCATCTTTGGCTAGATTATTAGTGGTTATGGAAAACTATCCCGAGCTTCGTTCTTCCGAAAGTGTAACAACTTTAATGGCTCAACTGGAAGGAACGGAAAACAGGGTAAGTGTGGAACGTAAGCGTTTTAATGATATGGTTCGCGATTATAATGTTCTTGTTAAACGATTCCCCGCTAGTTTATTGGCCAGTATGTACGGATTTGACGCCAAGATATATTTTGAATCCGTAAACGGATCAGAAGTGGTGCCTAAGGTTGAATTTTAAGGGATATTTATTGTTTGACTAAGTGATGCTTAAGAAGTACGCCGCCACGCTATTCGCGTTATTATTAACGCCGTTAATAGCGGCGGCGTATTTTAGTCCCGGTAAACCCACGGGATTTGTAAATGATTTTGCCAACGTTTTAACGGTTGAGGAAAAACAAGTATTGGAGACAAAACTTTCCAGTAATAACAAAACAACTAGTAATGAAGTTTCCGTTGTGGTGATAAAAAGTTTAGACGGTGATACGATTGAAAATTATACTGTTCAGCTTTTTCAAGAATGGGGGATAGGAAAAAAAGGAAAAGATAACGGAGTTTTATTGTTGGCGTCTATTGAAGACAGAAAAGTTAGAATTGAAGTTGGTTACGGACTTGAGGGTTCGCTTACGGACGCACAAAGTTATTGGATTATTCAAAACGATATCGTGCCCAATTTTAAAGATGTTAAATATTTTGCCGGACTAAATGCGGCTGTGGATCACATTATTGTTGCCACCAACGGCGAATACGTGCCGTCAGAAGAAAACAATCCATTAAATAAATTACCAGTTGATTGGGAATTAGCGTTTTATTTTATTTTATTTATTCCAATGTGGCTCGCCAGTATTCTTGGTCGATCAAAGTCTTGGTGGGCCGGCGGAGTAGTAGGCGGTATCGTGGCAATTATTATAGGCGTGATGCAAGGTTTTGTTTATTTTGGTTTAGTATCATTGATTGTTTTAATACCGCTCGGTTTTTTGTTTGATTATTTTGTTTCTAAATCTTATGCGCAAGGAAAAGCAAGTGGGCATATTCCTTGGTGGATTGGTGGCGGACGGGGAGGAAGTGGCGGAGGATTTGGCGGATTTGGTGGTTTTGGCGGAGGTTCATCCGGCGGCGGTGGATCAAGTGGTAGTTGGTGATTTTAAAAAGTATAAAAATTATTTAGTAATATGAATTATAAAAAACTTGGGTACGGAGTTGCTATTTGGGCCATTATTTATCTCGTGGCTACAGGTTTTGTTGCTTATAATGTTATGGATTCTTTTGGGGCAAAAATTGTAATGATAATAATTGTGGCTGGTCTTGCGGTTTGGGCAGGGACAAAAATACAAGAACAATCTTCAGCAAAGGTTATGCGTTACACAGTGAGCTGGGTTATGATTGGTTTAATTCTTGATCTCATTTTGACAGTTCCATTTACAGGGGTATCAATTTTTGGCGATTGGAGTCTTTGGGTTAATTACGGTTTAATAATAGTACTCCCTTTGTTTACCTATAAAAAAATTGACACCACCGGAATATAAATTTTTTTGGCGTAAATAAATAATGTAATTTATGAAAACAAGTCATTCGCGTTTTTATATCTTATTAATTTTTATTGTTTCGATTGTAATTGGTATTTACCTGTACCCGCAATTACCGGATAATGTTGCCTCGCATTGGAATTCGGCGGGCATGGTTGATGGTTATATGCCGAAATTTTGGGGATTATTTTTAATGCCCATCATCATTATTTTATGTGTATTTCTTTTTGAATATATTCCAAGAATTGATCCGCTCAAAGCAAATGTTCAAGAATTTAAGGATCAATATAATGAATTTATTGTTTTTATAATTTTATTTTTATTCTATATTCATGTTTTAACATTGGTGTGGAATTTAGGTACTCGATTTAATTTGGGTCAATTTATGATTCCGGCGTTGTCCATATTTTTTTATTATATTGGCACTTTTTTACCTTACGCCAAACGAAATTGGTTTATTGGAATCAGGACCCCGTGGACATTGAGCAGTGATAGAGTTTGGGATAGCACGCATAAATTAGGGTCTAAGCTTTTTAAAGTTATTGGAATATTGGGACTGGTTGGTTTACTTACTCCTAAGTATGCAATTTATTTCATTATTTTTCCTGCTTTAATAGCGGTTGTTTGGACATTTGTATTTTCTTATTTTGAATATAAAAAAGAAAGTAAAGCGCTATTAAATTAGATTAAGACGTTTCGATAGTTAAGAATATAAATTCGGTATGGGCTCAACTAAACAATTTCTTGACTACGTTTTAAATGATGTTTTCCATAATATTTCCGGCATTTCCAACCATCCAATGTTTGGCAGTTACGCTTTGTATAAAGATGGGGTAATTTTTGGAATTATTTCAAATAATAGAATATATTTTAAGGCTAACAAATTTACAGATTTTTATTTTAAAGAAAAGGGTTCGAAACCGTTTATTTATAAGGGTAAAAATAAAAAAATTAAATTGTCCTATTGGGAACTGCCGGAAGATGTATTAGACGACAAGCAAGAGTTGATTATTTGGATTGAGCGTTCTATGTTAGTTGGTAATAAGAAAATAAAATTAGAAAAAGAAAACAGGAAAATTGATATAGCCATTTTTGGGGCTGGATGTTTTTGGGGAGTGGAAGAAATTTTTCGACAAGTATCAGGGGTTTTAAATGTTGTTGTTGGCTATATGGGCGGGGAAAAAGATAGTCCAACGTACAAGGAAGTTTGTTTGGGAAATACTGGATATATTGAAGTGGTAAAAATTGTTTATCAGCCCGGTAAGGTTGGTTATAAGGAGTTACTTGAAGTTTTTTGGTGGTGTCACGACCCCACCTCTTTAAATAAACAAGGAGTAGATTTTGGTTCACAATATAGATCGATTATTTTTTTTCATAATGCCGAACAAGAAAAGTTAGCCAAAGAATCAAAGAGTAAATTGGCTCGTTCTGGTAAAATAAATAAACCAATTGTTACAGAAATTTTGTCGGCGAAAATTTTTTGGCCGGCCGAAGAATACCATCAGCAATATTTTAAAAAAATGGGACAAGGTAGTTGCTCGATTTAAATACGTAAAATACTAGGGAAATTATTCAAAGTTAATGCCGAGAATGATTTTTAGTATTGACTTAAATTGGTTTATGTGCTATGTTGTTTGGTCTTGAATTTTTTCAAGCGCCTTATTCAATAGTTTATAAACACAGTGAAATATGAATAATTTAGACCCAAAAAAATTTAGTGTTTTTATTTTTATTTCAATATTATTTGTGGCTTTTGTTGCGATTTCAAAACCGGTTTTCGCAGAACAGTCCGCTGAATTAACGAAAGAAGTTTTAATCGGTAACTGTTCGGATAATGCACAACCAAGTTTGAACGAAGTTACGCCAGTAAACCCGAATTATATTGTTTTGGCTGAACAGATTTTGGGTACTCGCCCTAGCTACGAATTAACTGCTGAACAAAATTTATACGGAGTGCGATCTAATACGACCAGATATTATACGACTAAGGTAAAGCGTGGTCAGAATATTTATTATTGCCTTGGCGAACGTTATGAAGTTGATCGACGTTTTGCTGGTTCGGCCGAGAAAAATGTGATTTGGAAAAACATTCGAGGATCAATGATTCAAGGCATTGTTTATTTTTACGACCCACAAGACGATAGTCGTCCATTGGTTGCCCTTGGACTTAATAGTAAAACGGTTTCTAGCCTGAATTTTTCACAGTCCGCATTTGTTGATCAATCGGTTAAACTTGATACCATAGATGAAATTACCTTACAGCAATTATTTAACAAGATCGATGAAATTAGTTTCAGTACCAAAGGAGAAGATAAGTCTTTTGTCATAAGAAACATAAGTTCTTTGGGTTCTGATCCGAGTTATGAGCTGATTTCTTCTTCGTGGGGAAAACGTTATGTTGTCGGTGTCGAAGAGCCGATTAACAAAGAAAGCTTAACTGAGGCCGAACAGGACGAACTTATGTATGCTTTAGGATTAAAAGAAAATCGTTTAAATAGACTTCAGGTAAGTAAAGAAACTCGTTCGGGTGTTCTTGTACACTATGCGCACGTTTGCGTTAATTACAATTTGTGCCAAGAAGTGACGGGTGTATTAACCGAGAAGCCGTGGTCGGAAATTATTTATAAAGATTTGAATAATAAAATAATTGGCCGACACACAATAATTACAAGTACTCATTCAAATTATCGTAACATAACCCATAGTTGGTTTAATGGTCGTGGTTTGGACGCTATTGGTTTTCAAGTTGCTACCTACGATTATCAGTATGATTTAAATAACGACGAAATTATAAGTATGGTATTAAAAATACCTAAGTATTATCGCTGGCTATACATCTGCGGAGAAAGAATAATTAATTCCGGTCCTTATTCTTGCGAACAATCTTCTTTTGTGGAGCTCGGAAGTAATTTCAGCGCCATAACTCCCCAAGTGAAAGATATTTTACTCGGCGCTTTAAAAAAGGTTCCCGGTGGTACAACCGTACCATTGGTGGTATTAAAAAATTATAAAGAAATAGATTCTTCCACAATTAGTTTTGATTTAATGATTAACGACAATACGGGCACGAAATACAGTTTTATTAATGAAAAACGACAACGGTAATTCGCATAAAGAGAAGTTAATGTTTCTTTATACAATGAAATAGTTTAAGTGTCTTTGGTGGTCAAAAAGGTATAAATATTCTAAAGTAAGTTTAATTAGTCATTAATCTTACTTAGTTCGTATTTACAAGTAATTATGATTATCGCTATTGATGCTTCGCGCGCCAACAAAGACAAAAAAACAGGAGTTGAATGGTATTCGTATCATTTGGTTCAAGAGCTAAAAAAAATTATACCTTCCGAAATTGAAGTTCGTCTTTATTCGTCGGATAAATTGAAAGGTGAGTTAAGTGATTTACCTGAAAATTGGAAATCTTGTGTTTTGTCTTGGCCCTTAAAATATTTTTGGACAATGATTCGCTTAAGTTATGAAATGTTTCATCGTCCCCCGGATTTACTTTTTGTCCCGTCTCATACTATTCCTCTGGTGTTGCCATCGCGTACCGTCACTACCATTCACGACCTTGGCTATGAAAGATTCCCCGAACTTTATAGTTTTGTTCAGAGAAATTATTTGCGTTGGGCAAATAAACGCGCCCTAAAACGTTGCTCGCGTGTTATTACTATTTCAGAGTGGACAAAAAAAGAAATTATTGAAGTGTATAAAACAACAGACGAACTTATTAAAGTTGTACCTTTGGGCTATGATAAAAAAATATATCATAGCGATGTCTCTATGGCTGAAATACAAAAGGCAGAAGAGTATTATGGTTTAATTGAGCCATATTTTATTTATGTGGGACGTCTGGAAACTAAAAAAAATATCGCCAATATATTAAAGGCTTTTAGTGAATTTAAAAAGACAGACGAAAACAATTATTCTTTTATTTTGGTTGGTCAGAAGGGATACGGTTCAAGGAATTTTGAACTATTGGTTGAACAGGGCAAGGTGAGAGGCGTTAAACATATCCAATTTGTTTCAGAAGAAAATAAAGTTAGACTTATGGCCGGAGCCAAGGCACTCGTTTTTCCGACTCGTTATGAAGGTTTTGGTTTGCCGATTATTGAATCTATGGCTTTGGGAGTGCCGGTTATTACCTCAAATTATGGCGCAACAAAGGAGACTTCGGGCGATGCGTCTTTGCTTGTTGAACTAGATGATATTAGTGAAATTTCTGAAGCCATGCGTCGAGTAGCAACCGATGGAACTTTACGTGCTCGTTTGATTTCTACTGGTTTAGAGCACGCTAGAAGTTATTCTTGGGAGAAAACAGCTCGTGAAACGTGGGAAATTCTTAAGAAATAGTTGCCTGTTGAGATTAGGCCAAGAGCAGGGTATAGTTATATTAATGGAAACAAGTAAATTTGTCGGTCAAAATAATTGGCAAAAGTTTTTTGTAGACGCCATAAATAAGTCTCGTTTGAATCATGCTTATCTTTTTTCTGGCCCAGCTCATATAGGAAAAAAAACTTTTGTTTATGATTTAGCCCAAAGGATGCTTTGTTCCGACAAAATGGCTGGCTCAAAAAAGTGCGGTAAGTGCAGTTCTTGTCTATCTATTCGAATAAATTCTGAAACATCAAAAATTTATCATATTGATTTAGTGGTTCTTGAACAGCCCTTAGATGAATCAATTACAGATATTGATAAAGTTCGCCATTTCATTGAAGAATTATCAAAGACACCAGCGATAGGTAAATATCGTGTAGCCATTGTGAACAATTTAGACAAGCTAAGCCAACAAAGTTTAAATTTGTTATTAAAAACCTTAGAAGAACCACCGTCGAGCGTAATAATTTTACTTGTAGTTGAGCTTGTTCAAAATTTGCCGATGACGGTAATATCAAGAGTTCAACATTGTCAAATGAGTCCTGTATCTAGAAATGAAGTGTTTAAGTTTTTAAATGATTTAGGGTTAGATCATTCGACTAGCGAAGAGCTGGCCGCGATTTCTGCTGGTCGGCCTGGTTTGGCGATACGCTGGTTGAAAAATAAGAATGAATTTAAGGTTTATAAAAAAACAGCTGAAGATTTTTTAAAGTTATTAAGAAAAGAACATTTTGATCAGTTTGCTTTTACAGAAAGTATTGCCAAAGAGACACAGTTAAGTCGGCTTGAATTATTAGCACTTTTACAGCATTGGCTTTTAGTTGTTCGCGATATATTATTAGTATCAGCGAATGAACCAGGACTAATCGTTCATCGAACATATATTTCTCAAATTGAGCAAATGACCGATAAGGGTGGAACTCAAAAATGGATAAATATTATTCGAGCACTTGAACTTGCCCAACAAAGAATTAGGCGGTATGGTAACCGTCGGCTAGTCATTAACAGTTTTTTTATTAAAATATGAAAAATATAGTATCTAGAAATTTTTTAATGTATGCCGGATTACCCTTTGTGTTATTACTGGGCGGATGTTTGGGGAGTGGATTATTTGGGGGGAGTAGCACGACCAAAGAACCGCCACCTCCTATTGGTGTTTATAAAACATCAGATCGTGGAGATACTTGGGCAACGGCCAATAGTGTACTCACTACGGATACTGAGCAGAAGCCATCGCTAGATAATACTAGTGTTTCTTTGTTGGTAATGGACCCAACCGACAGACAAACAATTTATCTTGGAAGCACAAGTCAAGGATTGTTTTATACTTATGATAGCGCCAAACGGTGGTGGCACTCCGGTCCGGTTAGGAGTGGCTCAGTTAATGCTGTGGCCGTAACGAACGATTCTACTAAAAGGTGTATTTTATATTTAGCCACAAGCAATAAAATTTTAAAGACAACCGACTGTGGTCGCTTTTGGGATCAAGTGTATTTTGACACACGACCAAAAGTCATAGTGTCAAGTTTGTTGGTTCATAAGGATAGCGCGTCTACTATTTATGCCGGTACTTCAAACGGAGAAGTGTTAAAAAGTTTAGATAGTGGAGTTAGTTGGGAAACAGTAGCGCGTTTAGATAAAAGTGTTAATGAGTTAGTTCAGAATACGCTCAACCCTGAAATAATTTATGCGGTTGTTGAGGGTAAAGGAGTATGGAAAACAATTGATGGTGGTACTAATTGGCAAGATAAAAATGATGACCTTAAACAGTTTAAAGGCGCAACGACAATAACCGGTATAACCTTTGACCCTAAGCGACCTGATACTATTATTTTGTCGTCTAAATTTGGCTTAGTTAGAACAACGGATGGCGGACAAACATGGGCAGCTATTAAACTTTTAACTCCTAACGGTAAGGTGCCAATTTATTCAGTAGTCGTTAACCCAGAAAATTCCGCTGAAATATATTACACAACGGATACAACATTAAACCGTTCAACAGATGCCGGTGTTAATTGGGAGTCAAGGTCATTACCGGTTTCTGGTGAGAAAACAAAATTATTAATTGATCCAAAATTGACCAGTACTATATATATGGGTATTTTAAAAGTTAATAAAGAAAATACTGGATCATCATTTATCGGATTTTAGTTAAATATTTATGAATATCGTTGATTCAAGTCGGTCGGAATTTGAGGCTTCATTAGAACATCTTAAAGTTGAACTTCAAAGCATTCGTGGTAATCGTGCTAATCCTAGTTTAGTTGAAGAAATTAAGGTTGAAGCTTACGGAACAGAAATGCGTTTACAAGAAATTGCAGGAATTACCGTACCCGAACCTCGCAGTGTTCAAATTCAGCCATGGGATAAAAATTTACTTAAAGATATCGAGCGATCACTAAACAAAGCCGATTTAAATGTTGGTATTAAAAATGACGGTGAATCTATTCACATTTCTTTACCACCATTAACCACAGAAACTAAGGTTGCTTTAATTAAAGTTTTAAATCAAAAACTTGAGCAAGGACGTGTTAATGTTCGACAAGTTCGGGAAAAAGTTCGAGAGCGTATTTTTAAGGCGGAAAAAGAAAATGTAATTACCGAAGACGATAAATATGAAGCACAAAAAGATCTAGACGAAATGACACAAGAGTTTTTGGAAAAAATAAAAAGTATTGGCGTAAGAAAAGAAGAAGAAATTAGCACCGTCTAAACAAATGATTGGTACCATTGCATTTATTATTACTCTTTTTATTTTAGTATTAGTTCATGAGTATGGACATTTTAAGGTTGCGCGATTTTTTAAAGTGGGGATCGAAGAATTTGGGTTCGGTTTTCCGCCAGCTATAAAAAAAATAAACCGACATGGTCTTATAATTTCTTTAAACTGGATACCTTTGGGAGGATTTGTTCGAATAAAAGGGGAAGAAGGGAGCGATAACTCTCCGGACAGTTTTACTTCTCAATCAATATATAAACGTGTCTTGATAATCGTGGCCGGAGTCTCCATGAATTTAATTGTGGCGATTTTAATTTTTAGCGCAGGTTTTATATTTGGAATGCCCCAAGATGTAACGAGGGGTATTCCTAAAGGAGCCGAGGTTAGAGATTTAGATTTTGTCATCGCTGGAATTGTGCCCAATAGTCCTGCGGCCACTGTTTTTGAGCGAGGAGAATCAATATTGTCTGTTGATGGAAAAAGTTTTACTGAACTTGCGGATCTTCAGCATTATATAGAAAGCAAGAAGGGCCAAGATATTATTGTTGCCGTTAAGAACGAAAGTGATGTTAGTTTTAAAGTGTTAAAACCGGTTGAATTAAATGTTGGAGAAGGTAATTCTGTAGTTGGTTTAGGCGTTCAGTTGGTGGCGACAGGAATAGTGTCTTACCCGTGGTATCAGGCTTTTTTTGAAGGTATATCTTTTACGGCAAAAACGTTTGGAATGATTATAACGACTTTAGGTGGCGCTGTTTTTAACCTATTGCGAGGTTCGCCGGCCGGAATTGATGTTGCGGGACCTTTTGGAATAGCCGTTATTACGGGTTCTGTTGTTAAACTCGGTTTTTTGTTTCTTTTGCAATTTGTTGGCTTACTTTCAGTCAACTTGGCCATCGTCAACTTATTACCATTTCCTGCTCTTGACGGTGGGCGACTTTTATTTTTAATTATTGAAGTTATACGCAGAAAACCAATTTCTCACGAGCTTGAAGCTAGGATTCATGGTTTAGGATTTATAGTCCTACTTTTATTGATCGTAGTTGTAACATATGTTGATTTTCAACGTCTGGCGGGGTATCTTAATTGGTAGAAGGTTAATCAATAGTTTATTCATTTGAAAATATGATGAGAAAATCAGGTAAATACATCTTATTTTCTTTGTTTGTACCAACATTTTTGTTTTATTCAATTCAGGGAGCAAAAGCTTCTTCTTTTTTTGATGCGTCTGTGGAACTTCAGCGGGAGTCTACCTCGGGTAAAATTTTTGCCGTAATTCAAAATAAAATTTACCATTTACGTTCGTTAAATATTTTGCAGTCCTACGCCTATAAAGCAAAAAAAATTACAGAAGTATCTTTCGATGAATTGAAAAATAAGGAAAAGGTTCGTCTTATTAAATCATCTTTGGGTTCACGAGTATATGCCATTGACGACAGAACCGGACAAAAATTGTGGTATCCTTCTGAAAAAAGTTTTTTAGATAGCGGAGAAAAATGGGATGAGATTTTTCAAGTAAGCGTGGATGATAGCCGAGCCTATCAGAATGCCCAGTTGATTAAAAGCGAGGACGATCCCAAGGTTTATTTTTTAAATTTAGACGATGCATCTCGCGCACCAATAAAATCAGCTGAAGATTTTTTAGCGGCGGGTTTTGACTGGTATAACGTTTTGGTTGTACCAAAATCAGTAATTGAAGGGTATACGTTAGTTAGTGATTTTGATCCAAATAATTTTAAACCAATCGAGCCACTGGTCGAAGAAACACAAAATGACAATTTAATAGTTTCTTTGTTGTCGGCAACAAAAAGTCAAACTTATCCTTCTGGCACCGCACGAAACGAAATAATGAAAGTTAAATTTAGTATCGCTAACGGTTCGGCTTCGGTTCGGTCTCTAGTTATTACAAGAAAAGGTATTGCTCGCGACGAAGATATATCTCAAATTTCTATATATAATGAGCAAGGTTTTCTTCTTACCCAGTCGCAACATTTGAATAACGGACAAGTTGTTTTGAAATTTCCCGAGGCCATAATTGTTAATTCGTATCAAAGCGTAGAAATGACCGTGGCGTTAGGATTTAATAATACTGTATCCACCGATAGAGCCACGTTATCTTTGGCTATTATTAAACCTTCGGATATTGATAGTAGTGTAACAATCTCCGGATCTTTTCCAATTCAGTCAGCCACTCATTTTATATTGAACGCGACTAGTATTGTTGGACAGTTGTCGATTGATGCCGTTGAAATATCGAACACGATTAGAAAAGTAACATCTGGCGCCAAAGATCAAGAGCTCAATCGTTTTACATTTACTACCAACGGTTCAAACGAAGATGTTAGTCTTGACAAACTTGTGTTAACCGAACGAGGTAGCGCGCGAATTGAAGATTTTATTAATTATGAATTAGTTGATGATCGCAATAAAATTGTTGCGAAACAGGCGATGACTACGTCAACAACAGTTGGATTGAAATTTACGTCTGCTTATACAATAACCAAGGGTAAAACTCAAGAGTTTACATTACGGGCAGATGTTGTGGGTTTTTCTGAAAGGTTCGCTCAATTTATTATAGAAAACGATTTCGATGTCTATGCTAAAGGTAAATCTTTTGGTTATTATGTCATACCAAAAGCCGGATCGTTTGAGGGTAACTTTCCTGTTGGTAATGGTAAAAGTATTGACTTTAATGCTGTTCAAATTAATCCGGGCGACGTAGTTGTTCTTCTCGACGCAAAGAGTCCTAATGGTCCAACAACTAAGGGAGCTGAATCGTTTGTTTTGGCTATACTTGAAGTGCGTTCTATTGGTCGGGAATTAAGTCTCGATAAGGTTGATCTTAAAATAAATACTTCATCGCCTCATACACCCCTTGTTGACTATATTAATATAAAGAAATCAGGATCTGATTTTGTCGGTCAGGTTAGTGCAAGTTCGGTTATGGATCAAACTAAAACAGTTTCCTTGTCAACGACGGTTATCATAAAAACGGGTCAATCGTATAAGTTTGAAATATATGGGAAAATTAGCGATCAGGCAACCACAAGCGATTCTTATCAAGTTGAAATTTCAAATATTACTTTTTCTTCAACAAACACGTCTGATGAATTAATAGCGAGCAACGCTATTTCTGGGAATGTTAGAACAGTTCAAGAGGTTAATTTACTCGTTAGATCGGACACAAAATTTACGGATTCTTTGGGGGTGGTTAATCAAGTGGGAGAAAAAGTTGGTAGATTGTTATTTAGGGCCAGTGCCGGAGAAGCAGTGGTAATAAATCAGGTTACACTTGAACCTATTGGCAGCAGTCAAGTAAGGTTTAGCGATGGTTTTTCCAATTTGAAGCTTGGGACGATCAAAATCGCTACTCCTTCTGCGCCCCCTTATCGTTTCGATATAAAATCAAAAGTTAGCGCAGGTAAAGAAGTTGGCTTTGACATTCTGGTTGACGCAAAAGCGCCAGCTGACTTACAAACTGTTCAATTCCGCGTTTCAAACATTGTCGCTACTGGTTATACCTCGGGGGCAAAGATTGACGCCGACTTTAACGACGCCATCACTAATATAATTACTTTTAAAAAGTCTTCATTGAATATCGAGCTTGACCCTGCCTTTGCCGGAGGACAAGCGGTTAAGGGAAAAGGAGTTACGGTGGGTAGTTTCTCAATCACCGCATCGGGCGCAGAAGACATTGCATTAAATGCAATTACACTAACCGAAGCATCGGGATCAAGTGGTTTATCTATTGCTCGTGGATATAAAAATCTTAAATTAGTAGATGCTAATACGGGGAAAACAAAAAGTTCTACAGTAGGATCACCCGTTGGAGGAACAGGGGGAGATAGGTTAACCGGTGTTCCAACACTTGCTCCCAGGCAAACTATTAAATTAAAAGTTGTGGTCGATGCTGATAATATTTTGACCGGTGACAAAATTCAATTACTTATGTCTAGAATTGAAGCGGTTGGAAAATCTTCTAAAGTTAATGTCGAAACGATAGGGTTACCAACTATCGGGCAAACAGTAATATTTTAGTTTCTTAGGGTTAATAGTGCGGTAAAATAAATAATACGGGTAGGGTTTACAAATTAAGGTAAGCTTAATTTATAATTTTGATTAATTTGTACATCTTTGACAACATTGCCATTTTTCTCGTAAAATAAGACAACTCAATCATATATGCGACAATCAAAATTGTTTGGCAAAACACTTCGTGAAACACCCAAAGACGAACAAGGTATAAATGCTCGCCTTTTAATTCAGGCTGGTTTTATAGATAAACTCATGGCGGGAGTCTATTCATATTTACCTTTGGGGTATCGTGTTTTGAAGAAAATTGAACAAATTATTCGCGAAGAGATTAATGCCGTCGGAGGACAAGAGTTATTATTACCAGCTCTTCAACCAAAGGAGTTGTGGGAAAAAACTGGTCGATGGACAAGCGAGGAGGCGGTTTTATATAAATTAAAAGACGCATCTGATAGAGAATTTACAATTGGTCCGACACACGAAGAAGTTATTACTCCATTGGCTAAACATGATATCGAATCTTATCGCGATTTACCCTTAGCTTTATATCAATTTCAAACAAAATATCGGGCTGAACTACGGGCAAAGTCGGGAATTCTTCGCGGTCGAGAATTTTTGATGAAAGATTTATATTCATTTCATGCCAATGACGAAGATTTTGAACAATATTACGATACAGTGAAGCAAGCTTATGTTAAAATTTTTCAGCGGTTAGGTATTGGAGAAAACACGGTAGTAACCTTTGCGTCCGGAGGAACTTTTTCTAAATATTCCCACGAGTTTCAAACAATAACATCTGCTGGTGAGGACACAATTTATCTTTGTGAGTCTTGTCGGGTGGCAATTAACAAGGAGATAATAGCCGAACAAGAATCGTGTCCGCAATGTAAAAAAACCAAAGAAAATCTTGTTGTAGAAAAAGCTATTGAAGTTGGCAACATTTTTCCTCTAAAAACAAGATTTTCTGCGCCATTTGAGTTAAATTATAAAGATAAAGATGGAGAAAGTAAGCCGGTAATAATGGGCTGTTATGGTATTGGTCTTGGACGGGCCATGGGTACGATTGTTGAAATTAATCACGACGAAAACGGTATTAAGTGGCCAGTATCAGTTGCTCCATTTGTCGTTCATTTGGTTCAGCTGGGAAATGACGAAAATGTTACCAAAGAGGCTGAGAATGTTTATCAAATATTGATAGATGCAGGGGTTGAAGTATTGTATGATGATCGCGAAATATCGGCTGGAGTAAAACTGAAAGACGCTGATCTTTTAGGAATTCCCGTTAGAGTAGTGGTTAGTGAAAAAACTGTTTCTGCTAAAACTTATGAACTAAAAAATAGATTAACTGGAGAAATATTTATGGTGAAGAACATTGTTTCGGAGATCAAGAAATTATTATGAGTTTTCTAAAAAGATTATTAGGACAAGTTGCCAAAGATATTGGAATTGATCTTGGGACGGCAAATACTTTAGTCTACGTTAAAGATCGAGGTATTGTTATTAATGAGCCTTCGGTTGTAGCTGTTAATCAAAGAAATGACCAGATTTTGGCCGTTGGTCACGAAGCTCAACGTATGGTCGGAAAAACACCGCCACACATTGTAACTACGCGTCCACTTGTTGACGGAATAATTTCGGATTACGAAGTTACGGAAAAAATGTTGCGCTATTTTATAGATAAAGTTCACAAAGAAAGTTTTACTCTTTTTAGTCGGCCTCGAGTAGTTATTTCAATCCCCACAGAAGTGACAGAGGTTGAAAGGAAAGCGGTTGAAGATGTTGTCCGATCAAGTGGCGCCCGGGCGGTTTATTTAATTGAAGAACCAATGGCCGCGGCTATTGGAGCAAGGTTACCGGTCGAGGAACCAACGGCTAATATGATTGTTGATATTGGAGGCGGAACAACTGAAATAGCTGTTATTTCTCTTGGGGGTATCGTTACGGCTAAGTCGTTAAGGTTGGCCGGTGACGAATTCAATAAAAATATTATACAATTTGCGCGTGACGAGTTTAATTTATTATTAGGAGAACGTGTGGCCGAAGAAATAAAAATACGCATCGGATCAGCCGCGCCATTAGATGAACCCATGGAAGCAACTATGAGGGGTCGTGATCTAATTTCTGGTTTACCAAAAGAGGTAAACGTTGACGACGAACAAATCAGGAGGGCGCTTAGTCGATCGGTTAGAATTATTGTAGAAAACATTAAAGCCATTTTGGAAATTACACCACCAGAACTTGTTGCTGACATTTACGAAAGAGGAATTGTTTTGAGTGGGGGAGGGGCACTTCTTAGAAATTTAGATAAAGCTATTGTCGAAATTACAGAAATACCAGTACGAATAGCCGACGATCCGTTAACAGCTGTTGTGAGGGGTACTGGTATTTTGCTTTCTAGTATCGAACTTTTGGAAGATGTAGCAGTTCCGTCTTCTGAGTCAATGCCTTATACAAAATAATATTTAATAATGCATGCGCTTTCTTAACCGTCGTCGCATCGCCATATTAATATTGTTAATTTTGTTGTTGATCGGGATTGAGACCGTTCCTAAATTACGTGGAATGGTATCCCCGTTTTTAAAAGTTTCTTTTTCTTTAGAACGTATTTTGAGTGATGGTGTAGATTGGGTAAAACGGCCTTTGTCTGGTTTGTTTTTTGGCACAAACACATCGGAGTATATTAGTGAGCTTGAAAAACAAGTGGCTCAGTTATCCGTTGAAAAAACAAAACTGATACAACTTGAGGCGGAAAATTCGGCGCTTCATAAGATAATTAGCCTAACAAATATTGCACCTAACGAACATCTTGTGGCGGCAAGAGTTATTGGACACGACCCAAGAGAGCCTCAAACATTATTACGGATAAATCGTGGTCGGTCGTCTGGCGTGCACCCTAAAGAAACGGTAGTTGGTCCGAATGGATCATTAGTAGGAATTATTATTGAAGTTGGAGACACGGTTAGTACTTTTCGTTTATTACGGGGTCCCAACGTAGTAATTCCTGTTCGTATTCCGGGGGAGGAAAATTCTTTTGGTTTATTATCTAGCGACGATGGTTTATCTTTAAAAATGAGCCAGATACCACAGGATGGCATATTGCAAGTTGGGGCTTTGGTTGTAACCAATACTGGTCTCGATGGTATTTTACCAAATATTCCTATTGGAACGGTTATGGAGATAGTTAATCAACCGGCAAGTTTATGGCAGGAGGCTATCGTCGCGCCGTTTACTAAATCACGAACACTTGACATAGTTTCTGTTTTAACAATCGTTGAATAATTAAATGACGACAAAAACATTAGTAATTTTCTTTTTACTTTTATTTTCGCCATTTTTTGAAACTACAATTTTAAGTTCATTTTATGGCGATTGGTGGCCGTTAGTTTTTTTCCCACTAATTGTTAGTATTGGTTATTTTATTTTACCAACCTGGAAAACTGTGGTTATTTCCATAAGTATGGCTACCTGGCGTGATTTATATCTAAGCACATATTTTATGCCAACAATAGTCGCTACATTGATAATTTTTAGTATTTTTTCTTTATTATCTTATTTGTTAGCGAATCGTACACCTTTGAGCGACAGTTTAAATGTTGGCTTGGGCTATTTGGGGTATTTAGTTGGTCTTTATTTAAGTTCTGCTTTGGCGTTGCGCCTTACTCGACATTCCATTTTATATCCTATATCTGCATCGGTCGTTATTGGTGGTTTTATTTCAATATTAAGTATTTTCTTTTTGATTCGACGTTTTACTGTTAATAAATCAAATCTTAGGATTACGTTAAGATGAACCCATTTTCTAATTCTTATTTGAATTTACCTTTGCGAAGACCCGAATCTTCGTGGGTTGAACCCGACAAGGGTTCCGGCGATTCCGTTCATCGTTATATCGGTAAACCATTAGGGCGTAAACAAGTTTTTGTGGTAATAATTTTGATTGCTGTTGGTTTTTTCGTTATTGTTGGTCGGGCATTTAAGCTCCAGATTATTAACGGAGATTATTATTTGGCTTTAGCGGAAGGAAATCGTACGAGAATCCATAACGTTATTGCTCCTCGTGGATTAATTTATGATAGGCTGGGTCGTCCTATGACCGAAAATATTCCTAGAATGTCAGTAGCTTTAATACCTTTTGACGTACCTAATGATAATATAAAAAAAGAAAAACTTTTTAATGAAGTGGGTTTAAGTATTGGAATGACGGCGAATGAAATTTTTCAGATTTGGAATAATATGTCGCCGGCGAGAAAAAAAAGCATAGAGCCATATTTAATTAAATCAAATTTACCTCTAGACGAAGGTTTGCGTCTAAAGTTGATATCTTCGTCTTGGCCGGGAGTCAGTATTTTAATAACACCGAGAAGAACATATAAATCTATTGTCGAAGACGGTTTTAAAAGTCTTAGTCATATTTTAGGTTATGTCAGCCAAGTGACTGATGATGATTTAATGAAAAAAACTGATTATTCAAGTGAAGATATTATTGGGCGAAACGGTTTAGAATTGATTTATGAAAACGATTTAAAAGGGAAGAACGGCAAAAGAGAGGTGGAGGTTAATGCGCTAGGAGAAGAACAAAAGTTATTTACAGAAACAAAAACCGTACCAGGTAAAAATATTTGGTTAACTATTGATTTAGATTTACAAAATGAGACCGAAAAAGCTTTAGTGAATGGATTAAAAAAAGCCAATGTAAAAAAAGGAACAGCAATTGTTCTTGATCCGTCTTCGGGTGAAATTTTAGCTATGGCAAGTTTACCTTCCTTTGATTCAAACAAGTTTACCTTAGGACTCAGCAACGAAGATTATAAGTTATTAATTAATGACGAAGATCGACCACTATTTAATCGCGCCATTCAGGGTCAATATCCGTCCGGTTCCACAATTAAACCTATTATCGCCGCCGCGGCACTTGAGGAAAAAATAATAAATAGTAAAACGACTTTTTCCAGTACGGGTGGAATTAGAGTAGGGAAGTGGTTTTTTCCAGACTGGAAAGCGGGAGGACATGGTCCGACAAATGTTACCCTTGCTTTGGCACAATCTGTAAATACTTTTTTTTATACAGTAGGCGGTGGTTATAATGATTTTGTTGGGTTAGGTATTGCTCGAATAAAAAAATATGCAGAAAAATTTGGTTTAGGTTTATCAACGAACGTAGATTTACCAGGAGAGGCTATAGGTTTTATTCCAACCCCAGAGTGGAAAAAGTCTGCGAAAAAAGAAGATTGGTACATTGGGAACACTTATTATACAGCTATTGGACAAGGTGATGTTCTTGTCACGCCATTACAGGTAGCAACGTATACTGCTGCATTTGCCAATGGTGGAATTTTATATCAACCACATTTTTTGTTGGAAAAAATTGATAATGAGACAAGCATAAAAAACCAGCCTATTGTAAAAAATCAGCAAGTTGTAAGCAAAGAATCAATAGACATCGTGAGACTTGGTTTACGCGAGGCGGTTGTGGCCGGTAGCGCAAAGTATCTCTCGTTATTGCCAATAACTGTTGCTGGTAAAACTGGCACAGCCGAAATCGGTGGCGACCATAAACCACATGCTTGGTTTACAGGTTTTGCGCCATTTGAAAATCCTAAAATAGTCGTAACAGTAATACTTGAGGAAGCGGGTGAGGGTAGTAGTTATGCTGTGCCAGTTGCTTCTGAAATTATTAAGTGGTGGGCGGAACAACGATTGGAAATATAATTAACACATAAATATTAGCTTTTGGTTAAAATTTACATTATACTTTTAATCGTATGCCAATATCATCATTTATAAAGTCTAAATCACTAGAGGGGGACGAAAAAGTTGTTCGATCCGACATAAATCAGTCCGTAGTTGATTTTTTGACGGCTTTAAAAGAAGACAAGACCTTGGCTATACCCGAGGGTGATCCGGTTATTCATGTATCCAGTGTCGTGTCTGGGGCTGCTTTATTTTACGAAAGACTTCGATATAGTGTTGATTATCGAGAGGATTATTTGTTACGTCGTCATGCTTTAGGGCGAATTTTGCGACGACGATTTGAAAGTGCTGTCGGTATATCATCAGCAGCTAGACCATTATTGGTAGAATTAGTCCACGCGCAGTATTTAAAAAATGACAGCGTGGCCGAGTCGTCTGTTCCTAAAGTGCAAGCAATATTAGATCGATATGCAGAAGTTTTAGTAGCCATTAAATCTGAGCCACTTAAAAATAAAAAAAATTTAGTTTATTGTTTTTATGGTTTGGCAGCGGCTGAGTTAGATGATTATTTAGTACCCGCGCCAGAAGAAGAAGCTTTGGTAAATCTTGTTCGTCATTTTAGCAAAAAAGATAAACCATTAGTTCATTGGCATTTAGAAAATGACGAAAAGATAATGATTGAATACATAGCCGCATATCGAGCTTTATTCGCGCTTGATTTATCTAAAATTAGATATTTATTATTATTGCGTTTTATGCCCGATTGGCCAAATACGCCAACTGGTGGCGTACGTAAACAATTGCCTCTTCTTTTGGCGCATTATCGCGCTATTGAGGCGGCGCTAAATCATCCGGCGATAGAACGCCTTTTCAGAGTTTTTCGACAGCGCACTTTAGTTTTTCATGCTCTTTTTGATCTAGTTCGTGAAAATCCTGCAAATGCTTATTCAATTCTTCAAGATAAACGGAAACTTGAGTCAGCGACAGATGAGACATGTCGTCGTTACTATAAGGGTTCACGTCGTCGTTTATATCAAAGTGCTTTTCGATCTACGATTTATATTTTTTTGACCAAGATGGTTATAGCCTTAGCTTTAGAGGGTCCTCTTGAAGCCTTTATTTATGGAGAAGTCGCATCATTTCCCTTGCTTATTAATTTGTTTTTCCCCGCCACTTTAATGGTTTTAATAACGACTACGGCGCGTTTCCCCAACAAAAATAACACCCTAGCAACATTTAAATATTTGTCGGCAATAATTTACGGTGATGACAGAAGAATATTTTCGGAACTTAATCCACCGGCGCGCGTCTCTGCGGTTGCTAGTCCTGCTTTGTCGACAATTTATTTAGCCGCTTTTATTTTAACTTTCGGGCTGATCGGCACATTATTAAACAAAATTGGTTTTACCGCCATAGGAATTGCTTTTTTTCTTTTCTTTTTAAGTATTGTTTCTTTTTTTGCGCTTCGTATTCGTCGGCCAGTACGAGACTTGTTTGTAGAACGTCATCAAGAAAATGTTTTGATGTCTATTATCGATTTTTTTTCTTTACCAATACTTAAGGTCGGGCGATGGATTTCATTAACCTCTGCACGTTTTAATGTTTTTTTATATCTTTTTGATTATTTTCTTGAAGCACCAATTAAAGCATTTTTACTTCTTTCTGAAGACGTTTTGGGATTTTTTAAAGAGAAGAAAGAAGATATTATTTGATATTTATGTTGAGACGTATTTGTTTATTGATGGCCTTTTGTATTTTGGGTTTAGCTATAATATTTGTTTGGTTGTCTTTTAATCGCGCACATTTTTCTCCAGATATTCGTTTTGTAATTAGTTCATGGCCAACATCGCAATTAGTTAAAGCTGGGGATGTTTTAAATATTTTTGAAAAGCGCGGTCTTCGGGTAAAAATTATCGATGTTGGAAATGATTTCGATCGAGCGGTTAATTTAGTAAAAAACAACGAGGCCGACGGAGGGATTTTTGTATTATCTGAGCCCTTGCTTATGAGCGGGAGCGGGACACCCATGAAAGTTGTTTTAGGTGTTGATTATTCTTCAGGAGCTGACGCTATTATATCTTCAGGGGCTGTTAACTCAATTCAAGATTTAAGAGGTAAACGCATTGCTTATCAAGTAGGAAGTTATGGTGATTTTTTATTGAGGGAAGCCCTTAGTCGTGAAAATATGAAACTATCTGACGTGGTCAGTGTTGATACGGTTTCGACTGATTGTGGTAGGGTTTTTTTAGAGGGAAATGTTGATGCAGTTATTACGTTCGGATCTTATTTGAGGCAATCTTTAGAAAAATCAGGTAGTCATGTTTTGTTTTCTTCTAAAGATACACCGGGCTTGATTCCTGACGTTATTGCTTTCCGTTCTTCTTTCGTTCAAGATAATCGAGATAAAGTTACGTTATTTTTAAATTCATGGTTTGATGTTTTAGCCAGATTAAAAGGTACAACGAACGAACGAAATGAAATTTTGGCAGTTGTGGCTATGGCCGTGGGCGATACAATAGAAAACGTAGAAACATCATTTGCTAATCTTACTTTGTATTCTTTTGCCGACAACGCGGTATCTTTTACATATATTGATGACGTTGTTTCTTTGTATCAAAGTGGAAAAAGGTTTTTAAATTTTTTCGAGAATACTTCAGAGTTTGAAAAAACAGTTAATTTAAATGATTTAATGGATCCGTCATTTATTCGTAGCGGACTACGAAAATAATTTATGACAAATAAAATTCACGATTTAATTATTATTGGTTCTGGTCCGGCGGGTTTAACGGCCGCTATTTATGCCGCGCGCGCACAGCTAAAGCCGATCGTTATTAGTGGTAATGAACCGGGTGGGCAACTAACTATAACAACAGAGGTTGAAGATTTTCCCGGTTTTCCAGATGGAATACAAGGTCCGGAGTTAATGGAAAGAATGAAAGCTCAAGCGGAAAAATTTGGAGTGGAGTTTATTCCCGGCGAAGTTACTGTCGCAAATTTCAAAGATCGTCCTTTGGCTGTTAATGTTGGGGAAATAAAGTATGAATCAAAAAGTATTATTATTGCTACCGGGGCGTCAGCCCGATGGCTTAATCTTCCCTCGGAACAAAAATTAATCGGTAGAGGGGTATCAAGTTGTGCGGTTTGTGATGGATATTTTTTTAAAGATAAAGACGTGGCCATTGTTGGTGGGGGAGATGCGGCCGCCAAAGAAGCAATATATCTGAGTAAAATTGCTAGATCAGTAACATTAATTCATCGTCGTCCAGAGTTAAGAGCACAAAAGATTTTGCAGGAAAGAATGCGCTTAAATCCAAAAATTATTTTTGAACTTAATTCAACAGTTGAAGAAGTGCTTGGCGACAATACGGTTTCTGGAATTAAAATAAAAAATTTAACGACAGGCGACATTAAAAATATTTCACTAGCTGGTGTTTTTGTGGCTATCGGACATTCGCCAAATACAAAAGTTTTTCGAGAACAAGTAGAATGTGATGAATTGGGATTTATTAAAAGTGTGGATGGAGTTAAGACTAGCGTTGAGGGTATTTTTGTGGCGGGTGATGTTTTTGATAGAAAATATCGCCAAGCAATTACCGCAGCGGGTATGGGTTGTAAAGCGGCAATGGAAGCTGAAGAATATATTGAATCAACTAGTTAATTATGAGCACTCTTTATGTGGTGGCCACTCCGATAGGAAATTTATCTGATTTAAGCGATCGAGCAAAAAATATTTTAAGTTCTGTATCCGTTGTTTTGGCCGAGGACACACGTCGAACAAAACAGCTTTTAAATTATCTTAACGTACATCCAAAATTAATTTCTTATCATCAACATTCTTCTGAGAATAAACTGACGAGTATTTTAAACGAATTGCCGAATATGGATACAGCCTTGGTAACGGATGCGGGTACTCCGGGGGTGAGCGATCCGGGTGGAATACTTATACAGGAGGCGGTAAAACGTTTTGGCGGTTTATTAACAATTGTTCCAGTTCCGGGCCCAAGTGCTTTAATAGTCGCCGCTTCTATAAGCGGTTTTCCAATGGACGAGTTTGTGTTTCTCGGCTATCCGCCTCATAAAAAAGGTCGTAAAACTTTTTTTGATCGATTGGCGGGTATAACGAGTCCAGCCATTTTTTATGAGGCACCTTACAGAATTATTAAAGCTATTAATGAGATTGCCTTGCGTGAACCTGATCGTTTAATTGTGGTATGTCGTGAATTAACAAAGAAGTTTGAGAGCATTTATCGTGGCGACGCTAGAAGCGTATTGACTAAGCTTGAGTCTGAACCAGCTCGCGGTGAGTATGTTGTGGTGGTAGGTCAAAGAAGTAACTTTCTAAACTAGTTATTGCTAGGTATTTCGCTTTATTGTATACTTTCGCTATATGGGGATCTTTTCCCCAGATAAACTAAAGGTCATAAAAAAATAGCAAGCTGCGCTTTCGCAGCAATCTTATTAACACAACTATACATTCGTCTATGGCAAAAATGACAAAGTCACAAATTCTTCAAGCTTTGGCCGATTCAACCAGCTTAAGCAAGAAGCAAGTCTCCATGTTTTTGGAGTCTATGACCACTTTAGCGTACAAAGAAGTGAAGTCGAACGGTGAATTCATCGTTCCGGGCATTGGTAAGCTCGTGAAAGTACAGCGCAAGGCCCGTACTGGTCGTAATCCAGCAACCGGTGCGGAAATTCAGATTCCAGCAAAGACAGTTGTAAAGTTCCGAGTGGCCAAGGCAGCCAAGGACGCAGTTCTTTAGAATTCATTCAATTGACGACCATAAAGCCACCCGAGGGTGGCTTTATGTCGTATTAGGCCATCTTTACGTTTATTCCAGAAAAAGGTAGTCTGACAATGTGAAAAAGTTTTACGTTACAACCCCAATTTATTATGTTAACGACCGACCACATATCGGCCATGCTTACGCAACATTTGCTGCCGATATTTTGGCGCGTTATCATAGGATGCTTGGAGATGAAACTATTTTTTTGACAGGAACAGACGAAAACGCGGAAAAAAATGTTGAGGCAGCAAAAAAAAATAACGAACAAGATGTGCAAGATTACGTCGATCGTATGTCCGCTGTTTGGCAAATAACATGGGACGAACTTGGCGTCTCAAACGACGACTTTATTCGAACCACAGAAAATCGCCATATTCAGGGGGTAAAAAAGTTTTGGGAGAAAGTTTATGAATCCGGTGATATTTATAAAGGTAAGTATGAAGGTCTTTATTGTATAGGTTGCGAAGCTTTTTATGTTCAAAGCGATTTAACCGAAGACGAGCTTTGTCCGATTCACAAAAGAAAGCCAGAGGTATTAGCCGAAGAAAATTATTTTTTCAAACTTAGCAAATATCGTGGTAAGTTATTGTCTCATATCGAAAAAAATCCAGAGTTTATTCAGCCCGAAACGCGTCGTCACGAGGTTATAAATTACATTAGTGACCATCTTAACGATGTTAGTATTTCTCGTGCCAATAAACAGTGGGGGATTAAAGTTCCAAACGACAATACTCAAACTATTTATGTTTGGTTTGATGCCCTTATAAATTATTTAACAGCTGTTGGTTACGGAACCAATGATGGATATTTTAATAAATATTGGCCAGCGGAAATTCATTTAGTTGGTAAGGATATTATAAAGTTTCATTGCGCTCTTTGGCCGGCCATGTTAATGTCTGCCGGAGTCGATCTACCTAAAAAAGTTTTTGCTCATGGGTTTTTTACAATCGACGGACAAAAAATTTCAAAGTCATTAGGTAAAACTATTGATCCTCGCGATTTAGTAGAAACGTATGGCGTTGATACGTTAAGATATTTTTTAATGAGGGAGATTCCTTTTGGCGGTGATGGTGATTTTTCAATTGAACGTTTGTCTTCTCGCTATGACTCTGACTTAGCGAATGGGTTAGGAAATTATATTAGTCGAGTTATTGCCTTGGCGTCGGATCAAAACCAATTAGTGATTGGCCAAGATTTTAAGTCAATCGTTGAAAAAACTTGGGCTGTTTACGATAAGTCGATGAACAGTTGTGAGTTTCATATGGTACTTGAAGCTATTTGGCGGTTATTAAGTGTTGGCGATAGATATATCGAAGAAAAAAAACCATGGGTATTAAAAAAGGATCAAAGCCGTTCACAAGAGTTGAATGAAGTATTAGGGACTTTAGTTGAAAGTGTTCGACAGATTGGGTGGATGTTAATTCCATTTATGCCGAACACCGCATTAAAGATTTTTGAAGCCCTTGGCTACTCTGAAGAAACAACTCGTGATTTTAGCGAAGCAAGAATTTGGGGAAGTCAGAATAGTCAACCAAAAATTAATAAATTAACTCCAATTTTTCCTCGCTTAACTATTTAGAAATATGCAAATTTTTGAATTTTTAACGTTTGACGTTGTTCTCTTTATTTTACTTCTTGGATTCGTGGCTTGGGGATTTGCTAATGGGTTAATAAAGGCTGTTGGTGGCATTATTGGAATTATTGTTGCGGTTTTTGTGGCTGGTCACTTTTATTTATTTTTAACGGGATTGATTGGTCGGTTTTTTGGTCCATTTCAAAATGCCGCCACCATATTATCGTTTATATTTTTGTTTTTACTTGCTGGTCGTCTGTTTGGCTATGTTGTTTTATTGGTGGAAAAAGCATTTAACATTATTGCTTTCATTCCTTTTTTAAAGAGCATTAATCGTTTAGCTGGAGCATTTTTTGGATTAATATTAGGAGCTTTAGTTTTAGGAACGATTCTTTATGTTATTGGTAAATATTCTCAGTGGGAAAGTTTTAATAATGCCGTTGTTGCTTCAGAGCTCGCTAAGTATATTCTTTTTGTTTCCGATATTGTTCGCCCATTATTCCCAGAGGCCGTACGTCAATTGCGATCCTACTTTTAACACAACGATAATACTGTTATGCGAGTTATTGTTTTTGGTGATCAGACCGCAGGCAAAACAACTTTTTTGAATTCAATTGTCGATAAAGGATATTTAATTCATCAAGAAAATTTGTTAGGACAGATTAGTCGAAACACATACGACAATCTTGTTGCTCGTCGTACGGCTTTTATGTTATATTTTTTTCACGCGATATAGATACATGGTTTAATAGTGAACCAATATTTTATGAGTATAGCTTGCATACTATTAAGGCATTTAACGACGCAAATCTTGCAACAAAAGAATTGACGCCAAAAGAAAATAAAGCCCTTGATCAACTTATTGATTGTTTTACCCGGTATTTTCCAATTGAACCAGAAGATATTGCTTTGCATTTTGTATGCGATAAAGAGATAACTAATCAACGGGTAGCGGCTCGTCTAGGTAATAAAAGTTTAAAAAGTGAACGTTATACTGAAGCCTTTCGTTCCTCATTGGAAAATATTTTTAGTTCTCATTGTCATTATTACAAAATAGATACAACCACATTAACGTCGGCCGATGTCAATAAAAAAATTTTAAATGATGTATTACCTTGGTTGTAAATATATAATAATTTTAAACTTCAATGCTTTTTGACTCACATTCACATCCGCATTTCAATGCGTTCAAAAATGACTCTGATGAGGTTATAAAGCGGGCCTTGAAGTCTGGCGTGGAAATGGTTGTAGTTGGTACGCAAATTGACACCAGTCGAAATTCGGTTACGACGGCTGATAAATTTAGCGGAGTTTGGGCCGCCATAGGTTTACATCCTAGTCATTTAGAAGAAGGTTATGTTGATGATAACGAGGTTTCTTTTAAAAGACGAGCGGAAGTATACGATAAAGAAATTTACAAACAGCTTGCTTTGAGCTCAAAAAAAGTTGTAGCTATTGGTGAAATTGGCTTGGACTATTATCGTTTAGAGGGAGATGATGTTAGACAACAAGAAATTATAAATAAGCAGAAAGAAGTTTTTGAACAACAGCTCGCCCTAGCAACAGAGTTAGATTTACCGGTTTCTGTTCATTGTCGCGATGCGTATGAGGATGTATTTCAGATATTAAGAAAAACACAATCTGAACATTCCAATCTTCGAGGAGTGATGCATTGTTTTGTTGGTACCGAAGATGAAGCTAAAAAGTTTTTAGATCTTGGATTCTATATATCATTTTCCGGTATTATAACTTTTGCCAAGAGCTGGGATGAATTTATTAAAAACAATTCCCTAGATAAATTTTTGGTTGAAACGGATTGTCCATATTTGACGCCGGTACCGAATAGGGGAAAACGCAACGAACCAGTTTATGTTGAATATACGGCGCGTCATATGGCAAAATTAAAAGGGTTGTCCTTTGAAGAGGTGGCTTCGATTACTGCACGAAACGCAAAAAAATTATTCGGAATTGATTTTATAAATAATTGACAGATTTTATCTGTTTGATATTCTTGCTATATGAGTTTTTATCTTACTAATATCCTAGCCAAAAAGAGCGTCGTCAAAAACGTCTCTCTTGTTATGCTTCGCATGGCGGGGTGTGTGACAGGGTAAATTTCGGAAAGATTTTTAGAAACCTCACAACCTCGCCATCGCGGCGGGGTTGTTTGCATATGGAGGACACGACCATGGAAGACCTACTGAGTTTTGATCTTCGCCAGTTTGTCATACTGATTGAGAGCCAAGGAGTGGAGGCTCTTGTTCGGTTGGCGGAATCTTGTGATCCAGCAAAACTTGAGGAGTTGCGTCGGCGACTGGATTCTGCCCAAGTGGAACACTTTAAGGGGCATTACTGGGCGCCATCACGCCTTGAACGTTTTGAACTGGCCATGAGGGCACTCGCTGCAATTAAATCGAACCAAAAAGGGGGTGATTACAATAGCGCCTAAGGATAAAACTGACGACCAGAAGGAGGCCACGACCGTGCCGTGGACTGAAGCCGACCAGCAGTTGGTCGATCTTGGTCCCGATTCGTTCGGTGACTGAAAGAGGTAATGGTTGGCATTAAGAAGGAGGAAGCCAATCAATAACCAAAACGGGCCCGGTTGCAAAAGCAGCCGAGCCCGTTCTTCATGTTATAATTAAAATATGGATATTTTAAAAAATCTGAATCAAGAGCAAGAAAAGGCCGTTACTCACGACAATGGGCCAATATTAATTGTGGCCGGAGCGGGAACGGGGAAAACGACCGTTATTGCCAGACGTATCGCTTGGCTTATAGATTCAAAAAAAGCTAAACCCGACGAAATATTAGCTTTAACTTTTACCGACAAAGCGGCTGGAGAAATGGAAGAACGTGTTGATAAATTATTACCTTACGGATACGTTGATCTTTGGATTTCTACGTTTCACTCTTTTGGCGAACGATTGCTGCACGAGCACGCTTTAGATATTGGCGTACCGCACGACTTTAAATTATATTCAGAAACAGAACAATGGATGCTTGTTCGTCGTAACCTCGACAGGTTTAATTTAAATTATTATCGACCACTGGGTAATCCGACGAAGTTTATTCATGCTATGATTCGTCATTTTTCTCGAGCGAAAGATGAGGAGATTCACCCCATTGATTATATAAAATACGCTGAAGACAGACGGCTTAATGGAGACACCGATAAAAACAGAAAAGCCAAAAAAATTAAAATTGTAAAAAAGCAATCTGAATCACTTGAAGAAATGGGCATAGAGGCAGATCGCTTAGAAGAAGTTGCCAACGCTTATCATATTTACCAACAAATTTTATTAGAAAATAATGCTTTAGATTTTGGTGATCTTATTAATTACGCGTTAAAACTTTTTAAAACTAGGCCGGAACTTTTAGAGCGATACAGAAAACAATTTAAATATGTACTAGTTGACGAGTTTCAAGATACAAATACCGCGCAGTATGAATTAGTTAAATTATTGTCTGTGCCGACTAATAACCTAACTGTAGTAGGGGATGACGATCAGTCAATATATCGTTTCCGTGGCGCTTCTATGAGTAATATTTTGCAGTTTCAAAAAGATTATCCAAGTTCTAAAAAAATTGCGTTAGTGCAAAATTATCGTTCAACGCAAAATATTCTTGATCTGGCCCATAGTTTTATTGAGCAGAATAACCCTAATCGACTTGAATTTCAGTTGCGTCAAACAAAAGAAAATCCTGAAGGACTAAGTAAAGTTTTAAAAGCAGTTGTCGACGATCAGGGTTTGATTGAACATATTTGCGGAGAAAACAAAGAGGACGAGCAGGGATTAGTAATTGAAAAAATCAATGAACTAAAAGTTTTTGACGATACAATCAATTGGGGAGATTTTGCTATTTTATGCAGATCTAACGACTTGGCCAACGAATTCGATATGGCCTTGTCTAGAGCCGGTTTACCTCATCAATCATATACAAGCAAAGGATTGTACAAAAAACCTATTATTATGGATACCCTATGTTATTTTCGTTTACTTGATAATTATCACGAGAGTTTGAGTTTTTGGCGCGTTCTTAATTTTTCTTTTTGGAAATTGAGTGGCGCAGATTTAGTTACTTTGTCGCATTTTGCTTCAAAAAAATCTCAATCTCTTTATGAGGCCGCAATTAATATCTCAATTGTTCCTAATATCAGTAACGAAGGAGTTAAAACTATTCGTAAGATTTTAGAATTTATTAATAGTCATTCTTTGTTGACAAAAAATGATCGTCCAGCAGAACTGATGGTAAAAGCATTAAATGAGATTGGATATACAAATTATATTCAAACTTTAGGCGAGGAAAAAGCTCGACTTGAATTTAGTTATTTAAACCAATTTTATCAACGTATTAAAAGGTGGGAGGCTACACAAACAGATCCGCGTCTTAGGAGTTTTATTGAAGCTATTACTTACGAGATGGAATCTGGAGAAGCGGGGGATTTAGATATTGATCCGGAAACCGGACCGGACGTAATTAAAGTGATGACCGTACATGCCGCTAAGGGTTTGGAATATAAATATATTTTTGTCGTAGGATTAGTCGATAGACGTTTTCCGACGACAGAGAGGCGTGAACCAATTGAGTTACCAAAGGAATTGTCCAAAGAAATATTACCCGAAGGGGATATTCATTTAGAGGAAGAAAGGCGATTATTTTATGTAGCGATGACTAGAGCCAAACGTGGTTTATTTTTTACATCAGCCAAAGATTATGGAGGGGCGCGAAAGAAAAAACCATCGAGATTTTTAATTGAACTTGGTATACCATTAAGTAAAACAACAGCATCCAAAAGCAAGAACAGTTTTTCTGTTTTAGCCGCGGTTAATGTAGAAAATAAAAACGAAACAGAACCATTGCCCGATCATTTTAGTTTTACCGCCATTAAAGCTTTTGAAACCTGTCCTTGGCAGTATCGATATGCTCATATTTTAAGGGTGCCGGTTTGGGGGCGTCATACGTTTAGTTTTGGTCAGTCTATGCATGCTACCTTAGAAAGATTTTTTAAATTATTAATTGAAAGGCGCAACTATTCGCAAGTCGGTCTTTTTGCTAATGACAAACAAAAAGAGATCTCCGTACCAACTAAAGAGGAACTTTTGAAAATTTTTGAGTCATCATGGATTGAAGATTGGTATGAAAATAAACGCGCCAAGGAAGAATATTACCAAAAAGGAAAAGAGATACTAAAAATATTTTACGATAAACACGCGGGTAATTGGCCAAAAACAAAAGACATCGAGAAAGGTTTTGTTCTCAAAATTGGTTCATATTCATTGAAAGGGAAAATAGATCGTATAGATGACTTAGAGAGTGGAGTGGAAATTATTGATTATAAAACAGGAAAAGTACCAACGAAGAATAGTGATTTAGAAAAAGATCAGCTTTTAATTTATCATATGGCCGCCACGGAACTTTGGGGAGATAAACCGCTTAAGTTGACTTTTTATTATTTGAACGATAATAAGCCGATGTCATTTGTTGCCGAACCTAAAGAAATAGAAGAATTAAAAGGACGCATTGTGGAAACAGTTGAAAAAATTCAAGCTCGAGATTTTACAGCCGATCCATCTGAACAAAAATGTAAGAGATGCGACTTTAAAAGTATTTGTCCTTATTCTAAAGCATAGTTTTATTCTTATAAGTTAATTGATATGTGGAGTCCTCTTGGAGATTTTTTAAAACAAGCGGTAAATAGAGCTGGCGCCGGTCGAACAGTAGAAGCGGCAGTTATTGTTGAGAACTCTCAACATATTATTCTTCAAATTTTAACCGAACTTAGGCCGACAGATATTAGGGTAATTTCTTATCGTAACGGGACGATTACTGTTGGCGTAGCCAACCCAACAATTGGAGAAGAACTACGTTTAAGGAAAGAAGTTATTATTGAGGCTCTCCAACATGCGTTCGTTGGAACAAAAATTGAACGGCTTAGTTTTAAGCCATTGGAAGAACCTGCATACGGAGACATTTGAGCGTTCTTATTAGATTTAGATGTTTGTCCGCATAACAATTGAACAGTCCTGTAAATTCTGTTATTCTGTAAACAGAAAGTGATTTCTATGACACTAAAACAGTACGTCTTATTGATGCTTGTCGGAACAATCCTTACTTGGGGAGCATGGGTTATTGTTTTGTTGTATCTTGACCCAGCAACAGCGGGATGGTTGGGTTTTAGTTTGTTTTATATTTCGTTATTTTTAGCTTTGGTTGGTGTGTTTGCCTTAATTGGTCTTGGTTTTAGATTATACATTCTTCGTCACGAGGTCGTTTTTAGACAAGTAACTGTGGCTTTTCGTCAGGCGTTTTCTTTCGCCTTTTTGGCAGTAGCCGCATTATTTCTTCAGAGTCAAGGTCTTTTAACTTGGTGGAATATGCTTTTTCTTATTGCCGCCTTAACCTTTTTTGAATTTGCGATTTTGGTTTGGCAACGTCCGCGTCAATATTATGATTAATAAAATTTCTTCAATTCTTAAAGAAGCGGAAAAACTGATTGCTTCCGTTGATAAATCGACAGATCTTGAATCTTTGCGCGTACGTTTTTTAGGGCGTAAGGGTGAATTAACTTTAATACTTCGTGGTCTTAAAGACCTGCCTGCTACCGAAAGAATAAAAATTGGACAAATTGCAAATAACGCGCGAAATCAATTATTGGAATTTTTTACTCTTGCCGAGAATAAATTATCTAATTCAGTTAAGCCAATCGATGTTGGTTTGCCCGGGATTAGCCCTTCACAGGGGCATTTGCATTTAGTAACAGAGGCTATTTCTGATATCACGGCGATTTTTAAAGAGATTGGTTTTACTAGAGTGCGTCATCCTGAAATCGAATCGGAGTGGTATCCATTTGAGGCATTGAATGTTCCCGGAGATCATCCCGCTCGCGACGAATGGGAGACTTTTTTTATGGACAGTAAAGGTGATGGAAAGTATCGCTTTGTTTTAACTCCTCACGGGACATCAGGAACAGCAAGATCAATTGCCATGTTGCAGCCACCAATTAGGTCAATTAATATTCAGAAATGTTATCGTCGACAATCTGACGGTTCTCATGCGCCAATGTTTCATCAGTTTGACGGTGTCTGCGTAGAGAAGGGTATGACCATTCAACACTTGAAGGGCACGCTAGAGTATTTCGTTAAATCATTTTTTGGATCAGACAGAGAAGTGCGCTTAAGGCCGCATCATTTTAGATTTACTGAACCAAGTTTTGAAGTTGATATTAGTTGTGGTTATTGTAATGGTAAAGCGTGTAAATTATGCAAAGATGGCTGGGTGGAGCTTGGTGGTTCTGGTATGTTGCATCCTAACGTTTTAAAAATGGCTAATATCGATCCAAAACAGTACACGGCATTTGCTTTTGGTTGGGGAGTAGAACGCAATTTGCTTATGCGATCTGGATTGGATATTCCTGATCTTAGGATTCTTTATGAAAATGACTTACGTTTTCTTGAACAGTTTTAAAGATGATATTTAAATTACCATATAGCTGGTTAAAAGAATTTGTTGACGGTGGCAAAGACGCTAAATCCGTTGCTTCCCTTCTTTCTCTCCATGGTCCTTCCGTGGAAAAAATTGAACATGTTAAGCATGAGTTTAAAAATGTTATTGTCGGGCAAATAAATTCTATTGAATTACATCCTAATGCGGACAAACTTAAAGTGGCTATAGTTAACATTGGCAAAAATAAACCATTAACGATTGTTTGTGGTGCACCGAATATTGCGATAGGTCAAAAAGTTCCGGTCGCTTTGGTGGGTGCTGTTTTACCGGGGGGATTAGTAATTGAAAAAAGAAAAGTTAGAGACGTAGAGTCTGAAGGAATGTTGTGTTCGGCTAGAGAGCTTGGCATACACGACGATCATTTAGGCATTTTAATTCTTCATCCTTCAGAAAAAATTGGGTCATCAATTACGTCTACTGGCTCCATCGATGATTATGTTTTGGAAGTTGAGCCGACAACTAACCGTCCTGATGTTAATTCGGTCATTGGCGTGGCCCGAGAATTAAGCGCTATTATCAATAAGTCACTGAAGCACAAAAAACCAACATTATTATCACGTAATGGAAAAAGTTTATTATCCGTTGAGGTGAGAGAGAAAAAAAAGTGCTTTCGATTTTCTGCTATTTTAGTTGACGAGGTTACTGTTACGCCGTCCCCGTGGTGGATGCAGGAAAGATTATCGCGAGCGGGTATAAGACCAATTAATATTATTGTTGACATAACTAATTACGTGTTAATTGAGTATGGTCAACCGATGCATGCTTTTGATGCTGATAAGTTGGGTTTAAATATGATTATTCGTTCAGCCAAAGACGGAGAAAAGATTTTAGCTTTAGATGGACGCATTTACTCATTAAAAGCCGGACAAGTAGTTGTTGCCGATAATAATCGTCCGGTATCTGTGGCTGGTATTATGGGCGGGGAAGAGACTAGTGTCACGGAAAAAACCAAGCGAGTTGTTCTAGAAGCAGCCACCTGGGATCCTGTTAACATAAGACAAACGAGCCGTGATTTACAATTAAGTTCTGACTCTTCTCGTCTTTTTGACAAAGGTCTTTCGGTGGAAAGTTTGGACTCTGCCTTAGCGCGAGCGGTTGATTTGGTTGAAAAATTATCTGGTGGTAAACGATTGGGGTCAGTAGTTGACGTCAGATCTAAACCGTATAAACAAGTTCGTATTAAATTTTCGACGAATGAATTGGCAAGGATATTAGGAATTAACTTGTCGAGGAGTACAGTGGTTAATATTTTGAAACGTCTTGGTTTCGGTGTAAGCGGTGCTGGTCAGGTTATGAATATTACTGTTCCTTACTGGCGAGAATACGATATTTTGGGGTCCGAAGATATTATTGAGGAGGTAGCAAGATTATATGGTTATCATAAAATGACGGGAGTGCTTCCCACAACAATAATAAACAGAAATGAATCCTCTATAATTTTAAGCAGAGAAGATGAAATAAAAAATTTGCTCAAGACTATTGGTTTTACGGAGATATACAGCTATTCTTTTATACCGGAACGTTGGATTTCTTTTTTGGGTTTATCTTTGAGTAATTCTCTTAAAGTGCTGAATCCGTTAACAAACGATTTGGCTTATATGCGTCCAAGTTTATTACCATCATTGGTTAATGTGATTTCAAGCAATTTAGGTCATCATGATTCTTTTCAGATTTTTGAAGCTGCAAAAATTTATGAGCATGGAGACCGCCAGAACAATAGTTTGGATTCTTACAGAAAAGAAACGTCGCGCTTAGCTTGTTTATTAAGTTTACCCGATGCTTCAGAAATTGATTTATATCGTCAAATAAAAGGTGTTGCCGAAGCCTTGTTAAAAGCGTCTGGGGTTACTGATGTTGTATGGAAACAAGATTCGAAAACGTCCGGTTTTGTTGAAGGTTCAAGTTCAACATTATATGTTGGCGGACAAATCATTGGTACGGTTGGCATGGTTAGCGCTTCTTTGTTGTCTTCTTTGGGTGTTAATCGTTTAGTATCTGCTCTAGATTTCTCATTAGACGCGTTAACTAAATTAAAAAATAGGCACAGTTATTATTCTGTACCTAAATTTCCTGCGGTCAAAAGAGATTTAAGTCTTGTTATAGATTCGAGTGTTAGGTATACTGATGTAGTTAGAACCATGAAAGAAGCTTCATTAATTCTTGAGAATATTGAGTTATTTGATATTTATCAAGGTCAGCAAATTAGTGAGGGACAGTGTAGTTACGCCTTCCATTTGACTTATCGTTCATCTGAAAAAACATTATCATCCGACGAAGTCGAAAAGGCACAACAACAAGTAGTGGCGTCTATAAGTAAAAAATTTAAAGCAATTATTAGAGATTAATTATTTATGGTGTTTTTATGATTTACACCAGCAAAGACCTTCTGACCATTGTTATAGCTTTCTGCGTACTTTGGTTAACAATTTTTATTTCATGGTCGCTTTATTATGTTGCCATGTTGCTTCGTGGCGCATATCTTACTTTCAAAGAAGCAAAACAGAAATTAGAAGTCGTCGATAAATTTATAAAAAATATAACGGAAAAAGTTGAACGTTCAGCTAATTCTTTGCAATTACTTGTTGAGGGGTTTGGACGACTCGCTACTTATTTTCTTGAACGTAAATCCGAGTCAAAATCGTCAGCAAAAAATCGCAATAAGAAATCAGACGAATAGTTTTGGCGACAATTACGAGACAGAACCCCGCTTGGCGGGGTTTTAATTCCCAAAAAATTATTGTATGCGTTTTGTTCACCTTCATACCCATACTCACTATAGTTTATTAGATGGATTGCCTAAAATTCCAGATCTAGTAGCGCGAGTTAAAGAACTTGGTATGGATGCTTTGGCGATTACTGACCATGGCGTCCTTTATGCCCCAATAGAATTTTATAAAACCGCCAAAGCAGCTGGCATTAAGCCAATTATTGGGATAGAAACATATGTTGCTCCCAATAAGTTAACCGACAAGCGTGCCAAAATTGACGATAATCCTTTTCATTTAACCCTACTTGCTGAAACCAACGAGGGGTATAAAAATCTTTTAAAAATTGCGACCATTGCTCATCTTGAAGGTTTTTATTATAAACCACGAATTGATCATGATACGTTACGAAAATATTCAAAAGGTATAATTGCCCTATCGGGCTGTCTTGGTGGAGAAGTATCGAGCGCATTAGTTAGAGAAGACAGAGAAGGCGCGCGACGATTAGTTGGTATTTATCAATCCATATTCGGTGTAGATAATTATTTTTTAGAAATACAGATTCATCCAAATTTAAAGGAACAAATAAAAGCCAATAAAGGATTGGTTGAATTGTCTAAAGAAACTGGAGTGCCCTTAGTTGCAACAAAAGATAGTCATTATTTAAAAGCAGAGGACTGCGAGGCCCAAGACGCTCTTGTTTGTGTTCAGACTGGAAAGCAAATTACCGAGACTAACAGGTTAAATATGACTGGCATAGATTTACATTTGGCTTCACCAGAAGAAATGACTGAATTATTTGTTGATATTCCGGAAGCGGTTAATCAAACAGTAAAAATAGCCGATCGATGTAATGTTGAAATAGAATTAGGAAAATGGATTTTTCCTCAGTTTAAAATTCCTGACGATAAATCTTCAGACGAATATTTAACAGATATGGTTATGCGCGGGTTTAAAGAAAAAGAGGGCACATTAACAGAAACATTGCTTGAACGCCTTAACTATGAGTTGGATGTAATTAAAAAAAAGGGTTACGCTACATATTTTCTCGTGGTTGCAGATTTTGCGAACTGGTCAAGAGCCAGTGGAATAATTTCAACGACCAGAGGTTCGGCCGCTGGTTCATTGGTGGCATATGCCATCGGTATTACAACTGTAAATCCAATAGTTTACAAATTACCATTTGAAAGATTTCTTAATCCGTGGCGACCAAGTCCTCCCGATATTGATATGGATTTTGCCGATGATCGTCGGGATGAAGTTATTCAGTATGTTAAAGACAAATACGGAGAAGACCGAGTGGCTCAAATAGTAACTTTTGGAACAATGTTGGCTCGCGCGGCAGTACGAGATATTGGGCGGGTTCTTGGCTATCCTTATTCTCTTTGCGATAAAGTGGCGAAAACAATACCGTTGGGGTCACAAGGTTTCCCGATGACCATTAAAAAAGCATTAGATATTGAGCCGGAATTAAAAAAAATGTATGATTCCGATCCAGAAGTTAAACGATTACTTGATCTTGCGCAAAAAGTGGAAGGTTGTGCGCGCCACGCCTCAGTTCACGCTGCCGGTGTAGTAATTACTCCGGGGCCTCTTGTTGATTATTTACCATTACAGCGAGAAGCCGGAGGCGATAAAATTATTACCCAATACGAAATGCATGCCGTAGAAGATATTGGCGTGTTAAAAATGGATTTTTTAGGTATTAGAAATTTGGCAATTTTGGGTGGTGCCGTTAAATTAATTGAAGTAATTCATAAGAAAAAAATTAATTTACAAGAAATACCTTTGGATGACAAAAAAACTTATGAATTACTAGCGAAAGGGGATACCGTTGGTTTGTTTCAACTTTCTGGTTCCGGAATGACGCGATATTTAAAGGAGTTAAGACCAACAACTATTCACGATATCATGGCTATGGTTGCTCTTTTTCGTCCGGGTCCAATGAGTAATATTCCTCAATATATCGAGCGTAAGCATAATTCGCGTCTAATTAATTATCTTGATCCGCGCTTAAAAAGTATTCTCGAAAATTCTTTTGGAATCGTAACTTATCAAGATGATGTACTTTTAATTGCTATTGAACTTGCGGGATATACGTGGGCCGAAGTTGATAAGCTGAGAAAAGCCATGGGTAAAAAAATTCCTAAAGAAATGGCTGCTCAAAAAGAAAGATTTTATCGAGGCTGTATTTCACACGGTAATTTGTCTGGAGTAAAAGCGGAAGAGTTATGGAAATTAATTGAACCATTTGCGGCGTATGGGTTTAACAAAGCTCATGCCGCGAGTTATGGTATTGTGGCGTATCAAACGGCGTATCTGAAGGCTAATTATCCCTCAGAATATATGACGGCGGTTCTTAAGGCGGAAAGTGGAAATATGGAAAAAATTTCTGAAGTTGTTGAAGAATGCAGACGAATGGGAATTGAAGTATTGCCCCCAAACGTTAATGAAAGTTATGAAAATTTTACCTGGTTAGACGCACATCATATTCGGTTTGGTTTTTTGGCTATTAAAAATATAGGTGAAGATGTTGCCCACTCGCTTATTGTGGAAAGGAAAAATGGTGGACATTTTAAAACTTTGGAAGAATTTTTACTTAGAATGCAATCTAGAAATTTTAATAAAAGATTTCTTGAAAGTTTAATTAAGTCTGGTTGCTTAGACGAGTGGGGTGATAGACAAAAATTATTAATTAGCGTAGAGACGATGTTGAAATACAACCGTGCTCAAGTGGATACGATAGCTCGCAAACAAGACACGCTTTTTGGGAAAGAATTTGACGGACCACTCCCGTTGCAGTTAGAAGATGCGCCACTAGCTGACCCAAAACAGTGTTTAACTTGGGAGAAAGAATTATTAGGGTTGTATATTACCGAACATCCTTTGCAAGAATTTTTTAATGTAATTAAACCCATTGTTGTGCCAATTATTCATTTGTCGCGTTATCGAAGCGACGACATTATTGCAGTAGCTGGTGTGGTTGAAAACGTTAGACGTATAAATACAAAAAAGGGCGACCCGATGTGTTTTGTTAAAATAGCCGACATCAATGGATCAGTCGAGTTAATAGTATTTCCTACTGTTTTTCAGAAAACGGTCGATAAATGGGAAACAGATAAAGTAATTATCGTGGCCGGTAAGGTGTCTCGTCGAGATGGAGAAGTTCAAATAATTGCTGATACCGTTGAGGAGTTGAATTCAGAAAATATCGATAGTACGGTTTTAAGGTGGAAAAAGCTTCGTTATCAAAGACGAGATATTGTTTCGTCGGACGAAGAACATTTGGCGGTTTAAATAAGTTTCTGCTATAATTATATATATGGATTCAACAATCTTTCCGGCCAAAGCTAAAATTTTAAGAAATATTGCCATTAGTTTTTTCGTGTTGACGGTTTTTCTCTTGGTTTTTATTGGGTATACCACGTTATCTCGCGCGGTTATTAAGGTAAAGTTAAACGCTATCCAAAAAGAAGTAACATACCAAATGTCTTTGGGAGAAACAAAATTTGGTAGTGAATCATCTGAAAATTTTATAACTACAACTTTTCTCGAAACAACAGAAACAGTAGAAGATGTATTTCTTGTCACGGGCACAAATCCCACCGGAACTAAATCAGGGGGCGTTGTAAAAGTAATAAATAATACAAGCCGACCACAGCCATTAATTGCTACTACTCGATTATTAACTTCAGACAATTTACTTTTTAGATTAAAAGAAAATATTAAGGTTCCGGCCAGCGGTTCAGTATTGGCGGTTGTTGAGGCTGATCAAGATGGTTCGCAGTATAACGTTGGTCCGTCTAAGCTTACTATTCCTGGATTAAGTCCAAGTTTACAGGCGGATATTTATGCCACATCAGAATCATCAATGGTTTTAGGCGGAGGATCGGCTAGTAATGCGTTAACCGAACAAGATTTAGAAAACGCTCGTCAGTCTCTTAGAAAAAAAATAGTGGAGAAAGCTAAAGGGATTTTTGAGTCACAAATAGTGGCACTACTAGCGGACGACGATTTTATTACACAAGTTATTAATGAAAAAGTATCAGCGAAGGCCGGTGATAAAGTTGTTGCATTTACAATGGAAACACAACTTAAAATAATTGGTGTTTCTTTTGATAAAGCCGAACTTAAGCGGAGAATAATTGAGAACGCAGGTGGCGGGGTAACAATTTTTAATGAGGATTCCATGAGATACACAATAAGTGATTACAACCCTATTAACAAAACGGCCATCGTTAGCGGTAAAGCAACAGTTGGAACCAATATGAATCAAGATAGTTCTATATTTTCAGCTACTAACTTTGTTGGGGCTACACCAGCCGAAGTAAAAAGTTTTCTCGCTAATTATGAAGGTATTAAAGATGTGATAGTAGAAGTTTCTCCTTATTGGCAACGTCATTTGCCAAAGGTACAAAATAGAATAAAGATTGAATTTCAGAGCGTTGACCTTTAGTTTGGCCTTTGTTAAACTATTTTTATTGGTAATTGATGGCGCTACCAACGTCATACCTATTTAAGGTCCATTTCGGCTAAACCAAAGACAATTTTGAGTGCTCGACCAGTGGTAGTCCTTCGATTTTACTCAGGATACCTACGGTAGGGAATTTGGGTGGAACCGCCCTGACACGATGTTAGGACCCCAAAACCATATTTTGGTTTTGGGTTTTTTATTTTTGTAGCAAGACCGTCGAGCATCGCGAGACTGAATTGCGAAATAAAAATAATCCCGCAAAGTAATCTTCATGCGGGGTAACAAATTTATATATTTAATTTATGTCTACACAAAAATTATCAAAAGTTGAAACCATGCGTCATTCGACCGCACATTTAATGGCGGCGGCGATTTTAGAGCTTTATCCACAAGCAAAGTTTGGTGTTGGTCCAGTAGTAGAAAATGGTTTTTATTATGACATAGATTTACCTATTCAGCTTACTCCGGTCGATCTTCAGAAAATTGAAAAACGGATGAAAAAAATTCGTGAGCGAAATGAAAAATTCGTGCGTAAAGAAATTACTACAAAAGAAGCTATTGATTTTTTTAAAGATAAAAAACAAGATTACAAAGTTGAACTTTTGCGCGATCTACAAACCAAAGGAACAACAAAGGTGAATATTGACGAAAGTTTTGATATTGATTCAAAAGCTAAAGAAATAGCTTCCATTTATGAAACCGGTAAATTTGTCGATTTATGCCGTGGACCTCACGTAGAAAAAACTAGAGATATTGGCGCTTTTAAATTAACCAAATTAGCTGGTGCATATTGGCGAGGGAGCGATAAAAATAAAATGTTACAGCGTGTGTATGGTGTGGCTTTTGAGAAGGAATTGGAGCTAGAAGAATATCTTAAAATGTTGGAAGAAGCGGAAAAGAGAGATCATAGAAAAGTTGGCAAGGAACTTGATTTGTTTATGTTTCACGAAACAGCTCCCGGAATGCCATATTGGTTACCTAAAGGCGTAGTAATTTATAATGAACTTGTTAGTTTTTGGAGAGAAGAGCATAGAAAGAGAGGATATCAAGAAATTGTTTCACCGTTGTTGAATAAAAAAGAGTTATATATTACTTCCGGACATTTTGAACATTATTGGGAGGATATGTTTGTGGCTAAAACTTCTGAGGGTGAAGAGTATGGCGTAAAAGCAATGAATTGTCCGAATGCTATGGTTGTGTTTGGTTCACGCGGGCATAGTTACAGAGATTTACCGTTAAGACTTTCTGATACCGATACTTTGCATCGAAATGAATTATCCGGAACACTTAGTGGCTTGCTTCGTGTTAGGGAGTTTAGACAAGACGATGCTCATGTTTTTGTGTCTGAAGATCAAATTGGCAGTGAGTACGAGGAGATATTTAAAATTGTTGAAAGATTTTATTCTATCTTTGGTCTGGAGTATTCATTTAGACTAGGTACGCGCCCTAAAAAGTTTATGGGCGAAATTAAAACTTGGGATTTGGCTGAGGCTACTTTAAAGAAAATTTTAAAAACAAGCGGTAAGCCGTTTTCTATTGCTGAGGAAGATGGAGCATTTTACGGCCCGAAGATTGATATTTTAATGAAAGATGTACTTAAAAGAGAATGGCAAATGGGAACAATTCAATTAGATTTTCAGCAGCCGATAAGATTTAATCTTGAGTACGTTGATGCTGACGGGAAAAAGAAAACTCCAGTTGCCATACATAGAGTAATTTACGGATCATTGGAAAGATTTATTGGAATTATTATTGAACATTATGCCGGAGCGTTTCCGGTTTGGTTGGCGCCAGTGCAAATAGACGTCGTGCCAGTAGGGGAAAATCATTTATCTGTAGCTAATAAACTAACTAAGCTTTTACAAGAGTGTGGTTGGCGTGTTGAATGCGACGAAGCAAACGAATCAGTAGGATATAAAATCCGTCGGGCTGAAACGCAAAAAATTCCTTATATGTTAGTTATTGGTGACAAAGAAAAACCTAAAGGTGGTAAATGGGGAGACAATACTAAATTAGCCGTGAGGGTTCGTGGTAAAAAAGATATTGTTAATATTACTTTGAAGAAGTTTATAGAGAAGATAGGAGAACAAGTTAAGAAAAGGAAGGATTAAATAAATTATTATTTATCGATTTTTTATTTTCAATTAAAATCCAGACGTCCTCGATCAGCCTATGCTGATCTCGAGACTTGTCTGTCTATTTCTTTGGTCGGGCAAAGAAATAGACGAAAGAAAACCCGCCCTCAGTGCTTGTGTTGGGTGTTGCTGAATTCAATAAATTGGCGACAGTTAAACTCCCCGCTATTACTTCAACAGACGTAAGCAGGTCAGACATAACTGTCGCTATTAAATTTATTTCATTGGACAACACATCAACACAACACTTATGGGTTTTTAGAACTTACTCAATCTCCTTTAGACCTTACGTTGACGGTTTTGTTATGAAACAACCAAGAAGAAACAGACGTAGTGTTTGAGTCGAATGACAATGAGACGAGTTCTACGTCTGTCTGGTTGTGGAATAAACAAAACCCCGACGTAATGGTCGAGGGTGTCTTTCTTTCCGCCTACTTTCTTGGACAAGTCCCGATGTGAAGTCGGGATCCCGATTCAATAGATTCTATAGATAGTGGCGTCGGGACAAGAAAGTAGGCAAGCAAAAGTCCGGCCACATGGCCGGACGTGCTTTGGTGAATAAAAAATACGAAAATGTCTATTATCACTTTTTAAATGAATAAATAAACAAAGGGCATTATTGACAATAATGCCCATTATGATAACATATCCTTAATATATGATTTTACGTATTTCCGCCCAAATTATTAGCATTATTATTAGCCAGCCCTTGAGTGGAAGGTTTACGTTGTAATTAAAGATTAACCCTTAAATTTCAACGCCAGCCCTTCACCGGGCTGGCGTTTTGTATTCCGCGAAAGTGGAATACTGGTGCGAGAAAAGGGAGAAAAGGAGGGGAATATCTCCCTTCGATCATTAACATTTCAAGAACACGTAGGAGAGAGATCTATGGAATCTAAAGGAATGGTTGAAATCTACGACACTCTGCTTCGCGATGGCACGCAGGGCGAAGGCATTAATTACACGGTTCGCGACAAGCTCGCGGTGGCGCAGAAGCTTGACGAGCTCGGCGTCGCCGTGATTGAAGGCGGATGGCCGGGATCAAACCCGCGCGATGTCGAGTTTTTTGCTCAGGTTCGTCGCGTTCAGTTGTCGCATGCGGGGATTGCGGCGTTTGGCTCAACCGTGCGTCCGGGCAAAAAGGCATCTGCCGACGCGCAGATTCAAGCGCTACTTCGCGCAGAGACGTCGATCGTCACGATCGTCGCCAAAACGTGGGACTTTCACGTGCGCGAGGACCTTCGTATTCCGCTCGAGCAGAATATGGAGCTTATTGCTAGGACTGTCGCATATCTGAAGAAGAGAACTGACCGCGTGATTCTTGACGCGGAACATTTCTTCGACGGATTTGTGGCAAGCTGGCAGTACGCTCTTGACTGTCTTCAGGTGGCGAAAGAGGCCGGAGTGGATTTGGTTTGTCTCTGTGATACGCGTGGCGGATCACTGACGCAAGTCATTGCGAGAGGCGTAACTGGAGCTCGTGCTCTCGGCATCCCGATCGGTATTCACTGTCACGACGACAGCGGGTTGGCGGTTGCCAACACATTGAAGGCTGTGGAGTGCGGAGCGGTGCAGGTGCAGGGAACGATCAATGGGTTCGGCGAACGCTGCGGTAACGCCAACCTTTGTACCGTCATTCCCGACCTTCAGCTCAAGATGGGGTACGTGTGCCTTCCTCCTGATCAGCTTCGGCGACTGACTGAGGTTTCGCGTTTCTGCGCGGAACTCGCCAACGTCGAATCAAATCGTCAACAACCGTTCGTAGGTCGTTCAGCCTTTGCTCACAAGGGCGGGTTGCACGCTTCGGCGGTGCGGAAGAACAGGGTCACTTATGAGCACATCGATCCCGCCATTGTCGGCAACGAACAGCGCGTGTTGCTTTCCGACCTGTCGGGACGGAGCAATCTTCATGCGAAGGCCGAGGAGTTCGGTTTGGACGTGGAGGGGCGGGCCGATGAGGTGGTGGCGTTGCTTCAGACACTGAAGACGCGGGAGGCTCTGGGCTGGCAGTTTGAAGGAGCTGAGGGGTCTTTCGAGCTCCTTATGCGACGAAAACTGGCTCCGGCAAAACGGTACTTCAGACTCGTTGAATTTCGTGTCATTAACGCTAAGCACAACGAAGATGAACCTACTGTTTCCGAAGCAACCATTCAGATCAGCCTTCCGGACGATTCAGTCGAGCACACCGCCGGAACCGGCAACGGTCCCGTCAACGCTCTCGACCTAGCCTTGCGCAAGGCGTTGAGAAAGTTCTACCCGTCGATAGACGAGATCATCCTTCACGACTACAAGGTTCGTGTCCTTGAGGTCACCAATGGGGACGGAAAAGGCACAGCTCAGGTCGTTCGCGTGGTGATCGAGTCGGGAGATGGAGTACACCGATGGGGAACTGTTGGTGTTTCCCATAACGTTGTCGAAGCAAGCTGGCAGGCACTCGTCGACAGCATCGTATACAAATTTCTGAAAGACGAGGTCGGTTGGAATGGAGCCCAGCCGTAACTCAAGACAACAGACCACATCAATGAGATGTGAAGCGACGCGGGATCACGAGGACCCCGCGTCGCTTTCTTTTTAAACAACTTGAACAATTAAGGCGAAAGGACCGAAATTAAATTAGTTTAGGATAATCAAACTTGATTTTTTGTAGAAAATGCGCTATAATTAATAAAGTCGGTAAAAAAATAAAACAAAAATCAAAATGCGTGACATCCTGATTGGTACGTGGCAATTTTTTAATCCTGTTTTTCAAACAACTGCGATTCGTCAGCGACTAAAATTTATTGATGATCATTTTGCGGTGTTAAGTAGCGCGACTGCATTATTTATATCGTTAGTACTTTGGGCAAATATTTAAAGTTTTTAAAGATTTAACAAAAAAAGGGCATAGTAGCCCTTTTTTTGTTTTTGTGAAAAATTAACTTGAAAATATAATGATGGCGAGTTAGTATGTAGCGTATGAAAAATGGACATAAAATAAAAACTGAATCTTTGCCGAAGCTATTGGTCATTCTTGGACCAACAGCTTCCGGTAAATCATACTTAGCAGTGCATTTGGCTAAGAAGTTTAATGGTGAACTTGTCTCTGCAGATTCGCGACAAGTTTATCGCGAGATGAATATTGCTACCGCCAAATTAAAACCACCGAAAGGAATAAAACAATGGATGGTTAATGTTGTTGAACCAAATAAAATTTATACTCTGCAGAATTATAAAAAAGAGGCAATTAAAGTTATTAATGACATTGACCGGCGAGGCAAGTTGCCAATTTTAGTTGGAGGAACAGCCTTATATATTTATGCGGTTACTCAAAACTGGGAAATTCCTGAAGTTAAACCAAACAAAAAATTACGCGCTGAATTTGAAAAAAAATTGAAAACGAAAGGGTTATCGTATTTGGTTCGAGAACTAAAAAAATTAAATCCAGAGATTTCTTCAAAAACAGATTTGCAAAATCCTCGGCGGGTAATTCGGGCGCTAGAAGTAGCTCGTTTTAGTAGTGGGCGCGAGTTTAAGAAAGTTGGTTTACAACAATTTAATGTTTGTAAAATAGGTTTAAGTGCTGAGGCGTTAGCATTAAAAAAACGTCTTAAAAAACGTACTGAAATTATGTGGCGCCAAGGCTTAGTCAAGGAAAGCAAAAAATTATTTAAAAAATATCCTTTGTCTTTACCGTCAATGAGCGGTATTGGGTATAAAGAAGTGGCGGATTATATATTCGGAGAAATTTCAAAAGAAAAATGCATTGAACTTATTATTACCCGTAGTTATCAGTATTCAAAACGGCAGATGACTTGGTGGAAAAGAGATAAAGAAATTAACTGGGTAAATAGTTATAAAGAGTCAGTTGGTTTAATAAATAGTTGGTTAAAATAATTTTTAAAAGGAAGCGAGGTCAATCACGGGGGATTGACCTCGGGCAGCACGCTGCGCTGAGCGTCTGCTTTTTTTGTCGCATTATATGCGGCGTTAATCTGTTCGATCTGAGTCAGCCGTGCATCTACGACAGCGTTGCGTTCGTCGTCGTCGGCACGTAAGAGCGCCACGCCTGAGTAGTAGTCGATCGATGGTTTTCCGAACGTAGACACCATTGCGATTCCTACTATCACCGGTGCCCGATGCCCGACGAGTGGTGGCTCGTAGCAGATTCTCGCCAAGAAGCTTAGCAAGGCGGTGAACGGTTGGGGACGATAGGTGTCCCAAACCGTAAGCGCTTGAGCTAACTGCATGAGGCGTTCCATGCCTTGGTTGGCGAGCTTACTCGGTTGCAGGCTTTCTCGAAGGCTCATGCCTTGCCCGAGGGCGTTCCGTGTTTCCACGGGCGCTACAAGCCATGACGAGGTTGGACGCCGAGCTTGTGCCCGGCCGCATTTTGCTGCAACCTGCGCGCTACGGTTGAGTGCCTCTTGCCACTCGGACTCTTTAATGGCACCAGTGGCGTAGCCGATTTTCTCGGCGCTGTTGTGGTCGAGACGGGCAGCGACTTGCACTACCGCCTCAATAAATGGCCAGCAGGATCCGAATGTTTCAAGCGCCGACCGATCGTTATACGTTGACCGTGAATGAGCTAACATGGGCGTTATCCCTCCTTGTCCCATTCGGACATAAAAAAAAGCCCCCAAATGGGGACTAGTTCATGTCCTTCTTGTTGTGCGCTTGCGCGCGTTGCTGGTAGAATGTGATATTTGCATATCCTGACGTATGCTATCAATATCGTGAGTCGGCGTCAAGCCTCTTAAAAACAACGGAATTTATTCAATTTTTAAACAGTATCCACAATAGTTAGATACCGATTTTTGATTTAATAATTTCTTTAAGTTTTTCTGGGTTGGCCTTACCTTTTGTTGCTTTCATTCCTTGACCAATTAAATATTGCAAAGCATTTTCTTTGCCTGCTTTATAGTCGGCGACAGTATTTGGGTTAGCGTTAATAATTTCTTCAATTGTTTTATCTAGAGAGTCATTGTCGTCGACCTGTCTTAAATCTTTTTCTTCTAAAATAATTTCTGGGTCGTGGCCCGTTTTAAACATTTCTTTCAGAAGAATTTGTGCGGCAGAACTATTAACAGTGCGTTGATAAATTATTTTAAGAAAGTTAGCAAATTGTTCGGCGTTAATTTTTAGGTCGTTAATTCCGGTTTTTGCTTCGTTCATTAGTTTAAACAATTCGCTTGTTAACCAGCCAGCCACAAGTTTGCTGACTCTTTTTTTTTCTTTAGACCAAATTTCTTCAACACTACCTTCTGTACCATCAAGAGAAGGGAGCCAGTTTTTTAGGTCTTCGAATATTTTTTCTGTAAATTCTGCCAAGGTACTTTCGCTGGTTAATATTTGAGCGTCAGTTTTTGACAAATCGTAGTCAGTTTCAAATCTTTGTTTTTTGGCTTGCGGTAACTCTGGCATTGTATTTTTAATTGCTTCTACGTCAATTTCAATGCTTCCTTTTGGCGGATTATTTAGCTTACCTAACATAAGGGGGGGGAGGTCTGGTTCTGGGAAATAGCGATAATCGTGAGCAGATTCTTTAGCTCTTTGGGTGTAAGTTTTTTGGGCGGTATCATCCCAACCTCGTGTTTCTTGAACTATTTTTTCTCCAGATTCAATCGCTGCTTCTTGGCGTTTAATTTCGTAATCTATGGCGCGTTCAACTGCTCTAAATGAGTTAAGATTTTTAACCTCAACTTTAGTACCAAAATTTTCAACTTTGCGCTCTTGATCGGTAAGCATGAGCGAGATGTTTGCTTCGCATCTCATTTGTCCTTTTTCCATATCGGCGTCAGATACTTTAAGAGCGCGTAGTAATGTTTGTAATTCTTGGCAGAATTTTTTTGCTTCTGTGGCCGAAGTAATATCCGGTTCGGTTACTAGCTCCATTAATGGTACGCCGGCGCGATTAAAGTCGACGAGGGAGTGACCGCTGGCCGAGTGTTGAAGTTTTCCCGTATCTTCTTCCAAATGAACCCTAGTTATGCCTATTGTCCGTCCATCGATGTCTAGCTGGCCCCTACTCGTCAACGGTTGGTCGTATTGGCTTATTTGGTAGCCTTTAGGTAGATCGGGGTAGAAGTAGTTTTTGCGGTCAAATTTAGAGATTTTAGCGATATTTGCATTTATAGCCAAACCAACTTTAATAACCATTTTAATGGCCTCTAAATTAGCCACAGGCAAAGCACCGGGGTGCCCCATACAAACCGGACATATATGTACGTTTGAATTTTCTTCAAGCCCATAACCATTCGGACAAGGGCAAAACATTTTAGACTTGGTTTTAAGTTCGGCGTGCACCTCCATGCCAATGACCGGAGTGTATTTCATATTAGATTATTTTTTTAACAATCTTCCAAACTTTCTCATGAATTTCGTCGGGAGACAATAGTTTGCCTTTGGCCATACATTCTACAACGTAAAAATTAGGAAAGAGTTTGGCCATAATTAGAAAAGTTTTTTCTGCCGCCTTAAGATGGCTTAAATCTGCTTCGTGCATATCTCGTTTACCACGTATATAATCGCGTCTTCCTTTTCGATCAATGAGGCGTTGGGCAATATAAGCTGGGATATGAAGAATAATTGTACAATTAGGTCGCGGTATTTTTAATTGTTCGTGTTCCAGCCAGTCAATCCACTTGAAGTATTCTTTTTGGCTGGTCAACGATTTAATTTTGCCACCCTGATGTCCCATATTGGCGGTAACGTATCTATTTGAAATAATTATTTTTCCTTGGGTAAGATTTTTTAGAATGTTTGGTTTAGCGTCATAGCGGTCAAGGGCGAAAAAGAGAGACGCCGTATAAGGGCTCACTTCCATTGACGAACCGTAGTGTCCGTTTAAATATTTTTCTACGAAGTATGCCGAAGGTAAACCGTAGCGAGGAAAATCTGAAAGAGCTACGTTTTTTTTGGTTTGACGCAGGTGTTTGATCAAGAGTGATGTTTGAGTAGTTTTACCGGTACCATCAGTACCGTCAATAACGATTAGTTTGCCTAGTTTGTTTTTAGCGTTTGAAGAAGTCTTCGTCATAATTAGGGGTTGTAATACGTAAACCTTTGACAAGCATAGGGTGTTTTTCTTTGATCGTTTTGTACATATCGACAACGATATTTCGATAAGACATATGACCACCAGGCTTAGAGCGAAGCTCGATCATATGGTAAAGCTCTCGTAGGTTCATTTTGAAGAGCGTTCGTTTTTTACAAGCCAATGGTAATACGTAATCCGCCTCTGGTCCGTATATCTTTTTAAGGGTTTCGTAAGTTTCTAAGGCATTGTTAATAGCTTTGTTAAATTCATCAGTAAGGCCAGCATCAACAAATTCAAATGGTATTTCGTATCCATGATCAACAGATAACGGTTGATTTATTTGAGTGCACATTCGATGTCTCTGAAGATCACGAAAGGCGCCGTAGTCCATTAAAATGTCGAATACAAATTGTCCGCCTTCATATTCGCGTCGTGGTTGGTCGTGGTCGCCACGGAAACTCGTAACTGTGTCAATAATTTCTTCTTTTTTGTTTGCAGAAAGATTTTTTACTTTGTTCAATATTTGCCGATAAGGGTAATTGCAGGCTCCATAGAGTAGGGTAGTAACCAATTCGTCTTCGTAACTTGTTTGTTCAATGTAGTCCACGCGAGGAGCATCGTTTATTGTTTCTCCAGACATAACTTCTGAAGCTGTTGAAATTAAGTATGTTTGACTGGATTTATAATATTCTGGATAGTCGGTGTGTTTAATTAGTGTTGGCGCGCCTTTGATTTGAAGCGAAACAAGTTTACTTATTTCTTCGGCTAAATTTTTTCCGCTATCGCTAAGGGCGCTTATTTTTGATAGTGGCTCGTTTATTTTTTTTGCTTGCGGATTATAAGCCGGCTCTAAAGCGGATTTTTGAATAGACTCAGCTATTTCGCGAATTTCTTGGTAAGGATTTCCTTTAAGTTTAGATATTAAATGGCGAAGAGAGCGAGCACTCATAATCATTCCAAAATTGGTTAACGTGGCTACCGGTAAAAGATATCGAACTGCGTCTAATGATCGCGCTTTTAATTTAGATTCATACATTTTATCTTCTTTCCCTTCAGGTTTAGGGAAGCGTTTGCGCATGTAAGTAATCATTTTTTCTAGAAGACCGCGATAGGTAGCAAAAAGATTATCAATTGTTTTTTCGTATAGGTCACCATGAACGGACATAATTGCCTCGGGTCGGTGATAGCGGGTAGAATCAAAATCTACATAGCGCGTTGATTTTTCTTGAAAGGCGGCTAAACGCGTGTCTTCCACGGCTTTCGAGGTTAAAATAGACACATTTTCACAAGCAATGGCGATGATGGCCATATCTGCGACCGATGCGTCACCGTAACCAAGCACCCATTTTTCATGGAACTCGGCTGATTTTTCTTCGGTTAATTCGTCAATAGTTTCTTTGATTGATGATTTTGACCGACTGTATTTGGCCATCGCTACCGCCAAAACTTCCGGCGGGAGACCGGCTAAAGCAAAAATATCTCGTTTGGCTTGTGCGCTCATGTAGTTTGCTTAAAGTATTTACTTAATTTAATTAATTTGTCCGTATAAGTCGAGCCGCTATTTTTTCCGTATAGTTTTTTTGGAATTTCAGTCATATGTTCAAACATCATTTTACAGATAACTTGGCCATCCGTTAATCGAAAAGGGGCGCTGTGCGCGCGAACTTCTAAGACAACTATATTTCCTTGCATTTCGCCATTTTCGCCATACCCAAAGGCTGGATCAAAAAATCCAGCATAGTGTGAACGCAGTTCGCCGGTCGACGGATCGTAGGGCGTAATTTCGGCCGCCATATTGGGAGGTATGCGTACACGTTCTTTTGTGGCAATAATATAAAAAGAATTTGGTTCTAGTATTAGTTCCCCGGAGTCTTGTTTTTTAAGAGGACTCCAGAAAATTTTATCTTCGTGAAAATTTATTTTTGTTAAATCCAAAAGTTGATTAACGTAGTGTCTGGCTCGATATCCGACAATTTGTGAGCCGGTTAAGTCGACGGTAAAAGAAAGAATATTATTTTTTAATCTTAATTTGTCGTCGTCTATTGGTGATCCGTCCGGCGTTAGTATTAAGCCATATTTTTTGTGAAGTTCTCGCATTTCCTCGGCTGTTGGGAAACGCTCTGTTGCTTGCCTGAATCTAACTTGCGTCATGGCAAGACCCGGAGCTATTTTAATGGCAAATGTTAAGGGTATAATTTCAAGGTATAAAGGACCGTTGTATCCTGCCGGTATGGAATCGTATTGAGGATTTTTATCGGTAAGAACCCGCACAAATACGTCAACTCTACCGATAGAACTTTTGGGGTTAGCCATAGCACTAACGTCCGCAGGAAGATTTAAAGATTCGTTTAGTGGAATAATATAGGGTGTGTTTGTTTCAAGAATTGACCCTTCTCTTAATTCTTGTTCGTAAAGAGTTCGGGTTTTTAAAAGGTCGGCAACCGTTTCGTTTTCTTTTGGTAAAAAACCGGAAGATACCCGGTATATTTTATTTCCCAACGTGCAATCCAACGAGGCCGGTTGAAATTGTGATTCGCTTATTTGGTCGTTAGTTTTAATGGCGCCATTTTCGGCCAACGATTTAATTGATTGATAAGGCAGGGCCATATTATTTTTTACGAAGCTTGAGCTTTAATGCCAGCTCATCAGTTTGTTTATAAACATCTGACAATGATTTATTGGCATCAATTTGAAAATCAGCTTGTTTGCCGAGATTACGAATATTTACTTCAGTCGGTAGTTTGCCTTCGGCTTTATATTGTTTATGAGTAGTCGTGAAATCTTCAGGCTTTATTTTTCTTTTTAATATGCGTCGATAACCAGTTTCGTCTTCAGCGCTTACATTGACAAGAAAAAAATTCGATCGGCGACGCCAAAGAAAAAAATCGTCTTTAAAACGTATGCCATCAATTACCACTGGTTTTGTTGGAGAAATTTTTTTGATTTTTGAGTCTATGGCTTTTGCCAAAACATTTCCGCCAAAGGTTTTTCTTAAAGCTAAGCTAAGATTGATTTGATTAATTCGCTGGATTTTAATATCAAGAATTTTGAGTATGTCTGTAAGTAAATCAGAGAAGACGATGACATTTGCTCCATAAACTTTTTTTAGTCTTTGGGCGACCGTACCCTTGCCACTTCCTCGCGGACCAACCAGTCCAATAATGGTTTGAGTTTTTTGATTTCTTGTTTTGCGCATACGTTAAAGTATTGTACCAGATGGAGCGCTCTTAATAAACCTACCCCGATTTTGTCGGGGTAGGTAAAGGTTATTTATGAAGCGATGGTCAGAGTAATACCTGGCCCCATGGTTGTGGCGAGGGTTGTAGACTTTAAGTATACGCCTTTTGAAGATGACGGTTTGGCTCGTTTAAGAGCATCAATGAAAGAGTTTAGGTTCTCAATAATTTCTTGCGTTGGTTGAGAAATTTTACCAATCACCTGATGAATATTTGCCGTGTCGTCATTCTTAAAAGCTATTTTCCCAGATTTTAATTCCTTAACTGTTTTACCCACATTTTTTGTGACCGTTTCGTTTTTAGGGGAAGGCATTAATCCGCGCGGACCAAGGATTTTAGCAATACCGGCGAGTTGGGCCATAAAATCGGGCGTAGAAATGGCCACATCAAAATCGCATTTACCAGTTGTTCTAATTTTATCAATAAGTTCTTTACCACCAACTAAGTCTGCACCGGCTTTTTTGGCCTCAAGTTCTGCTTCGCCTTCGGCGAATACGGCTATACGTTTTGTTTTTCCCGTTGAGTAGGGGAGACTGATTGTGCCACGAACCTGTTGATCACCCTGTTTTGTATCTATGCCCAGTTTAATATGAATCTCTACAGATTCAACAAATTTTGCCGATTTTAAAGATTTTAAAAGTTCAACAGCTTCAGCTGGAGAGTAGTGTTTATTTTTATCAATTTTTTTAATGTTTTCTGCGTAGCGTTTACCTTGTTTTTTCATAAAGTTTTTTAGTGGTTATAGTGGCTTTTGGCCTCCCACGTTAATAAGATTTGTAATTTATTTATTCTTCTACCGTTATGCCCATATTGCGGGCCGTACCCTGAATAATTCTCATAGCGGCTTCTATATCGTGCGCATTAAGATCCGGCATTTTCTTTTCCGCTATTTCTCTTATTTGAGTTTTGGTAACTTTACCAACTTTTTCTTGTAATGGTTTCCCCGAACCTTTTGGTATACCGGCGGCTTTTTTGAGTAATTCCGCCGCGGGTGGAGTTTTTAGAACAAAGTCGAATGTTCGGTCTTCGTAAACAGTAATTTCTGCTGGAATAATTTCATCGCCTTTATCTCTGGTGGCGGCATTAAACTTAGAACAGAAATCTTGAATATTTAAACCGTGTTGACCTAGAGCAGGTCCAACTGGCGGAGCTGGATTAGCTTTACCCGCAACGATTTGTAATTTGATTGTCGTCTTTATCTTTTTGGCCATAAATTTAATTAGGTTTTTTGAATTTGTAGAAAGTCTAATTCAATTGGGGTTTCTCGTCCAAACATTGAAACCAAAACTTTTACCTTACCGCGAATTTCGTCAACGCTGGCCACCTTGCCGTCAAAATCTTTAAAGGGACCATCAATGATTTTTACCGCGGAGTCGGGACCTACGTCAATTGTGTATTTTGGTTCTTCGATACCCATTCTTTTTTGGATACTTCGAATTTCTTCGTCGGAAATTGGAGTGGGTGTAGTGCCCGTACCGATAAAACCGGTTACATTCGGCGTATTTCTAACGGCGTACCAAGAGTCGTCGGTAACAACCATTTCAATCATAACGTAACCGGGGAATATTTTTTCCGTCACCACACGTCGACGTCCATTTTTAATTTTTATCTTTTTTTCGGTCGGAATCATGACATTGAAAATTTTGTCCTCTATTCCAAGAGATTCCACACGTTGACGCAAATTTCTTTCTACGTTTTCTTCGTAGCCAGAATAAGTATGGAGAACGTACCAGCGTCGGCCTTGATCGGCTGCTTGTTTAGGCATTTTAGCGATTTATTAGGCGTTCTAATCCGAACGACAAAAGATAATCTAGAATACCGAAGAAAATAGCCAAAATAACGCTAATAACTATAACCATTAAAGCGTGTTTTGTTGCTACTTGACGGGTTGGCCACGCGACTTTTTTTAGCTCCTCGTAAGCTGTTTTGAAATAATTAACAATAACATTGTTGCTGGGTGACATATTTTTTGGATTTTAAAACCCCCCGAAGGGGGGATTAATTAAGTAAATACTATCAGATGTTGATAAATTTAGCAAGGGGCTAATATGATTGATTTTATTTTTGAAATGTGGTAAAAAATTTTGACACCAAGTGATGGTTGTGCCATTGATTGCACTACGCGTGCATCACCGCAAAAATCATACTCTTTTGTAGTCTAGTTAGCGTGTCTGTGCTGCCGGGGGTTGAGCGCGGACCCGACTAGATGGTATCTACCTAAGCTTGCAATGGCCGGCGAGCCATACAAAAGAGATATACTTGTGTGCGGGAGGGGCGGTGCTTTTGGCTGCCTCTCCCTTCTTTTTTAAATATCCAAATTTTTAACCGTTTTAGCGTGAGTGTGTATAAAATGTTTACGCGGAGCAACCTCGCTACCCATTAGAACATTAAAAATATTATCGGCTTTTTCAGCGTCAGCAATTGTCACTTGTTTTAATATTCTCGTTTCTCTGTTCATGGTCGTTTCTGCTAGTTGGTCGGCGTTCATTTCTCCAAGACCCTTGTATCGTTGAATATTTAGACCGGGCGTTTTAGTTTCTTCGGTTTCAGATGTTTGTTCGGTATCTGCGACATTTGTTTCTTCGTCTTTGTTTTTATTTTTGGCGAGTTTTTTTGAGGCTTTCTTTTCGTCTATGTTTTTTAACATAGACTTTTTTAGTTCTTCTAGTTGTTCTTCGTTGTATGCATAGTGTGATTCTTTACCAAAAGAAACTTTATAAAGAGGGGGTTGGGCAATGTAAATATGGCCTTGACGAACCAGCTCGGCAAAATAACGATAGAAAAGAGTGAGCAACAATGTTCGAATGTGAGCGCCGTCAACGTCGGCGTCGGTCATAATGATAATTCGATCGTAACGAAGTTTTTCGATATCAAACTGTTCACCAACGTTTGTCCCAAGCGCAATAATTAACGATTTGATTTCATTATTGGAAAGCATTCTGTCGAGACGAGCTTTTTCTACGTTAAGAATTTTGCCACGCAAAGGTAAAATAGCTTGTGTTTCTCTATTGCGTCCTTGTTTAGCGCTTCCGCCGGCGCTGTCACCCTCAACAATAAATAACTCTGATTTTTTTGGGTCCTTGGTAGAACAGTCGGCTAGTTTTCCGGGAAGCATAAAGCCTTCTAAGGCGCCTTTGCGCAAAACAGAAGCGCGGGCGGCGCGGGCGGCTAGTCGTGCTTGAGCCGCTAAGGCAACCTTACCAACAATGGCTTCGGCGTCTCTTGGGTTTTCTTCAAGGAAAGAAGTAAAGGCATCGCCAAAAACAGTGTCAATAATTGACCGAACTTCAGCGTTACCCAGTTTGGCTTTGGTTTGTCCTTCAAATTGAGGATCTTTTACTTTAATACTAATTACTGTTGTTAGGCCTTCTCGAACATCATCGCCGGTTAGGTTTTCATCTTTTTCTTTTAAGAAATTTTTGCGTCTAGCGTAATTATTAATAGCGCGGGTTAACGCGGTTCGGAATCCGGCTACATGTGTCCCGCCTTCTGGATTATGAATGTTGTTGGTAAAGGCAAAAAGTGTTTCTTGATATTCATCGTTATACTGAAGGCCGACTTCAACCCTGACTTCGTCAACTTCTTTTTCTATATAGAAAATCGTTTCATGTTTTGGATTTTTGAGGTGGTTTAAATGTCGGACGTATGAGGCCACACCGCCTTCAAAGTGAAACGTATAGGTGTTGGCTGACGGGCTTTTATCTTTACTGTTTTTCGGATCGCGATCATCAACAATTATAATAGTTACCCCTTTAGTAAGATAAGCTTGCTGTCGTAAATGGGTAATAATTTCTTTTAATGAAAACTCGGTAACAGTAAAAATTGTGTCGTCAGGTTTAAATCTTACGATCGTTCCGGTTTTATCCTTAGGAATTTTGCCCGTTGGTTTGACTTTCGATTTCGGTTTTCCTTTGGCATATTCTTGAGTGTAGATTTTACCATCGCGCATTACGTCTACTCTCAAATACGAAGACAAGGCATTGACGACCGATACACCGACACCATGAAGACCGCCGGATACTTTATAGCCACCTTGTCCAAATTTACCTCCGGCATGAAGGGTGGTCATTACTGTTTCAAGGGCGGATTTTTTTGTTTGGGCGTGAATATCAACCGGAATACCTCGTCCATTGTCCTCGACCTCAATTTCGTTTTCTGGTAATAAACGAATTTTGACCGCATTGGCATCGCCAGCCATAACTTCATCAATGCCGTTGTCGACGACTTCCCAAATTAAATGATGCAAGCCTTCAAAAGCCGTGTTACCAATATACATACCCGGTCTCTTGCGGACCGGGTCTAACCCTTCAAGAACTGTAATTTGTTTGGCGGTGTATGCGTTTTTTGTCTGGTTTTTATCGTTTTTATTTGAGTTGTTTAGCATGTAGTTTATTATGTAGTTCTGTTGAAAGATAACATTAGTGTAGCACGAAAAAAGGTGACAGTACATCCCTAAGTTTTTTATTTATTTGAAAGAAAATAAACTCTTACCGCGATTGATTAGTTTGTGTTACAATGTTCTTATTATGTTAACTGGTAATATTAATCCGCTTCTTGACGAAGGATGGTTGCGTCGTACTGCTTTTTTTGTAAAAAACAGAGATAAAATTCGCAAAGGATTAATAGCGATCGTTGTTGTTGTCGAAGCCATACTTTTGATTTATAGCGGATATCAATGGGTGGATTACTATTTTTTGTCCGACCAGCGAGATTACGAGCAGGAACAGATTTTAACTCGTTCTAGTAGTTACATTCCTTTGCACGAGATTATGGCGCCTGACCCCATGGGTGTTCCGTCGGCGATTGTTTTACCAGGAAGCAGTAAAGATGGCCGTTATGATGTTTTGGCGAAATTTTTAAACACTAATCCTAATTGGGTGGCCAATGTGCATTATCGTTTTGGCGCTTCAACAAAAGAAGAAACAGTAAAAGTTTTAAATGACGAAGGTCGTTTTGTTGTTGGCGCCGGAATGGCCGAGTCTCTTGGCGATATTCCCAAAATTATGATTACGAAAGTTGACTGGACTCGTTTACGTGAACCGAAGATTTTTAACGATTTAAAACCAAAGTTTGTTGTTAGTGATGTAAATTTTATTTCTGGTAGCAGCCTTCCGCAGGGTGAAATATCTCCAAGTCAAGTTGAATTTACGATTACCAATGAAAGTGTTTATGGTTTTTGGTCAGTTGATTTAACGGTTGTTGTTCTTCAAGGAGATCGGCCAATTGCTGGTCGTGTTTTGGCGTTAGATAGTGTTCAATCAGCCGAACAACGAAAAGTGCAAATAAATTTATTTACGACAATAACTGGAGTAACCGAAGTTCTTGTTGTTCCTACGGTTGACGTTACGAATAGCGAGAATTTAATTAAAGAAACTGGCAGTAGTAATAAATTTTAGTTTTTGAGATTTATTTTTCGACAGATTTTATGCCCATAAACAGAATCAAGGGGTTGGTTGGGCGTTTTGATTGGCTTATGTTTGCGGGGGTTTTTTTAGTTCTTGGTATAAGTTTGGTGACGCTTTATAGTATTGCGATTGGTCGTGAAGGCGGGGATTTGTTTGTTTTTAAAAAACAGTTAGTTTTTACCGTTGTCGGGTTGTTTCTTTTTTTTGTATTAAGTTTCGTTGATTTTCATACTTGGGAGTCATCAAGCCGTTGGCTGTATTTGGGAGTAATTTTTTTACTTTTTGCTACATTAATTTTTGGCCAAGTGGCTCACGGAACAAGGGGATGGATTGGTTTTGGTTCTTGGCGATTTCAATCTGTGGAAATAGCGAAATTAATAGCGGTCATAATTTTAGCGGCATATTTTTCCAGAAGAACAAGAGAACTAGATAAATTTTCTAATTTATTTCAAAGCTTTTTTTTGGCTGGTAGTTTTGCTGGTTTAGTTTTTTTCCAGCCGGATTTTGGTTCAGCCACCGTGATTATTATTTTATGGCTCGGTTTAGTTTTAATAAGCGGTGTCAGGCGAAGATATATTATTGGCTTAATATCGACGGCCATTATGATATTTTTGTTTGCTTGGTTTTTTATGTTTCAATCTTATCAAAAAGAACGGCTTATAACTTTTTTTTCACCGACAGCTAATTCCGGTTCAAGTTATAATGTGCGTCAGGCCACGATAGCGGTTGGGGCGGGAGGGTTAACAGGCAGAGGACTTGGCGAGGGGTCGCAAAGTCAGTTGAGGTTTTTACCAGAGGCAGAGACTGATTTTATTTTTGCGGTTGTGGCTGAGGAGCTAGGATTTGTTGGTGTTTCTATTTTAATAGGCCTTTTTGTATTATTGTATTATCGATTATTTCGATTGCTTATTAAATGTTCGGATTGGTTTGCTTCGTTTGTTGTATTAGGTACGGTTATTTTATTTTCCATAGAAATATTTATAAATGCCGGAATGTCTATGGGGCTGTTTCCTGTTGTGGGTATTCCATTTCCGCTTCTTAGCGCCGGTGGAAGTTCGCTTCTTGCCCACTTAATATTATTAGGAATTATTGAAAATATTGCGGTTGTTGAAGGGTCAAAGGGATATCAGGTGTCCCGCGTGTCTGCGCTTTAGTATTGTTGACATCTATTTTTGTTTGAGTTAATCTCTTATTAATAGCGATATGCATAAGTTATCAAACAATTTATTACTTCTTAATCTTCTCCTCCTTACTAAGGATGGAGAGCTTACTTGTGCGTAGCTAATACTTTTTTAGATACTTGCGGGCCAGCTCTTCACCGAAAAAGTGAGGAGTTGTTTTTTATCCGTTAAAGGAGGGAAAACGGACAACAAGTTCTTTACCAAATTAAGTGATCGTAATTAAGAGAGGACAGAGAGATGAAGGACGATAAAGATTGGGTACGAATTTTCGATACGACTTTGAGAGACGGCGAGCAATCTCCGGGTTGCACGATGAACGTTGACGAAAAGCTCGTCGTTGCCCGTCAGCTTGAAGCCCTTGGTGTGGACGTGATTGAGGCAGGATTTGCGGCAGCGTCTCCGGGTGACTTTGAGTCGGTGCAAGCCGTTGCCCAAGCGGTCGAGGAACCGGTGGTGTTGAGCTTGGCGCGGACGCGTGAAGCCGACATTGAGAAGGCGTTGGTGGCTGTGGTTGGTGCTCGTCGTCCCGGGATCCATGTATTTATCGCGACTTCCGACTTGCATCTCGAGCACAAGCTTGGTATGAGTCGGCAGGAAGTGATCGACGCCGCGGTGTGGGCGGTGCAGCGTTGCAAACGCGACGTCGACTATGTCGAATTTTCGGCGGAGGACGCTTCGCGAAGTGATCTCGAATACCTGATTCAGGTGTTCGACGAAGTGATCCGTGCGGGTGCGACCGTGTGCAACGTCCCGGATACCACTGGTTACGCGGTGCCGGCGCAGATCCGCGAGTTGTTTCGTGCGTTGCGCACACGTACTCCGGGAGGTGATCGTGTGATCTGGAGCACCCACTGTCATAACGACCTCGGTTTGGCAGTTGCCAATTCGTTGGCGGCAGTTGAGGGTGGAGCTCGACAAGTCGAGTGCACGATCAACGGCATTGGTGAGCGCGCCGGTAACACCGCGATGGAAGAGGTGGTAATGGCGCTCGACACGCGTCGTGACCATTTTGGTGTTGCGTCGCGAGTTGTAACTAAGCACATCTATCCGGCTAGTAAGGCGCTCTCGCAGGTCATTGGCGTGCCGATCGCGCCGACTAAACCGGTTGTCGGCGCCAACGCGTTTGCGCACGAAGCGGGAATTCATCAGGACGGAGTTTTGAAGAACGTGCTCACCTACGAAATTATGCGTCCGGAGGACGTCGGGCGCGTGAGCAACGCTTTGGTGCTCGGTAAGCACTCGGGACGCGCCGGCTTCGTTAGTCGTCTTCAAGAACTTGGCATTAATCTCGATAGTATCGATGTGAATGCCACATTCGCCAGATTCAAGGAGCTAGCGGACAAGAAGGGAGAGATTTACGACGACGACCTGTTCGTGATCGTTGCCGAAGCCGAAGAGGATGAGGTGACTCAACGCTTCTCCCTCCACCACGTTCAGATTTCTGCCACTGTGCCTGCGCCAAAGGTGCCAGTAGTGGTCGTCGTTC
>Ga0172368_10000166_pt1 | contig 89705 bp, 66 predicted proteins | sample Lak11m_FD_114540 | JGI IMG/M metagenome (GOLD analysis project Ga0172368, IMG submission 114540) | Freshwater microbial communities from Kabuno Bay, South-Kivu, Congo - kab_022012_11m | ecosystem: Environmental > Aquatic > Freshwater > Lake | place: Democratic Republic of the Congo: South-Kivu...
ATAGCTGACAGAATTTTTGCAAACTTAGAATTAGACCTGACATGCAAAAAAATTATGAAGGTTTATCGGGATGCCTTGAATTTTGGAAAAATTGCAACTTAAAATATTAACGAACTATTGATTAAAAGATAGTATACAGCCTGAAATTTAGGGTAACTGAAATCATAACCATTTCCCGGAAAAGGGATTGGTCTTATTCTATTGTGCGTTGATGTTGTTATTCAATCCTGCTGCCGGTACCGGCATTAGGCATCCAGTAGTCTTCTTTATCGGCTAAATCAACCTGGCCATCACGGTTAAAATCAGAAAAGAAATATCCAATGTTCCCTAAATCGGGCAGCCATCTGTCGTTTTTGTCTTCATTATCAATCGTTCCGTCCTGGTCTCCATCACCGGCTATCATACCCCACACACCCGGAGCTATCTCTTTATGTGCATGGGAGCCGCCATAAACCTGATCAGGCCCGGAGGTGAAATCATAACTAAAGGTAGTATTTTTGGCCGTGGTCATTTCCGATGAAGTCCGCTCTCCGGATTGTCCGGGACTATAAACTACACCATGTACTTTATCAGATCCCTTTGCCGATGCTAAAATAGCTGAGAACCGGAGACTCGTTACACCGTCGTCATCTACAATACTGCCGTTCTTCAGCAGGAAACCTGCTTTACGTTCGAACCTTGTTTCAGTTGTAGCTGTTGAGGAATCGCCGTCGGTTATTCTGATTTCGACCAATATCCAGTCCACAATATCCGGGTTAGGAATTGATGGAACGGTTTCAGTACCATTATAGAACCACGGCGACTGATTGAACGGTTGTTCGAGGGGAAGATAACCCAGGCTGTTTAGAGTTGTGTTCATGTCGGTTCCGTTAAAGGCTCCTTCAATAAAAACCTTCAGGTCAAGGTCATAGGTCGGGGCGTCGACTATATTACCACCTCCGGTATTCGATCCTCCGAGTACGGATCCGAAAGCAGAGGTGATGAAATGCTCACCGGGCATTCCTTTGAACTTCAGGTCTGCATCATCAAGAGAAAAGCTGTATTTATAAATATGCCTTCCTGCAGTTACATAAACACTGTCGGGTGAGGCAGGGACTATTAATGCAGAGGTGAAAAATCCGGTGTTGCCAGGTATATCGGTAAAAAAATAGTTCAGTCCGCTGTTTCCCGACCTTGCAAAAACCAGGGCCGAAGAGAAATACATAACCTGGAAATCTGTTGGATCAATGTCAATATCGAAAATCGGCAAAGGGCCGCCGGTTCCATTATCCGGGGCATCGTTCACTTTCTGCCAGGTCATACCGATATCAACAGAACCCCATAATGCACCGGGGACAAATTGAGTGGAACTTATCCTGTGACCCGTACCTGAATAAAGGTATGTTTGAGTTCCGTTGATTGCCATTGCCAGACAATTACCCATGGTATATTCATTAGGGCTGAAAGGGGTAACAAGAATCCATGTCACTCCGCCGTCGTTTGAGCGCCAGATATTTCCTACCGGAACTGGTGGAATTGTATTCAAGGATTTATGTTTAAACCCGGTGACAGCAATCACAATATTGGAATTAACAAAAATAATATCGGTAACGCAGGGATCGAGGTGAACATTATTCCAGTTGGTCGGGAGTACATTAAAGAAATCATTCGGGCCGCTGAAAGTTACGTCAAAACCACCTGATGAACCGCAGATCACATGGTTGACATTAAGGGGGTCAACAGCTACAGCCGTAACTCCTTCCTGGTTTCCGGCATTGGGTACAGGGAAAAAGCCGTTGGGCGGTATCCAGCGTTCAAAATTAGGAACATTCGGATTGTAATATTCCGAGGTATAGGCAAGGCCTGCTTCGGTGGCTACATAAAATATTCCTGTCATTTCGGCGATATCCCACACATTGGCACTGCTGAACCCGTTATTGTCCGTCTTGATAAAGCTCCCGCTGATACCGGTATTGCTGACAGCAACTCCCACATTATTCGAACCCACAATGGTGAAGATGTTATCGGGGTGGGTGGCGACTCCATAATTCAATAATCCGGTGGCTGGCCCCTGCCACGTAATTCCGAGATCATCCGAAACCGGCCCGGCCGGAAAAGACAATCTTAATCCATTGCTCAATGGCATTTGGCCAAGCCAGTCAAAACTGTAATCGGCGTCTTTTAAAGGGAAATCAACTCCTGTTGACGGAGTAATATCGCTCCAGAAAAATCCTCCGGTTACCGATTTAAAAAGTAAAATTTCCTGGTTAGTAACATCGAAACTACTTGCAAAAACAGTATCGCCTGTTATTTGTGCCGGATGTGTAAATACGTTTATTACTTCCGGTGCGGTTCCCGGGAGAATTAGCTCCATTAGAACACCCTGGAAATATTTATAGAGCCGCTTTTCTCCGGCAGGATTTTGTACAACCAAAAACAACGGGTATCCCGAAATATTATTTGAAGGAGAAACCCAGATGATTTTGGAACCGGGATCTATTCCCGGCGTTGTATCGAGGTTAAGGACTATCATTCCGGGGCCAAACGGAGTAGTGTCGTTTAACCGTAACAAGTAATTTTCACACGCAACATATATAAAATGATCGCTGAGACCAATAGCAGTAACTTCTTTATTCTCCGAAACCAGGAGTTGTATAATGCGCCTGTCAACTGCTGTTTTGAAGGTGTATCCAAGGTCGTAACTGACAATCGCTGCTGAAAAGCTGCCGATAGTCACCCCGGTATGTGCGACGACCCAGCCGGTATTGTTTGTCAAAACCCGAAAAGCCCCACCTCCCCAGCCGCGGGTTTCAAGGTCGAATTCAAGCGAATCAAACGGGAAAGCCGGGGACCATGAGGCAGAATTATCATCTGAGTAAAAAAGAGTTCCTGGAGATTGGACTGCAGCAAACAAGCGGTTATTGGCTGCCGCCCAGCTTAAATCTGCTGCAGGACCACCATAAATCCCGATATTTTCCCGGTCACCAACGGATGATGTAAATCCCTGTGCGAACAATTGATGATGTGCCATAACAACAAATAAAATGAACGCTCCGTGTCCCGGTGATTTGATCAAAAACTCAAATAGTTTCATAATATGATGTTTTAAAATTACCCGGCTAAGATTGAAAAGATTGAAATTTTCGTTTTCAACATTTTCTATTTTCGTTCAAAAATAATAATTGTTTTGCATATATCAAACCGGAATTTATTATACGGAGGTTAATGCTTGTGAGCGGCAGATATGAATTAGTTAACGGTAAAATTTTTTAGCGTATTTTTATGACAAAATTTTAAGCTGGGTCGGAGAACGATATCTTATCAAAGATGAAGAAATCGGAATTTGTTTGTTTTATATTGCTGATTATCTTTATTACTTCGGATTACCGGAGTAATTGTCAAACTGTTTTGCTCGATAGCCTGAAGGCCAGGTTGCCAATAGTGAAAGGTGAAGAAAAAATCAAGACTCTGATAGGATTATCCTACAATTTTTTAAGGATTTCGGCCGACAAAAGCCTTGTTTATGCGAATCATGCGCTTGAATATTCCACAGAAACCAATAACGAGCGTGGCAGGGCAAGGGCGTTTCTGATGATCGGGAGCGCATATAATACACTGGGAGAAAATGCCAAGGCCATTAAAAACCACCTGAATGCCCTTGCGATCTTTGAGGCTGTAAAGGATAGCGCTGCCATAGGTATTACATTTAACAGCCTTGGCATTGATTACCATAACTCCGGAAAATATAAAGAAGCCATCGAACAATATCACAATTCATTGAAAATTGCTGAAATTTTATTGAACAAAGACGGTATTTACTATGCGACCAATAATATCGGGATCATTTATGAAGACTGGGGTAAATTCGATTTGGCGCTGGAATATTATCTTTCGGCATTGAAAATCGCAACTGATCTCAATGATCAAAGCTATAGGGGTATATCTCTTCAAAATGCCGGGGTTGCGAGCCAGAAATTAGGTAACTATAATGAAGCTTTGAAATATCTTGAGGAGTCACTTGCTGTCAGCCGCGAAATAGGCGACAGCAAAGGAATATTTAACACCTATATCAATAAAGGCGAGATTTATACGAAGCTCAACGAGTCGCAAAAAGCCATTGAAAACTTTGAATTGGCCAGGGAGACTGCAGCAGATTCGGAAAATAAAGCCAGCAAGGCCCTCGCTGATTTAAGGCTTGGAGAAGCCTTAAGCCTCAGAGGTCAGGGCGGCAGGGCCGAGCCATATTTGCTGAATGCGCTGAAACTCGCTACCGAAATTGAAGAGACAAACCTCGTAAAAGATGCATGTAAAGCATTATCGGATCATTACATCAAAACAGGAGATTATGAAAAGGCATACCTGAGTTTTACTAAATATGCTTCCATAAAGGATACTATTTTCAATCGTGAGAGCCGTAAGGAAATCAGCGAAATGCAAACACTCTATGAACTTGATAAAAAAGAGAAAGAAATCGAAATACAGGAACTTAAAATCGGCAGGCAGAAGGCGCAATTTTATTTTATAATTTCGGGAGTGGCATTATTGATCATATTGTCCTGGCTTTTATTTAACAGGTATAAGCTCAAACAAAAACACTACCGGACCGAACTTGAAAGGAAAAATATTGACATCGAACAAAGGTTGCTTCGAACACAGATGAATCCTCACTTTATTTTCAATTCCCTCAACTCAATAAACAGTTTTATCGCGATTAACAACACCGATTCCGCACAATCGTTTTTAACGAAATTCGCCCGCTTAATGCGTTACATCCTGGAAAATTCGCGAAAAGCCTTTGTCCCGGTTGAAGATGAAATCAATACTTTAAAGCTCAATATGGAGCTTGAACAACTCCGGTTTGATAATCGTTTTACGTTCGAGATCAACATTAACGAAGGAATTGATACTGAAAATACTTTCATTCCACCCATGCTCATTCAGCCCTTTGTTGAAAACGCCATCATTCACGGATTGTCGAATAAACACGGAGATGGAAAACTCAAAATAGGGCTTATTCCTGAAGGTGAGCTGATGATTTGCATCATCGAGGATAATGGAATTGGCAGGGATAAAGCTATGGAAATAAAGGAAAGATCAGGTAAGGCAAGGCACAAATCATTGGGTATGCAGGTTACAAAAGAACGGCTTGATATATTGAATGAGAAATCGAAAGAAAAAGTCACTTTTCAAATCATTGATCTGAAGGATGCAAATGGAAATCCGTCCGGGACAAAAGTGGAACTGAAAATTCCTTTTGAAACAGAGTAGCTGAAATAGGGAAATAAAGGATAAAGGAAATTGAGGAAATAGAGGTAGTTGCAGTGGCAGTATATAGAATTGCTAAATTAGTGAGTTGACAATGAGAGTAATCGAAAGATAAATCCAAAACTCCTTCCCTCGCACCCACTCCCCACACCATCCTTCCTGCTCCATGCTCCACGCTCCACGCTCCACGCTCCACGCTCCATGCTCCACGCTCCATGCTCCACGCTCCACGCTCCATGCTAATAAGAAAACTGGTTGATATTGGTGGACATTGAATTTAATTTACGGAACCCAGAACTGATAAATGAGACATGAGACTTTAGAACAGAGACCTGAGAACAGAGAACAGAGACCTGAGAACAGAGAACAAAGAACAAAGAACAGAGAACAGAGACCTGAGACCTGAGAACAGAGAACAAAGAACAAAGAACAGAGAACAGAGAACAGTGAACAGTGAACAGAGAACTCAGCGCCGAAATTCATGGAATTAAAATTAAACAGTTGAAACATATATTTCATTAACATTACCTTTGAAAGATTTATGATATACAGGACACTCATTATTGATGACGAAAGCAAAGCCAGGAACGCATTGCGCGGCCTGCTCGAACAGCATTGTTCCGACAGGATTGTGGTAATTGGTGAAGCGGATTGTGTTCAAAAGGGATTAGAAGCTGTTCAGAGCTTTAAACCCGACCTCGTATTTCTGGATGTGCAGATGCCTGACGGAACCGGATTTGACCTGTTGGAACAATTGCAGGTGGTAGATTTTAAATTAATTTTTGCCTCGGCGTTTGATAAATTTGCCATCCAGGCTTTTAAATTCAGCGCCCTTGATTATCTGCTCAAGCCGGTTGAGGCTGAATATCTTATTGAAGCCTGTTCCAAACTTGAAGAAACCGACAGGTTCAAGGAACTTAATAAAAAGCTTGAGATCCTTATGAGCAACAAGAACAGTTTTGAAAAAATTGCCCTTCCGACACTCGATGGGATCATTTTTGTCAAGATCAAAGAGATCATCCGGTGTGAGTCGGATAATAATTATACCGGGATATATCTTAAAAGTGGCGAAAAAATAGTAGTTTCCCGCACTCTGAAGGAATATGACGATATGCTTACGCCCTTTAATTTTTTCCGGATCCACAAATCTCACCTGATCAATCTTGGATTTCTTTCGCGGTACAAAAAAGGTGAGGGTGGTTTTGTGATCATGGAAGACGGCGCTGAACTCGAGGTTTCACGGCGGAGAAAGGAAGAGTTTCTGGAGGCAATTCAGAATATCTGAGGATATTATTAATTCATTTTTGCCCACAACTTCTTACTTAATTCCATTGAGGTTTTATAAATACTCTCTTCATCGAGGTTTGTCATTTGGCGATCCCTTACAATCAGTTTACCTTTGGCAATCACATGTTGAATGTGCCTGGATTCTATTCCGTATATAAAATGTCCTGAAAAATTATCCCGGTTAAAATCTGTACCTGAAGGATAATCAATCACGACAAGATTATTTTCTTTGTCACCGGTAAAGTTATTTTGTGAGATGTACCTGCTGGCATTCCTGAACCTGTTATAAATCCTGGAAATGTCAATTTTGTCGAAGTTTAATCCGTTAAAATAAGCCGCCCTGGCGCTGCGGATCACGTCACTATGCATCCCATCGGTTCCCAGCATGATGTTTTCACCCAATCCGACAGAGTTAAAAAATCCCACCTTATTATTCAAATTGCTTTCAGTGTTCTGAACAACCCAGGCTCCGGATACACTGATGGCTCTCCGTTCGGTATCAACGAGGTGAAGGCAGTGTCCGAGAATGGCCTTTGGATTCCGAAGGCCTCCGAGATGATTAATTCTCTCAATTACATATTTGCAGTGTTTTGCCTGGCAATGCTGCTGATCGTATTTATCTTCAGCAACATGGATATGGATACCTGTATTGAATTTTTCAGACAACTTAACCGCCTTTTTGAAAGTTGAATCGCCGACTGTAAATGAAGCGTGTAATCCTACCAGGCCCTGGTGATGCTGCAGATAATTCTCCGTTTCTTCCAGTCCTTCTTCAGTTTTGTGTTTTCCATTACGGTCGGATATTTCATAACAAAGCAGATGAGAAATTCCAACTTGTTCAAAAGAACGGGCAATAGTTTCGAGGCTTCCTTCAATTGTTGCCGGAGAGGAATGGTGGTCAATGATAAAGGTAACACCATTCTTTGCCGATTCAATTGCCGCGATCAAAGCGCTGACAGCGATCATTTCATGATCAAGTTTTTTATCAAGGTTCCACCAGATATATTTTAAAATCTCAGGAAAATTACCGGGTGTTTTTGCAGGTGCAGGCATTCCCTTAGCCAGGGCAGAATAAATATGATGATGTCCGTTAACGAAGGCTTTTGTAACATATTTCCCCGAACAATCAATAATCTCTGCGTTTCCAGGGATAGTTGAATTAACGGGTAAAAGATCAATTTTCCCGGTTTCACCTGATTCAACATTAATATCCGTTACGCAGAATCCGGAAGTTTTCCAGTTTATATAAGTTGCATTTTTAAGATACAAAGCCATGTTAATTATTTGTTGAAAATGGATAATAAAATTAATTGTTCACACCCGAAATTCGGTAATTCAATAGTAATGCGTATCCACAAGCGGTTCCCAAAGCATTCTGTATGATTCATCCGTGCTTCCTTTGCATGCCTTCTGGAACAGACATTCTTCATGCGCAGGAATTTCCAGTACGTGAAATAAAGTACATGGATTTTTTAAACACATTTTACTTGTGCATAAAGTTGTGATGTTGCAACAACTTCGTCCTAACGGCCAGAAAAAATCATTCATTTTAAGGACAGGATGGCCGGATATGTCTGCGATCAGCCGGATCGCTTCTATGCAGCCCTTTCTGACAGCACTATCAGGAGCCATGCCTTCACGGGTTGAAATTTTAGTTTTAATTTTTTCATCCATTATTTCAACACACCCGGTTCTAAGCAACACCCGCTGAATATGGTAATCCATGATCGGAATATAATTCCCGGGATCTTTTATCCTTATTAAACCCGCATCAGAAACCAGCTTAAGGAAAAATGTAATTTTCTTTTTTAAGGGATCGGAAAAAGCTTCGAAGCGGGGAAGCACTTCGTACAATCCTTTTCCATTATTCAGAAGATAACCTTCACAACCATCGATCAGGCCTGAAATGCTGCGGTTATACTTTTCACTGACCAGGCAGCAAATCTCAAGGATCATGTTCGCTCTTTCTTCAATACGGTCAAGAGTGCAGTTCTCTTTTTTACCATCAAAAGAAAAAGCAGTCTGCAGATATTGATTGATGTCATCAGAGCTGCAAATGCTGATATAGCCCGGGTTGATAAATGGATGTTTCCCTTTGAACATCTGAAGAAAAGCATACTCAATGTAATCCCATCCCCAAAGATTAAGTGTTTGATGAAATAAATCATGGGTTTGGTGGCAAATGGCGACCGAAAGAAAGTAAATTCTGAGTTTTGTTTCCCTGTCGGATTCAAAACTGAGAAATTCACGGTTGTAAAACTCAGGTTTTACATTGACATTCTTTAGCACCATGCCGATTTTTTTGCATTGCTCAGGATTTATTTCAACGTGTTTACTGCAATCCATTTTATTGCGGGAGTTGATGAAATACTTTTTTCATCCACTTGTGGAAGCCGTGGATCCCTTTAACAGGATCGGCAAACATCAGTACACATTGATTGGTGATGATGCCCGTGTTGCCGCTTTTCGCAATTTTAATGGTTTCCTTATCGGCAGAACCCTGCTGGAGCCAGATCCATTTAATTCCTTTTGATTCAGCTTCTTTCACCAGCATTTTTGTAATCAGTGGCTTTGTATTGATAACTATCCCTGTTACATCTTCCGGCAGAGAGGCAATGCTTTTGTAACATTTTTGCCCTTCAAATTCTTCCAGGTTCGGATTGACCGGGTAAACATTGTGGCCTTTTTTGGTAAGTTCCTGGTAAATTGCGTTGCCGAATTTATGTTTTGTTCGCGATACACCTGCAATTGCGATGTTTTTTTGCGTCATAAATTCATTAATCGTTTTTAAGTTTGACATGATCTTATATTTTATTATTTGAACTATTTAAAAGTTATTTTTCATCACTGGTTAGTTGCCTTTTCATGGGCAAGTTAATCCGTCTCTTTTTATCGTAAAAGCTAAGTGCATTTGCCACAGCAGCAGCAGTTGGAACAAGCCCGATTTCACCTATGCCTTTAGCGCCATACGGACCGACAGGATCAGATACTTCAACTCCCTTTACAATAACCTCAGGCATATCCTTCGCTCTGATAATTCCCAAATCTCTTAATTCCGCGCTCACCAGGAACCCGTCTTTCATCGGTAAATCTTCAGTAAGTGCATATCCGAGGCCCATGTGGACTGCGCCTTCAATCTGACCGCCGAATAATGCAGGATTTATGATCCTGCCCGCATCATGGGCGGCTATCACTTTCTCCACTTCGCCAAATTCATCCAAAACAACAAGCTGAGTAGCATATCCATAAGCAAAATGAGTAATGATCTTTTCGTTTTCTGAACCGGGTTTGGTGGTCCAGTCACATAGGTATCTTCCGGAGTAAACCTTGCCGGTTAAATCTCTCAAACTTTTGGCTTTAAGATCGGCATTAAGCTTTTTTGAGCCGTCAATAACTGCATTCCCAACTAGTACGGTTGCTCTCGACGATGTAGTCATTCCGGTAGGCAGGCCCGATTTTGTTTCAACATTGATGCGTATGAAGGAAGGGTCAATCCCTGTCTCCTGGCAAAATGTCTGTAATACCATCGTATCTACACCTTGTCCCATCTCGGTCCAGCCATGCTGAATTTCGATCTCATTTTCTGATCTGATTATAATCTTTATATCACTGAAATCCGGTATTCCATTACCTACACCCACGTTTTTTATTCCACAGGCCAGTCCGGCAAATTTAGCATTGTAAAAATCTTCTTTCACGGCTTCGAGGGTCGCCCGGATGCCGACCCCTTTTTTAAGGATTTGTCCGGTTGCAGTGGCGGAGCCATTTACCAGCGCATTGTCATAACGGAACTTCCACCGGTCAAATCCCGCTTGTTCACAAATTTCGTCAATACAACCTTCCAGCGCAAAAACCACCTGCGGCACACCGAAGCCGCGCATTGCGCCTGAAGGAATATTGTTGGTGTATGCTGTGATTGCGGTAAGGTCAACCGCCGGAACATGATATCCGCCGGTCGCATGGCCTGCCACTCTTTCCATCACTTTAGTCCCGACGGAAGCATAAGCGCCGGTATCGCCAATTGCGTTAAGCCTGACTGCGGTAAGCTTGCCGTTTTTATCCGCAGCTACGGCTATATCCATATAAACAGGATGACGCTTGGGATGCATGCGAATGGATTCTTCCCTCGTTAAAACCAGTTTTACCGGTTTCTTTAATAACCAAGCAAAAAGCGCTGCATGACCCTGAACGGTCATATCCTCCTTGCCACCAAATCCTCCTCCTGTTGCCACTAGTTTTATGTTGATTTTTTCTTCCGGAATGCCAATTAAATCGGCAATCTGTCTTCGATCAACATAAATACCCTGACTGTTAACAAACATTTCGAGGCCATCTTTGTCAACAGGCATAGCTATAGCCGCTTCGGTTTCGAGAAAGGCATGCTCTATCCTTTGCGTGGTGTAAATTCCCTCCGAAACAAAATCCGACTCTGAAATGATCTGATCCACATTACCGCCTCTCCGAACGATACATTTTTCAAGGATATTAGACCTGCCTGGATGCACCTGCGGTGCATTCTCCTTAACTGCTTCGGATATTTCTGTGACTGGAGTATAAACTTCATAATCAATTTCAATCAGGCTGGCTGCCTGCTTCGCAATATCGTGAGAGTGGGCAACGACTCCTGCGATCACATCGCCGATAAAGCGTGTAGTTTCGTTCAATCCGATCATCAAAGGCCAATCTTTAAAAATCAAGCCTGAATTATGCTGGCCTGGAATGTCTCCGGCAGTAAAAATCCGGACTACACCAGGCAAATTCTTTGCTTCTGAATCTTCAATAAATTTCACTTTTGCACGCGGATGATCGGAAAATCTAAGCGCAGCAAATAACATCCCTTCAATATGGATGTCATTGACAAAGAGCCGTTGTCCCAGGGCTGTCTCTATAGCATCAATCTTTGGGACAGGCAAACCCACACCGGCCCTTTCAAACGGCAGAACCACATCCTTTTTCGCGGTCAGCATATCAGAGGCCAGTTCTATAGATTCAATGATTTTTTTGTAACCTGTACATCTGCAAAGATTCAGGTTTAAAGCTTTTTTTATTTCATCTCTTGAGGGTTTGGGATTTTGATCAAAGAGGATTTTTGTTCGCATAAGCATACCAGGAGTACAAAAACCGCATTGAACCGCGCCTTTTTTTACAAACGACTTTGCAAGAATCAGCCTGACATTTTCCGGCACACCTTCGAGGGTAATAATTTCTCCACCATTAAGAACTTTTAACTTTGTTTTGCATGAAAGTTTAGCTTTCCCGTTAATTTCAACGAGGCAGGCGCCGCAGGCTCCCTGTCCGGAACATCCGTCTTTAACCGAAGTAATATATCGATCTTCCCTTAAAAAATCCAGTAAAGTTCTTTCAATGTTGCCATTGTATTGAATTTCTTCTGCGTTTAATCTGAAAGCAATCATGAAAAGGATGTAAAAAATAATCGTAAGTAAAGATAGAAAAAAAGAAATTTAATGGATATAAAATTTTCCGGTTAATGATTTAGCTACTCCAAATTTCCCATGATTTTTCGGCCTGAAGGTAAAGCATTTCCAATCCGTTTTTCACTTGTGATCCTTTCTCTTTTCCTATTATTAAAAATTGAGTTTCCTGAGGATTATAAACCAGGTCGAACAGTAAATGACCAGGCGTAAGATATTGATATGGAAGGTCGGGGATTTTATCAGGGAATCCGAACATTCCGATAGGAGTTGCATTAATAATCAACAGATTCTGCTCAATTTTCTTCTTATCTATTTTATCATACCCAATTTGATTATTTCCAACAGGATTTCGCGAAACAAAGTTGAAGCTGATTTTAAGTTGGATTAATGCCGCTCCTGCAGCCAAAGCGCCACCTCCGGTTCCAAGTATTAGTGCATGTTTATGCTGTGGCCTGAGAAGTGGTTCAATGGATTGCCTGAATGCCACTATATCCGTGTTATATCCTTTGAAGTATGGTTTTCCGGTACGCCTTTCGATTTTAATGCAATTGACAGCACCACATTTTCCTGCATCCGGGTCAATGTAATCCAGGAATTTAATGATCTTTTGTTTAAACGGAATCGTCACATTTAAGCCCAGAAGATTAGAGTGTTCACAAATCAAACGTGGTAAATCATTTTCACTTTCAAGTTGAAAAAGCTGGTACTGGCAATCTTTAATGTTTTCCTGTTCGAATTTTCTGGAAAAATATTTCTCTGAATACGAGTGTATCAGTGGATTTCCAATCAAACCGTAGAGTTTCACATTCAATTTGATTTTACAGGCTATCTGTTTTACTCATTTGTCTTTGTACAGTTCAATAAGGCGCAGAAGTCCATCATCCTTCTGAAGGTCGGGATCGTAATCAAAAATTTCCTTGTGGGTTTCAAAATTCATTATTAAAGCTTCTTCAAGCACAGCATAAGCTTCCTTGTGCTCAAGATTTTTCAAAAGATAAACAAATTTGCGATAGAAATATTCTGCGTTATCGGGTTGTTCTGCAATCCCGGTTTCAAGACAACCAAGGGCAGCAGGAAAATCGAAATCAAGAGCATAAATATGTGAAAAATCCAGCCAGATATCGGGATTTTGAGGATCAAGCACAACCACTTCCTGATACGATTTTTTTGCATCCTCCAGCAAATCAGCTTTGTATTGCACATCGCCAAGCATGTACCAGTATTCCGAATTGGCCGGATCAATGGCGATTGCTCTTTTGATATGATTGATTGCAATTGCAAGCTTGTTCATTTCTTCATAAATCATTCCTATACCAATCCAGGCATCGGCAAGCAACGGATCCAACTCGATCGCTCTTCGGTAATTTTGTTTGGCCTTCTCAAAGTTGTTCAGTTTTTCATAACATTCACCGATATAGTAATAGCTCATGGCTTCAGGTTCTTCGAACCGGAATGTTTCTTCATACAAGGCTATCGCTTTCTCATAAAGGTCAAGATTTGCATAAGAGTTGGCTTTGTTAAAATAAGCTGAGGCGAAGGTTTCGTCAATCGCGATGGCAAAATCATAGGCTTCAATGGCTTTGTCATACTCCTCCATATTATTATGTGCAATTCCGAGGTTAAACCAGGCTGCTTTCGAATAAGGATTTTTATTTAAAAATTCATTAAAAAAAACGATGCAGTCGTTTGACCGGTTAGAAATTTCATAACAAAAAGAGAGTTCGTAAACTACAGCTTCATTGTCGGGCTCTATGTCAAGTACTTTAATAAGGTATTCGACCGATTTGTCGTATTTGCCGAGATTCTCATATTCAAAGGCGATATTGGTGTACACCTCTGCAATATCCTCAGATTCTTTAATGGCTTTATTGTATTCCTCTATTGCTTTTTCATAGCGTTTAAGCTGACTGTAGATTCCTGCTTTTGTAAGGAAGATTTCAGGATTCTCAGGTTCAATGTTTTCAACCTCCGATAGAAGCTCCAGCGCCTTGTTAATATGATTTGACGAAACCAGCATCTGTGCCTTTTTCAGCATGAATGAAGATATATGCGGGTGCTGTTCCATTGCGTATTTAATAGCCAGATTGGTTTTTTCAAGTTGGTTGACGATAAGATAATGATCAATGATCATCTCAAATTCTTCCACATCAAAGAAATAGCGGTCACCCATCTGCACCATGCGGTCGAACCGGTCAACAAGCACCTTAAGCTGTTCCTCCTCCTGATCATCCAAGTATTCCATCCAACTGAAATTTTCAAAATTTTTACAAAGCTATAAAAGTTAATGTAATCATCAATTTTAAAAGTATAAATTTGCCACCCGTTTTATAAACAAGTAAAAAATGACATTAATTAAATCCATTTCAGGCATCAGAGGAACGATAGGAGGTGCGCCGGGTGAGGGTTTGAGCCCTGTCGATATTGTAAAGTTCACCTCGGCATTTGCGGCTTTTATTATTAAACACAAACAATCAAAAAAAACAAAATTTGTAATCGGGCGCGACAGCCGGATTTCCGGCCAAATGGTAAACCATCTTGTTACCGGCAGTTTGCTCGGAATGGGCGTTGATGTTATTGACGCCGGATTGTCAACCACACCCACTATCGAAATCGCTGTGGTTGAAAGTGGTTCTGACGGAGGTATTATTTTAACCGCAAGTCATAATCCGGAGCCATGGAATGCACTGAAGCTTTTAAACGGTAAGGGAGAATTTATTTCGGCCGGCGAAGGAGCTGAAATTCTTGCTATCGCTGAAAAAGAGGAATTTGTTTATAGCACTGTAAAAAAATTGGGTAATCTTACTTTCAACAATTCCTACATTGAAAGGCATATAGAAAAAATTATTCAGCTGCCCTTGGTGGACGTGAAGGCTATTAAAAATGCAGGATTCAGGATTGCCATTGATTGTGTGAACTCAACCGGCGGGATTGCTATTCCGAAATTACTCAATGCCTTGGGCGTAAGCAAAATTGACGAATTGTATTGCGAGCCCAACGGGATATTTCCGCATAATCCTGAACCGCTTCCCGAAAACCTTGGTGAAATTTCAGAAGTTGTTAAAAAAAATAAAGCGGATATCGGTTTTGTGGTTGATCCGGATGTTGACAGGCTTGCTATTGTCACTGAAAACGGTGATGTATTTGGTGAGGAATATACCCTTGTTGCTGTGGCGGATTATATTTTGAAAAATACCAAAGGCAACACAGTTTCCAATTTATCCTCTACAAGAGCATTGCACGATGTGACTGAGAAGCATAAAGGCGCTTACTTTGCTTCCGCAGTTGGTGAAGTAAACGTTGTTGAGAAAATGAAGGAAGTGAAGGCAGTAATTGGCGGCGAAGGAAATGGAGGCATAATTTACCCGGATTTGCATTACGGGCGTGATGCTTTGGTTGGAATTGCCCTGCTTCTTTCCTATTTGGCCAAATCAGGACTGAAATGTTCGATACTCAGGAATTCATACCCGAATTATTTCATTTCGAAAAACAAAATCGAATTATCACCTGAAATAAATGTGGATGATATTCTCTTGAAAATACAGGAAAAATACAAGAAAAATCCGATGATAACCATTGATGGTGTAAGGATTGAATTCGATAATGATTGGGTTCACCTTCGCAAATCGAATACTGAGCCGATCATCCGGATTTATTCGGAAAGCGGTTCACTTGCGACCGCAGATCATTTGGCAAAAAAAATTATAGAAGACATTAAGGAGGCTTTTAGAAGTTAAAAATGCCTGTAAATAAAACTAATGGAATCAAATAATGATAGCTGGTTTCTGGTTCCGTGTTCTGTGTTCAGTGTTCGTTTTGCCTACTGCAAGTTGCCTTCTGTTCTCAGTTCTCAGTTCTCAGTTCTCAGTTCTCAAGTCTCAGTTCCGGATTCATTTGCCTTCTGCAACTCGAAACTGGCGGTCGTCTCGGTTCGCATAAAAATCTAATTGCTCCGTGATTTGAAAAAAATCATAAAAACTTGGATTAATATAAGAGCACTGATTGTATTTTATGTTCTGCTCGCTGTCATTGCGGCTTTCCAGTCCTATTATTTACCGGTTAAAGTTTCGCAGAACGGAGAAAAACACTTCACTCATTACAACAATTACTTAATTTTTAAGCAATCGCACTTTCATTTGATGGAAGGAAAGGATCTTTACAGTGAATATCCTGAGGAGCACTGGGATTTTTATAAGTACAGCCCAACTTTTGCATTATTTTTTGGAATTTTTTCATGGCTGCCCGACCTGTTGGGGCTATGCCTCTGGAATTTGACCAATGTCCTTTTCCTGCTTTTTGCTATTCAATATCTTCCGGGTCCTGATGCAAAAAAGAAAATCCTCATGCTCATAACCATCATCATAGAGCTGATGACTTCGCTCCAGAATGGTCAAAGCAACGGACTGGTGGCTGGTTTAATTATTCTTTCATTTGGCTTGCTCGAAAAGAATAAATCCTTGCCTGCTGCACTTTGCCTTATGTTTTCTGTATTTATTAAACTCTTCGGATTGGTGGCCTTTGCCTTGTTTTTATTCTATCCTAAAAAGTGGAAATTCGGATTGTTTGTGATTCTTTGGTTTATAGCTTTTCTTGCCTTGCCCCTCATCGTTGTGTCCCCGGGACAATTACAAGCGCTCTATTCTAACTGGATGAATTTGATCGCATCAGATCACTCTGCTTCTTATGGATTATCTGTTATGGGTTGGCTCACGATATGGTTTGGTATTTCAGTTGATAAATTCATATTGGTATTAATTGGGGGGATTTTTCTCATGCTTCCTTTCGTAAGAACAAAGCAATATGATAATCTGAATTTCAGGCTTCTTGCTCTTGCATCAGTACTTATCTGGGTTGTGATTTTTAACCATAAAGCCGAGTCACCGACATTTATTATTGCGATGAGCGGGATTTGTATTTGGTTCTATTCCAGATCACCAGGTATTGTTAATATCATTCTCCTTGTCACTGCGTTGATAATTACATCTTTATCGCCAACCGATATTTTTCCGGTCAATATCCGGGAAAACCTGGTTATTCCTTATGCCTTAAAAGCCGTTCCATGCATTACAGTTTGGATAAAAATTATTTATGAAATGTTAATATTTCGGACTAAGGCTGTAGTGGAAAGCAGGAATCCGGTTTAATAGTAATTCGGAATAATGGAACTATTGATTTTAAATAGCTGTCGCTATAGTGAGGCGGAAAGAAATTGGATTGTCGAAAAGTTTGTGACTAATTTCCTTTGTGAAACCTATATTAATCTCAGAGGAATAATTAATCTACAGGGCAACTGTAATGCCTGATTGCCAAATCATCGATGAACTCTTCATTCTGACCTGTATATTCATAATTGCACGAAAGCTTGGCGCCTTTTGAAATATCCTTCAATGTATAAATTAACCGGATCAATTCATACTCCGAGCTAATACTGCTTACCACCTTGCCCTTTGTCAGCAATTGGCAGGTTTTGTCAGGTGAAATTTGTGAAAGAACAATATTCCCCCTGATTTCATCATGGGTTTTCCTTCGTTTGATTGTAATTTCAATATAGTCACCGGCAATAGCAGACTGAATTATAAAATCCGGGCTTTTTGAGTACCTGCTGCTCAACCTCATGGAATGAATTCCATTGGCAGCTTCCTGATCAGAAATTTCAAACTCACCCGAAATATAATATTGGCCATCGTCGGATACGAGTTTATTCGCTATAACCGTTTCGAACCCAAACTTCATTTCAGAAGCCGTCGCCCAGCCTGAAATGTTGCTTAGCCTGATAACAAGTTCAGAGGTCGCAGGATTTCTGTAAACTGTATCGTGAAGAAAAGTGATTCCTGAAATGCGTCCGCAACTGTCAAAATAATTACATAAGTCAGCAGCGTGTCTCCAGGGCGAGGAAAGGACATAAATGCTTTTACCACTTTTCAGTATAGCTTGGTTATCCACATCAGTCATGTGCATGTATTTTATGGGCATGCCTGTACTATTCCAGGTTAAAACATTTGGATAGTATCGTTCATATTCATTATAATAATAATGCCTGTATGCAACATAACTCAAACCATAAGTAAGTCCGTCGGCTATTATTGGGCCTGAATACCATGTCGGCTCGATTAAAATAAAATCATTTGGAGAAACATTCTGCTTATAAAAATAATGAGTTTTCATTTTTTCTAATTTATTCATAACTCTTACCGGATAGTTATGATAAACGTACTTTACTGGAAAAAATATTAGAAAGGCAAGCAAAGTAACGAAAATTACCTTTACTCCCTTAAACCTGAGCAATTTTCGGCTGATATTGAAAATTATCAAAATAGTAAATCCCGTAAGGCTGATCACCGGAATTATATAATAATCTTTGTAATGCTTTGCGGTAATAAGCAGTCCAAGAGCTGATACGATAAGGAAAGCAATCAAAAAATGATATTCTCTTGCAAATGTTTTTCGATCGGAGGGTTTAATTTCAATAACCACGATAATGATTACGGATGCAATGAATGCAATAAGAAATGAATTATTTTGACTGAGAATATCAAGAATGTTTCGCCCGAACAGTGTTAAATTAATTACCTGTTCAGCACCCTGACCATATAATCCTTCATGTTTAATTATTGAAGTTAGAAAGTACCGGATACCGGATATCTTATCGTAAATAGGAATCAGGCAAATACCGGCAGACAGAATGAAAATGCCAAAGTATTGTAACCTTTTCTTCCAGTTGTTAATTAAGATAAGCGGAACGGCCAGCAGGGGAAGAAAATTTACTTTTGTTATTAACCCTATACCGGTCAGAATACCGGAATGCAGTGCAAATTTTTTGTCGTTATAGCCAGGAAAATAAATGAATTTGTAGCATAGCCCTGCCAATACCAAAACAAGGATGGCCATCATTCTGTCGGGTATATAGCGTGAAGGCAAATCAATAAGCAGGACATTCATCAAAACGGATGACTGGAGAATAATGGCTTCCCAAACAGATTTATCCTGACGCATCACTATTTTACCAAGCCAGGCCATGACAACAACGGTAATTAAAGTAAGATATAAGGATGCAGATGCAAGATAATGTTCGGGCCTTGAAATTACATCGTCAACCAAAGCACCCTGACCATCAAGCCAATAAGTGACCTGAATAAAGAGTCCGGTTATCATTTGGAAAGGGGTTCCGGGATGGTCTGTATGGCCGATCCTGCTGAAATCGAGCCTTGCAAAATTCAGCCCATTAAGCAAATAGGGGTATTCAGGATCACTTCTGGTAAGGAAATAAGGCCCCGATAGATGAGCAGCAATGAGACTCCAGATTAAATATAAAGCAGGAATGATCAGAATATAAAGCCGCCTTGAGTCGTATTTTATTTTTTTCATTCCGCAGATCAGGAAATAAATTTGATTTTCCGTGCAACAAAAATACTCATTCTCAAGAGCAGCCACCCATGTTTAAAACGGCTTATCTGAGTGGTTCCATATTCTCTTTCGCGATATCGGATTATCACCTCTGTGATTTTAAGATTCAATTTGGCAGCGCCGAATAAAAGGTCGAAATCACCAAACGGATCAAAATCACCAAAATAATTCCTGTGAGCACTGATATTATCGTAATCTTTTTTGAATAATACTTTTGTACCGCATAAGGTATCCTTTATTCGCTGGCCAAGCAAAAAGGAAAAGAACCAGCTAAAAAACCTGTTTCCAAAATAATTCAAAGGGCGCATGGCTTCTTTTTCCATAGGGTAAACCAGGCGGCAGCCATTAATGAATTCACCATGATTACAGGCAATTGCATGATAAAACTTCGGCATGTCTTCAGGCGGGGTTGTAAGATCCGCATCGAGTATCATAAGAATTTCTCCTTTTGCCGATGAAAAGGCTTCCCGAACAGCATTGCCTTTTCCTTTGCCACTCTGTTTCATCACCTTGATATCCTTCTGAGGCCAGGCTTCCTTAACCCTAACCATCTCTTCAAAAGTGCCATCTGATGAATGGCCCTCAATAAAAATAAATTCCTGGTGAGAACCGAACTCAGGAGTTCTGCCGATCGCATCTGCGATATTGCCTTTTTCATTTCTTGCCGGAATAATTATAGAAACTGAATAATCATCGGTTATTTTTATCCGCCGCCGGGCTGTTATGAAATGAATAAGATCAAGGTGGTTTATCCCTGGCGAATTTGCAAGAAAAACATTGAAAATGTAATTGATAACAGGAATAAATTTGGGCAGTAATAATTTCCGCTCGACTTTAACAATTTCAAAATCTTCCAGATCAAGAACATTTTCTATGTCCTTCACAGTCAGCCAGCTTTGAAGGGGTTGCTTTTCCTTAATTCTGATGATTTCTCCAAAACGCAAAACCGGCTCCCAGATATAATTATAAGTGGAAATTATAATTTTGGTATGAATATTTACTGCTTGTTTCAGCTTTTGAAAAACTGCCTGTATATCCCAAACCGAGCACAACAGATCAGAAATTATAATATAATCGAATTCTTCATTAATTGAAAATTCAGTGACATCCGCATGTATAAATGTCAGGTGTGGATATTTTTCAATCGCCAGGTCAATCATTTTTCCTGAAAAATCTATTCCAACACCGTGCGTTGGCTTTACCGAATTTAAAAGGTCACCGTTACCGCATCCAAGTTCAAGCACACGTGATCCGGCAGGAATGATAAATGAAAAATGCTTTTCAATTGTCCGGTGATAAAAGCGATTCCTTTTTTTCCATTTATCCCGCTTTAGTGCGAGATGTTCGAAATAATTGACTAAAATCTCATTTCCTGTCATAAAACTCACTTGCAGCTTATTTCAGCGAAATTAATTCTTTTTAGGGTTGATTTCGTGATTTGAATATCGGGGATTTTTATAGAAACAGCCTAAATATTACTCTGTCAATGATCGAATAATATTCAAATTGCTTCTGCTACAACAAATGTACTACCGCCTACAAAAATGAGATCTTCTTTACCAGCATTGTTTTTAGCAGTTTCAAAAGCAAGTTTTACTGTAGGATACGATTCTCCGGCTAATCCTTTTTTAAGGCATGATACTCTTAGCTCGTCCTGATCAAGACCACGTGGAATATTGGCTTTACAGTAATAATAACGGGCATCCCCAGGCAATAGGTCAATAATTGCATCAATGTTTTTATCCTTTACAAATCCTAAAACAATATGCAACGTCTTGCGTGGGATTTCTTTCAATTGCTGTAAAACCAGTTTGATTCCATCAACATTATGCCCGGTATCACAAATAATTAAAGGATCCCGGCCGAGAATTTGCCACCTTCCCCTTAGCCCAGTGTTTTTTTTAATTTTCCTAAACCCGTTTCGTATCTGATCCGTAGTAATTTTGTAATGCTGTCCCTGCAATATTTCAATGGACTGTAATGCTGTAATAATATTTTTCAACTGGTAATTACCGGTCAGATCACAAATCAAATCCTTATATTCCACAAGGTCTTCCCTGTAAATGTCCATACAGAATTTTAGATTGTACTTACCTGTTTTTTTAGCATTCGCTGCCTTGAACCTTTCATCGGCAAAGTATATCTTAGCATTTGTTTCAATAGCCTTTCCTGCAAAAACATCTTTCGTTTCTTTCAGTGTCTCACCAATAACAACGGGAATCCCCGGCTTAATGATACCGGCTTTTTCAAAGGCAATTTTCTCAAGGGTGTCACCCAGAAACTGAGTATGATCGTATCCGATATTCGTGATCACTGACAGAATTGAATTAACAACATTCGTCGAATCGAGTCGTCCGCCCATTCCGGTTTCAATCACTGCTACATCAATCTTTTCATCGGCAAAATATTTGATACTCAGACCAAAAGTGTATTCAAAAAAGGAAGGATGAATGGCCTCAAATAACTTTTTATAGGTATTAACGAATTCAATCACTTTTAATTTGGGTATGGTTTTTCCGTTAATTCTGATCCTTTCGCGGAAATCTTTGAGATGTGGTGAGGTATAGAGCCCGGTTTTGTATCCGGCTTCCTGTAAAACAGAGGCGATAATATGCGAAACCGAACCTTTGCCGTTAGTACCGGCAATGTGAACCGAAGGAAATTGCTTTTGAGGATTACCGAGTTTTTTGCATAATAGAATAGTGTTGTCAAGATTAGCTTTGTAAGCAGCAGCTCCGACACGGTGAAACATTGGAAGCTGACTGAAAAGAAAGTCAAGTGATTGGGAGTAATTCATTTAATTTTTAACTACAAAGTGGTAGGTTATTGTTCCCCTTTGGACTTCGGCTGCGCCTGGATTTGCATTAAATATAGCCAGTCTCGCAGCTTGTTCTGCCAAACTGCGAAGTGTCGCATCGGTAGTGTTTGAACCTTTGTCAATGGCTATTGCTTTGGTTACTTTACCATATTTGTCAACACTTATTTGAACCACGACAGTTCCGTTTTCAGTAAAATGACTTGAAGGCTTTGGCAAATATTTGGGTGATCGTCCGGCAAGACTATACGACAAACCATCACCCGAACCTCCCTGACCCTGATAGTTTTCGGAATCTATCGTCCCATTCGGATTTCCCTGGTCGCCTTCATTACCGGTGATGCCCTGGCTTCCAGACTCACCTGTTTTTTTGCTTTTTCCCTTATACAGCGCCGCCGGATTTACTTTTGGCTCTTCATTTACAGGCGCTTTGTCTTTAACCTGTTCTGTCTTCTTTTTCTTTAATTCATTCTTAATAATTACAGGTGCATCTTCTGTGTCCTGAGTAACGATCTCTTCATTATCTTCTGTTTCCTGTTTAGGTTGAGGTGCCGTCATAATCATTGCTTCGGATGTCTTTTCCGGCTGAACGTTACCAATTCCTTCATCGCTGTTGCCAAGGTTTACTTCTACACCTTCTTCACCAGGCAAAGGCAGGGAAGTTGAGAGCCCAAGCAGAATAAGAATTAGCAGTAAAGCAGCATGAAAAACAACCGTTCCGAAGATACCTTTATATTTATCCCTGTTCATATAAATCTTATGATTTTACCGTATTCCCATTCTTATTTTTTCGGGCTTGTTGCCATAATGACTTTGTGTTTTGTCCCGAATCTTTTATTGATCGTATTCACTATATCAATGACACTTACAACATACTGAACAGGGATGTTCTTATCAGCTTCAAGCCTGATGGAAACACTTTCCAGTCCAGAAAGTTTTTCCATCAGCCCAGCTTCAAGTGAATACTCGTTTACCTGAACACCCTGTAAAAAAAAGTCTTCATTCTGATTGATGGATACGATGATTTTAGGAGGCTGCTCTATGGTCCGGCTATTGCTCGCAGGAAGCAATAATTTTATGGCATTGGGGGCTACTAGTGTCGAGGTGAGCATAAAAAAAATCAGCAGCAAAAAAACCAGATCCGACATGGAAGCCATGCTGAAATCCGTTCTTAATTTATTTCTTGTCTGAATTGCCATCGTCTGTTCAATTAGGATTTAATTATTTTACTCTGGCTAAATTTATTTTTTTGCCGGCTCATGTAATACATCCATGAATTCTGTAGCCCTGGCTTCAAGAAGAAAAACGAGTTTCTCAATTCTTGCGACCAGAATATTGTAACATATATAAGCGATTATACCCACGATCAGCCCTCCGACAGTTGTAACCATAGCCTGATAAATTCCGGTTGAAAGCAATTGAATGTCAATATTATTTCCTGCCATCGACATATCATAGAAAGCCTTAACCATCCCGATAACCGTACCAAGAAATCCCAGCATTGGTGAAGCTCCGGAAATTGTAGCCAGGCCGGCAATATTTTTCTCGAGCCGGGAAACTTCCAATTTGCCGATGTTTTCAATAGCGGTATTAATATCACTTAATGGCTTGCCAATTCTTGACAAACCTTTCTCAATCATCCGGGCAATAGGGGTATTATTGTTCTTACACAAAGTAACTGCGGAGTCAATCCTGCCATCATGAATGAAGTCACGGATGTTGTTCATGAAATTCTTTTCTTCCTTTGAACTCCTGTTTATTGATAAATATCGCTCAACAAAAATATAAACAGCGATGATTGAAAAACCTCCCAGAACAATCATGATCCACCCTCCCTTTACAGTGAGATCCCACAATGACAATGAAAGCTGTGATGGTTGCAATGCAGCGTGGTTAATGATGTTTTTTGCTGTGTCGGCTACTACCTGACTGGCTCCCGTAATCTGCAATATGAATGCTGTCAACATTAAAAATAATTTAGTTTTAAAAAAAGTAAAATTACTCGAATATGATGCAAGGGTATAATTTCTGATCCTGAATTTTAAACAGTTATATGTTAATATATTTTTCAAGGCAAACGATGTTTACATTAGTTTATTTTATAGGTAGCGGCGTTCCTTTTAAATTAAAGGATTCTCTAAATCTGAATTTCAGCCCCTTTGGCAATTGACGATGAGCAGAACCAAGGTAGAAACAGATGATCTGAATTCAGGGATGGGCTATTACTCCGCAGCAACAATCTCTTCCGGCGCCGGTAACTGAAGATAAGCAGTTTATTTCATTTCTCCATCTCAATACTCCGAGAAAAGCAAATATCAGTGCTTCTTTATAATCAACGATTTTGGTTTCCGGAATAACGATTTCAGATTTCAGGATGGTTCTCATCCTGTCAATTAAAAACTTGTTTTTAGCTCCGCCTCCCGTGACTAATATTTTCCCGGCAGGATTGGAATTTAATATTTTTCCTGACTGGAATGCAATGTGTTCGGTATAAGTTCTCAACAAGTTTTCAGGAATGCCTGTTGCCTCAACAATTAATGGAAACACAAATTGTTCAACCCATTCTCTTCCCAGGGATTTTGGCGGATATTGCTGATAAAAATCCAGATTGTTCAGCTTGTCAAGTAACGGATATATTATTTTACCGTTCGAAGCCATCCGGCCTTCATCATCATATTTAAATCCCTTTCGGGATGACAAATAATTTAAAACAATATTAACCGGACAGATATCAAAAGCAATTCTTTTATTGTTGTTTTCGTATGAAATATTAGAGATTCCTCCGAGATTTAGGCAATAAGAATAATCGCCGAAAAGCAGCCTGTCACCAATGGGAACAAGCGGAGCGCCTTGTCCGCCCAGAGCCACGTCCGCTGAACGGAAATCATAAACAACCGGTATCCCGGTTATGGCTGCGATGGAATTCCCGTCCCCGGTTTGAAATGTATATCCTTTTTCCGGACGGTGAAAAATGGTATGGCCGTGTGAAGCAATAAAATCGGCATGAAATTCTCTTTTTGTTAACATATCATTTATAATCCTGCCGAGGTATTTTCCATATTCAATATGAGTTTGCATCAGGTTTTCACAATCATAGACAGCCATATTTATTAACCTTTTCGACCAGTCTGAGGAATATTCTACAGTCTCTGCATGGCTGATAGTAAAATTCCATTTTCCATCAAAAGAAAATTCACAGCAGGCAAGGTCGAGCCCATCGAGTGAGGTTCCTGACATTAGGCCGATGATCCTATATTTTTCCATTTATAAAAAGGGCGTCAGCATTTCAAGCTGCATTTTTCTTGAACCCTTTATCAGAACAGTACTTTCTGTTAACGGATGTTCCTTTAGAAACTTTTGCATTTGCAAAACGGTTGGAAAACTTTGAAATTCCTTTGAATTAAATACATTTTGAAAAGCCCTGCCAACAAGAAATATCTTATTAAAACCGAAGTACCGGATCAGTTCGAGAACTGCATTATGTTCTGTTTGGGTTTCATTACCAAGTTCGAACATATCGCCTAATATCAAAACCTTGTTGCTAAATTCCGCTTTGGCAAAATTTTCAATAGCAGCTTTCATACTTGACGGATTTGCATTATAGGCATCAAGTATCAATGTGTTTGAAGCAGTATTAATGATTTGGGATCTGTTATTTACAGGTTCATAAGATTCTATCGCTTCTTTGATACTTTCCGGAGCTACATCAAAATAGTCACCAATAGCAACTGCCGCCAGGATATTTTCAAAATTATAGCTTCCAATAAGCTTCGATTCGATTTTTAAGACACGATTGCCAAAATTACAATCAAGGGTAAGGTAAGGAAAATCACTGATTATTTTTCCTGAACAATCCGCTAATTCACCGGAACCGTAGCCGGATGATTTAATACCTATGGAGGCTTTCAGAAGCACTTGATTCTGTATATTTACGAAAACAATCCCATTATTTTTTCTGAGGAAATGATAGAGTTCAGTTTTAGCTGTGATCACTCCTTCCAGGTTTCCGAATCCTTCAAGATGTGCCTTTCCTACGTTGGTAATAATTCCAAAATCAGGCCGGGCAATGTCGCAAAGCCTGGCAATTTCTCCGATATGATTTGCGCCCATTTCAACAATTCCGAAATCCAAATCAGCTTTGAAAGAAAGTAATGTCAAAGGTACGCCAATATGATTATTCAGGTTTCCGGCGGTAGCACCAACCATGAATTTTTTTTTCAGAACGCGGTGTATGAGTTCCTTGGTAGTAGTTTTCCCGTTGGTGCCGGTTATGGCAATTATATTCAAACCAAGCTTTTGACGATGAAACTGTGCGAGTTGCTGAAGGCTGCCGAGCACATTTTCCACAACGATGAAATTCTTTTCCGTATTGCCTTTTAGTTCATCAACAACAGCAAGCTGTGCGCCGTTCTTAATGGCTTCCACAGCAAATTCATTGCCGTTAAAACTTTCTCCCTTTAGAGCAAAGAAAATAGAACCAGGCTTTACTTGCCGCGAATCGGTTGTGACATCAGGGAAATCCCGGTAGATTTTATATATTTTTTCAATCACTGAATTCATCAAAACAAAAGTAAAAAATAAACCCCATTCCTTTGAGTGAAATGGGGTTCGAAATATCTTAAACAAATAGATCAGAGACCATCATCGCTTCCGACACGGTCCATTGCGCATCTGAAGCCGATGTAATCAGTCGCCTGGTTCTCATCTAAAAACCTTCTGGAACCGGGCATCATCCAATATGAATTGTCCTTCCAGGATCCGCCTTTGTAAACTCTTGCATGATCATTGATCATCGAGGTTTCAGAAAAATCATACATGGTGGCTGAGTTTGAGTCTTCATTTTGCTTAACCCAATCTTCACTGTTTACCGTGGACTGGAAATCACCGTCAAGATAATTAATGTTATTTGATTTTCGGTAATTCCTTCGATCAACTATATCTTCTACAGGAACATCTTCGTATTTTAATTTACCATATTCGTCCTTTTCAGCAATAAGTCCTTCGGAATCTCTTACTTTTCTCTGAAAAACATTTCCTCTGTATGGATTCAGGTCAGCCATATCTTCATAAGTCAGCGGACGATAAACATCGGCAACCCATTCGCAAACATTACCAGCCATATTGAAAAGTCCATAATCATTTGGCCAGAATGAACCAACCATAGCCGGGCCGATTGCACCATCGTTCAGATCGCCTGAAACTCCGGCATAATCGCCTTTTCCTCTTTTGTGATTCGCTAAAAAGCTGCCATAATAGTTCTTATCATCAGTCCTCAGTACATGGCTGTTCCAAGGATAAATCCTTCTGTCAATTACTCTTTCATAAACTGTGTTTCCAATCTGGCCTATGGCTGCAAATTCCCACTCAGCTTCTGTGGGCAGCCGATAGCGAGGTAGTATTACACCATCTTCCATCCTGACTCTTCTTTCGCCGGTGCTGTTCGGATTCAGATCCTGCAAATTCCTGTTGACAAGTCCTTCATACTGTCCGGCAAGGTAGGCTTCGGTATTGAAATTATTTTCATTCAACTGATCAGGATCGAGATCCAGTATTCCCCTTTCAACCAATAGCATTTCATTCACTCTGTCGCTCCTCCAGGAGCAGTAATCGGCAGCCTGTTTCCAACTGACTCCAACCACCGGATAATAATGATATGCCGGATGTCTAAGGTAAAGTTCTACCATAGGTTCGTTATAAGCCAAACGATTGCGCCATACCAGTGTATCCGGCAATGCCTTACGATATACCTCCGGGTAATCGGTTCCGAACACCCTGTTTATCCAATACAGATATTCAAGATAATCAAGGTTGGAAACCTCCGTTTCATCAAGGTAGAAGGTCTTTATGGTAACTCTGCGGGGAGTGCTGTTCCACTCGTACATCGGGTCTTCTGCATTTGAACCCATGGTGTAGGTTCCACCCTGGATTAATATCAAACCTGGACCATTCATTTGTCCAAGATAATCAGCAACTTCGAATCCACCGTTTTTCGGATTATTGTATTCCCAACCGGTAGTAGCCGATTTTTGCTTTTTGCAGGAAGTGAAAAGCACGAATGAACCAGCTATTAATGTGAACGTTAAGAAACTGAAGTACTTCATTTTTTAAAATTTGGTGCAAACATAACTAAAATTCCGGACATTTTATTGCCCCGGGCTTATTTCTTTTTTTATAACAATTTACCAACAATGCCGCCGAAACTTCATGAGCGCCACCCGTTGTACCTTTTAGCCGTGATAAAGTTACATCATAGGAATAGCCGAATTTAAACCTGTTATAACTCAGTCCCAGCAGCAAAATGATCCCGTCAGCATTATCAATATCATGCCTGTACCATAATCCGGCAGTAAGTGGTGATTTTTCAACATAAACACCAAAATTCAATTGCCGGGCAGTTTGCTGGTATTCGTATAAAAAATTCGGCGATATGACCCATGGACTGTTTTTTCCACTTATGTAACCCTTTTTCAGCATAAAGCGGGCTCCCCCATGAAGGGTGTATTTTCGATATAATAAGTTGTGATCTGTCCCCGAATAGTAATTGAGCGTGGGTTCGGTAAGATGATGAACCGCAACTCCTATGAAATACGATTCCTTGATTCCCAGTAACAAACCGGACGAAAAATCCGGAACGATCACCGAATTTCTGTCAATGGGTATCTCAGAAGTACTGCCGGGATCAATTGTTCCTGTCGCCGGATCTATCATATCGCGGAATATCAGGTCGCCATAATTTATTTTCTGCTGGTGAAATGTTGCTTCTAATCCGGCATTCATGCTAATGTCATTGCTTATTTTCAAATGATAGGAATATATTGCTCCGGCTCTTAAAGTATTCATCAGGTTGCTGCCTATATTATCCGAAGTGGCTATGATACCCACACCACCGGAAAGAGCGCTGAAATAATGATCAGCTGAAGCACTGTAGGTAACAAAATTGGCGGATAAAGATGGCCATTGGTTTCGGTAATTAAACATTACCCTCGAACAATCTCCTGTTCCGGCAAGTGCAGGATTCAGATAAAGGGGATTTGAATAGAACTGAGAAAATTCCGGATCCTGGCTAAATCCTTTGGTTTGATATGCTGTCACCACAAGTAATACCGTACAACACACTAAATATTCTTTGATCAAAAGAATGCTATTTAAAGCTGTTATTTTATACAGTTCCGGCAATTTTCTACTGATTTTTTTATAAAACAATATAAACTCACTAATAACGTTTTTAATCAAGTTTTAGTTTTTAATAAAAATAATTTTAAGTCTTTTATTATCAATACTTTGCCAAAAATAATACAATTAAATATTCAAAAAAAATTAATTTATTTTTACAGTTTTCAATAGTACTTAACATCGGCTGAAAATTATGAAATCAAAAAGTTTAGTTCTTCACATCTTATTGTTAATACCTGTATTGTGTTTTTCAGAGGTACAGTCATACACAAGAACCATTCATTGGTCAGGCACCCTCCAAATAAATATTAAGGATAACACGACGATAACTATTCTGCGAAGTGATGAATGTACCAATGATGCAGAAAATAATTTTCTTCCGCTCTATTATGAAAGGTATCGTTTAAATAGCACCGGATTAAATCTGAAGGTATTTTTTAAAAACAAAGTGTTTGAACCGTTAACCGCCAGTGAAATCAAAGCCATTGAAAATGCAGAAATCACCAGTAATGAAATTGAAGTGGTTGCATCCCTGGGTTTTGAAATGAAGAATCCGTATGCTGTTGTCAGCTTTATCCCGGTTCGCAAAAATGAACTGACAGGATTGTATGAAAAACTTATTTCTTTTGAAATTGAATTAACCTATGAATCGGATGGAGATGCCTGGCAGAAGAAGTCATCAAACTATGCGGAGAATTCTGAATTGGCAAGCGGAAACTGGTATAAAGTTGCGGTATCCAATTCAGGAATATACAAAATTAGTGCTCAGGATTTAAGTGCAATGGGTATAGACGTAAATTCAATAAATCCAAAAAATATCAGAGTTTATGGCAACGGTGGGGGAATGCTGCCCGAAAATGTCAATGAATTCAGGTATGATGATTTACAGGAAAACTCCATTTATGTAGCAGGGGAGGAGGACGGCGTATTCGATGCCGGTGATTACATTTTATTTTATGGAGAATCGCCTGATGAATGGAAATACTCAGCTTCTGATAATAAACTTCATAAATATCCTCACCTTTATTCGAACCGTAACTATTATTTTATAACTGCCGATGCGGGATTGGGCAAACGAATACAGAATCAGCCATCTTCACAACTTACTCCGACATTATTCTGTTCGAAATACAACGATGCATACCACCATGAACTTGAAAAAAATAACCTGATCAGTACGGGAAGGATGTGGTATGGCGAAACTTTCGATTTGACAACAACTTTAATACAGGGCATCAGCGTTCCTAATCTTGATTTATCATCACCTGTTCATATTGATGTTGATGTGGCTGCAAAATCAGATATCGAAAGCACATTTGATGTTTATGTGAACAATACGAATATTCTTAATCTGCTTTGTGCAAGGTCAAACTATAACAATGATAATAACCAGGACTATGCAAAAACCAAATTCGATTCGGCTACTCTTATGGTGAACAGCACGGATTTGAATATCATGATTGAATATAACAAGCCTATGTCGTCATCACTGGGATTTATGAATTATTTTACGATCAATTATATTCGGAATCTCAGTTTTGAAGGCGGACAGATGATCTTTCGCGATTTAAGGACGGCAAGCCAGGAATGTGTTGCTGAATATACTTTAACAAAAATTACATCGGATGTTTCAATCTGGAATATCACTGACCGCATCAATCCCGAAAAGGTTGAATCAACAGCCAGCTTAAATCAACTTATTTTCAGGGTGGAATCAAATGAATTACAGGAATACATTGCTTTTGATGGTGCTTCGCTGTATCCGGTTGAGGTCATAGGCAAAATTGATAATCAAAACCTTCATGGTCTCAGCAATGTTGAACTTATCATTGTTACCCCGCCTGAATTCTTAAATGAAGCGAATCGCCTTGCCGAACATCACAGGACGCATGACAATATGAATGTTGAAGTTGTGAAATTGCATAATATTTATAATGAGTTCTCAAGCGGGGCTGCTGATATTTCGGCTATCCGTGATTTTGTTAAAATGCTTTACGATAATGCATCTTCAGGTAATGAACCAAAATATCTTCTGCTTTTTGGAGATGCATCCTTTGATTATAAAGAGAGGATTGCAAACAACTCCAATTTTGTGCCGACCTGGGAATCAATGGAATCGCTTAATCCAATCGGTTCATATATAACCGATGATTTTTTTGCAATCCTCGACGGAGATAATTTGCTGGATATCGGTGTCGGACGCTTTGTTGTAAGATCACTTCAACAGGCAACCGAAGCTGTTGATAAGGTGATACATTATGCGGTTAATACCGACGAGGTAATGGGAGACTGGCGCAATGTTGTATGCCTCATTGCCGATGATGAGGACAGTAACCTGCATTTTAATGATACCGAAAAACTAGCGCATCAGATTGATACCACGAATAAAAACATCAATATTGATAAAATTTATCTTGATTCCTATATTCAGGAATCAACTCCGAGCGGTGAGTTATATCCAAAGGTAACACAGGATATCACTAACCGCGTTGAAAGAGGAGCATTGATCATCAATTATGTCGGACACGGAGGCGAGCTCGGACTTGCTCATGAGCGGATATTAACAGTAGCTGATATAAATAGCTGGGAAAATTTTGATAATTTGCCTGTGTTTCTTACGGCTACTTGTGAGTTCAGCCGTTTTGACGACCCGGAAAGGACATCGGCAGGAGAGTTGATCTTTCTGAATTCAAATGGCGGAGGTATTTCCTTATACAGTACGACCCGTGCAACTTATGCAGGCGCCAATGCCACACTGAATAAAAATTTCTATACCTACACTTTGCAAAAATCTGAAGGTCAATATTTGCGCATGGGTGATGTGATACGTCTGTCAAAAAACGCCTCCGGAAGCACGGAGAATACCCGAAAATTTGTTTTGCTCGGTGATCCCGCTCTTAAATTTGCCTTTCCGAAACAAAACGTGGTTACTCTTAAAATTAATGATGTGTCCATCATTGAGCCCACCGACACCCTTACTGCATTATCGAATGTAAGTGTTTCGGGTGAAATGCAGGATTACCTTGGACATAAACTGACCGGATTTAATGGAGTACTTTTCCCAATAGTTTATGACAAGCCGTCGAGATATACCACTCTCGGTAATGATCCGGCCAGCATCCAAACCAATTTTTACATTCAGAAAAATCCGCTTTATAAAGGGATGGCGACTGTGAGCAACGGTGAATGGTCGTTTTCATTTATTGTACCCAAGGATATTGCCTATGACTACGGCTTCGGGAAAATTAGTTACTATGCAAAGAATGAGACTGAAGATGCATCAGGATACTTCATGGATATAGTAGTGGGAGGTTATGAGCAGAATTTGGCAGTGGATACCGAGGGCCCGGAAGTGCAGCTTTTTATGAACGACGAGCATTTCATTGCCGGAGGTTTGACCGATGAAAACCCTTTGCTTTTCGCTAAAATCAGTGACGAAAGCGGGATCAATACGGTTGGAAGCGGTATCGGTCACGATATTCAGGCAACCCTCGATAATTCTGGCAATTTTATTCTGAACGATTATTATCAATCCGATCTCGATGATTTTACCAATGGAACCGTCACTTATCCATTTTATAGATTAAATAATGGCCACCACGATCTTTCGCTTAGGGTATGGGATATCAATAACAATTCAACAACAGTTTATACAGATTTTATTGTTGCAGAATCAGCCGAAATGGCGCTTGACCATCTCATGAATTACCCGAATCCCTTTAAAGAAACTACAAAATTTGCCTTTGAGCATAATCAGGATGATCAGCCTCTTGAAATTACCATCAACATTTACTCGCTTGAAGGACAGCTTGTAACCACTTTAAAGGATGATTATTATTCGGGTGGCTACAAGTATATTTCTCCAAAGTGGCGGGGAACTGATGAAAGCGGCAACAAACTGAAGCAGGGAATGTATATTTACCGGGTGAATGTGAAAAGTTATGATGGACAGATAGCTGATGAAACCAACAAACTGGTAATACTGAAATAAAAAAGACAGGAATACATCTTGTAAATCACTGTCTTTTAATTAACCCGCGCAACGTAACAACGTAAATTACCGTCTAAAGGTAAATGTTTATATGTTGAATTTTTTATTGATTTGAGCAATCCCGTTATGAGAAAAAACATACTCCTTTTTATACTATTATCATTTATTCTCAGTGTAACGGCACTTTCGCAATTTATCAGCGGTGAAATTCACTGGAAAGGATTGGTAAAAGAGTCGGTTGAAAATGGAACCTTTAATGAATACCTTTACTTCGAAGGCGCATTTACCGATATTGCCACACGGCTGCCTTTATATTCCCAATCCATATCCATCGGTTCTCACAGATCGGAAATAAGTGCCTCTTTCGATTCCGTTTTATTTGAACCCTGTTCTGCTGAAGAAAGTAATTATTTATCCGGTATTCATTTTAACGACAAGGAAATAGCAATAAACACCTCTGTGGTGGTTGACAGGAAAGTCCTTTTGGGGATCGTTTCATTCATACCTCTCAGGTTTAATAACGAAAACGGGAAATATGAAAAATTAATTTACTACCGGATAAAAATTGATGGTACTGCAATTTCAAATTTCCCGGTTGTTAAAAGCCGGATTTATGCTGAGCATTCCGTTCTCAGCACCGGACAATGGTTTAAAATCAAAACCGGCAAGTCCGGTATCTATAAAATCGGGTACAGTGATCTTGAAAGTTTTGGAATTGATCCGGCTTCACTTGATCCGGCAAAGATAAGGATATTTGGCAATGGCGGAGGCATGTTGCCCGAAGCGAATGATAAATTCAGATACGACGACCTGCAGGAAAATGCCATCCGGGTTGTTGGTGAAGAAGATGGTGTTTTCAATCAGGAGGATTATATTTTATTCTATGGAATGGATCCGAATGTATGGCAAAACGTACTTGGGTTTTTCACCTATTATGTGAATTATTATGACGACTATAATTACTATTACCTGACGATATCTGCTGAACCGGGTAAGAGACTGCAAACCATATTGTCCGTTACTTCAAATCCCTCTCATTATATAACAAAATACAACGATTACCAGGTGGTTGAGGAGGAGGAAATCAACCTGATCCAATCCGGAAAGGTGTGGTATGGTGACGTATTTGGTGAAATTAACAACCGTGAGTATCAATTCAACTTCCCGAATATTGTTGAAAGCGATCCTGTGATCATTAAGACCGAAGTTGCCAACAGGAGTTTCGAAAATGAACTGATGGCGCTACAAGTAAATAACGATTTGAATGATACCATGATATTAACCCTTGTTTTGCCCAGTTCGACCAAATATGCCCAGAAGAAAAAAAAGACCCTAACTTATTATTCAGGCAATCCCGATGTAAATGTGAAATTCGAATATCTGCCATCTACTCTTTCCTCCATCGCCTGGCTTAATTACATTATGATAAATGCATCGAGCAATCTTAAGTTTGAGAACGGACAGCTTATGTTCAGACAATTATCCTCGGTGTTGGACGGCGCTGTTTCTGAATTTACAATTACCAATTCAAATCCCGGCCTAACCGTATGGGACATAACCAATCCCATCATACCTTTTAAAATTGAACCGGAATCAAACGCCGGCGAACTGTTATTTACCGTTCGAACCGATTCACTCCGCGAATTCATTGCCTTCGATGGAAGTGAATATTTCACACCGGAATTTGTGGAAACAGTTGACAACCAGGATTTACATGGCGATGGGCCATTTGATATGGTAATCGTTTCTCATCCTTTGTTTATTGACCAGGCAAATGAACTGGCCGAACTCCATGCTTTAAGGGACAATTTCCAAATTAAAGTGGTTGGGACAAAAGAAATCTATAATGAATTTTCTTCAGGGAAACAGGATGCTGCGGCCATACGTGATTACATGAAAATGCTGTATGACAAATATGAAGGGAATGAACCGCGATTCCTCGTTTTATTTGGGGATGGCTCTTTTGATCCTAAAGACAGGTATGAGAACAATTCCAATTTCATCCCTGCTTTTCAAAACGAAGAATCCTGGATCACGGCTTCAAGTTTTGTTATTGATGATTTTTATGGATTTCTTGATGAAAATGAAGGAAACGACGGAATCGGACAATTAGATATCGGTATCGGAAGATTCCCGGTTCAAACCGTTGAGGAAGCCCAGACCGCTATTGATAAAATCAAACTGTACATGGCTACCACTGAACCTGTTTTTGGTACCTGGAGATCAAAAATTTGCTTTATAGCTGATGACGAAGATGGAAATCTTCACCTCGAACAGGCCGACAGCCTTGCCAACGGAGCAGGATTCATCCCTGAACTTTACAATGAACAAAAGATTTACCTCGATGCATATCCCCAGGTTAAAACTCCTGCAGGTTATCGCTACCCGGCTGTAACAGAAGCTATCAATAATGCAGTAAACAGCGGTGCACTCATCATTAATTATGTCGGACATGGAGGTAAAGCCGGCTGGGCACATGAAAGAATATTAGGATCGAATGACATTCAGGACTGGTCAAATACTGGTAAAATGCCTGTGTTTATTACTGCAACCTGCGAGTTTACGAGATTCGACGAGCCAGAGCTTTCTACCGGCGGAGAAATGGTTTTCCTGAATCCACACGGTGGCGGAATTGCACTTTTTACAACCACAAGACTTGCTTATGCACAATCGAATTTTACCGTCAATCAACGGGTATTGGATGTGGCTTTTAATCTTACTGACGGCGAGCATCCCTATCTTGGCGACATTATAAAGTACTCAAAACCTCCCGGACAACTCACTACAAGGAATTTTATCCTCGTTGGTGATCCGGCTCTTAAAATGGCATACTCAACATATAATGTGCGGACTGTTAGAATCCTGAACAAATCCACCCAAATGGCGTTAGATACTTTGCAGGCGCTGGATTTAATTGATGCTGAAGGAGAGATCACTGATGCAGCTGGTAATAAAATTACTGATTTTAATGGTAAAGTTCTTATTTCACTTTATGACAAACCGACACGCTATAATACCATTGGAAACGATACCTACAGCTATCCAATTACTTTCTTATGCCAGGATAAAAAGCTTTGGACAGGTGAAGCCACTGTAACTGAAGGCAGTTTTGATTTTTCCTTTATGATGCCCAGGGACATTGCTTATGAGTATGGTTCCGGTAAAATCAGCTACTATGCCTTTTCCGATGATGCCGATGCGATGGGATATAATAATGAAATCATTATAGGAGGAATAAATATAAATGCAGTTTCAGATACTGAAGGGCCACAAATTGACCTTTTTCTAAACGACCTTACTTTCGTTTCGGGCGATCAAACACATGAAAATCCTGTCATGCTTGCTTTTATTAACGACCTTAGCGGTATTAACCTTTCGGCAGGCGGGATTGGCCACGAAATTTCAGCTACTCTCGATAACGATTATTCGACTATGGTCTATCTGAATGAATATTATGTACAAGACATCGACAGTTACCAAAGCGGTAAAATAACTTATCCGTTCTATAATTTACCCGATGGACTTCATACCCTGACCTTAAAAGCCTGGGACAACTACAATAATCCTGCTGAAAAGACAATTGAATTTTTGATCAACCAGGATGCTGTGCTGGCTTTGAACCAGGTTAAGAATAAACCCAATCCGTTTAAGAATAGTACAACCTTTACTTTTGATCACAATAGTCCGGGCGATCAACTCGACATTACCCTCGATGTTTTTGACCTTGCAGGGAGAATTGTCCTGAATTATCATACGAAAATAGTGACGGCATCAACCTCCACTCCATTTTTTACTTGGGATGGCAATGACGGAAAGGGTAACCATCTGAAAAGCGGGATTTACCTTTATACCCTCATCGTAACAGATGAACAGAAAGCCGTATCGGTTCAAAGGCAGAAGCTTGTGCTAATGGATTAAATCAATTTAAGCAGTTTTTCCTCATCAGGCTTAGCCGCAAGGGTCATATAAATTCACTTTTTGCAATTGCCTTATCCCTGTTTTCTATGGATTAAGTTTATAAGAAACAGAAATTTTAGTATTGAGCAGTTTTGAGACAGGGCAGTTCTTTTCTGCATCCTTCACTGCCGCTTTAAATTTTTCTTCAGTAATGCCACTCACCTGGGCTTTCACTTCCAAATGCGAGTTTGTAATTATTCCGCCTTCAAAGGTTATTTCACAACCGGTTTCAAGCCGGTCAGGGATAAATCCGGCATCAGTGAGGTTGAAACTCAGCTTCATAGTAAAACAGCCGGCATGAGCTGCAGCAACAAGCTCTTCAGGATTTGTTCCGATGCCTTCTTCAAAACGCGAGGTGAATGAGTACTGAACCTGTTTTAAAACGCCGCTTTGTGTTGATAGTTGGCCTTTGCCTTCTTTTCCGGATCCCAGCCAGAGGGCAGTTGCTTTTCTTTTCATGTTAGTTAATTTTTTTATGTAGTAATATTCATTTTTCATCCCCCTATCCTCCCACCTTCTGCCGGACAGGCCCTTCAAAGGGGGTAAGCTCCGAACTCAGAACTTCCTATTCCTTTCCCTTCCTGAAAACCAGCGTTACATTATGCCCTCCAAAAGCAAAGGAATTGGATAAAGCCACCCTGACCTTCTGGTCTCGTGAATGATTTGGGACATAATCAAGATCGAGTTCGGGATCAGATTCATCCAGATTGATGGTAGGAGGCAGCTTATCGTAAAGAACGCTTAATGCTGATATTGCTCCTTCTATGACGCCGGCAGCGCCAACGGTATGTCCGATCATGGATTTACTTGACGAAACGGGAATATGGTAAGCCCAGTTGCCAAAAACTTTTTTAATGGCCATCGTCTCATATTTGTCGTTCAATGTAGTGGATGTGCCATGAGCATTGATATAATCTACTTCCGCTTTGCTTATGCCTGAATTCTTTATCGCGAGTTCTATTGTATGTGCCATGCCTTCCCCGTCTTTCATGGGAGCCATGATACTGTATGCTTCGTTAGTGAATGAATATCCGGCGACTTCCGCATAAACCTGGGCATGCCTTGCTTTTGCTGAAGCTTCCGATTCGAGGATCATAATTCCGGCTCCTTCACCGATCACAAATCCGTCGCGGTTTTTCGAGAAAGGCTTACTGGCTTTTTCAGGAGGATCATTTTCAATTGACAAGGCAAAAAGCTCATTAAATCCTGAGATTTCTTCAGGATTGATGATGGAATCGGCACCGCCGGTGATCACTAAATCCGCCTGCCCGCTTCTGATAAGGTCATAGCCCAGGCCAATGGCATAAGCGGAACTTGAACAGGCTGTTGCTACTGTATAATTCGGGCCGGTAAGTCCATATTCTAATGAAATCCATGCCGACATGGCGTTGTTCATGCCTTTGATGATGCGGTTCTTAGCGTCTGTATCCTTTTCCACACTCGAATTTCCGGTATTGACAACACCTAATATAACTGCACATCTTGATTTATCGAAATTTTCAAAATTAATCCCGCTTTTTTCAACAGCATCGAGAGCGCACAGGTAACACATCTTTGTAACACGAGTCATCTGGCGGGTAAGTCTTTTCCTGACTTTACCGGCGGCATATTCTTCAAATTCAACCGGCACCTGGGCAGCGATCTGAGTCTGTAAACCGGAAGGGTCGAAGAGGGCAATTCTTTTAATTCCGCTTTTACCGCTAAGTACATTCTCCCAGGTGCTTTGCAAATCAAGCCCAAGAGAGGAAATAACATTGAGGCCGGTGATCAGTACTTTGTTTTTCATTCAGTCAGCAGATTCGAAAGCAGAATTAACAGTCATTCCGGTAATTTGTTTCGTTTTAAAAAGTAAATCATGCAACAATATTATAAATAATTTTAAAACCCTCAAATTCTCATTCTTTTGCCAGAGCAACAGGAATTTTTTCAATTCCAGTATATTCTCTCACAATGTGTCCGATTTCACTTCGGGAACAGATTTTCTGCAGAAGTGCATTTTCAATGGGCTCAAGGTAATACTTTAAAAGTTTTTGGCTGATCTCCTTTTGCTTTCCGGCTGATATATCCGATAAAACAAGGGATACCGGCATGCCTGTGTGACCGGTATAATCGTAGAAACCTTTCCCGGTTTTCACACCGAGGAAATTATTATCCGCCTTTTCTTTCAGCGCGTCCAGCAAGGGTTCATAAAAACTATGATCGGGATAATTGACAATATAATTTTTAACCGATTTGTACATGATATCGTTGCCCACCTGATCGAAGAAACGAAAAATCCCGCCTGGGAAAAGAGTTTCACTTACCAGTTTATCCAGCCATTCTATGGAAATATTTTCCTCTTTATGAATATTATATGCTCCGGCCTGCAACCTGAGGAAAAGGCGGTTGGCCAGGTAATGGTTTTCTTCGGTAAGTGTAATAAAGAACCTGGCGGTATTATTGAGGAATTCAGTTACACACTTATAAGTATATTGATTCACATTGCCTGTGGTATTTATCTCGACCATGTTTTTCATGGCTACCGGATAAAAGAAATGCATTCCGAGAAAAAACGCGCTTCTCCTGACCGATGGTACAAGCATGGATAAAGGAATAGAGGAGGTATTGGTTGCAAGAATTGTTTCAGGTGAAAGGATATGATCAAGTTCCTGAAATAATTCCGATTTTAACTTTTGGTCTTCATTTATGCATTCAATAACGAGATCGGTTTCTGCAAGATCATTCAAATCAAAGTTGAATTTTATTTGTTTGGACTTTTCTTTTAAGGCATCTTCATTTGTTAAACCCAAAATAAGTGACCTGTTCAGCTTGCGAAGCCAGGCTTTTTTAATATTGCCAACACTTTCAGGAGATTTGCCGATCATGGTTATGCAAAAAGGAAAGTTGTTCAGAAAGTTAAATAGATCTGTTCCCATTTTACCGCAACCGATGATCCCGATTCTGTTTATCATGCCCCCGTGAGTTCGTCTGTATGCCATTGTAGCGTGAATCCTGCCTGCATGAATTTACTGACTTCTGTCACAAAGCTCAGTATGATATCGTTATTTTCGAGTTTTTCTTCCTTCAGGATTCGGTCGAGGCAAACAAAAACCATTGGCGGCCCAAGGTATCCCATGGTACTCATTTTTGTGTAAAGTTTGTTTTTAGATATTCCAAGGGGTTCGCATTCTTCCATTACCAGTTCGGAAATATGCCTCGAAGGAAAGTTAACCTGGAAGAACCTGACTTTCTCAACCTCAATTTTATAAGCGTCAATCATTTTCTTCAGCCCTTTATAAAACACTGAGCCATCATCATCAAAAAATTGCACCCGGAGCTGTTCGTTGAACATTTGGGAGAGGTGGTGATAACCCCCTTCAAATTCTTCCCTTGGATTCATCCAGTAAGCGGGACGGCGGTTGAGCATGGCTGCTGGTTTCTTGCCTCCGACCGATTCCATTATCACATTTTCGATAAACAATCCTTCCGTGTTTTCAGGATTGGCTTCAAGAACCAGTGCGCCTGCGCCATCACTTAAAAAATACCGGAGAAATACTTCCTCTTTTTTTATCAATGGCTGGTTGTAATATTCAGCCCTCAGTTCGGAGGAGGAAATACCTGATGACAAAACCAATGCATGTTTGTACCGGCCAAGGCGAAGCATATCAAAAGCAGTCAGTAGGGCTTTATAGGCGGATGTACAATTGGCATGAATCGAAATTTCGCCGCATTTTTCAATTCCAAGTGCTTCCTGTATTCGAACCGATGCCGTGGGCATTTGATCCTGGTGCGCACTCCCATAAACAATGAGGTCAATATCACCGCTTTTCAGACCGGCCGAATCCAATGCAAGCTTCGCCGCCTTTACCGACATCGAAACATTGTCTTCAGTGAACAGTCGGGTAACAGGATCAATGGCAAAATAATAATGCTCCACTTCAAGCATTTCCCTCATTAAATCTTTCATCCTTTCGAGCCATTTCCTTATCTTCAGAGGAGCATGATCGAGTTTTCCCAGGTAATGATCCACCTGGTCAATCGTGATCGCTTTTCCCGGAAGATAAGAACCTGTCCCGGTAACTTTTACCCTGATCCCTGTTACAACTTCGTTCACTATGTTTGCAGATTAATTTTCTTTGAATTGCTCATCAAACTTTCTTAAATAATCATGTTTTAGGTACTTTCTGTACTCAGTTGCTGAGATTTTAGCGAGCAAAATCGCCGCTTCGATCAGTTTGTTTTTCGGGACTATCCTGTCAATGATGCCAATATTTAATCCTTCGATTGCACTGAAACTATTTCCTTTAAAAATGATGTCCATTGCGTTCATCTTTGATGTTCCGTTAGCCAGCAATTGCTGAACACCGCCAAGTCCGGGTATGAGGTTGTATGAAGATTCGGGAAGCCCGAGCACAGCATTGGGAGCAGAAATCCTGAAATGGCAATGTGATGCAAGTTCAAGGCCGGAGCCAAGGCACACACCACTGATAGCTGCAATCACCGGGATGTTCAACTTATTAAAAAATTGCAGTACATCGAGGTTATTCTTCATCGAATCGGGATAGTGAATGATTGTACCTTTGGAATTTACGATTGTTTCTTTCTTAACCATATCGTACAATTCGTCCAAAGCGGCTCCCGAAGAAAAATGTCTCCTTCTCCCATAAATGATGATCGCCTTTACGACCGATCCTGAAATTTTATTTATTCTCAAATCGTTTAGTTCTGCAAAAAAAGCTGCAGTCATAGCATTGGCAGGCGGCTGGTCAGGAATTAAATGGCCGGTTTTATTTTCAACGATCCATTGCAGTGTTTTGTATGACGTTATGTTTGATGACTTCTTCAAAATAATCAGGTTGTGAATCTTTGTTTAATATAACATAAGGTTTTTTGTTGACAATGATGCCTCGAGGGCAAGTTCGCAAAACATCTCCACATCTTTCTTTTGTGCTTCCTCAAGTTCAAGCCTTTCAGCATTACGGAAAGACCGCATCAGCATTTGAATCACTTTCTTGGGACGGTGATGTATAAGCGAATTTAAAAATTGAATGGCAATATCCCGGCAATCTTTTCCTTCGACAACCTGGTCAACAATTTTTAATTCGAGCGCAAGGTGGGCATTCAGCGCATCACCACGCATCAGTATTTCCATTGCATTCCTGTGTCCGCAAAGGTTTTGCAATCTTTTTAAACCACCTAATGAAGGGATCAGGTTGAGGTTTATTTCTGGAAAGGCAAACAGGCTTCTTTGTGTACAAATCCTGATATCGCAGGCAAGTGCAATTTCGAGCCCACCGCCAAAACAGATTCCTGAAATTGCAGCCACAACTGGAAGCTCGAGGTCGGCAATAAAATTTACAAGAGTATTGCCTTTTAACAGTGAATCCTTCATTTTCTGTGTATTAAGCGATTGCCTCCTTATTTTATCAAAATCCGCTCCGGCTGAGAAATGCCTTCCGGCTCCGCTAATGATTAGTCCGTGTACATCATCCATGAGCCATTCCTTTAACTGCGCCAGGGAAACAAATTCCGGTTCGTTTAAATAGTTTTCAGGCGGGTTGTTCAGGGTAAGAATACCGATACTTTCCCTTTGTTCCCAATGGATTAATTTTTCAGTCATTGCCTTGCCGGTTAAGTTCTAATTTTTGAATCATATCATCAGGAATATCGAGCGGTTTTTTATCTTCTCCGAGAAGTATTGTTTTAACCACAGCCCTCGCCATCAGAAGGTTTTTGTGTGCCTCTTTTATAAAATGATAAAAAACTAGATAAGGCGGTTCCTTTTTGATCCGCGTCTGAACCAGAATTTCATCCAGCAAACCGATTTCCCTCATGTATCTCACCTGTAACTTGACGACAACTATCTTTATGTCTGCCTTTTGAAGCTCTTCGAGTAAACCGGCATCTTTGATAAGTACCCAGCGGGCCTGCTCCAGGTAATTTACATAAACGGCATGATTTACATGGCCGTAAGAATCCAGTTCATAGCCTCTGACCGTTAAGCGAAATTCGAACATAGTTATAATCTTATTTTATTTCTCATCCTGTCGTTTTCCCCCCTCACTATCTGTCCCATCCTTATTTGTGTCATCAGTGCAAAAATAGTCTTATGGATAATATCCCCCGGCTTATTCCTGCTAAGTATTAATTTCCCGCAAAAGAACGCAGTCCGTCTGATGATCTCTGTTAAACCGTATCCCTTTTTTGCTACCCTTTCAAGCGCAAGCAATATCTGTTCATTTGTCATTTGAAGATGGGGGACATTAGTAATATTGCCCACATCATTAGTTAACCGGCCTTTGCTATTTAAACGGTCATACAAATCAGTTCCCATAAATGCTTTGACCGGTGTGAACACAGGCATTATTTTCATTTCCCGGCAAAATTCCCAGGTCCGGTCGAAGGTTTCGGCGTTGTCATCTTCGTAACCAATGGCAAACCATCCTGAAATCATGATCCCAAGGTTCTGAATAAACCGGATGTTCTCTTTCATTTTTTCAACAACATCCTCATCTTTTTTAATACCCATTTTTGAGATGCTGCCACTCTTGTACAAAACTTCCCTGTTTATTGACTCCATGCCCATGGCAAGATAGATCAAACCTGCTTCTACTGCTTTTCTGATTACCTGCTGTCCTCTGTTATCTGATGCGGCGTCAAGGTTGGCCTGACCTACCCAGTACCTGACTTTATTCAATTTTGATATTTTATTATAAAGTGAAAGGTAATAACTATAAGTTGATGGCCTGCCAAAAACAGTATCATCAATCAGGTAATAATAACCGCGAAAGGATTTAATTTCTTTTATCACTTCTTCTTCGGGCCGGAAACGGTATGTTTTACCAAATAGACCTGAAACAGAACAAAAATCACAATTGATCGGACAACCCCTTGAAGCAAAAACCATATCAAAGGTGTACTTTCTCCGGTAGAGCTCCCGCTTTGCAACTGGCAGCCCTGAAAGATCGGGAAGCCTTTCAAGCTGGAAAACATTATATCCATTAGCTTCAAACTTTTTAGGAGAGCAAACATAAATATCCCTTAAATCACCATTCTGAAAGTCTTCAAGGATCACCGGCCAAAGCTTTTCACCTTCCCCAATGGCAACAGCACTTGCATGATTCAACGATTCAAACGGATTGGAAGAAACCTGAGGCCCGCCCATGATTACTTTTATCCCTCGTTTCCTATACTCGTCCGCCAGGTTAAATGCGGTTTTTTCAGCTGAATTTCTCACGCTGATCCCAACCAGATCTGCAGTAGAATCAAATTCATGGTCTTCCCACAACATATCAACGAAATGATAATGGTGTTCGGGAGCAACCGATGCAAGAATAGCAAGTGAAACCGGCATAAAAGGATCTTTTCGCCGTAGCGGGTCGTCTTCTCCAGCTGACAAAATCAGCTTTATGTTTAATTTCCTGTTCATTCCGGTTGTAAAATTACATCAATTCAGGTAAGGAAATTTAACTACTTTTGCAGCCTCGTTTTCATTGTTTTTAAAGAATTTGTCAAACGTATGACTGAAATTACAGAACAAATACGGAAGGAAGTTAAGGAGGTGGTATATAATTTTTTTGCTGAAGAATGTGAAGTTGAAATTGATGAGATTAACGACCAAACCAATATTATCAAAGACCTTGATGGGGATTCGCTCATGTTTTTGGAACTGATCGAGATATTTAAAAAGAAATACAAGCTTGGCATTGAATTGAAAACCATAGGTAAATATACCGTCAGGCATCCGGTTGAAACCGTAGGAGAGTTGGTACAAATGCAATTGCTTATAATTGAAAAAGGCAATGACATCCTCTTAACAAATTGAAATCCAGTTTCCCCAAAGTTCGATAAAATGCTCACCGGATTTATTTTCCCTGCCTTTGTTTCGGAATACAAAGGCGATGAACACGAATTACTTAGAAAACTTTCAAACGATTTTGACCATTTGCTCAGGCAGGCAACTTTGAAAACCGCTTCAGACGTTGACAAATTTCACATTAATGAAAATGATTTAAGGCATCAGGAACTTGAGGCTCAATATTTAAGTTATATTTTCGGGTGCGCGGTATCGGATGTTCTGAAGCGTAAAGAGGTCAAACCGGATTACATATCCGGTTACAGTATGGGACTGTATTCGGCTTTATATTGTGGGGATTCCATATCCTTTGCCGGGGGCCTCGATCTTATCAGGAATGCCTTTGAACGGATCAAAGATACGCTCCACACTACCGACACAGGTATGGGAAGCATTGTTGGACTTGAAAAAAAAGATATACTGAAGCTGTTGTCAAACAAACCAGGTATCACCATTGCCAATACCAACGGTATTTATTCGTATATGATTTCAGGTATCAGGAGCGAAATTGAAGAGGTTCTTGAGTTTGCCAGACTCGATGGCGCACTGCACACTTCACTCATGAATGTGACTTGTCCATATCACACGCCAATGCTGGATGAGGCTTCAGAAAATTACAGGGATTTCCTGGAAAAGGAAGTTATGATCAAGGATTCAAGGTACAAGATAGTATCGGGTATTGACCAACGGATATTCTCTGAAAAAAAAGAGATCATTGGGGAATTGTTTGCTAACCTCAACCACCATATCAACTGGATGAAAACGATGGAAAAGATAATCGGTTTGAATGTCAGGCGGTTCATTGAATGTGGAGCCGGCACCAGCTTGTATAAAATCGGAAAATTTATCGAAGGAGATTTCCGGATAATTACGTTGAGTGAGTTAGGAAAAGAACTTGAAGTCTGAACCCTGGAACTTGTTCTACATCCCCCTGACCTCCTGCCTTCGACTTGACAGTCCCTTCACAGGGGGAATTGCCGACGGAAACCTGAAACCTTGAACCTGAAACCTTGAACTAAATCACATCCTTCCCTTTCTTTATCAACCATAGCTTCCCTACGTTTTCATAAAACTGATCAAGAGGCAAGGTTGTTTTAAGGACACTGTTAAAGAAATTATATTTCGAAAGGTCGTAGTCAATGATCCGGCTTTTCATTTCTTCATACAAAATCGTTCCTGGCATAGGAGTAAGTATGGTGTATCCGGCGTAGGTTACCCGGTGTGAATTTGCATAACCGGCAAGCGCCTTGAAATCATCCACAGTATAGTCGTTGGGAACAACATAATTCCCTCTCAGCAGTATCCCGTTTTGGTGGAAAATATCAATGGCTTTTTGGATGCGGTCGGCAGGGGACTTCTTATTATATTTCTTCAGTTCGCTGTCGCGAAAGGACTCGAAGCCGCAGATGACTACTTTTAAGCCTGCTTTTGCCAGCTTTTCAATCAGTTGCGGATGATCAACCGCTGTATCTGCGCGGATATCCATGATGTATTCTTTTTTAATGCCCTCTTCTTTTATCCTGTCGAAAAGCCGGTTGATAAAACTGATGTTGACAATAGTATTTGCATCTGCGAAGCGGACGATGTCATAATCAATCTGCCTGAGCTCTGTGATGACACTTTCGACTGTGCGCTGGTGATAAAGTCCTTTATGCTCTTTCCAGATGGAGCAGAAAGTGCAGCGATAAGGACAACCCAGCGAGGTAAATAGATATGTGGTCGGTGAGGGTGCATTTCCTACCTTGTAGGTTTGTCGCCAGCGTTCGAGCAGGCTGCGATCGGGCATGAGAAAATTTTCATTTGCAGGATCCCAGTTGGATTCAGTTGCTTTAGTGGCAAACAATCCTTTGTCCGAATTGACATAAATGCCCGGCACATCCCGAAGGTCAAGTTTCTGCGATTTTCTTATGACCACGGCTCTGAAAGTGTTGACAGACTGTCCCGGACAGATCACATCAACCGACGGATCGGTAAAGTCCTCCGGGCAAAGTGTGGTATGAAGGCCACCGGCAACAGTAAGAATATCCGGATGGTATTTCTTAACAGTTTTAAAAATATCAATAGAAGCGTATAATTCAGAGGTGATGATTGATACGCCTACAATATCAGGTTGAACTCTCTGAAGTAATTCCATGATCATTTGTTCAAGGGGCAGGGCATCTGGTATAAGATCATATTCACCTTTGGTATCGAACAGTGTGACATCAAAATCCTTGATAGCAGCTGCTATGGTGAGTAACCCAAGCGGCGGGCCAATTAGCTTTTTGTGGATAAAATGCTTAGCTTCCTCCGGTGCTGACTGAAGGATCATGTTGTGCGGCGAGCGCGGTGGATTGATGAGAAGGATTTTCATTGCAGTATTAGTATTTAGAGACTGTTTAAAATTTTTAAATATTATGGTTTTTACTCGTCAAAATAAAAAATTACCTTTCCGGATTTGATGTTCAGTTTTGGAGATTCTTCTCCCGCCATTGCGGGAACAGAATGACATATTGATCTTGTTTATCAGGGGGAGGCTGTTGGCAGCTCCGCTGCCAACAGCCTCCCCCTCTCAACCTCCAATTCAACTGTCATTCTGAGTGAAACGTAGTGAAGCGAAGAATCTCAAACATAATTGTTCATTTTTAAACAGTTTCTTAGTCTTGAGTATTTAGTATTTAGATGTGAGGGTGATGTGGAACGGGCAATGGAATAGGGGCTCACTGGTGTCACGGTAAAACAGATGTGATTTAAGGGGATAAAAATAGTAAGAATAGAGATTGGTTAAATGGTTCTTAAAACACCTTAAATTCCGGTTCCCATTTTTCGTAATGGTTGTCCCAGTGAAATGAATAAGAGTTCCCTGGAAGGATTTTATAAACGGCAAAGCCTTTTGATCTTTCCCGTATCCTCAGCAGTACGAAATCTTTCTCTGTGAGGTTAAAAATGCCTGATTCATTATTTTTCAGGTTAAAATCCTGCCAGTTCTTGTTGTCATAGCTTAGCTGAAATTTAAAATAGTTGGCCGACATGTTTTTGATCACCACTTTATTTATATCCACACTGTTATTCGTAACAGATCTGACTGCAACAGCATCCGGGTTATAAGGCAATGGTTCCGGAAGATTAAAATCCAGAGGTTCGGCTGTGAATTTAGTCCTGAAATAATTACCCTTCTCGCCCAGCTTTCTTTGTCCGGGACCTGCGGTTTCAGCAACCAGGTAACTTTTACTCATAAAGTTCACATAGGTGAGTCCTTCTTCCTTTTCACCAAAAACAGCAGACAACACATGATCGGTCTGGTTCAGGAAGATAATTTCTTTTCCGGGAATCAGATAGATAAGGATGCCTGCAAAAAGCAAAACTTTTGAATCACAATCGCCATAACCATTTTTCAGAAGCGCCGGCGGCGGAATTACTCCTCCGTAATGCCTGGCTTTGTCAGAATATTGTGGTATGCCATAAGGAATGTCCTGTACGAACCGGATGGCCAGTTCAATCCGGTCGCGGTGGGTGTCTCTGCCATACTCCTCAAGTGATTCGACTATCATGCGGGCAATGGGTTTGCAAAAAGTTTCGGCATACCTTCTCAACACTGCGCTTTTATCAACCTCAATCGTGTTTTTGATTAATTTAAAAAGCCCTTTATTCAGTTCTTTATTGCGGATTTGCCGGTTATATTCGGTATCAGTGTAAGGATTAAACAACCACGACGGAATACCGAAAACTTTTATCTCATTTTCGGTGAACTCAACAGGTAGTATCATTTCAAAGGTCTGAAAATTATCGAATTGATCCTTGAAAGTGTAGCCTATGTGGTAATTACTATCATTGACGGCAACATCATAAATAACATGGGGATTTTTATAATACTCCTTCTGTGAAATACATATAAGGAAGCATAGAATGAAAGAAGTTGTGAGAACCAAAAATTTCAAGTTTCCACTTTTCATTGACAAGTAACGATAAAACGGAAAGCTTATTTTAATTCGGAAACAAAGAGCCCATCAACGATTCAGGATATCGGCCAGAAATTCCTTGTTACTGAATAAATAGGTAACGCCTATCGAAACAAACCAGTATTTATCATTTTCGAAACGGCATTTACCGTCAAGCTTATCGCTGTTCATAAACCTTGATGATGCCTCGAGTTCAAGATTTAGTTTGGGATTAAGCTTGTAATTTACACCTGCGCCTACAGGGAATATTATGTCGGTAGCTGCTGATGTTTTTTCCGGATTCGTTCCATTTCCCTCGATATCCCCTTCATTTACTTTATACCCATATCCATTGACCACATTTCCACTGCCATCGCGAAGCAATACCCTGTAATTTATAAATCCAAGGCCTGCAAATGCATACGGCCTGATAGTTTCGAACCTGAAATTCCTGCTAAGCAAATTATTGAGAATGACCTGGAAATTCAAACAACCTTCCTTATATTTGTTTTCAAAGGAATAACTGTTTTTACTTCCATTGAGGCTGCCGAAATTAAATTGTGCCTTTATCCCACCATTAATAATACCGGTCGAAAGGACTTGTTTGTTTACAGCAAACCCGACTACACCGGGAAAGGATATTACCTGTGATACATCCATGTCACCCTTAAAGAGTGAAATTCCGAATTGGGCGGTCACCGACCAGTTGTCCTTTATACTTGCACGGTTTATTGAATAATAATGGCTTCTCCCTTTGGGAACCAGGTCGCGCATCTTATATTCCATTTTCCATCCGCGTGTTTCAAAGGCAAGCAATGAAAACACAATATTGTTTTGCTGAACGTTTTCTTTGATGATCACCTTCGCTTTTTCATCTTCCCTTATAAATTTGTAGGTTGCCGAGATCACATGGTTGTTCCCCTGTTTGCTGAAATCCTTTGTAATCGTCCCGAAAGCTTTTTTTATTGCTTCAGTATAGTTCGTTTCCCCATCGAGATAAACAACATTGGCTACGCGTAACGAGTTCAGTTTCGATTTACTGATAATGATTTTCTTCGGATTGATGTTGGAATTACTCGAATAAATCAATAATGTGACATCATACCATTTGTTAATTCGTTCCCGGTGACGTAATAAAATTTTAAATGACCTCATGTACATGTTCATCCTGGTTTTGTCCCGGTTAAGATCGGCGGCATCGAACATGATGACAATTTTATGTTTTTGCAGAGGCGTCACCAGGCTCTGAACCTCAGGAACAGTGTCCTTTATCTTAGGTTCAACTTTTTTCTCAGGTTTGGGCTCAGGTTTAACCTTTTTTTCTGTCTTGGTATCTGCTACTATTAATTTCTCAGGTTCAGGCTTGGGCTCAGCCTTTTTTTCGGTTTTGGGCAGAGTCTTTTTTTCAGGCTTAGGTTCTGCCTTCTTTTCAGGTTTGGGTTCTACTTTCTTTTCAGGTTTGGGTTCTTCCTTTTTAATTGGCACGGGCTCGGGTTCTTTTTCAAACAGGACCGGAGTTACTTCCTGCAATGCAAGTTCATCAGATAAGGTTGTATAGGATTGTTTGATAGTATCCTGAAATGTAATAATGCCCGACCGTTCGGTTCCAATCAAAAGCCGGTATTGATCGTGCGAAATACAGGTTATTTCATCATCGGGCACCGAAGAATTCTGGTAATCATAAACCTTCCATTTTTCACCATCAAACATATTCAGTCCTCCGATGTAGGTGCCTATCCACTTATATCCCTGTTCTCCGATATAAATTGGCCTTACATTATCATCAGTGATCTTTGAATTTTTTGAATTGAAGCTAAGCCAGTTTTCTCCATTAAATACGGCAAGGCCTCCACCGCCGGTACCAAACCATTTGTTGTTCTGCTTATCAATCGCTATTGAATAAATATAATCACTGGCGAGTTTTGAATTTCTTTCGGTATAAATATTCCAGTTTTGGCCGTCAAATGATGCAACGCCTCCGCCCTGGGTTCCTATCCAAAGTAAATTTTTAGCATCCTTTTTTATAACAACAACTTTGTTTGAAAGAAGCGGTGAGTTGTCATCCTTATAAACCTGAAAGTTTGTGCCGTCGAACCGTGCCAATCCTCCGAAGTACGTACCTACCCAAATGATTCCGTTATCATCGGCAAAAACCGACATCACCACATTGGAAGGGAGCGACGAGTTGGAAGTTTTGAATGTTTTCCAGGTTTGCCCGTCAAATTGGGTTAATCCGCCTCCATCAGTACCTATCCATTTTACATTGTTCCTGTCAATGGCTATGGCATTTATATAGTTGTGGGGTAGCTCAGAATTGGTAGTGTTATATACTGTCCATTTATCATCCTTCAGGACAGCTAAACCGCCCATATAAGTTCCGACCCACATTGCACCGTCCTTATCAAATTCGATACATTTAATCGTTTCATTTGGCAGCCCCGAATTTCCCAGGCCAATTTTATTCCAGGCTGCATCCTGAGCCAGAACAACTTGGGTAATTGCGGTAAAGATGACCAGAAAATACCTAACCATTGTTATTTCTGAATTGTAAATTTACATGCTCCTACGATTTATTACAGATTATAGTTACCAAATTGGGAACAAAATCGGATTATGCAACTCATTATCAAATTGAGTACATCTGTAATTTATGAAAAAATTCGGGAATTATACGGAATTACTCAGCCGGCCTGATTGCACCTGTTCAGATGATAATTAAACATCATTGAGCCTACCCCCGATGCTGTAACCTGCAATAAAGTTAATCACCCTCGACGGTCTTTAGTAAACAATCAAGGTTTTAATGAATCATTTGATAATTTTCTATTGTTTGATCAGCTTAATTACTTTGATATTGTTACCAATCATGAAGTAGCCGAAATAGAGACCCTGTTCCACGTGATGGCTGTAATCATTTGTGCCATCCCACAGTACCTGGTATTTGCCAATGGATTGATAAATAATTGGCTGTAATGACTTTACCTTTTCGCCTTTGGGATTATAAATCGAAATTTGAACCAGGACATTATCGGTCAGTTCATAGTAAATACTTACATTTTTATTAAAAGGATTTGGACTTGCTGCAATATTATAGTCTGATAAAACTTCGGAGTAGCCGACTGTGGAATCTGCTATTATATAATTTATTTTTAAAGCAGTATCAGTAACCGTACCATTACCGGCAATCATTTTTACTGAGTAGGTACCAATGGTTGAATAGGTATGAACAGGATTTTGATCATAAGAATCAATGGTTCCGTCATTTTCAAAATCCCATTGCCACGAGATTGCATTTCCGGAAGTAAGATCGGTAAACTGCACATCAAAAGGGACATGGCCATAAGTAGTATCAGCCCCGAAGTCAGCATTTAAAATTGAACTGTTCAATCCGCCGGAGTAACAATATAATTTTCCGTTACGGCCTCCGACAACCATTTCCCATGAACCGTCGCCTGTGATATCAGGAATAGCAGCAATCCCGTCAACGGGTTCCCCATAGTTTTGTGAGAACAAAATATCACCGTTGGTTCCATTGATAAAATAACAATAATTTCCAGAATACAATGTTCCAGCCACCAGATCATTGATCCCGTCACCACTGACGTCGTCAATACGATCAATGTTCCAGCATTTGTCTGCCAGTCCAGTCAGCCAGATATTCTGAACGTTAAAACCGCTTTCAACTACAGCATTTGTTCCGCTATGTCCAATCGCTATATCAGGGTATCCGTCTCCATTCACATCATTCAGGCGTTCGAACCGCAGTAGAAGTGAAGTACCGACATTACCGGAATAAACCGGATTTCCACTCACAGGATCAATGAGGTAATAGTGTCCGCCAAAATCTCCTGCAATAATATCTTTGATGCCATCATTGTTTATATCCTTTAGTTGTTCCAGCGCCCAAACCGAACTTCCGCTTGTTGTGTATGTGAAGGTAATGGAGCCATCAGCTCCATCAATTCCATAAACTTTTCCTTCGGTCTCGCCGTTATTCGATGCACCTCCAATAGCATCAGGAGTGGAATCACCTGTGAAATCCTCAACTCCGATGACTCCAAAATTAGGTCCGTCTGTATACGTGTCCCACAAGACTTCTCCTGAAATCCCATTCAAACAGAAAATACGCTTTGGACCCGTATTATTGCCATCGTTGCCGGTAGCTGCCAGTATATCGTTTATACCGTCACTGTTATAATCAAAATTTCCCGAAACCTGGTAAACCCATCCTCCATCGCCGTACTCATGGGTATCGTATATCCACAATTGTACCCCGGTCTTGCCTGAAAATGCTTTGACAGCCCTTACTCCCCATGCAAAACCAATAACTGCATCGTCGAAGCCATCACCATTAAGGTCACCCGGAATACAAATATCGTTTTGAGCATACAGCGAACCTGCTTCATTTTCCCAAAGAATGTCGGATGTTCCCGATGAATTCCCATTGAAACACCTGACAAAATCATCCTCAGAGCAAACCACTACATCATCAACCCCGTCTCCGCTTACATCACCTATTGGCGAAATTCCCTTTATGCTGTTATCCCAACTGGTAGTGATGGTAAAGTTCCAAAGCAATTCTCCCATTGGATAATCTTCATCTATGCCAGTTCCCTGTAAATTGACCTGAATATTTCCCTGAGTAATATCATTATGACTGATCTGGGCATAACCATTATAAACTATTGCCTCATCAGGCTGGAACCATATTCCGACGTAGGCACTTTCCAAAACATTAACTGAAATAGGGAATGTAACACTCTGATCAAGATAAAAATTGTCATCAGTGATCGAAATATCCGTTACCTGTAAAGTTTGTCCGCCGTCATTTTGAATTTCCAGAAACCATCTGGTGGTCGCATTTAATCTTACATCATTATAATTGTGTACCTGGTTAGGGACATTAATATGTGGTCCGTCATAAACTGCCTCACCAGTCACTTGTAACGTAACCTGCGGACTGACAGGGTCATTGGATTCGATAATTATCCAGGTGTCCAATGGAATAGGTTCGGTTGGTTTATAAATAAATGGGATTTGAATGGAGCCTCCGGGAGTGATGGTCTGCGGGAAGCCCATCCACACAAAGATAGGAACTGCATTCTGAATGATCAGGTTGGTGATTACAAGATCTGCTGTACCAGTGCTGTTCACATCGCAATACCATACCGCGGAATCGCCTAAAGTGACATTTCCATAATTGTAAGTGATTAAGGGCACCTCGATTTGTGGCGTTCCGGCTCCGGAAAGGTTGACTTTGTAAAGTGTGCTGTTCGAAGATAATTCTCCATCAACATACCACAAATACTGGCCATCAAAGACAACACCGGCGGGTTTCAAATTTTCGCAGGCATGACTTTCAAGAATAGTTCCCGATGGGTCAATCTTATAAAGCGTATTACCATCGTAATCAGCGACCCAGAGATCGCTTCCCTGCATACAGAGGTCCCAGGGCTGGGCATTGGGTGAGGGAATCTGGTCAAGAATTGCCCCGGTATTATCAAGTTTGTATATGGTTCCCGGGTTCGGGTAATAGGTTGCCGCCCAGAAATTACCATTATCATAAGCAATCCCCGACATATAATGATCCGGCAAATTGAACTGACTGATCACGTTTCCGCTCATGTCGAATTTCATGGCATAAGCAGGTAATGACGAACTATTGGCGTGGTCAGTGATCCATAAATTGCTCCCATCCCATGTCATCCCAAAGGCATCTTCCAGTGCAGTACTTGTAAAAAGAAGCTCGTTGGTTCCGTTGGTTGGATTGAATTTATAAACATGATCGCCATTTGCACCATAGATGCCGAAATAAATGTAAGTCCCGTCCCATGCAAGACCCGAAGCTTTACCGGGAATCGTATAAGTAGCCACGATGGACCAGTCTTTGGCATCTATCGGCCCTGCGCTAACCTCCGCTACTGAAGTAGCGCTTAATAAAAGGATAACCGGCAAAAGAAATTTACTGCTTAATTTTGATAAAAACGAAGTCAGATTATTCATTGTTATATTATTAAAATTGTTATCGTTTAAAAACCGCTAATATATAATTTCTCAAGGAAATAACAACATTAGAGCAGGAAAATTATTAAAACTATTTGTGGTTAATATGGTCTTTTAGTATGTCCGCAACATACCGGTTGCCTTCTTTACTCCAATGCACATCGCCTGTGATAAAATATTTTCTGATAATCTCTTCAGTATCCTTACCAGAGATGAACATTGGGTAAAGGTTCAGGAAGCGGAGGTTGTTATTTTGACAGAAATTGCCCCAAAAACTTACCTGCACATTATTGATGTCATTATTCACAATTATTGAAGGCCACGGATAAATGACTACTGTAACTTTAATATTGTTTTGTTTACAGAGATCACTGAGTTTTTGCATATTTTCTGCTGCAAGACGAAGACCCTTTTTACCCCACTTTTCAAAAATATCAGGTGAATAACTCCAGTTAAGTGTGGCTGCAATAAATCTTGCATCCTCCTTCGAAAATTCATCAAGAACACTCTGTCCGCTCACCGGGTTCCAGCTTTCGGTAACATGAGATTTACGATTGCTTATAATTTTTTCCGATATGGAATAATAGAGATAGGAATGTTTAAACAAATAACGGTTCACAAAATATCCAAACTTTTTGGCGGCGTTATTATCATTAGGTTCGAAATCCTGGTAAGTGATCTCATTTAAGGGATCACTGTTATCAATGAATACATACAATTCGTCAAATTTCAACCCGACCTGTTCCAGGAGATACTTCACTTTTAAATAGTAAAGTTTTGGACTGTAGCTTACCACTCCTGCATTGAGAATTTCAACTTCAGGCAATCTTTCACTGAGCACTCCGGCAAAACTTTCTTCCCAGGTCATTCCCATACTTTCAGTGAAAGAATCACCGATAAAAAGAAACCGTTCCTTATCCGTTGTCAAAGTCACGCTACGACAAGATTTATCTTTAAATCCAAGAGAATTGGTATAAATATTGAAAATTCTGTCACCCCAAAAATTCATTGATTCCTGGTTCGTAAGTAAATCATGGTGATAGTATTGATTTGGAACCCTGAATGAATTGTAATCTTCAGGAATAAAGAAGACAGAAGATACATAGTCAATCAAAAGAATTCCGACAACAATAAAGATCGAAAAAATTATTGCAGGATGTCTTTCAAACCATCTTCCATACTGTTTTGATTTCATTGGCTGGTAGAATGATCGGAAGTCTTGCTGGAAATTGTTTCGCAAATTTTATCGGCCATAATATCATAGCCGAGCTGGTTGAAGTGACAGCATTTATCATTGTAAACGCTTCGTTTTTCATTTATGAACAAGCCTGTTAAATCGGTGAAATCAACACCCTCTGCGATCAGATTATTTCCTTCCTTTTTTAACAAAGGATATCCGATTCTCACAGCATCTTTGTATGCAAATGGATTGCTTTCAAAAGCAATTTCCAGTTCTTCGGGTGTTAGTATCTTTGATCCCTCTACATACTGGTTAGGTTGTAGAAAATGGTAATATTCAAAGCCTGCCGGTTTTTCAAGATATGCGATTTGTCGTGAGGATGTGCTCCAGAATTTTGCCTGCTCTTTCATGAATTCAAGTGTATCCTTCACCGTCGTATAAATACCGGTTGACTGGTAATCCGATTCACTGTTTTCAACTGCTTTTCTTAACTGTAATTCAAGGTTCGCCAAATCCTGATTTCTTTTATTTTCAATTACTTTCCAAATAAATAATGAAAAGTTGCTGTTCTTTAAAAATGAACTGGCCAGGAAATGTTTACTTTCAATTATATTATTCCTTATTACCGCCTGTTTTCCTATGAGCAAGGTTACTTTTGAATCAAGTTTTTTCCGCGAATAGATATTCCAATGACGCGGATAGGATGGGAACACATGGTTTGGAAGGTTATCAGAAAAAGGCAAAACGATTTCATTGAATCCGTCAATGTTAATGATAATATCATATTCTGCTCCGAGCGACATAAAATAATTGAGCGCCATTAGCTGTTGCGGCTGTTTAAATCCGCCCAATGCGAACACAATGATATCAATTTCCTTCCCCTTGAATCTTAGCGATTCCTTTAATTTTCGAATTATCCGTTCACCGGTATAATTGTAGATATCCTTTGCAACCGAACCTCCCATGATTACCAAATGGATTTTATCCTTTGATTTTTTTGTAATCGGGTTAATTCCGGGAAAGCAAAAATCGTTGTAGTTAGGGTGGGGAATACTAACAAAACCCATATATGGATGCAATATATGGTCGCCAAGGTATTCATTAGAATTTGATGCTTCCTGTTTTTCGTCATTTTCCTCAAGCGAGGTTGTCTTATTCAATTCTGCTTTAATATCTCTTCTTGAAAAGGAATGCTTTAAGAGGAGAGGCGAAAGTATGTAGGGTGATAATTCAAATGAAAGAATGATTACCAGGATTGTGAATAACCATCCTTTAGCTCTTTTATTGAAAAACTTCTTCATGCCATTTAATCTTGTTCTGCTTTTCTGCAATTATCCCAAGAAACTAATAGGATTAGATCAATATGAAATCAAATCCAGGGCTGCTTTGTAAATCTTATCAGTATCAGGCAATATCGCTTTTTCAAGAATCCGGTTAAATCCCACCGGGGTAAATGTTGATCCAACCCTTTTTACCGGTGCATCAAGAAATTCAAAAGCTTCATCAGCTATTATAGCGGCAATTTCGCCTCCGAATCCGCTGAACACCTTATCTTCATGAACCACCAATACCCTGTTGGTTTTTTTTAATGAATTTAATATGGTTTCTTTATCCAATGGAATAAGCGAGCGCAGATCAACAACTTCCGCTTCTTTACCGGTTTCTTTGGCTAGCCTAACTGCCGCTTCTAAACACATGTGAGTTGTATTACCATAAGTGAGGATGGTAATATCCCGGCCTTGTCTTCTGATACGGGCTTTCCCAAATGGAACTTCAAAATCATCAGGGAAAGCAGCTTCAGCTTTGGGATCATTATAGAGTGCCTTTGGTTCAAGAAAAAGTGTCGGTCCTTTTGATCGGATGCTTGTTCGCAATAACCCGGCTGCATCATCGGCAAATGAAGGATATACAACACGAATGCCGGGAAAAGTCGTCAGGGCTCCTTCTGTAGTTTGTGAATGGTAAAGCCCTCCACCAATATACCCGCCGGAAGCCAAACGTATAGTTATGTTGGGTGAATATTGACCATTGGTTCGCCAATATTCGTGGGTGAGTTCCACAAACTGTTCCATAGCGGGCCAGAAATAATCAGCAAATTCGGCTCCTTCAATGACTAACCTTATTTTATCATCGAACCGGCTCATGCCGTTTGCTGTCCCTACGATATAATCCTCCGCAATCGGTGCATTGAAAACCCGTTCTTTGCCGAATTCTTTCTGCATGCCTTTAGTCACATTAAACACTCCGCCTTTTTCTTTATGTGCCACATCCTGCCCCCAAATGTAAGTATCAGGATTATGCCGGAATTCAGCTTTCAGCGTTTCATTTAATGCGGCGATCAGCTTTTTTTTAGTTCCCTGCCCATCGTATAAGCCTTCAGGATATTTTACCGAAATATATGGTTCAGGTATAACATGTTCAGCAATAGATTCCGGAGTTGGATCAGGCGCTTTCAGAGCTGCTTTATGAGCTTTTGAAACTTCCGCTTTAATGTCTTCGTCAATTTTCTTTAATTCATCCTCACTAAATCTTCCGGCAACTATCATTATTTTTTTGAACCGTAAAAATGGATCTGATGCTTTAACGCAGTGTAATTCATTGTCATCCCTGTAAAGTAATTGATCATCCGAATTGGAATGTGAGCCGATCCTTACCACTGTAGCATGTACAAGAGCCGGCATTTGGTTTTGCTGAACATAGTTTTTAGCTTCAGCCATTGTATTCATTGCTTCGAAAACATTTTTCCCATCACACTTGAAAATCTTAAGATTTTTGAATCCCCTGAAATTATCAGCAGCATGAAGATTGGCAGTTTGATCTTTTTTCGGAACTGATATCCCGAACCGGTTGTCCTGTACGACAAAGATCACAGGTAATTTTTCATTGCTTGCTCCATTAATAGCTTCGTAAACATAACCCTCCGACATGGAAGATTCGCCCTGTGAACTGATTGAAACACCGGAGGCCTTGTACTTTTTTATTGCCCTCGCTACACCTGTTGCATGCAAGGTATGGTTTCCGGTTGCAGAAGAAACATTATGGATATGCCACTCAGGCTTTGCAAAGTGATTCGACATGTGTCGTCCTCCTCCTGCAATATCGGTAGCTTTTGATATACCGTTAAGAATGATTTCTTCAGCAGTTAGCCCGGCTGAAATTACGGTGAGCATATCGCGGTAGTATGGGAAAAGATGGTCGGAATTTTTATCGAAAACCTGGCCAATGGCAAGTTGTATTCCATCATGGCCCGAATATGGTGCATGGTACGACCATCCAAGCGCCTGCTTTAAATAATTCGGAGCTTTTTCATCCAATGCCCTGCCAAGTGCCATCAGGTAGTACCACTTTTGAAGTGTTTCCTTCGGGGTCTTTTCAATAGTATATTTAGCGCTTTCCGACATTATTGTAAGTTGTTTAGTCAGTGTAAAAAAATCGGATGCAAAATTATAACTTTTTATCTCATTGGCTTTTTGCAGCATTTCTAATCGCAAGTCTTTGCTGTGAGAACCTTAGCGGGTTACTTTGTAGGAAGAAGGTGAAACATTTGCAAAATTTATTTTTGTGTGAGAAAAGTATAAGCTGATGGTATTCTGTCATCAAAAGCATGGTTTCTTTCAGTTATCATTTTATTCCGGGCTTTTAGCAGGTCAATGTCCACAACGATTATTTCTGCTTTGTCCCGTGATGCTATGTTCAGGATTGTACCCGATGGGTCCGAAATAAAAGATTGCCCTGTAAAAGTCAATGATTTTTCTGTTCCAATCCGGTTGGCTGTAATATTAAAAGTGCGATTGATCATTCCGTGAACCGGAACAGCCTGTTGGGCATAAGGCAAAACAAGATTTGAGGGATGACAAATTATATCGGCACCTTTTAAAGCCAGAATTCGCCAAACCTCCGGAAATATCCAGTCGAAACAAATAAGCATTCCTGTTTTGCAAAATCCAATATCAAAAACCTTAAGTTCCAGATCACCCTTTTCAAAAATGTCTTTCTCATTCATAAAAAGATGAATTTTCCTGTATGTTCCGATCAATCCCTTTGGGCCTACAAGTATTGATGAATTGAAAAGTCTGTTTTCCGACCGTTCATTGATTCCTGAAACAATGAATATATTATTTTTTTTTGCCTGGGCGGAAAGAAATTCAGCATAATCACCTGATTTTATTTCTTCAGAAAGTTCAAATGCCTGCTCGCGGGATTCGAAGTTATATCCCGAATTGGAAAGTTCAGGTAAAACAATTAAATCTGCCTCATGCGCCTTTTCAAGCAGACACTGAAGTGTAGAAATATTTTCCGTTAATTTTCCCAGTTTGGGCTCAAATTGAATTAAGCCGACTTTTATCATGAGGATTCTAAATGTTTAAGTTACCCCAGTTTATATGAATTTTATTTTTGAAATATTATTGCCGCACTACATCAAACTCACCGTTTGGCTTAAGCTTTATTATGGTTGATGCTTTGACTTTGTTTAATTTGTTCTGATTTGAAACTACAACATAGTCAACTTTTTTCTGTAGTTCCGGAGAAATATCCTTAAACATAAGTGGTGAAGGTTCTCCTGAAAAATTTGCAGATGTCGAAATAATTGGCTTTCCAAGCCGGCTGATTAGCCGCCTGCAAAATTCATCCTTCACTATTCGGATTGCGATACTCCCGTCATCGGCTGCTACATTTTTAGCAAAATGTTTTGCCTTTGAATAAATTATTGTAGTAGGAGTATCGAAGCTTTTTAGTAAATCCCACGTAATATCAGGAATTTCCTGAACATATTCGGTTATCCTGCTGTTCTTTTCAAGCAGAATTATAAAACTAAATCCTTTCGGACGGCTCTTTATTTTTATAATTTTTTGAACGGCACGGCTATTGGTAGCGTCACAACCAATGCCCCATATCGTATCAGTCGGGTACAAAATTATACCTCCTCCTTTTAAAACCTCAACGGCTTTGTTAATATCTTCTTCAATTATCATATCCTGTTTAATAAAACGTTTTTATCAATAGATAACGCACATTTAAAGTGCTTTTCCGGACATTTGTCAAAACCATGTAGTCCGCATGGACGGCAAGGAAGTTTTTCCTTAGTCTGAACAATTTCTGAATTTTCTGATAGCGGGCCAAATCCGAATTCGGGAATTGTTGAACAAAAAATAGCTGTGATTGGCGCATTCATCGCTGAGGCAAGATGCAACGGAGCAGAATCATTTACGAAATTCATGATTGCATCCTTCATCAGTGCAGCTGACTCCAAATAACTCAACTTCCCTGCAAGGTTGAGCGTATCTTTATGTCCTGATTTTTTTATTATGCGATCACAGAAATCCTGATCCTTTACCGATCCCAGGAAATAAATCCTGATGTCTTCAATGGCCTCACTTGCGAATTCAACCCATTTTTCAAAGGGGTATTGCTTTGTGAACCAAAGAGAAGCAGGTGAAATCGTAATGTACCTCACTGTTTTATACTGTGATACTTTTGCGAAATGGTTTTTGCCCGGATAAAGCTTCACCGGAAATGAAGTATCATCAGTTATTTTTCTAATCAGGTCAAGGTTACGTTCGGCCTCATGGCGGTTTCCTTGAATAATTCTATGTTTTACCCGTGTGTTGAAGAAAAGTGACAGGGGATTTTTATTAAAACCGATTTTAAGTTTAGCGCCGGAATAAAGTGTGATCAAACCTGACGATGCAAACCTTTGAACATTGATCACACAATCGTATCTCTGCCTTTGCACCAATCCAAGTAGAGACAACAGGTTTTTATATTTATTTACTGATTTATCCCACAGCAGTATCTTGTGAAGAAAAGGATGTGATTCAAACAAGGATTCATTGCCCTTTTTCAGCAGGAAATCAATTTCACAGTCCGGAAAATAATTATTTAATTTTTCAGCGACCGGTGTAGCCAGGATTACATCGCCAATCGAAGCTGTCTGAATAACCAGGAATTTATTAAATTTTAAATGATCAGACTGCAACGTCATATTCTCTCAGGGCTTTATTAAGTGAAGTTTTTAAATCGGTTGATTCCTTTCTTTTGCCAATGATTAGTGCACATGAAACACTAAAATCGCCTGCCGGGAAACTTCTGATATATGAACCCGGAATGACCACAGACCGGAAAGGAATTTTGCCTTTAGTTTCTACTGGCGAACCTCCGGTAACATCAATTATTTTTGTTGACTTGGTCAAAACCACATTGGCTCCCAGTACAGCCTCCTTTTCTACAATTACCCCTTCAACAACAATGCTTCTTGAACCAATGAAGCATCCGTCCTCAATAATGACAGGTGTTGCCTGCGGTGGCTCAAGAACGCCACCAATTCCGACACCGCCACTCAGGTGAACATTTTTACCAATCTGAGCACATGATCCAACCGTTGCCCAGGTATCCACCATAGTTCCACTGTCAATGTATGCACCAATATTCACGTATGACGGCATCAGGATAACACCCGGAGCGATATACGAACCGTACCTTGAAATTGCAGGAGGTGCAACCCTTATACCCATCTCGGAATACTTTTTTTTAAGTGGAATTTTATCATGGAATTCAAACGGGCCAATCTCTGTTTTCACCATTTTTTGAATCAGGAAATACAATATCACTGCTTTTTTGGTCCATTCATTTACCAGCCATTCATTATTTGAAAATTCCGCAATCCTTATTGTGCCGGAATCGAGCAATCCAATGATTTGCTTTATAGAATCCTTTACAGATGCTTGATTCAGTAAAGATCTGTTTTCCCATGCTTTTTCTATTTCATTCTTTAGAATCTCGTACATTGCCTTTAATTAGGTAGTCAAAAATAGATATTTTTCCTGAAATCTAAACTTCTTTATAATTTTGCCGGGAACTGGAGGATACCGGATTGAATTCAAGAATACCAATAAAATGGGGAGAATTTTAGCAATAGATTTTGGTCAAAAACGAGTGGGACTTGCAGTTACTGATGAAAACAGGATCATTGCCACTGCTTTGGAAACAGTACATTCGAAAGATATATTTTTATACCTAAAAAATTATTTAAACAGGGAGCATGTAGATTGTTTTGTTGTTGGCGAACCTCGAAAGATGAACAATCAACTCTCTGAGGCTGTTAAGTTCATTGATCCGTTCGTCAGAAAGCTGAAGAAAGAATTTCCGGAGGTGATGATCGAAAGATTTGACGAAAGATTTACGTCGAAAATTGCATTGCAGACAATGGTAATGTCAGGCACAACTAAAAAGGACAGGCGAAATAAGGCAACAATTGATAGAATCAGCGCCGTACTGATTTTGCAATCCTACATGGATCACTTGAAAAAGAGAAGTAATTAAAAATGTTAAGATGATTTTACCTATTACAGCTTATGGCCACCCGATTCTTAGGAAAGTAGCAAAAAGTATTGATAAAAATTACCCGAATCTGAACGGTTTAATTGCAGATATGTTTGAAACTATGTATGCAACCTCAGGCGTTGGCCTGGCTGCACCACAGGTTAACCTTTCGATACGACTCCTTGTAATGGACGCTACTCCGTACGCAAAAGAGGACCCTCAGGCGGAGGGATTTAAAAAAGTTTTAATAAATCCGGTTATCATTAAACAAGAGGGTGATGAATGGATGTTTAATGAAGGCTGCTTGAGTATTCCGGATGTCCGTGAGGACATCATGCGAAAACCCAAGATTCAAATTCAATATTACAACGAAAACTGGGAGTTTTTTGACGAAGAATATACCAGCGTTATGGCCAGGATTATACAGCATGAGTACGACCATCTCGAAGGCATTTTGTTTGTTGATAAGGTAAGTAACCTCCGCAAAGTATTGTTAAAAAGAAAATTGCTGGATATCTCGAAAGGTAATATTGAGGTGGATTATAAAATGATATTTCCTCTGAAAAAAAAGAACAGGCGTTAATTAAATTGATAAACGATATAATTATGAAAAAATGGATTTCAACAGTTAATTTGGTATTGATTATTGGCTTTTTAATTTCGTGTTCGTCACCACAAAAGGATAAAAAGGAAACTATTAAGTCACTTGAAGAAGAACTTTTCTCTGACGAAAATAAAATGATTGATAAAGACAAGGCAGGTACTTTGGTAGCGGCTTATATGTCTTATGCGGATGAATTTCCGGATGATTCTGATACACCGGAATTACTTTTTAAAGCTGGTGACCTGGCCATGAACCTGAATATGCCGCAAAAGGCAATAAAGGTTTTCGACAGAATTTTGAAAGACTTTCCGGATTATGAAAAAGCGCCACAGTGTTTATTTTTGAAAGGATATGTTTATGAAAATGAAATAGGAGATTTAAACACGGCTAAAAAAATCTATGAAGAATTTCTTCAGAAATATCCGAACGATGAATTTGCTGATGATGCTTCAGTATCTATTAAAAATCTCGGAAAATCACCTGAAGAGTTAATTAAGGAGTTTGAAGAAAAGGCAAAACAGCAGGGGGAAATTTAGTCCTGAAATATTTTTTAATGATTTTTTGATTTTTGCAATATAACTTTTTTAATGTCGTTTATCAATCAGGATAAATTGGTAATTTTTTTCATCCAAAAAGCGTCAACCTGAAAATGGCAGGCGCTTTTTGGTTTTTAACCTAAAATTTTGCTCTTTAAAAATTCTTTCTTTAGAATATCAATATCACCCCTCTTATCAATACATTCAGCAATCTTTTTTTTGAATTTCCAGCAGGTCATTTGTCGAAGGTTTAACGCTTCTGAAAGTTGAAAAGAAGAGATATCACGATTGCGACAAACCAGAAAAACTATTTTAAAAGCTTCCGTTAAAGGAAATTTACATTTATGAAAAATCGTATGGGCCTTAGCTGACTCTTCTGTTTTACATTTGGTACACCTTCTTGAGAAAGGACTTTTTCCTTTGCAATAGTTGTTATGGCCGCATTTACGACAAATAAAGCCGGATATCCATTTTTCAATGGCAAGGTATTCAAGGCATTTTTCTTCAGAAATAAATAAATTCTCGAATTGAATTATTCCTGTATTTTTAAATATCGACTTCATAAATTCAAATATCTTTTTTATGACACAATGTCAATTGGAATGAATGTTGTCTGCAAAAATACATAAAGTGATATTTAAGCGATATTACTTGAAAAATTATTTTATCTTTGCAGCGTTTTTATTTTTATCAATAAATTAAATCTAACATGAAAAATTTGTTCATACTATTTCTGTCAACCTTTGCCATCGCCGTTCAGGTTGGTGCTCAGGAAAGTTCTGTTGTTAAACCTGAACAGCTTACAACCGAAACCTTCAAGCAAAAAATATATAACTATGTTGATAATCCAGAGGAATGGGTTTATGAAGGTAAATTACCCTGTATCGTCGATTTTTATGCCGACTGGTGTAAGCCGTGTAAACTCATTGCGCCGATAATGGAAGAACTTGCCAATGAATATAAAGGGAAAATAACCATCTTTAAAGTAAACACCGACCAGCAACGTGAACTTTCATCCTTGTTTGGTATTCGTAGTATTCCATCAGTCTTATTTGTACCCGCAAATGGAAAACCGCAAATGTCAACCGGAGCACTACCTAAAGAATCATTCAAACAGGTGATAGATGAATTCCTTTTGGGTGAGAAAAAGAAATAAATTTAAACAGTACAATTAAAATGCATAGAATCATTAAACTACTGGTACTGATCACGGTAATCATAACCGCTTCCTGTAATCAGAATTCCGAAAATTCCGGCGTAAAACCAACTGCAGTAACTGCTGACAATGTCGGTTCATTTGATAAACCGCAATTGACGAATGGTGACATCAAACCCTCATATCTTACTGTTGCAGAATTTAAAATAAAAGTGTGGGACTTTGAAACTAATCCTGAAGAATGGATTTATAAAGGAGAACTACCGTGCATTATCGATTTTTATGCAGACTGGTGTAAACCCTGTAAAATGGTAGCACCTATTATGGATGAACTTGCAGACCATTATAAAGGAAGAGTCATAATATATAAAGTTAATACGGATAAAGAGAAAGAACTTGCATCTATTTTTCAGGTTAATAGTATTCCTTCTGTACTTTTCAGCCCTGCAAGCGGTAAGCCTGCGATGCAACCCGGTGCCCTGACAAAAGAAGATTATATCAGGATAATTGATGAGTTTGTACTTAAAATCAAAAGTGAAAAATCTTAAAAATAGTAATAAATAAAATGGAACATTTATCAAAACAGACTTTTTTGGAAAAAGTTTTTAATTACGAAAAGAATAAAGAATGGCAGTTCGAAGGCCAGTTGCCTTGTTTAATTGACTTTTATGCTGACTGGTGCGGCCCATGTAAAATGGTAGCTCCTATTTTGGAGGAATTATCTGCTGAATACAATGGTAAAATCAATATTTATAAAGTAGATACAGAAATGGAGCAGGAACTTGCAGCTGCTTTTGGTATCAGAAGCATTCCATCAATGTTATTCTGTCCGAAGGATGGAAAACCGCAGATGGCAACTGGTGCCCTTCCGAAAGATGCTCTTAAAGGAGCCATTGATGAAGTTTTGTTAAGTAAGCCTGTCGCAGCTAATTAAAGAACATAACAATATTGAAAAGGTGCATACAGCATGCGCCTTTTTTTATGCCTTTTCGTTATCATTTTTGTCATTTGGAATTATGATGAAACCGTTGTCCATACTGCTTTCGACTGCATACTTGCCACCAATCGAATACTTCACCCGGATTATGAAAGCTGATTCAGTCATCATTGAAGGTGATGAAAATTATATAAAGCAGACCTATCGCAATCGTTGTGAAATTTGTACCGGCAACGGGAAGTTGATTTTGACTATACCTGTCATTAAAACTAATGGAAACCATACTAAAATTAAGGACATTAAAATTGATTATTCTGTGAATTGGCAACTAAAGCATTGGCGTGCAATCGTATCGGCATATAATCATTCGCCTTATTTTTTATTTTATAGAGATGCCCTGGAGCCTTTTTACATCAAAAATTACAAATTTTTATTTGAATATAATTCATTAGTTCTTAATTTGATTTTAAGTTTGCTGAATGCCCAAAAGTCAATTGAATATAATAATTCATATCTAAAAAAAGCATTGTACGGAATGGTTGATCTTCGTAACCACATTTCACCTAAAATGAAATCAAATCTGATTTCTAAGCCTTATATACAGGTATTTAATGTGCAAACAGGTTTTATCCCAAATGTGAGTATTATTGATTTGATATTTAATTTGGGAATAGATTCAAAGGAATTTTTATTAGCGCAATAACAAGATGCTCTAAACATGTTTTTTCTACTTTTGCCTCATCAAATAAAATATATCTTATGAATATTCCCAGTAAATACGAACCATTGAAGACAGAGGACAAATGGTATAAGTTCTGGATGGATAAAGGTTTTTTCAGAAGTGTACCGGACGAAAGGGAACCGTATTGCATTGTAATACCGCCACCGAATGTTACAGGTGTATTACACATGGGCCACATGCTGAACAATACTTTACAGGATGTTTTGGTACGCCGGGCACGTATGGTAGGAAAAAATGCTCTTTGGTTGCCTGGTACTGACCATGCATCCATTGCAACAGAGGCTAAAGTAGTGGCCAAATTGAAAGAAATGGGCATTGAGAAATCATCTATTTCAAGAGAAGTATTTTTGAAACATGCCTGGGATTGGAAAGAAAAACATGGAGGTATTATCCTTGAACAATTGAAAAAGCTTGGGGCATCCTGTGATTGGGAACGAACGAGGTTTACAATGGATGAATCTCTTTACCAATCAGTGATTGACGTGTTTATTGATCTATACAATAAAGGTCTTATTTATCGGGGTATCCGTATGGTCAACTGGGATCCGAAAGCATTAACTGCTTTATCGGATGAGGAAGTTATTTATAGGGAAGTCCATTCCAAACTCTATTACATCAGGTACAGAGTAACAGATGGTGATGACTGGATGACTATAGCGACAACTCGTCCCGAAACCATCTTAGGTGATACTGCTGTCTGCATCAATCCCAATGATACTAGGTTCAAGAAATTTCTTGGTAAGAAAGTTCTGGTTCCGTTAATTAACCGTGTCATTCCCGTTATTGAAGATGAATATGTTGACATGGAATTTGGCACCGGTTGCCTGAAAATAACTCCTGCACATGATATTAATGATTATGAAATCGGTATAAGACATAAATTGCCTACAATTGACATATTTGAAGACAACGGTACCCTGAGCGAGAAGGCGCAAATTTTTGTGGGGGAAGATCGGTTTGCAGCAAGAAAAAAAATTATTATCGCACTTGAAAAAGAGAAATGTCTTGTAAAAATCGAGGATTATTTGAATAAAATTGGTTTTTCCGAGAGAACCGATGAAGTTATTGAACCTAAACTATCTCTCCAATGGTTTCTTAAAATGGACAGGCTTGCTAAACCTGCCTTGGAGGTAGTGTTAGACGGTACAATTAAATTTCATCCGGCAAAATTTGTAAACACTTATCGGCATTGGATGGAAAATGTACGTGATTGGTGTATTTCGAGGCAATTATGGTGGGGGCAAAGAATACCAGCATATTACACACCCGATAACGAGGTGATTGTTGCCCGGACCAAAGAGCAGGCTTTTGATATTGCAAAATATGATCTTAATTTGAAGGACATGAAAATTGAAGATTTAAGGCAAGATGAAGATGTCCTTGATACCTGGTTTTCATCATGGTTATGGCCAATATCTGTTTTTGATGGTATCAGGAATCCATCAAACCAGGATATTAAATATTACTACCCAACGAATGATTTGGTTACTGCACCTGAAATACTTTTCTTTTGGGTCGCACGAATGGTTATGGCTGGTCTTGAGTATCAGAAAAAAATACCCTTTAAAAATGTATATTTAACAGGCATTGTTCGCGATAAACTTGGAAGGAAGATGTCGAAGTCTCTTGGCAACTCTCCTGATCCCATTGAACTTATAAATAAATATGGAGCTGATGGTGTCCGAATGGGAATGTTGCTTACCTCTCCGGCAGGTAATGATTTGCCATTCGATGAGGTATTATGTGAACAGGGAAGGAATTTTAGTAATAAAATTTGGAATGCAATGAGGCTTGTAAAAGGGTGGGAGATTGACCAAACCATAGACCAGCCTGAATATGCTGCGACATCCGTACAGTGGTTTGAGTCAAAGATGAGTTTTACAGTTTCAATACTAAACGATCATTTTTCGAAGTACAGAATTTCAGATGCCTTAATGACGGTGTATAAATTAATTTGGGATGACTTCTGTTCCTGGTATCTTGAAATGATTAAACCTGGATACCAGCTTCCAATAGATCTGGTAACCTATAAAAAAACTATTTCTCTTTTTGAACAATTAATGAAACTTTTACATCCTTTTATGCCATTTATAACAGAAGAAATATGGCATCATTTAGATGTGAGAGAAGAAAATGAGAGTATTATGATTACCGGAATCAATGTTCAAAGTGATTCTGATTTACAAATTTTACAAAAATTTGAACTTGAAAGTGAAGTCATTATTGCTATCCGTAATTTGCGTAAAGAAAAAAATATTCCTCGCAAAGAGTTTATAGATTTATTTATCAAAAAAAATAATATGCAAACTCCTGATCATACTTTCGATAGTGTAATTGCAAAGCTTTGTAATATCAGCAAAATTTTATATGTTGATTCGAAAGTACCTGATGCCGCCTCCTTTGTTGTGAAGTCAACAGAATTTTATGTGCCGGTTTCCGGTCACATAGATCATGACCAGGAAACTGTAAAATTGGAGAACGAACTTGAATATACAAAAGGATTTCTCAAGTCGGTAGTAAAGAAACTGGAAAATGAAAGATTTGTAAATACAGCGCCCTCTTCCGTCATTCAAAAAGAGATTATTAAGAAAAAGGATGCTGAAAATAAAATAAAGGTAATTGAAGAGCAGCTTTCATTGTTAAGGGATAGAAGTAATATTTGATTCATTTTAAATTGTTAGGTGATATAGAATATACGGGGACATTGGTTTAATGTAGCCTATAATTATTTTAAACCAGTCAACTTATAATGGATCGGACATAAAAAAGAAAGCCACCCACTACTGGATGGCTTAATTCTTAGCCTGTATCGTTTATACAGGCTTTTCAACTAACAGAGGTATTGTAAAATTAAAAGAGGATCCTTTTCCAATAGAGGATTTTATTTTTAACTTACCGCCAAGCAACCTGATTAATTTATCAGATATAGTAAGTCCAATCCTGGTTTCATAAAAATCCGTATTATCTTTGGATTCAATAAGACTTAATTTCCGGCCGGATAATTTGCTTTCGCCATTGGTACCAATTCCATTATCTTTAATAAAGAAATCAACAAATTTGTCATTAATAATATTATAACCAAATTCGACAGAATTATTTTTTGAAAATTTAATTGCGTTTTCTACCATATTAAACATAGCACGCATAAACTTCTCACGGTCTGTAAAAATCTGATAATTTGACTTAAAAGTATTTTGGATGAATTTTAATTCCACTTTATTGTTTAAATTAGAATTAATAAATTTTTGGATTTGAGAGTAAAGTTCCTCCATCAAGGTTTGAATATCAAAAATATTCATATCGAGCTTAATATCATCTGTCTCAATCTTGGCAGTTAGAATAATGTTATCAATTAACCTGAGTAATTCTTTACTGTTTTTATTAATCTCACCCACAAAGAATTCCTTTTGATTTTGGTCATAATGTGGATCATTTAGCAGATAGGAAAATCCAACTATCACATTCATCGGGGTTCGAATTTCATGTGAAATATTCGATAGAAAGGATGACTTTAATTTATGAACTTCTTTATCCTTTAACGTTAGCATACTTTCCATTTCGGATACCTTTTCCTCTAACTCTTTATAAGTCAACTTTTTATTCATTTCTGCAAATTAAAGGTCAAGTAATACGCAATACACTCCATTTATTAATTCTGAAATCGAAAAAAAGGTTACCCTGGTTTTGTAATTATTTTTAATAAAAAACAAAAATATTTTTTAATTTGCAGATAACCAGTATCTAACGTAATAGATTTTTTTAAAATACGTGAAAAAATGAAAAAAAAAGTCCCAAATTGAAAAAAAGTACTATTTTTGACTCGTCATTCGAAAATTGTATTTATTTTAACATTGAGATTTTATGAAAAAGAGAGGTTTTGTTGCCATTATTATGGCTTTGTTCTTTGTTTTTTTTACCTTAAATGTATTCTCTGATGAAACTGCTACTGATACCAACGGATCAGGAACATCTACTTCTCCCGGTAATGATATTCAGGGAAATAGTGCTGCGGATGTTAATGGAGTTTACGTGCCGGAGTAATATTTTATTATCAGAGAGATTTTGTAAAAATTTTACAGATTAATTTAATTTGTAGTTATAAGTTTCATCCGTTGTAATTTACAAATGGATTTGCTATAGATTGAATTTTTGTTTCTTTTTAATTTAGAGACAAGGGTAAAATTTTCTGGTACTTGAAGATATTTGATTTATTAATAGGGAAATTTTCGCTCAGATCATTTCCCTTTTTTTATTTCACTTGCTTATATTGACTAAACAGAGAAGTTTTCGATTAAGTAAGATTGTTTTGATGGTGTTCGATGTAAGATTAAATACAAATAGGCAAGAACAATGATTTATACTATATCGGTGCAACAATCTGTTAATTTAGGGATTTATTTCCTTCCATGAACAATTTTTCTTTAAACGGAATTGTACTAATATCTTTATTGCTCGTATTTTGTTGCAATAATAAAGTGTCTGGTGTATCATCTGGCATTACAAATAACCAAACAATTGACACTTCCGAATTAAGCTCACAAGCATTTCTATACTTTAATAAGGCTGACTCGCTATATGTGCAGGCACAGTTAGATTCGGCATTACTTTTTTACAAAAAAGCTTCACTATTATATTCACAACTAAATCAATGGGAGAAATATTTAAAATGTCAATTTCTTATTTCTCAATCATTTCAAACAAAAGGAATTTTTGATTCGGCTTTCTATTATTTGAATTCTTCGGAATTTCTTATAAATACAAAAGGGTTAGGCTTTAAAAAAATACATGCTGAGTTTTTCTTTATTAAAGGGAATTTATTATTTAAAAGCGGCGAAATTGATAGTTCATTACAATGCCTTAAACTGGCTCTTGATTATTGTGAGAATGAAAAATTAGACAGCCTCACCCCGCTGGTTTATAAATCACTTGGTAACCTTAAAATAAGTTTAAAAGATAATAAAGCGGCACTTGGTTTTTATAATAAAGCACTTTCGATTGAGCGGTCAAGAGTTCATCCCTCTGATATTACAATTGCTTCACTGTATTTAAACATAGGCATTGTAAATTCAAATTTAGGATTGTATGATAGTGCAAAATTATATTTCAATCAGTCTGTATTATTGAAAGAAAAGTTTCTTAACAATAACGATCCTCAGCTCGCTTCAGGTTACTTAAATTATGGCAGGTTTTTAAATATTATGGGTGAGTTTAACGAATCTTTGAATTATTTAAGTAAAGCAGAGGATATATATATTTCAAATTTCGGGTTGGAATACTTTGCCCTTGCCCCGATATATTTTAATAAAGGTTCGATATTTATTTTGTTTGGCGATTATAATAAAGCCCTTACTTACCACGAACAGGCTTTGGAATTGTACCGAAAAAATTCTGTTACAACAAACTCAATTATTAATGATCTGTACCTCAATTTTGGGGTAATTTACGAAAAACTGGGTAACCTGCAAAAAGCAATTGAATTTTATAATGATTGTCTAACTAACAACTTTAGCCCGGAAAATAGTATTAAAGCCTTAAGAAATTCGGCAAGGTGTTACTTTAGCATGAATAACTATTTAAAGGCTGAACAGAATTATAAAAAAGCCATTTCAATTTCGGAAAAGTTATACGGTAAGGATAGTTACCATACCGCAGGAAGTTATAGTGCTTACGGGCAATTTTGTACAAATCAGAAGAAGTATAAAGAGGCTGTCAATTTGTTCAATGATGCACTGAGAATTTACCAGGAGATTTTTGGTTTTAAAAATACTGAAGTTTCTTTGGTTTTAATAAACCTTGCCGATTTATATTATGAAATGGATAAGATTGACCAGGCGTTGGAAGTTTATCAAAAAGCCATTGTTTCTACAATAAAAGAATTCGATGATTACAATTTATATTCAAATCCATCCATCGATGACATTGACTTAGACTTCAACAATTTTATTGCCCTGTATAAAAAATCTGATGCACTTTATCTTTACTATAGGAAATACAGTCATAAAATTGCAGACCTACAGGCAAGCTTCGAGGTAAATAAATTAACAATAATCTTGTTTGAGAAAATTTTATCCTCATATAAGGACGAAAATACTAAGCTTTTAATAAATGACTATGTATATGATATTTATAATTCTATTGTACTTATTGCATCTGACCTTTATGAGAAGACCAACGACATTGATTATTTATATGAAGCTTTTGAGTTTTCGGAAAAGGGTAAAGCTGCAATTCTTTTATCTTCGTTAAGACAGACTGAAGCTATCGAAATTGGTAAAATTCCTGAGAATATAAGAGCAAAAGAAAAGAGCCTTAATAAAGAAATATCGTTATATAAAATCAACCTGTATGACGAGAGTCAGAAAAGCATGCCCGACAGCAATAAAATTCATTCATTAAAAAAAATAATCTTTGAAGAATCATTAAAATACGACAGTCTGATTGACCATATCGAAAATAATTATCCCGACTATTACCAGCTTAAATATAGTGTTGATGTCATCGAAGTTAAGGATATTCAGCAAAGACTAGACGCGGACGAAATTTTTATCGAGTATAAAATTGTTGATTCAGCCTTATTTACATTTTTAATATCTCCTGACACAGTGATTTATAAAAAGCAAATAATTCAAGATAATATTTCTGAAAAAGTTATTGAGCTAATGTCTTTGATAAATGTTTGCCCGGATCATGATTTTACAAAGGCGACTTTTAAGGATTTTATTAAAAGCAGTTATTATTTTTATAAAATATTATTGGAAAATATAGGAGTAGGCATGGATTATAAAAGTTTACTGATCGTCCCGGATGGTATTTTGGGGTATCTGACTTTCGAAGCCTTGTTAATGGATGATAGTGTACCGGATAAATTGAATTTCAGAAATTTAAACTATGTAATTAAACAATATTCCATATCATACATCTATTCTGCGACCATAATGTTTAAACATAATGTTAAGATGCAAAACAATGGTAAGTTGTTGGCTATGGCCCCGACATATTTGAATTTGGCAGAATTGAACTCTGAACATCAGGTCTCAAGAGATAAATTCTCAATACTCAAACCTTTAGACTATTCAATTGATGAAGTAAATAATATTAGTTCAGAGGTACATGGCAAAGTTTTAATTGGTGAGGAGGCTACAGAGAACTTTATTAAATCCGATGCGAATAAGTTTAAAATTCTTCATTTTGCGATGCATACCTTAATAAATGATGAAGATCCACTTAAATCAAAATTAGTTTTTGCTTTAAATAATGATTCGGCAGAGGATGGATTTCTGAATAATTATGAAATTTACAATCTCAACCTGAATGCCCAATTAGTGGTTTTAAGTGCCTGTAAAACTGGCATAGGTAAGTTCAGTAAGGGAGAAGGAATCATGAGTCTGGCCAGGGGATTTATGTATGCAGGTGTTCCTTCCATTGTCATGACATTATGGGAAATAGAAGATATTTCAAGTGCAAATATTATGGCAAAGTTTTACCATAATCTTAATAAAGGATTAAATATTGATGATGCACTTAGAAATTCAAAACTTGCCTACATAACTGAAGCTGATCAAATACATTCTCATCCATACTTTTGGGCTGCTTATGTACAAATAGGTGATAATTCAACCATTACCACCTATTCATACAGGAAGTATTTAATTTATCCTGTAGCTTGTGTTTTAATTTTAGTAACCGTTTATATCGGTGTTAGAAAATACTGGAAAAGAAAAAATATTAATTGAGATATTTTAATATTTCTTTTGCCTGAGAAGTATAATAATTTTCGTCTTTAGAAATCTTTACAAACTGTTCAATAGCCTTATTTTTTTGATTATCCATTAAATAAATGAGCCCTAAATACCAGTTTGCCTGTTCAACAAATAAATTGTCATTGTCATTTATTACTGAGGTAAACGAATCAATAGCTTCGTTATATTGTTCTAATTCAATAAAACATACTCCTGAATAAAACTTTGCTGTCATTTGATTTTCTAATGAATTAAAATATTTAAGAGCGCTGTTGAAATCATTGTCCTTATAATATTTGAATGCGGTGGCAAGGGCATCATCGGTTTTAATTTCAGCTGACCTTACCTGCAATAATGGGTGAGCAAGTTTATAATATTTACTAACTAATTTTTCAGTGGAATACGGCTTGTTCGATAATATATACCACAGTCCACCCACAACAAGGATAAGAGCGAAAGAAGCAGCAGCAAAATGCCACGTTTTAAATAGGTCTTTTCTAAACTTAATAAGTGAACTATTTACGTAGGTTTCATTTCTTTGAAGTTCGAGTTTTTCTCTCAATTCGAAAAATCCTTTGTCCTTAATTAATTCATTTACTTCGAACCTAAGCTCTATTTCCTTTGCAAGTTCTTTATCTAATTCTTTCTGGCTAATAAACATACTTAATTCTTTACCAATTAAATTGCCATCAAGAAAATCTTCGATTTGATTATAGAATTTATTCATTTTTTAAAATATTTTAGAATTTTATTGTTTCATTATTTCTTTAAACCTTGGGTCATTTTTAATACTTGCAATCAATTTTTCTTTGCATTGATGTTTTCTCTTTTTCACGTAATCATCACTTTTAAGTCGAAGAATCCTTGCAATTTCTTTTAATTGAATTCTTGCGAGGAAAAGTTCTAAAATTTTCTGACAACTATAACTCAACCTTTTAAAATGATCCTGATACAACATATATCGCTCATTTGTCCAGTAAACTTTTGCTACGTCGTCATCCAGTTCTATAAATTTTGCAGATTCTTCAATTAAAGTTTTATTTAATTTCCTGTATTCAAGTTGTTTTAGCCAAAGTAATCTGCAAACTGAATATAAGTAAGTATTAAAAGAACAACTAAGTGTCAGGTTTTCCTTCCGTGTCTTTTGATAAATCACTAAAATTGCATCCTGGTATATGTCCTTTGCATCTTCATCAGTACCATCATTTTGAACAATAAAAACTTTTATCTGATTGAAAAAGTTTCTGTAGATATAATCCAGAACGTCAGTGTCTCTATTCTGAAGGCCTTCTAATATTTCTACTGCCTTAAATTCCTGCACTTTTCAATAGTTAATTCTGTAAATCAATAAAAGGTAACCCTGTTCCGTTAAAAATTTTTTATAAAATTTCATAACGTTATGAAATTTAGTTTGTTGCAATTAAAATTTAAGTTTCAATATTTGATCAAAGTTATAAGAAACAATAAACACGAGTGTACAAACTTAACTTTTTCCAATATAATTAAAATTATAAATTTCAAAAAAAACAAAAATATTAATTCAACTTTACTACAATAACTTTGCTCCTTTCCATGCCTATATAATAGAAAATCCAAAAAAGAAGTAGTTTATGGTGAACATAAATCCTTATTCTGTTTGAGCAATTACATAAATGTCAAAGTTTTAAAATTTAAATTATTGATTTTTTTATCTCCATTTAATTGATTTATTACGTAAATCCGGCGAAATTGTTATATTTGTCTAAATTAAAACCTTCAGTTAACAGAAGTTTAAATTCCATTAGCCTTGATCTATTTGAGGTGTTCATTTAATAATAAAGGATTGATTATTGTGATGATTTTTCACTCCCAAATGCCATGTATTACAGCTTTACAGAATTTGCATTTTCCTGCATCTATATTGTTTTCAAGTATTCTGAAGCCTTTCCTGGAAATGACGATTTTTTTACAATTGGGACAAAAAGTATTTTCAGCTTGGGTACCCGGTACATTACCAATATAAACAAAGTTTACGCCCTGTGCAAGTGCAATTTCCCTTGCTGTGTCTAAAACAGAAACCGGGGTCGCTGGTAAGTTGGTCAGTTTATAAAGAGGTTGAAATCTGCTAAAATGCAGGGGTGTTGATTCTAAGCCATTTTCAACGAGCCAATCACACATTTTTTTTATCATGTCCAGATCATCTGTCCATGTGGGTATTATCAGATTGATAATTTCGAACCACACGCCCTCTTCTTTCATTATCTTTAATGTATTGAGAACAGGATCTAACTTACCTGCATTCAGCATTTCATATATTTCATTTGAAAAGGATTTCAAATCAATATGTGCGCCATCAATATATTTGCACCATTCTCTTAATGGCCTTTCATTAATATAGCCAGCACTGACAATTACATTTTTAATATTTTTTTCACGGGCAATGATAGCAGTGTCAAGTGTATATTCATAGAATGCAACAGGATCAGAATATGTATATGCAATGGATTTACAATTGTTCTTAATACATTCATCCACCACTTTTTCGGGTGATAAATCATAATTTCTTGTTGAATAAGGGCTGGATTGGGAAATTTCCCAGTTTTGACAATTCAGACATGCCAGATTACATCCTGCAGTAGCAATCGAAAAGGCACTGGATCCGGGATAAAAGTGATAAAGTGGTTTTTTTTCTATGGGATCAATATGAATTGCACATGGATTTCCATAAGCAATGCAAATAAGCCTGTTTTCAATATTTATTTTGGTTTTACAATCACCGGTTTCATTTAGCAACATTTTGCATTCATTTGGACAAAGTTGACATTTTAATCCCTTTGGAGTATTAATATAATATTTAGATTCGATTTTCCAGCTTTCTTTGAATTCAGTTGGTTCCTTGTCTTGCAAACCTAATAATTCACCGGCATTTACATCAATCGGGTTTATACTGAAAATTCCGCAACTTAAAGCCCCTGTCCCCAGAATGCTTTCTTTTAAAAATTGTCGTTTATTTATTAATTTTTGAGCCATTTAGGTTTTCAATTCCTGATTTTAAGATCAATTACTATTTTTTGATTTTATTAATACAAACAGTCCTGTGAGGAAATTTAGTATGGCAATAATAAGAGTAACTTTTATAATTCCAAAAAAAGGAATAATAAAGGAGGCAACTAGTATTGCCCCTAATGCCGACCCTAATAAATCGGTTGCATAGGTGGTTGCAGCTACCTGGGATATAGAAACAGCTCTGAGTTTCGATGACAATGAATATTGCAGTCCGGTAAGTGTTCCCGTAGCCGAAATTAACACAATAAAAATGAAATGAACGAAAATAATGTTTAACGAACTTGACCTGAGAAAGAGTAAAGTTAATGTGACTAATATTGAAAAAATGCCTATGGTATATTGAATTAAACTGTAGGTACTTATCATAACTTTTATTCTTTCGGCCAAAATCAATGAACCCAACATCAAACCAGCCATGAAAAAAGTAATGATAATCCCCATCATTTGATATGTGTAACCATAAATTACCTGAAATGCTATGATTAAAATAAGCTCTAGGGAGGATGCCGTAAACCCGGTTACGAAGAGTCCGAAATTGAGATAATTAAGTCTGATAATGATAAAGACGGCAAAAGCTATAAGAAGTACAAAAAATATTAAATAGTTAACTTTAAAATAGCTTAACCAATACTGCAACTGAAAATAATAAACAACAGGTTTAAAATCATTGTTGATAACAATATCTTCGGAGATAACATCCTCCATTAATTTACTTTCTTTCGAGATTAGGGTGTCTTCAAGATAGTAATAGTTCACATACTCGTTTTTTATTTTTTTTTCTTCAATCAAACTTGCTATTGCTGTGGAAAGATGACCATCGGATGCAATAAAGTAATTTTTCCCACCTGGAATAATAGTAACATTCTGGAAAAAAAGTTTTAAAGTTGAGAATATTGATGAGTTAATATTTTTTGATTGCTCTCCCATGTAATTTGACCCGGATGATAAGCTGATTGAAACGATTGCAAATTTATTCAGGTGCTTTTTCAATTCCTCAAAAAACTCCAGCGTGAAATACCTGTTGATTCGTACGCTTGTCGGATCAGGAAGACTAATCAATATAACATCATATTTTTTACCTGATTTATTTTTTAAAAAAAGTCGTGGATCATTATGAATGATGTTAATGTTATCCTGATGAATAATATTGCTGGTATAAAGTTCTGCAACTTCAATGAGGTTTTTGTTCTGATCAATATAATCTACAGAAGCAATATTATATTTTAAAATTTCATGCAGCATTCCGGAGGCACCACCTGAAATCAGTAAAACATTTTCAGGATGCGCATGCTGTGACATGGCATAGTGCACATTTTCCTCATTCTGCATAGTATTATTATTGGTATATAGAAAATTTCCGTTTTCATAAAAGTTGTACTGATTTGAAGTTTTTGTAACGACTATCTTACCATAAGCCGTGTCTTTAAAATAGATCAGATCCTGATCGGGATAGAGGAGTTGAACTGCTTTTCGTTCTATATCAGATGTTATGATGATGAGAGTTAATAAAATTGTAATGAGGGAGGTGATGTAGGCTATTGTTTTTTTATCTGTTATATAAAACTGTATTATTGCTGTGGAGAAGTTAATTATTAACAGAAGCGTCAGGCTAAAAAAAGTTTTGAAAATAAATATCAGTAAAAAATTAAAGAGGATCCCACCGGCAATGCTGCCCAATGCTTCAATTGCATAGACTTTATTGATGGCATTCGATTTTAAAATAGATGAAAGGAGATGGGCAAAGACAGTATATAATATTCCGGAAAGGATACAAAAAGAAGAGAGCAAAATTAAAGAAGTAAAAAATACTTCAAGAAGATTAATCATTTTACCTGCCGGGAAAAGTATATTTCTTAAATAATAAATTAAAAATGTAATGATGATCGGTAATATTCCTATTAATATATGTGTGTAGCTTATTGCACTGAAATTGATATAATATTTTTTTAGTGATCGTCCCAATAGGGCTCCCAGTCCGGTTAACAACATCCAATTTGCCAGAATCATCCCGGTAATTAATTCATTTCCGTTAAATACAGTCAGGAATTCCCTCAACACAATAATTTGGGTAATTATTGATGTAAGTCCCAGTATGAATATTGAAAATTTTACTCTATTTGCAGGTTTGATAAACATCCCTTACATTTGTTTATAGTTTTCAAATTTATATAAAAATGAATAAGAAAAACTATTTCATTAATTTACTTATAGTATTTGTTTTGTTTTGTCACTGTTGTTCCTCTCAGGATAAATCCAATAATAATGATCAAAACCAGGACCCGCTTGACAAACAGCCGGATTTTGCCGGTCAGTTTTATCCTTCAGGTAAAGATGAACTTAATTTTTTACTCGCGAGTCTTTTTAAGAGTGCTGTTCCTGAAAAATCCCAAAATGTTCGGGCTATTATTTCACCGCATGCAGGTTATATTTATTCCGGAGTGGTTGCAGCTTCAGGATTTAATCAAATAGATACGGAAAAAATTTATAATAATGTCTTTATAATTGCATCAAGCCATACATCATATTTTGAAGGAGCTTCAATATTTACTTCCGGTAGTTTTATCACTCCCCTGGGAAGAGTTAAAGTAAATACTGAATTCGCTGAAAAACTATGTTCAGAAAACAGGATATTCAATGCCAATGCCTGGGCTTTCAAGCAGGAACATTCCGTGGAAGTACAATTACCCTTTTTGCAATACAAGTTGAAGAATGAATTTCAAATTGTGCCCATAGTAATCGGAACACAATCTCAGGAAGATTGTCATAAAATAGCAGTGGCGTTGCAACCCTACTTTAATGATTCAAATTTATTTATTGTCAGTTCAGATTTTTCGCATTATCCTGATTATAAAAATGCTGTCATGGTTGATAAAAAAACTGCAGAAAGTATTCTTTCAAACGATCCGGATATTTTTTTAACTGAACTTAGCGATGGCATTAATAATAATGTACCGGGGCTTGTTACAAGGGCATGCGGCTGGACTTCTATCCTGACTTTGTTATATCTGACCACTAATATTGATGATTTAAAGTACGATTTGATCACTTATCAAAATTCAGGAGATACAAAAACTGGTGACTCAAACAGGGTGGTAGGGTATAATTCAATTGTTGTAACCAGGAAACTAAAAGAGCAATCGGATTTTTATTTAACAAACTCCGACAAAAGGGACCTGTTGAATATTGCGCGAATAACCATTGAAAGCTATATTTCTGAAAATAAACTCACCCAACTTAAATCTGAAACTTTTTCGGACGCAATACAAGCGAAATGCGGAGCTTTTGTTACTCTGAAAATGAATGATCAGTTGCGGGGATGTATAGGTACGTTCGACCAGGAAGAACCATTATTTGAAGTTGTGCAGCAAATGGCAATGACATCTTCAACACAGGATATCCGGTTCGTACCTGTAAGTAAAAGTGAATTACAAGATATCATCATCGAAATATCGGTACTAACGCCTTTAAAAAAAATAGAGTCTATTAAGGAAATCGAACTTGGCAAAAACGGCATTTATATTAAAAAGGGTAATCGCAGCGGCACTTTCTTACCACAAGTTGCTACAGAAACCGGCTGGAGCCTCAATGAATTTTTGGGCCATTGTTCGCGCGACAAGGCAGGCATTGGCTGGGATGGCTGGAAAGATGCCGAAATTTATATTTATGAGGCGATTGTTTTTAGCGAAGCTGATTTTAAGTAGAAAACGTCTGAGATAGTGAAACCTAACGAAGACAAAATGATATCCGTTTAGGATGAAGACTCTCTTGTTTTAGCCGAAGATTTCTTTTTATTCAACAATTATTTTTTGATATATATGATTGCCGTCGGCAAGGGCATGGATAAGATAAAAACCCTTTGAAAATTCCGATATGTCAATATGGTTTTGTTCACCCTTCAAATTATTTGAGGAAGAATAATAAAACGCTTTTTGCCCGGTTATATCTAAGATTTCTATCCTCAAATCCTGTATGTCCTGATAAAAGTAGTAGTTCAGGTAATCAATTACGATAGTCGGGTAAAAAGATACTAATTCAAGTTCAGAAGATAGTTCTAAAATAGTGTTTGGCTCACCACCGACAACAAGGTCGGAATAATGACCGGAGGCATCTTCAATTTCATTAAAGGCGTAGTGGCTTAGCCTGATTTTTCCAAATTCCTGGCTGACGTCATTGGGAAGTACAAAGGTGTATTCAAACTGCCCGGCAACTACTTCTACCTGCAATTCCAATAAAATAATGTCTTGCAATATAATGTCAACAGGGTAAGAATTTTGCTGATTACCCAGTGTCGTTTTGATATATGGACGCTCAAAAACTTTGGTATATAAATCTCCGTTGAAATTGATCGGAGCAATTCCTTGAAAATCTTTAATTAAACCTGTCACATTAATCTGGCTTCCGGGATGGATGGTGTCCTGTTGAAGGGTGACATCAATTCCATTAATGGTTTCTGTTACAACTTTATATTTCGGAATGCTAAGCTTAAGAGCAGGATCGCCTAACAAAACAAAACATCTTGCAGTAAGTTGGCCGGAAGGTTTTGAATTTAGTATCAGATCGCCAAGCCTTATGGATTCATTTTCCGGATCTGTAAAATATTCGAATAGTTTTTGATTAATAACAAAATTTGACTGGAAATAAGCCAACCTTGATGAACTCAATGAAGCTATAACGCCTCCATTGTTTTTTATCACCGCCAATTCTCCTCCGGAAACAATGCCCGGATCATCAAACCGGCTGAATTCGCATGAAGCTGTGACCATAACCGGCATTTTACCTGCATTATTCCAGTTTTCAATGTCTTCAATTTCCAAAACCCTTTCGTGCCCCCAGCCTGAATAATTTCCATGACCTGTATAATTCATAAGGAAAACTCCTTCTTCTAAATGTTCGTTGATCTTTTCTTCAACTTCAGGATACCTTGGTCCTTCAGGCGTTTGAATCAATTCATAGAAGTCAAAATACAGTTTGGTGATATTATATTCCGGTAATGTATTTGATAAGCTATCGGTAAATTCCAAGTGAAGATTTCCATCACCATCGTCAGCAATCAAACAGACATCATTTTTCCAGGGTCCAAAAGTATTATTGCCGGTTGCAAAATGAATTATTTTAGTAACAATTCCGGATGCTTCATCAAAAGTTTTTACCGGAAGTCTTCCGACACCTATATCCGGATCGCCGATACCATAATAACCTTCATCCTGGTCCATGTATCCAAAAAAATCCTCCACAGCATAGCTTGATGCAGTGATTAAAGATTCGTTTGTTTGAAAGGTCGGAATAAAGTTCGTGTTATTTTCTATCCGGTTTTTGGGATCGTAAGAACCATCTCCAAAAAGAAGTAAATATTTTGGTTTACTGCCGCCTGATTTATCATACAGGTATTTTATAAAATCCCGGATAGCTGAAACATCCTGAGATCCGGAAGAAAACTCGTTGTAAATAATTTCAGGAGTAACTACAATTGATGAGAATTGGTCATTCGATCCATGAAAATCTGCAAGTTGTTGAGCCGGTTCTAAAAAATCCTGGTGTGTAATAATTACAAAATCCACAGGGTCAATGCCATGAAGGTTCTGATTCGCAATTTGCCCGATAAATAAAGGACTTTCGAATTCCATCCCTTTAAAGGCGATGAACTCCAACAGACTATCGGTAGCAATCCTGAAATCAAGCTGATCACCTGTTATAATTCCGTTAATACCGGATATGTTAATTGGATCTGTCACATTCCATACCCAGGTTGAAGCATCAGCATTTGATAATTCAAACAGGGAGATTTCTCCAGATCCCACAGAGGCAAGACTTCGGAAACTCAGCTGATTGCCTGAAAGGTTGAGGTTTTTTGAAAAATTCAATTCGAAATAGTCCAGCCAGGCCATTGCTGAGTCATTAGGTTGATTGTAAGAAAAATTCAAATTGAATGTAGGATTATTCACAAAGAATGAAACCGCATCCGTTTTTTTCTGGGCATATTTTGTACTTGACGGACTAACAGAAGTTAGGACCACTGACGAAACAGTGTCACCATCTGTACTAATCTCCATACTACAATTAACAAACGACCTGTTAGCAAAGGATGATTTGAGGTGAACGGGAAATTCCGTTAATAAGTCCGGAATATTCAGGCCAAAATTATAGCAAGTAATTTCCAGAAATATTTCACCATACCAACTTTTTCCTGACCGGATCAGATTATAAATTTCTTCTTCATGAGCAAAATAGTCGTCAAACATCTGTATTGTTTGTGTAGGATTACCAGGTGGTTGGGTTTGGTTTTCAATCCTTTTTCCTGGTTCTGCTCCAAGGGTTAAATAATAAAAAGTGTAATCCGAGTAGTAATTCACCTGGTGTTCAAAATAGCCCGTCTCTTCAATTAATTTCCATTCTGACGGACCTTCACCATAAAACACGATGTAATCTACCGGATCGAAAACTTCATCATTTTCGCCATAGATAAAAATAGCATTCTCCTGTAAGTCATCATACCTGAATGAATTATTATCTTCGGGCAACATTCCGTTACCGTTACCGTAAAGTCGGATGTGTTTGGGATTTAGTTGTGACGGATTGATCCCGTAGCTTAAGAGGTCATTATAAGTTATTTGGTGAATCCCCGTTTGTTGAACCGCGAGTTTGTACCAATTACCCTCTGACAATACTGAATTTTGAGCGGAGGTTTGACTTGCAAGAAATACAAACACAGATAGAATATGAATACAAAAATTCTTTGTTTTCATGATAAATGATTTAAATGTAATTTTTAAGTGTCTTTGTAATGAGAGACTATAGGCGAAAAAGATTTATGTATAATAGATGTAGAATCAGGATTTTAAGTTGCGTTGTCAGGAAAATTGTTAATAATAATGATGACTTTGGTAAAAGTTAACCATTAAATTTGCAAACATTTATTAAAAGTTATTGTAATATATCCTTTCTCAAATTGAATAATAATGGATAGTGAGTTATCAACGCCGGGGTATCTGTTCGAAGTAAGCTGGGAGGTTTGTAATAAGGTCGGAGGTATCTATACAGTTCTGTCGTCAAAATATATGTCAATGGTTGATGGTTATGACGAGAGATATATTTTTATCGGCCCCGATGTTTGGAAAGAGACAGTTGAAAATCCCGATTTTGTTGAAGACAGGTTGCTATTCAAAGCATGGCATGAAAGCGCTGAGAAGGAAGGATTAAGAATTAGAACCGGAAGGTGGAATATACCCGGCAAACCAATAGCAGTTTTGGTTGACTTTACACCTTTTTTTATCATAAAGGATAAGATATTTGCTGATTTTTGGGAAACTTATAAACTTGATTCTCTATCGGGAGGCTGGGACTATGTCGAACCCGCCCTTTTCGGATATGCAGCAGGAATTGTAATTGAAAGTTTTTACAACTTTTATGTAACAGCCAATGATAAAATTATCGGCCATTTTCATGAATGGATGACAGGTGCGGGTGTGCTTTACCTGAAAGACAAAGTGCCACAGGTTGCTACTGTGTTTACAACCCATGCCACCACTTTGGGAAGATCAATTTCGGGGAACAATCTTCGGTTATACAGCGATCTTGAAAAATACAATCCCTCTGAACTTGCACGGCAGTTGGGCATTACATCAAAATATTCACTGGAGTATAATTCTGCTAAGGAAGCTGATTGCTTTACGACCGTGAGTGATATTACAGCCAACGAATGCAAATATTTGCTAAGTAAAGAACCCGACGTGGTGACGCCAAACGGTTTTTCAGATGTTTTCCTGCCAAATGCCGGGGAATTCGAAACGCAAAGAAAAACAGCAAGGGCAAGAATTATTCTGGTTGTGGAATCGCTGCTGAATCAAAAAATTGAAGAAAATGCTTTGATCATTCTCACCAGTGGAAGGTATGAATTCTGGAATAAAGGAATTGATATTTATATTGATGCACTTGGAAAACTGAATTTGGATAAAAAGCTGAAACGGCAAGTCATCGCCCTTATTACTGTTCCCGGAAGCAATGCAGGGCCAAGAAAAGACCTGGTGGATCATATAGGCAAAGCCGACTTCAACCTGCCTGTGTCAAACGAATTCCTTACACATGTGCTGTATGATAAGAACAATGATCCGGTTCTTAAAAAGATCCGGGAGAATAACCTTTCCAATGATACGGGCGGTAATGTAAAAGTCGTTTTTGTACCGGTGTATTTGAACGGTATGGATGGAATTTTTAATTTCGATTATTACCAGTTGCTTCCAGGTTTTGATGTCACGGTTTTTCCCTCCTATTACGAACCCTGGGGCTATACTCCGCTTGAAAGTATTGCATTCAAGATTCCAACTTTAACAACCTCTCTTGCAGGCTTTGGACTTTGGGTGAAATCAAATTTCAATGTTGAACATCACGCTGTTACGACAATTGAACGAAATGAGGATAATTATAATGACGTAGTTAATGCCGTTGCCAAAGAGCTGGTTTTTTTTACCAAAGCAAACAATGAACAAATTGAAACAGCAAGAAAGGAAGCTTATGAAATTGCCCAGCAATTGCATTGGGATAAATTATCTATAAAATACAGCCAGGCTTATCTGATTGCCAATAATAAGGTTGAAAACCGGTCAGATTTATTTATCAGCAAGCAATCATTCGAATATACCGTAATGGGTAATGGTAAGCTTGACCGTCCTGACTGGAAGAAAATTTTTGTACAGGTAAAAGTACCGGCCGAGCTTGAACCACTTCGCGAATTATCTATGAACCTGTGGTGGTCGTGGAATTATGATGCTATTGCTCTTTTTGAAAGTATTGATGAGCCACTGTGGGATAGCGTAGATCATAATCCTGTGGCATTGTTATACAGGCTTTCATTTGAAGAATTTCAGGCATTAAAAAGGAATGAAAATTTTATCGGGCAATTAAAAGTTGTTCACAATTCTTTCCTTCAGTATATGGCTGAAGCAAAACATAAGCCTGCTGAACAGGTCGCCTATTTTAGTATGGAATTCGGCCTGCATGAATCAATAAAAATATATTCGGGCGGATTGGGAATTCTTGCCGGTGATTATTTAAAAGAGGCCAGCGATTCAAATAAGAATCTTTTTGGGATTGGTCTATTATATCGCTATGGCTATTTTAACCAGAATTTCTCTCTTTTCGGGGATCAGATAGCGGAGAAGAATCCGCAGAAATTTACTGAATTACCACTGTTGCCTGTCAGAAAAGCAGATGGTGAATGGATAATGATAAACCTTGCATTGCCGGGTCGTACTTTAATAGCCAAAGTGTGGAAAATTGATGTAGGCCGCATTCCATTATACCTTTTGGATGCCGACATTGAAGAAAACGCAATGGAAGACCGTTCAATTACGCATCAGTTGTATGGCGGTGACTGGGAAAACAGGTTCAAACAAGAATTGCTCCTTGGTGTGGGAGGAATCAGGTTTATAAAAGAATTGGGTATTAATCCGGAAATTTACCATCTCAACGAGGGACATGCTGCTTTTGCTTGTCTTGAAAGGTTGAGATGCCTGGTTGAGGAAAGGGCTCTAAGGTTCGAAACTGCTGTTGAGGTTGTCAGAGCCACGACGCTATTTACCACCCATACTCCGGTTCCCGCCGGGCATGATACTTTTACAGAAGACATCATCCGTATGTATGTGCCTCAGTACGCTGACAGAGTGAATATTTCATGGGATGATTTTATGAACCTTGGCCGGTTTCATAAAGGCAATACATCGGAAAAATTTTCCATGAGCGTACTGGCCGCAAAGCTATCTCAGGAAATTAATGCAGTCAGTAGAATACATGGCAGGGTTACCCGTGAAATGTTCAGAGATCTGTATCCTGCCTTCTTTGCCGATGAAATACATATCGGACATGTTACAAACGGGGTTCACCTGCCGACATGGGCAGCAAAAAACTGGCAAAAATTCTACAGTTCCCACCTTGGTTCTGATTTAATTCATCTGCAAACTGAGCATGAATTGTGGAAAAAAATTCACAATATTTCAGATCAGGAGGTTTGGAATCAAAAACAAAAAGCCAAAGACTCCTTTATCAAGTATTTGAAAACTAAATTGCAAAGTGACCTTACCCGAAGGCAGGAAAATCCAAAAATAATTTTCAATACCCTGGAGCAGATTGATGATAAAGCTTTATATATTGGATTTGCAAGAAGGTTTGCCACTTACAAACGAGCACATTTATTATTCAGTAATATTGAGAGACTAACCGAACTTCTGAACAATCCTGAGAAGCCATTGAGGTTTGTTTTTGCGGGTAAAGCTCATCCGAACGACAAACCCGGGCAGGATTTGATAAAAAGAATTATTGAAGTATCGCGCATGCCTCAGTTCATGGGTAAAATACTATTTCTTGAAAATTATGATATTTATGTGGCTCATAAATTAGTTTCGGGAGTTGATATTTGGCTTAATACACCGCAAAGGCCATTGGAAGCATCCGGGACAAGTGGCGAAAAAGCCGTCATGAATGGAGTTATAAATTTAAGTGTCCTGGATGGATGGTGGGCTGAAGGCTTTCGCGAAAATGCAGGATGGGCGCTTCAGGAAACGCTTACTTACGGGAACCAGGCATTCCAGGATGAACTCGATGCAGAAACCATTTATTACCTTATTGAGGAGGAAATATTGCCGGTTTATTTTGATGTGGATAATAATGGAATTTCTCACAAATGGATTTCATACATTAAGAATACAATCTCTGAAATTGCTCCTGATTTTACTATGAGGCGGATGATGAATGATTATTATAATAATTTTTATTCAAAACTTTTTTCCAGGGGAAAGGCCATGTATGAAAATGATTTTTCGCTTGCACATAAAGTTAGAAACTGGAAGCAGAACATTATTGAAAAATGGAACGGTGTCGAAGTGATCTCGGTCCGTGTGCCTAATTCCACAACCAAGCCATTGGACCTTGGGGATGATTTTGCGGTTGAAATAGTTTTAAATACCAATGGCATTCATTCGGAAAATATCGGGATTGATATTGTTATCGGACAAAAAGTCAATGATAAAGTAGAGCAAATTTTTCACAGGGAAGAATTGAAGCTAATCAGTCATTCAGGAGTTAAAGCCATTTATTCATGTTCTATAACTCAAAAAGTTTCAGGAGTATTCGATTTTGCTTTCAGGATTTTTCCTAAGGCAGCCTTCCTTCCCCACAGGCAGGATTTTAACCTCGTTAAATGGATATAAATTTCTTAAATTAATTGATTATTTTACGATTTATTGAACAAACCATCAACCCGGTGCAGGTTTTTATTGGCTACATTTTATTTTGATGTGCTGTAAGATAATTATTTCTTTTATTGGCGGATCAAAATAAACCATTGCACATTGCCCGTAGGGCATTAATATCCATAGAAAATAACAATAGGAGAAAAGAA
>Ga0172368_10000170_pt1 | contig 89035 bp, 74 predicted proteins | sample Lak11m_FD_114540 | JGI IMG/M metagenome (GOLD analysis project Ga0172368, IMG submission 114540) | Freshwater microbial communities from Kabuno Bay, South-Kivu, Congo - kab_022012_11m | ecosystem: Environmental > Aquatic > Freshwater > Lake | place: Democratic Republic of the Congo: South-Kivu...
TAATTAATAACCGCTCTTCAAGATAATACCGGAAATTTAAGCCGGAATTTAATCTGCCATCCTATTCAAAATTTTGAAATCTTCCCCGCTGAGATAAAATGCAATATTTGGTCAAGAGACATATTCACTCCAAACGAGACAAAATTAGCGGATGATTTAATGTAAATAAATTGCACGCTGATTAGTAAGAAAATGGAAAACATATCAAATTTATGCTTTGGCCCTTATTTCGAAACTATCGAATAAGTCAATTCATTGAAATAAATTTTCAGTCAGAAAGATCCATCAGGTATTCCTGGAGATTAACCTTCTTTTCATTCTTTTTCCGTTGAATAAATTTGTATTTACCGTTCGAATTAAGAACCCTTGACTTCGAATTGTCTTTCAATGCAATTTCAAGAATATGTTTCCTGATATACTTTTTATGACGGGGATCCTCAACCGGGAAAGTTGTTTCAACCCTGCGGTCAAGGTTACGCTGCATAAAGTCAGCACTGCTCAGGAAAATGACTTCTTCTCCGTTATTATAGAAGTAATAAATCCGGCTGTGTTCAAGAAATCTTCCGACAATGCTGATCACATTAATATTCTCCGATAAGCCTTCCCTCTGAGGAATAAGACATGAAATACCTCTTATTATCAGATCAATCTTAACACCAGCCAAAGAAGCTTCATATAGAGCTGCGATGAGAGTAGGATCGACAAGTGAATTCATCTTTAGAATAATTTTTCCAATTCCACCCTTTTGAACATTATCAATTTCGCGGGAAATAAGTTTCAGAAAATTTTCTCTTGTATTTATTGGTGAAACGAACAACTTGTTGAAGCTTGTGTTTTCGGAATAGCCTGTCAGAAAATTGAATACTTCGGAGACATCATCGCAAATTTCAGGATCACACGTGAAAAGTCCTAGATCAGTATAAATTTTGGCAGTTGAAGAATTATAATTCCCAGTTCCCAGATGGACATATCTCTTCACGCCTTCTGTCTCTTTCCTGACAACCATTGTCATTTTTGAATGGGTTTTAAGACCAACGAGACCGTAAACAACATGTACGCCGGCTTTTTCTAATTCACGTGCCCAGTATATATTGTTCTCCTCATCAAAACGGGCTTTGAGCTCAACAAGTACAGCGACCTGTTTTTTTAATTCAGCGGCTTCAATCAGCGCTTTTACAATCGGGGAGTTGTTTCCCACTCTGTAAAGTGTCTGCTTAATCGCAAGTACGTCGGGGTCACGCGAAGCCTGCTTAATAAAATCAATCACCGGTAGAAATGAATCGTAAGGATGGTGTAGAAGTATATCTTTTTTGCGAATAAGGGAAAACAAATTCTCGTCTTCTTCAAAAGTCAGCGGGCTCGCCGAAATAAAGGGTTTATCCTTAAGGTGAGATAACGGGAGGCTATAAAGAGACATAACATCGCTTAAGCCAACCCTGCCTTCAATAATATGAACTTCATCTTTTGAAATAAGCAGGTTTGTAGTTAGGGTATCGATCATAAAATCGGGCATATCCTTTTCAATTTCAAGCCGAACAACCGAGCCAAATTTTCTCTGCCTGATATTTTCCTCAATCATTAATAAAAGATCATCCGCCTCGTCTTCCTGAATTTCAATGTCAGTATCGCGGGTGATTCGGAATCTGTGAGCCTCAAGTACTTCGAGTCCGGGAAAAAGCGATTTGAGATTATGTTTGATAAGATCACCAAGCCATATGAACCGATAACAGCCATTGCCCTTGTTCGTGTTGCATTCACCAAGAATAGGGTCAATAGGAATTATACGAGGAAGGATACTTGGGATTTTTACTCTCGCAAAGTGTTTTTCTTTTTTAATGTTCTGTATAAGAATCGCAAAACTTAAACTTAGATTGGAGATATAAGGAAAAGGTCTTCCCGGATCAAAGGCGAGTGGTGTAAGAACCGGATAGATTTCTTTTCTAAAATATTTATTCAAAGCATCAGTTTCTTCAGGCGACAGATCACTCATCTCATGAATAAAAATATTATTCTCTTTCAGGTCGCACAAAATATGTTCATTCCAATACCGATATAAAGAATCCACCATTGGATGGACTTCTTTCTCAATCTGTCTTAATTGCTGGAGAGGTGTAAGTCCATCGAGTGTAGGTTCAGAGACTTTTGCAGCCACCTGTTCTTTTAAACCAGAAACTCTTATCATGTAAAATTCATCAAGATTTGAAAAGAAAATCGAAATGAATTTTATTTTTTCAAGCAGGGGTTGGTCAGGGTTAAAAGCTTCTTCCAAAACTTTTCTGTTGAACTCTAACCAGCTAAGATCGCGATTGAAATAATTTTCCGGAATAAAATACTTCTTAAGATAATCCTTTGTCAACATATGCTAAAACCTTTTTTCAAGATTTCTAAAATAATGCTTTTTTATTGATCAAAGTGAAAAAACATAAAGATTTAGGGCAAACTGAATCTGTTACTGTTTTTCAAATCACACAATAATTTTAATAGAATTGAATCAATTCAGATAAATAATTGTGTCGAAAAATTAAAAAATGGTATTGAATTAACGATACTGAAAGTATTAATAATCTAATATTTTTTTGCGGAGGAAAAATTTTCCAGATCGTAATTGATAGTCTTGGATGGTATCGGAAGGCGTTTAAGAACAACCCCGGCGCGGGTAAAAAAGTCATCAGCCAGTGTGTCGTGGTAATCCGAGAAAATCACAATTTCAACAATTCCTGCTGTAATAAGCGCTTTTGCACAGTTAGTACATGGCATGTTTGTTACATATGCTGTTGCGCCGGCGGTACTTATTCCATGGATAGAACATTGAAGTATTGCATTCATCTCCGCGTGTATCGTCCGGATGCAATGATTGTCAACAATCTGGCAGCCGGCTTCTTCGCAATGATCGTCTCCTGGGATGGAACCGTTATATCCTGTAGAAAGTATTCGTTTTTCTCTAACGAGGACACAGCCGCAATGCATCCGTGGGCATGTTGCCCTCTCGGAAACAAGCATTGCAAGTTTAAGGAAATATTCATCCCAATGCGGACGCTGAGGAGTGGAGGGCATGTTACTTGATCCCCCGTGTGAATTCTTCAATTTGTTTTTTCAAACCATCATCGCTGCTGAATTTCAGTAAATTTTCAAGTTCCAGCATAAAAGAGGATTTCTCGGCTCCGGAAGCAACTGATTCCTGAATATACCTGAATTTCATCTTTGCAGCTTTTTCATCTTCAAACAGCATGCTGTAAATTTCTGAGGTTCTAAGATAATGGGCAGCAGAAATTGAATGACAACCCGTTGCAGATTCAATTTTTCCGAGGATAGCAAGATTATCAGCGATTCCCGGATAATTTGGAAGGGCTTTATCAATTATTAGAGAATTTGTGAGATTTGTCCTTGCAATAGCATAGTTATTGCTTTTGAACTCGGCATAACCAAGTGCATAAAAACCAAAACTATAGGCATCAGGGTCATGAACGCTCAAAGGTGCTTCTTCGTCAAAATCTTTGAGCAAATGGGAAAGATCATTGAGGTGTGTTGATGTCTTCCCGATTTGAATTTCAGAGAGTATCTGGTAGCTATAAAGTTGTATCTGGATATTATTTGGGGCGTTTAAAAAATTCTGCCCCTTGAGAAGTTCAATAACTCCGGTATAATTATTTTGCGCAAAAAGAATTTCAGACTTTGTAAGTAAAATTTTATATCTGTTCTGCCCGCCGGTAAGCTTATCAAGTATCTCCCCCTTTTTTATTTGTAACTCAACTGAATCAGCAGAACCAAGTTGATTATAGCATTTAGCCAATTCAAGAGAGCTAGCAATTTTACCTCCGACAAAATCAATAAGCGAATAATACTGGTAAGAGGTTCCAAAAGCTAAAAGTGCATTGCTGTAGTTACCCATGCGGAAATGTCCCTTGCCTCTCTGGAAATATTCATCCGCGAATAATTTTTCGTTCGTCGTATGAACTTTTTCTTCGAAAGTTTTATCTACGCCGGAACATGAGATAAAAATGAATAGCAGGAAGATTAATGTCAATTTATTCAATTTCTTTAATCCTGATTTTTGATCCATCGGAGTATTTTTTCTGTTTTTCAGAAGCGCCGAAATTGATCAGGGGGTTATTGTTAACTCCTTCAAGTGTGGTTTGGAGTTGATTTAACGTGACATTAACTTTCTCAAGCAGAAGAGAAATTGATGCGGCTTCAGAATTCAGATATTCAATAAATTTAACACTCTCGGCAACTAATTTATCTCCGCCGATTAATAATTTCGAAGCAGGATCGACAAGTTTGTTTCCGCCCGGATCAACCATTTTAGCGATTAAGCCTTCAGGATCCTTATAATTATTGAGTAGAGTATCGGCATCGATTGCAACATTATTGATCCGTGTTGTGGTCTCCTGCAGGTCTTCTGAAACTTGAGCAAGTCCCTCAAGTGCTCGGTTCAGCGAACTCTGATCTTCGGAAAACATACGTTCTACAGCAGTCAAAGTTGAGTTGATATTTTTTGAAGCAATTTTCAAATCTTCTGACATCGCCGAAAGATTATAAAGCAAAGTGTAAGTAACAGATTTTTCAAGGCTGTCCTGGCTGACCAGTACCGAGAGCAATTCGTCCATCTTTTCAAGCATTGAAAACAGGAATTCACCTGAACGCTGCATTCTGTTCTCAATAAAAAATTTCCTCCCCTCAAACGAATCGTAGGAGGTAATAAATCCCCCGATACTAATGTTTTCAGACTCCTGAAGGGCTACAATATACTCAAGCGAACTTGTGCTGGTAATCGGGTTCAATACTTTACGGATTACAGAACTTTCAACAATTTTCGGGAGAAAATCTTCATAGATCAGAATTTCAACATCAACCTTGTTCTCATCGTTTAAAGTGAAATTGGTAACTCTTCCAATATTATATCCCTTAAAGAGGACTGGTGTGGAAGAAGACAATCCGACTGCATCACTGAATTGTGTGTAAAAGGAGTGTTTGGTGGAAAAAATCTTCTTATCGACTGAGATGAGTATTAGAAGGGCAAAAAAAACGACAAGTGCGATTCCCACGAATGATGTAACAAAGTAACCTGTATGTTTCATCCGTAATTTCATATCATTCCATCATTCCCTGTTGATCAGATTTCGATTTGTTAACAATTTTTCCATGTTCCATAAAAATAACCCAATCGGCGATCTTTTCAAAATTAGCTGTGGTTTGATTAACGACGAGCATGGTTAATTTTCTATGCTTCAACTTACCAATCTCTTCGAGCAGCATATCAACTGTATTGAGTTCACAATCAGAAAAGGGTTCATTCATAATAAGCAATACCGGATCAATCATCAATGCCCTTATGAACCCGACGGTTTTTAAATTGTCCACACTTAATTCCGAAGGGCGTTTATTTATTATTCCGGGCAGATTATATCGAGAAAGATAATTTTGAATTAACTCAACTTTTTCATCATCCTTCATTTTATGAAAAAAATTATCGAGGGCAAGCCTAAGATTTTCATAAATTGTCAGGTTCGCAAGAAGTCCACCATTCTGGAAAACAAAAGAACAACGGAAATCATGTTTCTTCTGAGTCGCAATATTTCCATCGTAAATATTGATTCCATTATAAAGGATTTGTCCTTTAGATGGAATTAAAATTCCAGCCATAGTTTTAATAAAAAATTGTTTGCCGGAATCCGGCGGTCCCATAACGAGAGTCAGTTCACCCCAGGGAATTTCAACAGATACATCATAGAGAACAATTTTTTCCGAAGAACGCAGAGTGATATTTTTAGCCTCAAGTTTTCCCATATCAATACTGGAGGGAAACGATTGTAATCAAAATTTCAAGAAAAATAACAGCGCTAATTGAATGGACAACAGCTTTTGATGTACGCTGCGGAACCTCTGTTCTTGCAAAATCAATTTTTAATCCATGATAACAGCTTATAATGGCAATAGCGAATGCAAAACTGACTGATTTAATCACACTAATAAATACATCGAGAAAAGTAAGTTGAGAAAACAGTTTAATACTAAAGTCGGCAAGATTTACATTTAGTAGAAACTGGCTTACTATTCCTGCGGCAAACAGCGATATGATATTAAAATATATGCCAAGCGGTACGAGAGAGAAAACCATGGCGATTGTTCTCGGGACGACAAGATATGATATTGGCGAAATGTTCATAGAGACCAGAGCATCTACTTCATTATTGATCACCATATTACCGAGTTCGGTTGTCATAGCTGTTCCGGATCTTGCAATCAAAATCAAAGCAGGAATAAAATTGGCTAATTCACGGGTTACAACTGAAACAAGAATTGTAAACATTAACTGGCTGTTCGCAAGATTTGGGAAAATTGCACTTCCCTGCAGAATAATAACGCTGCCGATAATAAATCCCCCGAAAGACACAAGTGCGAGTGCATCGAAACCGGTAAACAGAATCTGTCGCATCAGTACCAATGAGGCAATTCGAATATTTTTTGCGAAGGTGAAGATATTGGCCATCACTTCAATGCAGAATTGCCAGAAATAAGTTATATTCCCAATAACTGTAACTGTTTTAGTTCCTATTTTGCCGGTAATATCCATGATCATCTAAAAAGTCTTATAATCCAAAAAATATATTTTTAAATTCAAATTAAAAAATCTTGTGGCAGGAAATTAATATTAAACAGTATTTGAGTATAGATTAAAGAATAATATTATTGATTGAGGGCTAACTTATTCAAATTATTGCAAAAACTATGAAAAACTTAAAAAAAAAATTAAAAGACTATGGCTAATTTCAAATAATTATTATATATTCCACAATAAAATTTTATATTGATAAATTTACGGCAGGGAAAAATTACAAGTAGAAATAATTTTCTATGTAATTTTGACCTAAAATGTTGCGAACAGTCATAAAAATATATTAAATTTTGATTAGAAACCGTTGAGGTATTTATGAACAAATTAAAGAAAACAATATTACTGCTTCTGGCAGTTGTGATTTCACAAAGTTATGCTCAGGTTCCTCAGGATGCCTGGGTGCTTGGAGGCGGTGTATCATACCCGAAATTGGTTAATACTACCCTTAGTCCCTCAATGATTAATTATGGCTTGTATGTTTCAGGGCAGAGGGATTTTACCGAATCCACGTCCCTGCGCGCACTCATTCGTTTTTTTCATCTTGAAGGTAAAAACACACTCGTTGGTTCTACCGGTGATGCAAAATCGACAGGAGTAAACAGCAATATTGACCTGATTTATAAACTTGACCCATCTGCAGTAGTTTATCCGTATTTCGGTATGGGTGTTGGAGTTGCTGCCTGGATGCTTGATAACCCAGCCTCTCCGACAACATCCAATATTGGTATTGGGGATATCATTCTCGATTTTCAGCTAAATTTTCTTTTCGGCGGAACTTTCGAATATGACGAAGATTTCAAACTGAATGCAGAGTTCGGACTTCATGTGTTACCAATTTACTCATTGGATGGTGACAGGACAAAAAATGCCGGAAGTACTCTTATTGGCGGCAACTACGACAGTTATGCAACATTTGAATTTGGGGTACTTTATTATCTTGATAAAGGCGAAGCAAGCACAAGATATAATACTTCATATGCAGGTGGTCTGACTCAGAAACCCGATCAGTTACAGACAGTCAGAGCCGAAATTGATTATGACAGGATTGAGGATATTGTTAAAAAATATATACCCAGTGAAGTTATAAAAGAAGTTGTGGTCGAAAAACCGGTTGACAGAGGAGGAATGCCTGTTGACAGAAGTGGAACAGCGATGCGTTATGACAATTGGGTATTAGTCGGTGTAAATTATGAATTCAACAGCAACAGGCTTTCACCTGAAGCCTACCCAATTCTTTACCACACTGTTCAGGTCTTGATCCAGAATCCGGAAATGAAAATTGAAATTCAGGGGCATTCTGATAACATAGGATCAGAAGTTTTTAATCAGAAGCTTTCCGAGCAGAGAGCTCAGGCAGTTAAATATTATCTGATGTCGAAAGGGATTTCTGAAAACAGGCTCCGTGTTGTTGGGCTAGGTGAGAAGATGCCTATCGCTGACAATAAAACCGCATTCGGAAGACAAATTAACAGAAGAATTGAGTTTAAAGTTATTAAGTAACAATTTATTTTTGATATTGTATTTTTAACCTTTAAGTTTATTCTGAGAGATAAACAAGGAGTAATATGAAAAATTCCATTAATTATTTAAACCTCCAAGACGTGAGTCAAGGAGGTTTTTTAATATGAAAATAAAAGCTAAAATTATCGACAAAGACGGTATCCGTCGCACTATTACCCGCCTTGCGCATGAAATTCTTGAAAAAAATAAGGGATTGAATAACCTTGTTCTGATTGGAGTACGCACACGCGGAGAATTTATTGCACATCGGTTGAGAGAAAAGATATCTGAAATTGACGGTTCAGAGCCTGCATTCGGGATTCTCGATGTGACACTCTATCGTGATGATTTCAGGCGAAGGCTGAAACAGCCCGAAGTTTCTGTTACGAATATTACTTGTGACCTGAACGATAAAGACATCATACTTATTGACGATGTGTTATATACAGGAAGAACTGTTCGGGGAGCGCTTGATGCACTTATGGATCTCGGAAGACCAAATACTATTCAACTCTGTGTGCTCGTTGACAGGGGACATCGTGAACTACCTATCAAAGCCGATTTCATTGGAAAAAATATTCCGACTTCAATAAATGAAGAGATAAAAGTAAAATTGGCTGAACTTGATGGTGAAGACTCTGTTTACCTTATCGAGTCACCCGAAGAAGAGGAGGATTAATATGTCACTTTCCAGCAGGCATCTTATTGGTCTTTTTGGAGTTCCGAAAGATGATATTCAGAATATCCTTGATACGGCCGTTACTTTCAGGGAAGTACTTGAAAGACCAATAAAAAGAGTTCCAACTCTTCAGGGGAAAACCATAGTTAATCTTTTTTTTGAAAGTTCTACCAGAACAAGAATATCATTTGAACTTGCTCAAAAAAGATTAAGTGCCGATGTTATTAACTTTTCAGCTTCTACCAGCAGTACAAAGAAAGGTGAAACTTTTAAAGATACTGTCAGGAATATTGAAGCAATGAAAGTCGATATGATAGTTGTTCGGCATGAGTCTTCAGGTGTGCCGCAATTTCTGACGAGGATTTCTAAAGCGAATATTATTAATGCAGGCGATGGAAGGCATGAACATCCAACCCAGGGATTGCTTGATATGTTTTCGATTCGTGAAAAACTTGGAAAACTGGATGGATTGAAAGTTTGTATCATCGGCGATATAGCACACAGCCGGGTTGCGCTTTCCAATATTTATGGATTGAAAACAATGGGAGCGCAAGTTTCGCTTTGTGGTCCGCCGACAATGATTCCCCGTGGAATTGAGATGCTCGGAGTTAAGATTTACCATGATATTAACAAAGCGATTGCAGAGAATGATGTTCTCAACATTCTCAGAATTCAGCTTGAGCGCGACGCTGGTACGACAATTCCAAGCCTCAGAGAATATCATAATTATTTCGGAGTCACTTCTGAAAGACTTGAAAAATACAATCCGAATATTCTAATCCTGCACCCCGGACCTATCAATCGTGGGGTTGAGATATCCTCTGAAGTTGCAGATGGACCTTACCAGATAATCCTTGATCAGGTAACTAACGGGGTTGCAGTGAGAATGGCAGTGCTTTATCTGCTTGGGACAATGAATTAAGGGGTTTTGATGAAAACAGCATTTATTAACACAATTATTTTAGACCCGGTTTCCGGTATCGAAAACAAATCAAGTCTCCTGGTTGAAAACGGAGTAATAAGCAAGGTTGGCGAACTTACAAAAGACGATCTGAAAGATGCGAAGGTATATAATCTGGAGGGGATATACTGTGTGCCTGGTCTTATGGATATGCACGTTCACTTACGGGAACCCGGCAGGGAAGATGAAGAAACCATTAAAACGGGCTGCAATTCAGCCGCCGCTGGGGGATTTACCTCAGTGCTGGCAATGCCTGATACAAAACCTATTGCTGACAATGCAGAAGTTCTTGGATTTATCCGCCACAAGGCACAGGACCATCTTGTTGATGTCCATCTTGCAGGCGCTGTTTCTTTTGAAAGAAAAGGTACTGCACTTGCCCCTCTTGCCGAACTGCATGAAGCTGGAGCAGTTGCTTTTACAGATGACGAGAAGGCTGTAAAAACGGCATCACTTCTTAAAAATGCGCTTGAATACGCCATTATGTTTGACCTTCCCGTAATTGAACATTGTGAAGAGGAATCTCTCGGTGGTGGTGTTGCCAACGAAGGATTTCTTTCGACTTTACTGGGATTGCCTCCTAATCCATCTGTCGCTGAAGAACTCATTATTGTCCGTGACATATTAATTTCGGATTACGTTGGCGGTAAAGTTCATTTTTCAAATATTAGTACCAAAAGAGCAGTAGAGATAATCAGATCTGCCAAAGAAAAAGGATCCAAAATTACCGCTGATACTTCTCCACATTATTTTTCTCTTACCGAGGAAGCATTAAAATCGTATGATACCAATCTCCGGGTAAATCCACCGCTTCGTTCAGAGGAGGATCTCAATGCTGTGATCGAAGGACTCCGGGATGGAACGATTGATTGTATTACGAGTGATCATTCTCCGCACGCGATCGAAGAAAAAGAAATGGAATTTATTTATGCACCTGATGGAATTGTTGGGTTGGAAACAGAATTGGCTCTTACTCTGACAGAACTTGTACATAAACGAAAAATACCCTTAAGCAAAATTATTACTTTATTTGCTGTGAATCCCCGGAAAATTCTTAATCTGCCAGTTCCGCAGATTAAGGTTGGAGAAAAAGCTGAATTAACTCTGATAGATATTTCGCAGATCTGGACTGTGAACATCAAGGATTTCAAATCAAAATGTAAGAACTCGCCTTTCGATAAAAAATTACTTACAGGAAAATCAGTCGGAGTTATGAATAATTCGAAATTATTTTACGGCGGGAATTACTCCGGTTTATAATAAATAGTCCAGAAGTGTATATTAAAATGGACGAGTGACAATAGATGGTATGTTAGGATTCATGAAATTCTAGGTTTATTTAAGGAAATTGATTACCCGATTGTTTTGGCACGGTGCTTGAAACATATTAAGAAAAACCGGAGTCATTATGAAAAAAATTAGATTGTTTTTGGCAATGATAGTTATTGGAGCTCTTTTCTTTACCGCATGTGATGAAGAAGAATATCTTAGCGACAGGGTTGCCCCGGCTCCTCCGAAAAACCTCAGGGTCTTAAATGGAGATGGTAAAATTGAGATAAGCTGGGAGCCCAATACTGAGAGAGATCTTTCGGGATATAATGTATATTATGCTAATGATTACTGGGGTAAATACAATTTTATCGGAAGTACCGCCAGCAACTATTTTATCGATTCCGAAGCGGGTAATGGTTCAAAATATTATTATGGCATTGCGGCTTATGATCTGAGCGGAAACGAAAGTGAACTTAGTTACGATGAGGTTTATGGGATTGCCCGTCCGGAAGGTTTTAACAGCATAGTTTTTGATGCAGCCAAATACCCCGATATTTCCGGCTGGAGTTTTATCAAAGAACAAGCTGTTAAATTCAGTGACATCGATACTGATTTCTTTTTTGAGATGTTTAATGGCAAGCCATATATAAATGTGTGGGAAGAATTTGATATCCAGGACATGGGTTACACAGATGATATTTATGACATCACAGAGGCGCCGGCAGATGGATGGATACCAATAGTTCCTGGAGAAAATATAAAATACAGCGAAGCTATCAGGGGGCATACATATATTATATGGACTGTTGATAATCACTTTGCGAAAATCAGGATTTCCGGGATGACTGCTGAAAGGATAGTTTTCGACTGGGCTTTCCAGACTGTCATCGGTGAAAGGATGCTCAAAGTAAAAAGATCAGATCGGGTTGCTCATGATAAAATTATTCGTTCCGGATTACATAAAACCCAATAATATTGTATCTTAATGGATATAAACAGATTTAGTTTTTATGAAAAAAATTCTTTTAACTGCCGGGCTGCTTGTATTACTCGGCAGTTTTTGTTTTGCTCAGGAAAATAAGCAGATCCTGTCTCAGGAAACTTTTTTCCGCTTTGAGAAGGGTCTGAAAACTAATCGTGTCGAAGAATTTTCAAATCTATTGGCAGGGAAAGTATTTATTAGTCACATCGAAGGAATCAACGGATATTTCAGCCGTAGTCAGGCTTTTTATATCCTCAAGGATTTTTTTGCTATTTATCAGCCTTCTAACCCCAAATTTGAAAAAATTAATACTTCAGCCACTTTTCCTTACGCCAGCGGAAAAATGCAATACAACTTAAAAAGTTCAAAAGAAACTGCTCAGTTCTATATTTCATTGAAATTTGAAGAGGATACCTGGTATATTTCACAAATTACAATTAATTGAATATGCTTTCATCTCTCACTGCCATCCAAAAAACCACTGCAATTCTCAGCCTGTTATTAATTATAGTCCTTATGACAAGTGGTTTTCTGGCTCCTGTCTTACTGCACAATAAAGAATACTATAGAACAAACTCCAAAGCCGATGAATTAAAAACCGAATTGGAAATTCGCTCCGTTTTTAATAGTGTCGAACGGGAGCACGAAGCATTCTCTGAATCGCTAATAGAAAAAATTGGTGTTGATAAAGACGTGAATTTTTCTGATGGTCTGTGGATTGAAAAGTCACGATTCGAATTCGGGATTTTTGACAGTTTGGGCAATCTTTTGTTTTGGACCGATAATTTCGATAGAATAGAAAACGAAAGGTACTTATCCATTAAGTCGGGAGACTATTTTTTCGATACACATGAGCCAGTTGTTAAATCTGTCTATGTGGCTCGTCATCAAAGAAATACATCCTCCTTTACTTGTATAGTTACAAAAGATATAAAGCCGGAGGAATTCAGCGGGAATAAGGAAGTAACGTCGGATTTACTTACGAAAGCCATTCTTGATGCTACGGGAAGAGATGTATATATTAAATATTCTCCAAGGACAAAAATGATTGGAGACCTGCAGCGCAGAGGGATAGTAATTAATAATTCACTCGGGCGTGAGATTGCTGCTGTTTACATGATTCCTGTTGCGGAAAGTAAACTGCTCGCTGACATTTCAGAGTTTGTGAGGCAAATTCAGGGAATGCTGATTTTTTCAATCATCCTTCTGTTATTTATTTTTATTTATTCCAGGTACATCAGAAATTCATCTTCTCCGGTTAGATTCTTTTATTTAGCTATTTGTATTGCTGGGCTTCGGATCATATTTTTTAAGCTTGAGCTGCTCCAAATCTTCCTCTCATCAGGACTAAATGCCCCGCAGTATTTTTCTTCAGTTTTTCTATTCGGGATGGTCAAATCGCCAGTTGAATTTTTTATTACTGTTATAACAGCTTTCAGCATCGTTTTGATTTATATTAAGCACTATGGTATAAATAAGTTTTCAAACACAGTAACTAACAAATCAGCAAAATATTTTCTTTTTTTATTCCCAGCCTTCATATTTTTTCTTCTCTATAGAGCTCACGGGGCATCGGCAAAAAGTGTGATCTTTGATTCAACATTAAAATATTTTGAAGAGCCGCTTTTCTTCCCCCAATTTCCTGTCTTACTGATGCTCTTTAATTTTTTTATTCTGGGAATAATACTCATCATTGTTAATTTTTTTCTTTTAAAATGGTTATTTGAAAGAGTTTTCAAAGAAAAAAGCAGATTCAATTTCACCCTGACATTTATTATTTTCCAGATATCAGGGCTTTTATTCGACTTCTTTCAGAAGCAGCCGCAGGGCACACCTTTTACAAGAGTGGTATATATTACGATTTTATTTACACTGACTTATTTGTTTTATTTTAGAAAAGTCAGGATTCGGATGCTATGGTTTTATCTGCTTATTGGCGCATCAATTTCTTCCACACTGCTGCTTATTTACTATAATCAGGAACTCGAGAGGGAATCTATTAAAACAGCGGCAATGGATTATATAAGAAAAGAAAGAAACTATATAACATTCCTTTCCGAAGAAACAGCAGAAAGAGCTGCAACCGACAGTTTTTTATTAAATATCCTTACCTCGGGTGAACCTGGTGAATATCACGCAGGCGCCAGAGCTATTTGGAAGAAAAGTCCGCTTGCTTCCGAAGGTTTGCGTGGAAGGATCGATATTTATGGCAAGGGCAGTCAATATCTCGGTGGGTACGGAACCGAGAAATACGAAATTGTAAAAATAAACGATGCTGACTCTCTTTATTCAGAATCCGGCAAAATACTCACAGTTAAAGAGATTATAGTAAGTGGAAAGCCCGTTGGCTGGGCGCAGTGCACCGCAATAAAAACGAGGCATTCTGAAACAAAGTCTTTCGGTTCACATTTTGACAAATCCAGGGCTTCGGGTAATTTAAATATTCTTGGAAGATCAATTAATGTTCTCGAGATGGCGGAATCACATAAAAAATGGAATTCCGGCACCGTCTTTTCTAAGGAAGATGTTGAACAAATACAAGCAGTAAATTATTCGCTAAATGGAGAAAAATGGCTTCGAATTAATTCAGGAAATGAAGATTATCTTGTTTATGCAATAAAAACTTCCGGAATTGATGGGGAAACAGTTGTTGTCAGTTTTCTGCAAAGAAAAAATATCGAATTACTGCTCTATGATTTTTTCAAGATTTTTTTCTTTAATTCTATAATTACACTGATTATCCTGTTCTTTAACATTCCATTTAGTCTGAAAGCAATATCTGTCAATAATCTGGATTTTCGGAGCAAAATTCTCGCCGGTTTTTTATTGATCTCACTTATCCCTCTGATACTCTCAGCTATTTATTTCCGCAGTATTACGAACGAAAGGAATGGCGAGGCTCTGAGATACAAATTGAAAAAAAGAGCTGTAAACATTACAGAGAATCTAAATTATGTCCCTGAATATGGAAATTCAGGACTTTCACAACCAGTAATTGCTAATATTGAATATTCGCTTTTCAGAGGAGAAACCCTGATATACTCAACAGTTCCGGAATTATACAAAGCAGGCATTTTTAATCAGATAATCCCATTTAAAGTCTATTCAGAACTTGTGATTGAAGGAAAGCCTGAAACAATGTACACAAATAAAGCTGACGGCAGAAGTTTCTCAAGCTATTATTGCAGGGTTTATATCGGGAATGAGATGTTAGTTTTGGAAGTAAATAATACTTTAAACGAAGTAACTCTGCCATTCTCCGGTACGGAAGTTGACGTATTTCTTTTCGGAAGCTATTCACTTGCCGCTATTCTTATCATTCTGGTGAGTTCAATGCTCGCAGGTCAGATATCCAAGCCGATAATTCGAATGACAGCAGCGATAAATTCTGTGGCATCAGGTGATCTGGATGTAAAGGTTGAAGCAGGAGGTGCAAAAGAGATATCTGAGCTAAGCCGGGGTTTTAACAGTATGGTCCAGGATCTGAAAAGAAATCAGGCAGAATTGGCTGAGTTTGAAAGGGAATCTGCCTGGAAGGAGATGGCTAAACAAGTAGCCCATGAAATCAAAAACCCCCTGACTCCAATGAAACTCGGAGTGCAGCAGTTAATCGTATCCTATCGTGACAAATCGGACAAATTCGATACTATTTTCGGACGGGTAACCGGAATGCTTCTTCAGCAGATTGAGCAGTTGAAAAATATCGCCTCCGAATTTTCCGGATTTGCCGTCATGCCGAGAATGAAATTGGAGAGAGTAGATATATCAATGGTTCTGCAGGAAATTAATGATTTATTTGCATCGGAGATAAAATTAGAAATTAAATCCTTGCCGGAAACTTTTTTATTCACCGACCGCGAGCACCTTAAAAGAGCATTGATTAATCTTATTCGAAATTCGATCCAGGCGGATGCGGCAATAATAACCCTGAATGTCAGAAAGGAGGGCGAACTACTATATCTTTCCATCCTGGATAATGGAAAAGGAATGAATAAGGAGACCGTTGCAAAAGTGTTCGATAGAGGTTTTTCAACGAAACAGAAGGGAATGGGATTAGGACTTTCAATTGTATCAGAATTTTTGGAAAGTCTCGGCGGCAGGATTGAAATTGTCCGATCAGATGAAACAGGGACGGAAATCCGTTTAACGCATCCGTATGGAAAAAAACAAAATTATGAGTAATCTGACTTCTTATCAGCGTAAAGCTCTCGCACATGATAAACATATAGCTCTGACGGCGAATGCCGGATCCGGAAAAACTTCTGTTTTTGCGGAAAGATACATTTCTATAGCTGAAAATATCGTCGAGAAGAATTCACTCCGGCGGATTGTTGCAATCACTTTTACTGAAAAAGCAGCCGGAGAATTACAGACAAGAATTGCAGGGCTCGTTGATCATAAAATTTTAAATTCGAAGGACAGTAAGAAAAAACATAATTTAATCAACATCCGGAGACAATTAGTATCAGCCAACATTTCGACAATTCATTCTTTCTGCGGCGATCTCCTCAGGGAATTTTCAACTGAATGCGGGATTGATGCAAATTATGTTGTTCTTGATGAAAACAGATCGTCTGAATTGATTGAATTATCTGTTCAGGAAATTATTTCCGGTGAATTAAGATCCCCGGTTTTAGCGGAACCAGTAAAAAATCTTGTGAGGGTGCTTGGTTCGGTTGCAAAATTAAATTCTGAGCTGATCAGCGGCATTAAGAATCGTAAAAATCTGCTTACAGTTATCGAAAATTTATATTTCGGCGGCAATCAGGAATGTGAGGCTAAGTATAATACCTTAATAAATCTTACAGCGGAAAAGTATTTTAACCCATTGATCCGGAATTTGATCCGGGATATCGGGATTATGAACGACCTGGTTTTATCCTTAAATAATTCAGAATCTAATCAAGTGTCAAATTTGCTTGTTGACTTGAAAGAAAATAACGGAATTTTTGTCAACGCTCAAAAACTAAGGGATATCTCTGAGATTATTCTGACTAAAAGTAAGAAAAGCATAAGAGTGAATGATTATCTGAAAAAGGCTAAGGACTCTCTCCCGGCAAAACTTCAGGCAACGATATTACAAAATATCTCTGTTATTGAACGCCTCGCCGAATCCTCTGATGCGCTGCTTACGAGTAATTTATTTTCTTTTGGGGTTGATTTTTCGGGCCTTTTTATTACCTGCAACGAAAAGTATGAAGAGAAAAAAAGGCATAACGGGGCTCTGGACTTCGAGGACTTCCTGCTAAAAACGATGCAGTTGATAAAAAAAGAAGAGGTGCGGAAGTATTTATCTGAGAACTATGACTATATAATGATTGATGAATATCAGGATACAAATGAGATACAGTATCAGATTTTCATTCCTATTCTTGAGGGATTGTCAAGAGGCAATTTATTTGTTGTCGGGGATGATAAGCAAAGCATTTATAGGTTTCGTGATGCCGAAATAAAAGTGTTTGAGCAGACTAAAAGAGATATAAACCAGTCAAATCAATCGAATGACGGAAATCTTACTTTACCACATAGTTTCAGACTCTCTCCGCCAATTGCATTTTTTGTTAACTATGTTTTCAGCAGATTGATGAGGGGGACGGATGGAGAATTTAATGAAGTAGTTTATGAGGAACTGGTTTGTTCAAAATCCGAAGGCGAAACGGGTGAAGTTGTTTTCCTGAGGGAGAAGTATGAAGATGGTGAAACTGAGGCGGCACTAATTGCCGGAAAAGTTCACAAACTTATGTCTATGGGCATTGCCCTCAATGATGTTGCAATACTTTGCCGGCGCAGAGATTTTTTCAAAGAGATTGAGTCCGAATTTATCGAATGGGGAATTCCAGTAAAAGTGATCGGTGGAAAGGGGTTTTATCAGAAGCAGATACTTTTTGATCTGTTAAACTACTTCCGTTTTCTCTCCGATCCTGGGGATGACCTTTCTCTTATCGGGCTGCTGAGATCGCCATTTTTTATGATTGGTGATGATGTTATCCATAGAATCTCAAACTTGCGCGGTGGCAGTTTTTTCGAAAAAATCAATGAGTATGCTGCTTCTGATGGAGGGAGAATCAAATCGATAACATCAATACTGAAGCGCCACTTAATTAATTCGGCATTCCTCCCTCTGCCCAAACTTTTCAGGCTGATTACTACTGATTCTGCTTTCTGGCGTACAATTTCATTTGTCGATGAATATCAGATTGAGAGAGCAAATCTTGAAAAACTCTACCTGATTCTTCTTGATTATTCCTCTAATAAAGGCAATTCTCTTTTTGATTTTATTGAATTTCTGGAACAAGCCGTGGAAAAAATCTTCGATGAGGGCGAAGCTGATCTGCTTGACTCGGTTGAAGCGGTTCAACTGATGACAATCCATCAATCGAAGGGGCTTGAATTCGAAAATGTATTTATTTACCGATGTAGCGACAGCGGAGGCAATCACGGGATTAAAGCCAGAAGTGTAACAATTGACAAGGAAATCGGCATCCTCACAAAAGTCCCGGCTGCCGAGGATTATTATTCAGGTTATAAAACACCGCTCCCGGTTGTGTTATATGATTATGCGGATAGCAGAAGAGAAGCGGCTGAAAACAAAAGGCTGCTTTATGTCGCGATGACCAGGGCAGAAAAAAGGCTGTACCTTAGTTTCAGGGATGCGAAGAATGATCTATTCCCCGCAACTTCCTTTATGGGTCTGATTAGCACGGAATTTCCGGATTTGTTGCTCTCTCATAGGATAAATTTAAAGGGGAAATTAAAATATCTTTTAACGTCAGAGAATGGAGAAGTGAATTTCTCCGGTAATATAGAGCTAAATATTGATGTAATCTCTGAAAGCTCTGAAAAAATAACCCACGAGAAAGCAGATTTTGAAACACCTTCGATAACTAAAGAAGATTACCGGCTTAAAATAGAAGACTCCCCCAGAGGAGAAATAATTTCCGCTTCAAGTTTTGCTGTTTTTTCACAATGTCCCCGTAAATTCGAACTTCAATATGAGCTTGGATTCAATAAGGTTATTGATCAACTCTCACTGCAATCACGTGAGAAACAAAATGTTCGAAAAGATTCTTATGAATTTGAAAATGAGGAAAATACAACGGGGAATGCGGTACTTACAGGAAGGATTATCCATCAGCTCCTGGAATTTGAAACGCCGCCGGAGAAGCTTGATGAACAAATCCTTTCATTTCTTCGGTTCGAAAGATTGATCTCGCCGGAACAACGGGAACCAATTATCCGAAACATTAGAAACATTATGCAGAATTATTATAGCAGTAAGATTTATTCGGAGTTGACCAATATTAATTCCCGCAAGAATGAGGTTAAACTGATGGCGGCGTTCAAGGACTTTTTTCTGGAAGGCAGGATTGACAGGTTAAATTCGTTTGACGAATATCTTGAAATTGTCGATTATAAAACTGATGATATTTCAGTTGAGGATTTGCATGATAAAGAAACATATTACTTTAATCAGTTGAATTTTTATGCTTTTATTCTCAGACTTTCGCAACCGGTGACGAAAATAATGACCAGAATTGTATTTCTCAGAATGCCGGAACATAATGCTGTCAGGGAATTTACGGAAGAAGAATTTGAATTATATCAATTTAAACTCGGGAATTTCATAAATTCACAAAGGGAAAAAGTATTTAAGCCTGAAAGAGAAAACTGCAGCAGTTGTAAATTTTATATTGAAAATAATTGTGTGATGGATCATGTCAAAAATACCGGCGACTAAAAAATTATTATTAATAACTGTCTTTGTCTGGCTTACCGGATGTGCAACTACCCAAATCCCGGAACAGGCATCACAGGCAAATATCATTGTTTATAATGTTGAGAACGTGTTTTATGAGGTACCCAGAGATCTGGCTGAGGAAGAAGCAAGACTTGCTGCAATACAGAGATATTCACCGGTTCTGAAAGGTAAAAAATTCTTTTTAGATCCGGGACATGGTGGTGAGGACAGAAGGAATAAAAGTCTGAGCGGTAAGGTTGTGGAAGCAGATGTCAACCTTTATGTCGCTCTTTACCTCAAAAGATTTTTGGAGGAATCGGGCGCGGTTGTTTATATGTCGAGGGATAAAGACACCACAGTAGATCTCAAATACAGATCAGTTCTGGCTAATAACAGCGGAGCCGATTTTTTTATAAGCATTCACCACAATGCACCGGGAAATTCGGAACACTACTGGATAAATTATACTTCTACTTTTTACCATGGAACTGAAGATGATTACGAGTATGAATCGGCAAACCATGACCTTGCACGATACGTTCAGAGAGATCTCGCATACGCAATGGGTAATTCGGGGGGACTCGGTTCTTTCGATGGCACCTATTCTGATTATATGATTTATGCCAAAGCCGGCTTTTCAGTTTTGAGGGAAACTCAGATACCGGCAATACTTATTGAGTGCGCTTTCTATACAAACAGAGTTGAAGAATCAAGACTTCAGATAGACGAATTCAACAAGATACAGGGATGGGGGATTTATAAGGGAATAGGGAAATATTTCCTTGCCGGATATCCTGAAATAGAGATGATAAAGGACAGAAGCCGAAGCATAGGCAACAATGTTGAGCTGGTTTTTTCGTTAAGTTCAAAATCACCAATAAAACCGGAATCCGTGAAAGCATATGCTGATAGTGTTGTAATCCCTCATGTTTTCGATCCTGAAAAATCCGAATTGACATTATTGCTTGAAAATCCATCAAGGGGTGAAAAAACAATCAGAGTTTTATGCACTGCAAAAAATGGGAACTCAGCACAGCCATATCATAAAAAGATTTTAATCAAGTGAGAAGTGTGCGAGGGCAAAAATATGGTCATTAAAATATATTTAATTACTCAATTGCCGGCAAACTCCACATCCTAAAATAAGAGTATGCTTTTTTTATTTTACCTATTATAAGTATATTTCAAGTTTAATATTAACAATAACAAACACCCGTCAAGAGATATGAAAAAGATAGCTTTAATTCTTACTTTACTGATTTCGTTTAACCCATCTAAAGCCCAGTCAGGTGATGAAGTAGGCTGGATTGCTAAGTTTGGAGCTGCCGGAGGTTTTTCACCGGTTTATATGTTCCCCGATCTCGGAGAACTTAATAAATTTATGCCAGGTTTCGGGGTTCCGGAATTTTCAAACGGTATGTTCGGATTTGGCGGCGGTGGTTATGCATACATAATGTTTCTTGAAAACGTCAGAATTGGCGGTGTTGGTTTCGGTGGAAGTATGCACAAGGATGCTTATACCGGTGGATTATATAAAGAAGCAGAATATACTGTTGGATTCGGGGGGTTTACAATCGAATACACCCTGCCTTTTATAAAAGGATTTGCGGTTTCTCTCGGAGCAATTATCGGTGGTGGTGAACTCGAGGTAAATCTTTATCAGAACAGTGGCCCGACAAACTGGAATTCGATTTGGACCGAGTTCAATGGTGCGAGCAGTAATACTTCCCGGAGAATGGTGTATAGTTTTTTCTCTCTTTCACCAACAGTTAATATTGATGTGCCGGTAAACAGATTTATTGCTCTGCGTTTCGGCGGAGGTTATAACTGGTCAGCCAGCGGTGAATGGAAAATTGATAACGATCAGAATCTTGCAGGTGTTCCCGATAGTTTTAATTCCGATTCATTTTTTGTTCAAACCGGTGTTTATTTCGGCTTTTTTGCTTTCTGAGTTTGTCCTCTTATAGGAAAACAGATTCCGAAAAATTTTGCCAGTTTCTAAATATTCAGGTTTTATGAAAGGAATAATATTAGCCGGCGGCTCCGGTACGCGTCTATACCCGCTTACAATATCGATAAGTAAACAGATGATCCCGGTTTATGATAAACCGATGATTTATTATCCGCTTTCCGTTCTGATGATTGCCGAAATCCGTGATATATTAATAATATCAACTCCGGATAGTCTGCCGTTATTTGAAAATCTGCTTAAAGACGGTTCGCAGATAGGATGTTCATTCTCCTATGCAGTTCAGCCTGAACCCAAAGGATTGGCGCAGGCTTTTACTATCGGAGAAAAATTCATTGGAAATGACAAGGTTGCACTTATTCTTGGCGATAATATATTTTTTGGCTCGAATCTCCGGAAACAAATGCTTGAAAGTGTAAATCCATCCGGCGGCAGGATTTTCGCTTATCAGGTAAGCGATCCCGAAAGATATGGGGTCGTTGAATTTGACGGTTTTGAGAACGTAATTTCAATTGAGGAAAAACCACTGGTCCCAAAATCTAATTTTGCCGTGCCGGGGCTTTATTTTTACGATAACAGAGTAATTGACATTGCGAAAAATCTTGAACCTTCGCCGAGGGGAGAATTAGAGATCACAGATGTAAATAATGAATATCTTAAATTGAGAGAACTGAAAGTAACCACTCTCGGAAGGGGAACTGCCTGGCTTGACACCGGCACACACGATACTCTTCTTGAAGCTTCACAATTTGTCAGTGTTATTGAAAAACGGCAGGGGCTCAAAATTGGCTGCATAGAGGAAATTGCTTTCAGGCAGAATTTTATCAATAGAGAACAATTGATAAAGATTGCCAATGAGTACCGCAAGAATAGTTATGGTGATTACCTGCTGAGATTAGCTGGTCAATGACCTCAATGAACATAAAATCTTCTGATAAGTACATATAATTATAATGGATAACAATATAAAATCAATCCTGATTACAGGCGGAGCCGGGTTTATCGGCAGTAATTTCCTGAACTACTTTGTCCCCAAACGGAAAGATTATTTTTTTATCAATCTCGATAAACTTACTTATGCCGGGAATCTTGAGAATCTTGCCAATCTGGAGAACCAGGAAAACTACTCCTTCTATAAAGGTGATATTATCAATAGTGAACTTGTCAACTATCTGATGGCAAAACACGATATTAATATGATTATCAACTTTGCGGCAGAGTCACACGTTGACCGGAGTATTCTTGGCTCCGAAGAATTTATACGCACAAATGTTTTAGGCACAAATGTTTTGCTTGAAGCTGCAAAAAAATACAGAATTGAAAAATATCTCCAGGTTTCGACAGATGAAGTTTATGGGAGCCTTGGTTCAACAGGCTTATTTACCGAGCTTTCACCTCTCGAACCCAGCAGTCCTTATTCTGCAAGTAAAGCTTCAGCCGATCTGATTGCAGGCTCATATTTCCGTACGCATAAACTTCCGGTATGTATTACCAGATGTTCGAATAACTACGGCCATTACCAGTTCCCTGAAAAACTAATTCCATTGATGATAATCAATGCGCTTAACGATAGGAAACTCCCCGTTTACGGTGACGGTATGAATGTGCGGGACTGGATACATGTTGATGATCATTCCCGGGCGATTATGACTGTCCTTGAAAATGGAGTTCCCGGAGAGACCTATAATATTGGTTCCAGCAACGAGCAGAACAATCTGTTTATTGTAAAAACTATTCTTAATTTGCTCGGCAAATCGGAAAATCTTATTGAATATGTAAAAGACAGACCAGGACACGACCGCAGATATGCAATTGATCCTGCGAAAACGCATAAAGAACTTGGATGGAAAGCTGAAGTTGAGTTTGAAAAGGGGCTTGCTGATACCGTTAAATGGTATTTATCGAATCGCGGCTGGTGGGGCAGAATTTTGAATAACGAATATTTATTATACTATAATCAACAATATGGAAACAGGAATTAAGAAGTGAGAAAATCATCAATTGTTATTATCCTCATATTTCTTGCCATTTCGTATGCGGTTTACGGGCAGGAGAAACCAGGTAGTATCGGCGAGATTAATTTTAATTCAGCCATGATGCTGAGCGTTTCGATAGGCGGACAGTTCGTCTCTAACGGTACTTTTCCAGCAGTACCAGGTGAACGGGTTGACCAGTTTATTACCCGAATATATAACCAGGTAATTACCCTGACTCCCTATATGAGATATTCGGTTTACGGACTTCGGAATATTACACTGAGACGATTCTCCGGTGAGATAATTCAGGTTGACCTTCAGAAGTTCAGATTAACCGGAGATTATCAGTTTAACCCTCTGCTTCAGAATGATGATGTAATAATATTTCCACCCTATGACGATAAAACGAATTTTATTTCGATCGGCGGGGCAGTTGTGAATCCCAAAACATTTCAATATGTAGAGGGAGACAGGCTGAGTGATGCGATTCTTTTCAGCGGCGGTATTAATCCTGCTTACGAGAATATTGTTACTGCTTCGATAAGCAGATTGGATTATGAAGGCAAGAACGAGAGAATAGAAATTTATCAGATCAGTGAAAACCCTGTGCTTCAGAGGGGAGACCGAATCAGGCTTTTAGGTGAAGAACCACAGAGGAAGAACTTTCATATCAGAGTTGGCGGCGAAGTAAACAGACCGGGCAGGATTCCTATTACAAGGGGCACAACCACTCTGAGAGAAGTGATAAAAAATGCCGGAGGGTTTAAGGCAAGCGCTGATCTCAATAATGCCGAGCTTATAAGAGGCCGAGATGTGGTTACCACGACACGGGCTACTGAACAGTTCGACATTCTTATGATGCAGCGAATGGCAAATATTTCGGCTGAAGACTCGCTTTCATTTCTTGCTGATAATAAACTCAGATTTTTCCGCGCAAATGGTGTCCTGAATTTTAATAATCTTGATGACACAAATTCAATAGCTTCAAAATTTATCGTTCAAAACGAGGACAGTGTTTTTATTCCAAGCAGACTTAATCTGGTTTATGTTTACGGACAGGTAAATAATCCGGGGTATATTGAATTTGTTAGCGGCAGCGATTATAAGTATTATATTCAAAAAGCCGGCGGAATTGCGCAGACGGCTAAAGACGAGATATACATTATTAAGGGAAAATCCCGCGCCTGGATTCAGGTTGAAGAAGATAATGTTCCGCAGGTGGATGCAGGTGATTATATCTGGATACCGAAAGAGCGTCCGAGAGAATTTTCCTACTACCTGGAACGTGTGACCGCTGTTGCAGGAGTGGTTTCCGCAGTTGCAACTATTCTTCTTCTCATTGTTCAATTAAGCAAATAAATTTTCAGTTTATACAGATCGTAATATGAAAGAAAAGAAAAATGGAATTGTCGATTTGCTCGGGCTTCTAAGCAAATGGCGGAATTTTATTCTTATAAATTTTGTGCTTGTTACTATAGCTTCTGTCGTCATATCGCTCAATCTTCCTCTATGGTATAAATCGACAGCAATCGTAATTCCTCCATCAGATCAGTCCGGCTCTTCGGGTATGGCTGCCTTGTTAGGCAATCTTCCTCTTGCAGGACTTGGAATCGGGATGGGCGGAGGAAGCGAGATGACTTATATGGCTATTCTAAAGTCACGGTCGTTAGCGATGGACGTTATCGAAAAATATGATCTCAAGAGCTTTTATGAAAAAGAGACGTATGAAGAAACAATCAAAGCCTTTTATAATGACTTCGATGCTCAGTTTACAGAAGAAAACATGATAGCGATTACTTATGAATATACTGATTCAGTCAGAGTTGCGGAAATCGTGAATTATGTTGTCGGAGAATTAGGAAAACGAGCCACAGGGCTGATGCTCCAGAAAGCCAGGGAAACAAAAGGATACGTTGAAAAAAGATATTATCAGAACCTTAGAGATATCGATAGTCTTTCAAAAGAGATTGAATCCTTTCATTCCAGACATGGTATCATTGAATTTTCTGAGCAGACAAAATCACTGATAGCTGCGGTAGCTGATCTTGAAGCTCAGATTTTTATTAAAAAGGCAGAGTTGGAAACAGTCGAAAAATCGGTAGGCAAGAACACAAAATTATACACCGATTCAAAATATTCCCTCGAGGCTTTATCCGATCAGCTACATAATATGAAGTTTGATAAAGTCAAACACGGAGAATCTCCGTTTTCTTCACTTTTTGTTCCATTTAACGAAATTCCCGAACTTGGGCGGAGATATGCTAAACTTCAGACAGAGTATCTTCTCCAATTAAAACTTCAGGAATATATTGTCCCGGAATACGAGCAGGCAAAACTTCAGATACAAAAAGATAAACCGGCAATGCAGGTGCTTGATTATGCTTCAGCCCCTGACAGAAAATCTGCCCCAAAACGGGCTTTTATCGTTATGGGTGCACTTATGATTTCATTAATTATTGTGTTTCTTTTTATCTTTTTTGCCGAACACATGGAATATCTGAAAAAAAATGATCCGGAAAGATATTTCCAGATCAGAAATATCAGGCGCAAATGGGCATTTATGAAACCCCTTAAGGGTTGAGGGAATACAGAAAATAATGTTTTCTGAGTTATTTCCTTTAAAAGAATATAATAATTCCCACGCTGAAAAAACCGGGTACAAATTACTCCTTCCGCTCTTTTTGGCGGAAATTGCCATCGGCTATCTGTATTTTCTCGACCCGCTGCTCGGAATACTGCCATTCCTATTAGGAATAATCGCCTATCTATTCTTTCGGGCTGTATTTGTGAGCCCTTTTTTCTGGGCTTTATTAATGGTTCTCGGAACCGGTTTAGAACATTGGGGACAAATAGGCGGCGGTCTTACTCTTTTTCATCTTGCCTGGGGGCTGGGTATAGGCTCGGCTTTCGTGTTTATCCTTTACAGGCATTATGTGGGCATAAAATTTTCAACGCCTATTAATAAATACGTTTTTTTATATATAGGTTTTGCTCTTTTTACTTTGATATGGTCGCCAAACAAAGAAAGCGGCTTCATTTATCTTCTCACAACATTGGCGCTGTTTTTCTTTTTTCTTTACATAAAGAATTTTGTTATTAAAGATTCACACTATAAGTATATAGTATATGTGCTGATAGGAATAAGTGTATTTATATCAATTATTGCTTTTTACCAACTGCTCACATTTGATCCCTGGCATATCGCTCAGGCAGTCCAGTCGGAATCAGATGAAAAGATTCTCAGGGCTGCCGGAACTTTTCAGGATCCCAACGTCGCTGCAACTTATCTGATGGTAGCATTATTGTTTTCATTTTCGATGGTGTTTTATTCGGACATTGGGAAAATGCGTAAAATGATAATACTTGGAGCTTCACTTATCTCTTTCGGCGGACTTATCGCCACATTTTCACGAACCGGATGGGTCGCTTTTACAGTCGGTATTTTTATGCTGGTTTTGTTTCAGAAAAACAAAAAAAATATCATTTATCTATTTGCTGCCATTTTTGTTTTCGTTTTTATCCTTGTGTTTTTCACCAAATATGGTGAATTTATTACGCAGCGTGTAGTTACAATTTTTGATATAATGGGCGATATCTCGGTTAGGACCCGTGTATTTATGGCTGTCTCAGGCATCTGGATGTTCCTCGATTATCCCATTTTCGGCATAGGATACAGAGCATTTCCGGTAATGTATGATTACTATATGCACCCCCTGACACCCCAGATAATATTATATATGAAGGAATCCCACACTCTTTTGATTACATTAATAGCGGAAATGGGTATCATCGGTGTTTCAATAGTCTTTTTGTGGTTCAGAAGGGTTTTTATTGATAATTTTGCAAATATCCGGAAATCTGTTACCCCAATCGGCAGAGCTATTCAAATAGGTTGTTTTGTGAATTTTGTTGCATTAAATATCAACTTCTTTTTTTACGGCTCACTTTTCCCGCATTTCGATCTTATCTGGCTGATATTCGGATTTATTTACGGTAACTCCGTCACATCTGCCTCCGGAGATACTGAATCTACTCCGGCGGCTCCTCAGCTCTCAAACTGAGATTTCTTTATGCTATTTTTCAGACAATTCCTCATTACCGGCGCTGCCACCTTTATAGTTGTTTTCGTTTCCTTTTTTAACAATATTATTGTTACGCGTCAGCTAGGCCCTGAATTAAGGGGCAAGTACACAGTAATTATTACGCTTGTTATGCTTCTTAGTCTTCTTTTTGGGGAAGGAATCAGGAAAACTTCCACGATACTCAGCGGCGATCAAAAAGAAAATATTAAAGGAGTAATAACTCTGAACTTTATTACCGCCTCGGTAATTTTGATAGTCCTTATATCCCTCGGCTATTTTGCCCCGGGTTGGGAAATTGTTGTTCCGGGAATCGATCAGCCACTGATACTTATTTCGATGTTTATTATCACTTTTCAGATCCTTTGGCTCTCATTTCAGGCGATTCTATTAGGAAAAAGAGATGTTGGACAATATAATCTGATTCAGATAATACAGACTGTAACATATTTTATTGTTAATCTTACCGGCATTTATTTTTTTAATTTCGGGCTTTATGAAATTATCCTGAGTATGCTTGCTTCAACAGTGATAGCATCCTTCTCCGGTATAATTCTGCTTAAGATTAATATCTCTCAGATCTCGCTGAATTCTCTGAGCAGACTAAAAGGGGTCTTCTCACTGGTCTTTAAGTCCACATTCTCCGGAGCTTTCCTTTTTATTATTTTTCGCGGCGATATCTTTCTTGTTAATTATTTCCTGGGATCAAAACAGGCTGGTTATTATTCAATCGCTGTAATATTCTCAGAAATTCTTCAAAGGCTCCCCAATATTGTCGGCCCTCTATTGCTCTCGAAAACACTTAATGAAAATAAAGCGGCGGCTATTGAAGGAACTGTCCGGCTTTCGAGGGTACTTCTTTTTTTCAACCTTGTCGTGGTTATTTTCCTCTTCTTTTTCGGCGAATTTATTATTGGACTTTTATTCGGGAATGCTTTCCTTCCCTCTTTCAGGGCATTACTTTATCTGCTGCCCGCCCTGCTTTTCTTTAGTCCGGGAAGTATGATTTATTCTTTTTTTATGGGTCAATATTTCCCCAGGATCATACTGTGGATAAATGGAGTTATCGGGTTGATCAACTTTTTTCTTAATATTCTGCTAATTCCTAAATATGGGATAATTGCGGCTGCATTGGTAAGTTCCGTTACATACGCCCTCTGGATGCTGGCTTATTCTGTGTATCTGAGTTTTTATGGGAAAATCAGATTATCGGAAATGATTTTTATTAGAATTTCAGATTTCAACTATCTGATTAAAGGGACAAGATCCCTTGCTGTGAGGCGGAAATGAAAGTTCTCATTTTATCCTCAATGTACCCTAATTCGAAGATATATATGTCCGGTGTTTTCGTTCACGAGCAGGTTAAGGAATTGAAAAAAGCTGGAATTGAAGTATTTGTTATTGCACCCGTTCCGTTTGTTCCACCTTTTGCCCATCGTTTTTCAGACCGGTATAGAAAAATTAAAATGATTCCTGAAAAGGAAATTATTGAAGGAGTGGAGATTTACCACAGCCGTTATCTTGCGATACCGGGCGGAATTTTTAAGCAATACTGGGGAATCTTATATGCGATATATGTTCAGATGCTCATAAGAAAACACAAACTAAAAGGGAAATTTGACATTATTCACGCACACGGCAGTTCACCGGACGATGTGGGAGCAAAAATAATTTCGGAAAAAACAGGAATTCCTTATATTCTTACGGTACACGGAGATTCCGTTTATAAACTTATACTCAGCAAACGCAAATTCAGCGGATCAAAAAAAGCAATCGAATCAGCATCTGCTGTTATCGGAGTATCTTCTGTAGTTGTGGAGAGAATAAGTAGATTCACTTCCAGAACAAAGAATATTTTTTGTGTCCATAACGGGTTTTCTGAGATAGATAGCCGAAGTTTAAGACAAAAGTCAAATAAAAAATTGAATATTCTGTTTGCTGCCACACTTATCGAGAGGAAGGGACTCAGATATCTTATTGAAGCCGTAAAATTACTGAAAGAAAAACGGCAGGATTTTAGTGTAACCGTTGCAGGCGGCGGCGAATTGCTCGATTCCATGAGAAATTTAGCTATTGATAACAAAGTCTCTGAGTTCTTTGAATTTAAGGGGACGGTTGCTCATAATGATATGCTTGAGCTAATGAGTTTGTGCGATATTTTTGTCCTCCCAAGCTGGGATGAGGCGTTCGGAGTTGTTTATCTGGAAGCTATGTCTTTCCGGAAACCAGTTATCGGTACGTCCGGTGAGGGTATTGCAGATGTTATCCGGCACGGAGTTAACGGATTACTGGTTGAACCAAAAAACTCTGATGATCTGGCAGAAAAAATTGAATTGTTAATATCGGATGAAAATCTGCGAAACGACCTGGGCAAGAAGGGCTATTTATCTATTAAGGAGATGACCTGGAGTAGAAATGCATCCCTGACAACCGCGATATACCGTGAAGTATCAAATAATTTTAAAATTGGAAAAATCTAAAAGGAGAAATTAATGTCGTTCCAGACAAAACTTATTGAAGCCTTCAATATTATTTTACCTCCAAAGGAAAGACCTGGAAGAGAGTCAAATGAAGCATATTCCCAAACACAGTATGTATGGGCAAAGCAGAGTTATTCTCATTATAGCGATCATATTGATATTAAAGGAAAAGTTGTGCTTGATGCCGGGTGCGGTCTCGGTGGTAAAACTGTTTTTTTCGCGGAGAAAGAACCCGCATTAATAACAGGGGTTGATATTGATCCTAAAAGAATTGAGGCTGCAATCGCATTTGCAAAAAAAAATGACAAAGATTTTATCGAATTTAAAGTCGCCAGCATTTCCGAGCTTCCATTTCCTGACGATACTTTTGATTTGATTTTTCTTAATGATGTAGTCGAACATATTTCACGTGAACTTTTATTCAGCGCCTTGAGGGAATGTAAGCGTGTGTTAAAAACAGGCGGGAGAATATGCCTGGAATTTCCGCCCTGGGAGAGTTTCGAAGCATCTCATCTCTATGACTATATCAGTTTTCCATGGTGCCAGTTGATTTTTTCAGATGAAACTCTGATAGAATTCGTAAAAAACAGCCCGCAGAAATCAACAATGGGGACTCTAAACTCGGTTGAACATTATCTGGAACTTAACCGGATAAGAATTCATGAATTTGATGCATTGGCATCTGAGGCTGATTTGAAGATTTTTTATTTCAGGCGGAGGATGATCAAAAATCTTTGTCTGCTTGAAAAATTTCCTTTTATTAGCAAATATCTCGTTTCTCGTGCGGTTTATATACTTTCGAAGTGAAATGCAAATGAAAACGACTTTAATGCTTCTTCAGGCGCCTTTTCCGCCCGATATCAGGCTTGAAAAAGAAATCACATCGCTGAACCGCAACGATTTCAGGGTTGTTCTTCTCTGCAATAATTATGAGAACGTAAAGAAAAAGCATTTCTCAGGGGTCATTATCGAACGGCTTTGGGCGCCGTTCAGGAACATCAGGCTCAACCAAATAATGAATTTTCCGGTGTTCTTTAACCCCCATTTTATTCTTCGTGCTGTCTGGCTTGTGATAAAATATCGTCCTGATTTTATTCACGCGCACGATCTGCCTATGATGCCGCTTGGGATTATATTAAAAATTCTGACCGGGAAACCGCTTATTTTTGATATGCATGAAAACTATCCGGAAGCACTCAGATATTTCAATAAAAAGGGGATGTTGAACAAAATATTCAAAAATCCTGCACTCGCGGCTTTATTGGAAAAGTTCAGTATAATATTTGCTGATATCATCATTAGTGTTGTGTCAGAAAACACAGAACGATTAAAAGCCCAGGGGGTCGCTCCTGATAAACTAAGGGAGGTTTCGAACACTGTTGACCTTGAAACTTTTATTGTGGGAGGAGAAACGGCAGGAATAAAAGAATTCGAGGGTAAACAAATAATCATATACTCAGGGACAGTCGGTTATGAACGAGGGCTTGAGATACCTGTGGAGGCAATGAAATACCTGCGTCGATCTTTCCCTAATGCAGCACTGGCAATTGTGGGCGAAGGCACTGCAATACCGTTCCTCAAAGAAACCGCAGTGCAGCACGGCGTTCAGGATATGGTAATGTTTCTTGCATGGCCGGGTCACGATCAGATAGGAAAGTATATCTCAACAGCCGAAATCTGCATAATTTCACAGCCTTCAAACCCGTTTATTAATACTACAATTCCGCATAAGCTTTTTGAATATATGGCGGCAGGCAAACCAATAATTGTTTCAGATGCAAAACCGTTGAAACGCATTATTGAAGAGACCGGAGCCGGAGAATTTTTTGTCTCGGGAGACGCAAAAAGTTTTGCGCAGGCAGCCTCTGAAATGCTGCAAAGCACCTCAGAATATGGCGATAAAGGTTTGGCAGCAGTCAAAAGTAAATATAACTGGAAGAATGATGAAACGGAATTATTAATGGTTTACACCCAATTATTCGAAACTGCAAAATAAGTTGTACAAATGGGAAGAACAGCCATTAAAACTTAATATGTCTATCTTAAAAAAATAAAATTCTTCCGGTCTGCCAGCATTGAAGGAAGAAACACAGTCCAATTTTCAATTTATTGAGTTAATTTTTTGAGAGTTCCCTTTTATCATGTAAAAGTATTGTTTGATGAGCATCTTCTGCTGATATTAGTCTATGATACATTTTTGAAGGTGAAATGATTTACAGGGAATATTAAGGAAATCTTCAGAGAGTATATAAAAGCTTAATGATGTGAAGGTGCATACAGCAAAAAAATAATTCCTTTAGTATTGATTTCTAAGAAAGAATATTTAAGCCGGCTGGGTGTAATGAGTAGGAAGAGTATTTGATTCAGTTTGGGGGAAATGGTATATTCGACACAGAATTAAGAAATATTTTACAAAATAAAATCAACTTTAAATTTTACTCATGCTGCGAAAGAAGCAGTTGAAATAGTTGTTCCGTTAGACTGTAAGAATTACCATTTTTTTGTCCCATGAGATTGTCGTGCTAATAAAATCGAAAATATTATTAAAATAAATAAACAACCTAAAAACAAAACATAAAAAGACTTCAAAATTTTACAAGTATATCAGCCCAAACTTAATTTCAGTCTGACTCAACTTAACGTATGATTCCTGCTGGTTTAATTTATAGTCTGGGTTTTCAGAAACAAGGAGAATAGCTATGTGGAAACTTAAAGTATTGATTCAGTTTATCCTTAGTAGGCTGCCAATGGGGGAAAATGTGAATTATTTATTGCAGAAGGTAAATAAGAGTCACATGAAACATAAGACAGAAGAACGGATTATCGGACTTCTTGAAAACTTGAGGACACTAAATGAATACTTGAAATTAGAAAATAGCACAGTTGTAGAAATCGGTACAGGGTGGGATGCGATTAATGCAGTTCTCTTGTATCTGATGGGTGCTAAAACAGTTCATACTTATGATCATGTGCCACATCTCCGTTTTGAACTGGTGAATATGGTGATTGAAGCAGTTAATAGCAAACTCGGTCAGGCGGCAGAAATCGCTGGTCTTTCAGAAAAAGTTTTATCAGAGAGACTACAGCGTATTACCGCATGTGACAACCTTGAAGAGATATTGATGAAAGCAAATATACTTTATCATGCACCGGGAGATGCAGCGCAAACAAAATTAGAAAATGATAGTGTCGATTTAGTTTATAGTTACGCTGTTTTTGAACATGTGCCGGAGAATGTGGTTCATGAGCTGGCTATTGAATCTAAAAGAATTCTTAAAAAAACCGGTTTTAATTTTCATGTTATCGGCTTACATGATCATTATAATGCAGCAGATAAGAAAGTATCAAAAGTTAATTTTCTGAAATATTCAGAAAAAGTATGGGCATTCTGGGTTTACAATAGCATAAGTTATCATAACCGCATACGTGAAAAGCAATTTATTGAAATTTGGAAGTCACATGGCGCAAATGTCCTTTGGAAAGATAATAAAACGGATCCACAGGATATTGAAAGGTTAAAAAATATGAAAATAGATAAGCGTTTTGAAGGAATGACTCATGAAGAGCTTGCTGTTTATTATACAAAAATCATTTTTTCATTTTGATTTAAATATACTGACCATGCTATCAGCCTGAAGCAGGATATCTCATTCGCCCACAGTGAATGCTTACCAGAACTATTTACACTACTGATTATTCTGAAATATCTATTAATTTAGTGATACTAAATAATATTTTCTAATCCTAAAGACTTATAAGGAAATTCCGGGAGGAAAAATGAAGGTTCCATTTCTCGACCTCAAGGTACAATATCAATCGATTAAGCATGAAATTTTACCCGCACTTGAAAGCGTATGTGAAAACACCTCATTTGTAATGGGGAAACATGTATTTGATTTTGAAAAACAATTCGCTGAAAAACATGGCGTTAAACATTGTGTTGCTGTCAGTTCAGGAACTGACGGAAATCACCTGGCGCTCTGGGCTGAAGGCATCGGGCAGGGAGATGAAGTAATTATTCCCGCCAACACATTTATTGCAACTGCGTGGGGAGCAACTCTCTGCGGTGCAACTCCTGTATTTGTTGATTGCCATCCGGAAAGCTACAATCTTGATCCGGCAAAAGTAGAAGCAGCTATTACTTCGAAAACTAAAGCAATTGTTGCGGTTCACCTTTACGGACAACCGGCTGATCTTGATCCGCTGCGTAAAATTGCAGATAAACACAATATTCTGCTTGTTGAAGATGCAGCACAGGCACATAATGCTGAATATAAAGGCAAAAAAATCGGCGGACTTGCGAAATCAGCTTCTTTCAGTTTTTATCCGGGCAAAAATCTTGGTGCATATGGAGAAGGCGGAGCAGTTACAACTAATGATGATACTCTCGCTGAAAAATGCCGTATGATCCGCGATCATGGCGCATCAAAAAAATATTATCATCAAATGTATGGGCACAATTACAGAATGGAAGGTTTTCAGGGATCCGTTCTCGGCGTTAAGTTAAAATATATTGATCAGTGGACTGAGGGAAGAAGAAGGGCTGCAAAGAAATACTACGAAGAACTCAGGGACATCCCGGAGATAATCGTTCCCAAAGAAATGGATTATGCAAAACATGTCTATCATCTTTTTGTAATTCAGGTTAAGCCTCAAACAACTCTTTCAACCGAAACACGCGATCAGCTCCAGGCTTTCCTCGGACAGAATGAAATTGCTTCCGGGCTGCATTATCCTGTGCCGCTTCATCAACAGGAATGTTTTGCAGGGCTCGGGTATAAAAAAGGCGATTTCCCGGTTACTGAAGCCCTGGCAGAGCATGGACTTTCACTGCCTATGTTTCCGGAGCTTTCTGATGAGCAGATCAGTTTTATCGCTTCAAAAATCAAAGAATTCTTCAAAAAATAAACAGGACAGACAATGAATATTGGAATTATTGGTCTGGGATACTGGGGACCAAATCTGGTCAGGAATTTTCTCTCTCAGCCCGAAGCTAAAAAAGTTTACGGATGCGATGTTAAACCTGAGAGGTTAAAATTTATTAAGGATCGTTTTCCTTCTGTAGAACTGATCACTGATTACAGGGAGATTGTGAAAGGAGATGCTGAAGCTGTTGCAATAGCAACTCCTGTTGACATCCATTATAAATTCGCAAAAGAACTTCTGGAAAATGGAAAACATATCTGGGTCGAAAAACCCTTCACTGCTACAGTTGAAGAAGCAGAAGATTTAATTGAAACAGCAGACAGGAATAATCTTAAGATATATGTTGATCATACTTTTATCTATACCGGCGCGGTAAAAAAAATGAAAGAGCTGGTTCAGAGCGGCGAACTGGGAGATATAATGTACTTCGATTCTGTCCGGATAAACCTTGGATTATTCCAGCACGATGTTAATGTAATATGGGATCTTGCTCCACACGATCTTTCGATAATGAGTTATCTTTTATCCGATAAAAAAGTTGAAGCTGTTGCTGCTCACGGAATTGCAAACTACTACAATCATGAAAATATAGCTCATATTTCCGTTTATTTCAGTGGAAACAGTTTTGCTCATTTTCATGTTAACTGGACATCTCCGGTTAAAATCAGGAAAATGATATTAGGCGGTAAGAAGAAAATGCTTGTCTTTGACGATATGGAGAACTTTGAAAAGATCAAAGTTTATGACAGCGGAGTTGAAATGAAAACAACAGAAAGTATTCATGAAGCTCTCGTTCAATACAGGATCGGAGATATGTACTCGCCGAAAGTTGTCGCCACCGAAGCGCTCTCGCTTGGCGCTAAAGAATTCCTGAGTTCAATAAAAGAAAACCGTCAGCCGTTGACTTCCGGCAGAGATGGACTTGAAGTTGTTAAAATTCTGAAGGCAGCGGAAGAATCTATCAAGAATCGTGGTAAACTGGTTGATATCAAATAGGCGGGCAAATATGGAAAAGAAAACAATAATAACAGAAAAGAAGAATATCAATAATGTAACAATGGCAGATGACGTAAAGATTTTTGATTTTGTGAATCTTTATGGATGTACGATAGATGAAAACTCAAAAGTCGGCGCTTTTGTTGAGATACAGAAAAATGCCTTCATCGGGAAAAATTGCAAAATATCGTCACATACATTTATCTGTGAAGGCGTTCACATCGAAGATAATGTTTTTATCGGGCATAATGTAACTTTTATTAACGATAAGTATCCACGGGCAACCAATGAGGATGGGAGTATGCAGACTGAAGCCGACTGGAAACTCGAGGAGACCTGGATAAAAAAGGGCGCTTCTATCGGCTCTTCTTCTACAATTATGTGCGGTGTGACTGTCGGAGAGAAAGCGATAGTCGGGGCTGGTTCTGTCGTAACTAAAGATGTTCCGGCCGGAGCCGTTGTTGCTGGTGTCCCTGCAAAAATCATTAAAAAGGATTAAAACGGAAATCTGATTCAATTTTCAGATAAAAATGCCCGCTCTCGGCGGGCATTCTTTTATATTATAATTTCGATTAAACTTTGCACATTCTGATGGTCGAAGCGCAAACATTACTATACCCGATATTCGTCCAAGTTCTGATTAATAACGTATTGTTTTTCCCTGGTCGGCTCTTTGAGGAATCAAAGTTAAGTTTGATTAAAATATTAGAAATAAAAATTTTATCTTTGAAATCTAAATAATTTTAAACCAATTTACGATTAATACTCCAAAAAATGCATAAAGACAAATTCAGTTTTTCTATCGTTGTGCCAACGCTGAATGAAGAAAACTATATCTCATACTGTCTGAACTCAATTCTTGAACAGAATTATGATCCCGAATTGATCGAGGTAATAGTCGTAGATGGAAATTCAACTGATAAAACGATTCCTATTATTAAGCAATACCAGGAAAAATATCCAAACATAAAACTATTCTTCAATCCCGAGAGAAAAACTCCAATCTCACTGAATATAGGCATTAAGAATGCATCGGGGGATGTCGCTGTTATTCTTGGCGCACATGCTACTATCGATAAAGACTTCATCCGTTACAATAACCATTACATGATTGAAAAAAATGTGAAGGTCACAGGGGGAACACAATATAATGTTGGTCTTACTGTTAAACAGAAACTGATTGGAATTGTGATGCAGATGCCCTTTGCAATGGCAAGCGCAGAATATAGATGGAGTAAAAAAGAGCAATTTGTTGATACCGTAGTTTACGCTGCATATAAAAAAGAAATATTTGATGAAGTCGGTTATTTTGAAGAAAATTTCACAATTTCGGAAGATGCCGAGATAAACTGGAGAATTCGCCGGGCAGGATATAAGATTTATTATTCACCTAAAATTATCAGTTACTATTATCCGCGCAGTTCTCTTGCCAAGTTTATCAAACAGATGTTCCGTTATGGAATCCTGAGGGTTAACGTACTTAAAAAACACCTTAATTCATTCAAATTATTTCATGCGATTCCCCCCTTTTTCGTGCTGACGCTGATGACACTTTTCTTTCTCGCTCCCGACCACACATTCGCATACTATACGTTAGCCGGGATCATTTCTCTCCATTTTTCAATCAGCCTTTTTACCGGATTCAATAAATTCCGGAAGGATTACACGAAGTGGGCTTATGTGCCTTTACTGCCGTTCCTCATTTTTCTTATGCATTTCGCATGGGGATTGGGATATATCCTGGGATTAGTCCTTCCAAAATCCAAAAAGTGGTAAACCGGATATTTACTCGGAATAAAAATGACATATGATTATATTGTAATAGGAGCTGGCATTGTCGGGCTCTCGACCGCTTTCAAAATCCTTGAAAAATCGCCTCATGTAAAAATAGTTGTATTAGAAAAAGAGGATGGGGCTGCAAGACACCAGACCGGTAACAACAGCGGTGTTATACACTCGGGAATATATTATACTCCCGGATCACTTAAAGCATTGAACTGCCGGAAAGGTTACAGGCTGCTTCTTGATTATTGTGATAAAAAAGAAATTAAATATGACCTTTGCGGTAAAGTGATTGTTGCAACAAATATCGGAGAAGTTCAAAGGCTCGAAGGATTATATGAGCGTGGAATTCAGAATGGGCTTGAAGGAATGAAATTACTTTCCCCGGCTGAAATTAAGGAGCGTGAACCCGGCTGCAGCGGAGTAAAAGGAATATTTGTACCCCAGACCGGAATAATTGATTATAAACAGGTTTGTAAAGCGCTTGAAAAGGATATTATTACCGCCGGCGGAGAAATAATCTACAATTATAAAGTGTCAGCTATTTCGGAAAAACCTGACAACATATTCGTAACTGATGGAAGCAGAGAGTATCTTGGCAAAAAACTTATAACTTGCGCCGGATTATATTCAGATAAAATCGCTGAGATGACAGAAGGAAAAGTTGATGTAAGGATAATTCCATTCCGCGGTGAATATTATAAAATACAAAGTACCAAATCCTTCGTTAACCATCTTGTTTATCCGGTGCCTGATCCTGCATTCCCATTCCTGGGGGTTCACTTTACCCGCATGATTGGCGGGGGTATAGAAGCCGGACCGAACGCAGTGCTTGCGTTTAAAAGGGAAGGATATAAAAAAACAGATATCTCACTGCCTGAACTTTTAGATATTTTCGGATGGAAGGGATTCAGGTCGGTGATGGCAAAATACTGGAAAACAGGATTAGGGGAGTTTTACAGATCATATCGCAAAAAAGCTTTTGTAAAGGCATTGCAAAAATTAGTGCCCGCAATCAGCGGAGTTGACCTCGTTCCGGGAGGAGCCGGAGTAAGGGCTCAGGCATGCCATGCAAATGGAAAGCTTGTTGATGATTTTTACATAATCGAGCGTGGGAATATTATGCATGTTTGTAACGCACCTTCACCGGCAGCCACTGCTTCTCTTGCGATCGGCGAATATCTTGCTGAAAAGGTTATTTCAAAATGACCGGTGGATTATGAGCAGCAGAATTGAAAAGATTTTTATCCTGACGATTGATTTTATTACGATCAATCTTTCATTCCTGATTTATTTTAACATCAGAGTGAATTCCGGATTGTTCGAAATTACTTCGAGTCCCGAAGTGTATATAACGATGTTAGTGATCTACTTATACTGGCTGGTTATTTTTATGTTTGTCGGGATGTACAGGACGTGGTTTGCTTCTTCACGTTTTGATGAAATTTCTACGCTTTTCAAAACATTAGCTGCAGGTATCTTCGTCATATTCTTTTTTATTCTGTATGATGATTTTACGCGGCAGGAACCGGGTCAGCAGAGATTCCTAATATTTCTGTACTGGGGCATTCTCTTTTCACTTGCCGGCGCCGGCAGACTTTTTATGCGAAGTTTCCAGAGGTATCTGCTTATCAGGGGATATGGGAGAAGGAACGCTGTTATTATCGGCTTCAACTCAAAAGCGAATAAAATCCACAGATCAATCAGCAGATTTAAGGCGCTTGGATTAGATGTCCGGGCTTATGCGTCAGTCGATCCTGCCCAGATCGGGGAAGAATATGATGGTATTCCGGTAATTGATACAATTGAAAACATTGATAAAGTTGTTGATCAGGTTCAGGCAAAAGAAGTGATTTTCGCTCTCGAAAAACATGAAGATGATCTGATGATCAGCACAATTGCAAAATGTGACGATAAAAATATCAGATTGAAAATCGTACCGGATCTTTATGAAATAATCGGCGGACAGGCACGCACCTCACAGATTTACGGTTTCCCGCTTATTGATATTATGCCGCAGCTAATGCCTGAGTGGGAAAAGAAAATGAAACGTCTTCTTGATATCGTTGTTTCATTTGCCATTCTTTTGCTTGCTTCCCCCTTTATTTTGCTTACGATGCTTGCTATTAAAATTGACAGTAAAGGACCGATTTTCTATAAGCAGGAAAGAATGGGGCTTAATGGCAGGCTTTTTAAAGTGATCAAATTCCGTTCGATGATCTCTGATGCAGAAAAACATACCGGTCCAATGTGGTCAACAAAAAATGATCCCCGGATTACGAAGGTCGGACGTTTTATAAGGTTAGTCAGAATTGATGAACTTCCTCAGATTTATAACGTACTAAAAGGCGAAATGAGCCTTGTCGGACCCAGACCTGAAAGGCCATATTTTGTCGAAAAACTTTCGGAGGAAATACCTCTTTACAGAAGACGGCTCAAAGTTCGTCCGGGACTTACAGGGTGGGCTCAGGTGAAACATAAATACGATGAAAATGTAGAAGACGTTAAGGTAAAACTTAAGTATGATCTTTTTTATATTGAAAATATCTCACTCAGGATGGATATCAAAATTCTTTTAAGAACCATTTATGTGGTCCTTTTCGGAAAAGGTCATCAGGGAGAATGACAGGGTTAATATGACTGAAAGTATTATAATTATTCCAACGTACAACGAAATAAATAATATCAGGCGGATGATCCCCATCCTAAGGGAAAACTATCATAATACTGCCATTCTAATAGTTGACGATAATTCCCCTGACGGAACGGCGGAATACGTTAAATTACTTCAGTCGGAAGATAAGATGATTCATCTTATTTCAAGACCGGGGAAAATGGGACTTGGAACCGCTTATGTCGCCGGTTTCAGATATGTGCTTAAAGCGGGTTATAAATATATAATTCAAATGGATGCGGATTTCTCGCATGACCCGAAAGAAATAGGCGTTTTTCTAAATAATATTCAGGGGCACGATCTTCTTATAGGCAGCCGGTATATTCACGGTGTTAATGTGATCAACTGGCCGATGCAGAGACTGCTGCTCAGTTTTTTTGCCAACAAATATACAAAAGTAATAACCGGACTGCCGATACAGGATTCCACAGGAGGGTTTAAGTGCTTCCGGAGAGAAGTGCTTGAATCAATCGACCTGGATAAAATAAAATCTAACGGCTACGCATTCCAGATTGAGATGAATTTCAAAGCCTGGAAAAAAGGCTTCCGCCTTAAAGAAGTCCCGATAATTTTTTACGACCGCGTTCATGGCACATCCAAAATGTCAAAAAAAATAGTCCGGGAAGCAATTACTATGGTCTGGAAATTACGTCTTAGAAGTATTCTGGGAATCCTCGGCTGATGATTGATCTTTCGGTCATTATCGTTAATTACAACGTAAAAGAATTTCTTCAGAATCTCCTTGAATCGCTTAAAAAGGCTTCTCAGGGAATTAAAACCGAAATAATAGTAATTGATAATGCATCCGATGATGGCAGTGTTGAGATTATCAGGGAAAAATTCTCTTTTGTTAACCTGATAGACAGCAAAGTTAATCTGGGATTCGGACGCGCAAATAACCTTGGTTTGCAGATTGCCAGAGGAAAGTATCTGCTCCTTATCAATCCCGACACAATTGTCCGGGAGGATACTTTCCACAAACTGATTGACTTTTTCGAAAACACACCGGATGCAGGTCTTGCCGGCTGTAAAGTTCTTAATCCGGATGGAACACTTCAATTAGCTTGCAGACGCGGTTTCCCAGGTCCCTGGACATCTTTCACAAAAATTGCCGGACTTAGCCATCTATTCCCTAAAAGCAAACTTTTTGCAACGTATAACCTGACGTATCTGAATGAAAATGAAACATACGAGGTGGATGCCATTTCAGGTTCGTTTATGATGTTGCGCCGTGAGGTATATGAAAAAGTTGGAGGATTCGACCCCGATTTTTTTATGTACGGGGAAGACCTCGATTTCTGTTACAGAACAAAAATGAGCGGCTTTAAAGTGTATTATTTCCATGATACAGAGATAATACACTATAAAGGCGAGAGTACTAAAAGGAGCAGCATGGATGAAACGAAAGTTTTTTACCAGGCTATGCATCTTTTCGTACAAAAACATTTTTCTTCCTCCGCAATAGTTGTCCTGCTTCTCAGAGCCGCTATTTTCCTTCGCAATATTATTGCATTCCTCGGAGTATATAGACTGGTTGCAACAGGAATTATTTTTGACTTTGTATTCCTGATGATTTCAATGTCTTCGGCTGACAGGCTTTATCTCTCCGAGAACTGGAGCGGCTTCCCGGAGATTGTTAAACCAATGATCTTTATTATTCCCGCTGCAATTCAGATAATAATTTCCGCCTCGTCCGGCATTTACAGGAAAAATTCTCTTTCTGTTCTGCGTAATATCGGCGCGCTTTTTGTGGGCTTTGTTTTCCTTTCATCAATAACACTTTTTCTTAAGCAATTTGCCTTCAGCCGCGCGGTGTTGCTTATTTATTATATCGCTGCTCTGGTTCTCCTTTCTGCATGGCGAATTATCCTCAAACTTGTTTTTAAAATTGGTGTAATCAGTGATCTGAGAAAAACCCGTACACTCGTTGTTGGTTCTGCTGAGAATACGGCGGCTCTTATTGAAAGAATCAGGAGTAATTATCTCAGAATTTATAATGTTGTCGGGCTGATTGGTGTTTCACGAAGGAATATTGGAGAGAAAGTCAGTCAGTATAATGTGATAGGCAGTCTGGATAATATACTCAAGATCATAAGAGAATTTAAGGTTGATAAGGTGATAATTTCTGCAGAGGATATAAGTTATGAAAAAATATTCTCAGTTGTGTCTCAGTGTCAGGGTGAAAAAGTTGAATTTCTCCTTGCCGGTTCGAGTAATGAATTTCTTGTTGGCAAATCCTCAATTACAATGCTCGACCATATTCCTCTGCTGAAAGTTGATTACAATATTTCCTCGCTTAATCACAGAATATTAAAAAGAAGTTTTGATTTTTTACTTTCCTCAGTTATTTTGCTTTTTGTTTACCCGTTATTATTTTTATTTCTCAAACTCTTTTCTGCTGACGGGACTGCTCTCAGACTTTTACGGCAGGTCCCTATGGTTTTTTCCGGAAGAAAAAGTTTTGTCGGACCGGAAGAAAATTCCCGGGTCAATGGATTATATCTTGGCAGAAATGGAATAACCGGGCTGTGGTTTACTGAGAATTTTGACCGTTCGGATGACAAAGAAACCGAGCGCCTCAATCTTTATTATGCGAAGAACCAGAATATCTGGCTCGATATTGAGATTCTCGGAAATACACTTACGAAATTATTTTTTAAGTCGGAGTTGGAATGATCAAAAATATACTCGAATTCGAAAAACCAATAATTGATCTTGAAAGCAAGATTGATGAGATGAGGAAGTACGAAGATAATCTTGATATAAAAGATGAAATAGAAAAACTTGAAAACAAAGTTTATCTGCTAAAAAAGAGTATTTATGATAATCTTACCCGTTGGCAAAGGGTTCAGCTTGCCCGGCATCCGGAACGGCCATACACACTGGATTATATATACCGGGTGTTCGATGATTTCCTCGAACTGCACGGCGACAGGCTTTATAAGGATGATAAGGCAATCGTAGCAGGTTTTGCGAGGCTTGGCGAACACAAAGTTATGCTAATCGGTCATCAGAAGGGGCGTGATACAAAATCCAATTTATATCGGAATTTCGGAATGCCTAATCCGGAAGGATACCGTAAGGCTCTCAGGCTGATGAAAATGGCTGAAAAATTTAATGTTCCGGTTATAACAATGCTCGATACACCAGGCGCTTATCCCGGACTTGAAGCAGAAAAAAATGGTCAGGCAGAGGCGATTGCCAGAAATCTTCTTGTTATGAGCGCGCTGAAAGTGCCGATTATTGTTTGTATTATTGGAGAAGGAGCCAGCGGCGGCGCATTAGGAATTGGGATTGGGGACAGGATACTTATGCTTGAAAATACCTGGTACTCGGTTATTGCGCCTGAATCATGCTCCAGCATTCTATGGCGGAGCTGGGATTATAAAGAACAGGCAGCCGAGGCGCTTAAACTTACTGCACCAGATCTGCTTGAGCAGGGAATCATTGATAGAATCGTTCCCGAGCCTCTCGGCGGAGCGCATAAAAATCCGGATGAGATGGGTATAATTCTCAAAAAAGTATTAACTGAAGAATTAGAAAATCTTCTGAAGATCAAGGCGGATAAATTAGTTAAGGATCGCCTGAATAAATTTGGCGCAATGGGTGTTTTTGAGGAATAGAAGCGAAGGCGGCTTTTTTGCTTTTGGTTGCGGGGAGACCTGATTCTTTTATAAATAAAGTGTTACTGTAGTTTCATATACAAACGCTAAATATTTTGCTTCAGATATTATTGTTGAAATTTATGCTATCGCACAAAACTCAGATTCGTGTTCGTTATGCGGACACAGATAAAATGCAATTCGTTTATAATGGTAAATACCTTGAATATTTTGAGGTGGGCAGAACAGAACTGCTGAGGCATCACGGACTCCCTTATAGTCAGGTTGAAGCACGGGGCTATCAGCTTCCGCTTATCGAAGCCTCTGTTAAATACAGGCAGCCTGCTAAATACGACGATCTGCTTGAAGTGGAAGCATGTGTTAATGAACTTTATTCAGGCAAAGTACATATAAACTATTCTATAACAAGAACCGGAAGCGGGGAAATAATTGCTGAAGGGCATACCACCCACATGTTCATTAAGAGCGACACTAAAAAACCGACCCGCCCGCCCGCGTTTTATATTGAAAATCTGAAGAAATATTTTCCCCGGAAGGATTCTGAAGTTGTTCAGTCTGAAAAAAATCAATGATTGAAAAACTTAAAGAACTCACCAAAGATACAGCCATATATGGTATCAGCACAATTTTCGGAAGGTTTTTCGGATTTGTGCTCGTGCCGTTCTATACTAATGTTTTCGACCGTGAAATATTCGGAGTTTACTCATATCTTTACTCAATCCTTGCTTTTCTGAATATTGCCTATATCTATGGAATGGATGCAGCCTATCTTAAATTTGCATCGGATGCCAGGGGCGATCTCAAAAAGGACGTGTTCTCAAGTCCCTTTATTTTTGTGCTGATCTCTTCGGTGATTATGTCAGGGTTGATCTGGTTATTTGACGGACAAATTACGGCATCTCTGGGGCTTGACAGCGAATATACCCGTATTGTATTCTACATAGCTCTGATTCTTATTCTCGATACGATTTCGCTGATTCCTTTTGCTGCTTTAAGGCTCGAAAGGAAAGCGCTTAAATTTGCCACGATAAAAACATTAAATATACTTATTAATCTGGGGCTCAATATTTGGCTTATCTTATTCCTTAAATATGGTATTGAGGCAATATTTATAAGCAACCTTTTTGCCTCTGCTTTCTCAATTCTTGCTCTTTTACCTGAAATATTCAGAAAGTTCGAAATTAGAATTGATTTTTCGATTATTAAAAGGATGCTCAAATTCGGGATTCCTTATTTGCCAGCCAGCCTTGCAGCAATGATGGTCCAGATGATCGATGTCCCGATCGTAAGGATGCTTGAAGGGGATACAGTACTTGGTGTTTATCGCGCAAATTACAAATTAGGCATCTTTATGATGCTTTTTGTTACAATGTTCCAGTATGCGTGGCAGCCCTTTTTCCTGAATCATGCTAAAGATAAGGATGCAAAAACTCTTTTCTCCAGAGTACTGACACTTTATGCAGTTGGCGCTGCTGTATTATGGCTTTTTATTTCACTGTTTATTGATAATATTGCTGCCATTGAGTTTTTTCACGGGAAGACACTTGTCGGGAAAAGTTATCTTTCAGGTATTTATATAGTACCGATAATTCTTCTTGCATATTATTTCCATGGATTCTACATCAATTTTACCGCAGGGCTGTATATCAAAGAAAAAACAAATTTTTTCCCGTACGTAACAGGAGCGGGCGCTTTGGTTAATGTTGCCGTCAATTTTACGCTTATTCCGGTCATGGGGATTTTTGGAGCTGCGCTGGCAACTTTAGCGAGCTATATGATAACTGCGGCAGGCTTATTTGCCTTTTCACAAAGATTTTATCCTATCCCCTATGAATTCCCCAAAGTTCTTAAAACCCTCTCGCTTGTGCTTGTTTTTGGGGGAGCTTTTTATTATCTGCAATTTACTTTTGGACTTGATGTATTGCCGAAATTTTTAATTTTTATTCTCTTTATTGTATTATTGTTTTTACTAAAGGTATTGAATATTTCAGAGGTTAGAAACCTGCTGAATTCAATAAGAAGAGGGAAATAATAATCCTTTTGAAGTGATATACGGAGCCGGCGGATAATAAACCGGGGACACTTTGAGAATTCCTTTTGAATGTTTTATGGAATCAGGAAAAAAATATTTTTCGGGAAATTAAGAAGATTCAGGGCGTGGGCAGCAAAGTCAGTCAATGAAGTTTTCAATTAGTTGACAGAAATCTTTATCTTGCTATACTTCAATTTAGCTTTTTTATTCCGGTCAATAATCAAAATGCTGCTGAATTAACACCAGTAGGGCAATACTTATCCTGGATACTCATTATCACCCGCAGTTATTGACTTAAACATCACAAATTAAATATCATCAGTTATTATGTTTGAACAAACAGTAAAAATTAAAATAAAACGAATCAGTTCAAATTTCAGGGATATTGAAATCCCGGCGTATTCAACACCGCATAGTTCGGGAATGGATATACGGGCAGCTCTTGAAAATGAAGTGGTTCTGCCTGCAGGTAAAACTGCTCTTATTCCAACCGATCTTTCAGTGGAGATACCGCCGGGTTACGAAATTCAGGTTAGACCCAGAAGCGGGCTTGCAGCTAAAAATGGAATTGGTATCCTTAATGCACCCGGGACAATAGATGCGGATTACAGAGGTGAGATAAAAGTGATTCTGTTCAATTTTTCTTCAGAGGACTTTCTGATAAGAAGAGGCGATCGTATAGCTCAGATAATTGTTGCCCCTGTTGTAAAAGCCGAAATTGAGATTTCTGACGATTTAAGCCAGACTGACAGAGGTTCGGGTGGTTTCGGGAGTTCAGGTACGAGGTAATGTCAAACTATATTCATCTTCATAATCATTCACATTACAGTCTTCAGGATGCTGCATCAACAATTGACGGGTTGGTGAAATCTGCCAAAGAATTTGATATGCACGCAGTAGCGCTTACTGATCACGGTGTGATGTACGGAATATCTGAATTCTCCAAAAAGGCTAAAAAAGAAGGGGTTAAGCCGATCGTAGGTATGGAAGCCTATATAAAAATGAAAGGGCTTCATACAGAAAAAAAGGAAGAGATCAGAGGCAAAAGGGATTATAATCATCTTATTTTAATTGCAAAGAATAAACAAGGTTATTATAACCTCTCCCAGCTTTCAACTATTGCCCACACCGAAGGTTTTTATTTCAGACCGAGATTCGATCTTGAGACATTGAAAAGATACAGTGAAGGTTTGATTTGCTCTTCTGCCTGTCCTGCCGGACCTATATCTGAGCACCTTGTAAACAGGGATTTTGAGAAGGCTCGTTCAACGGCAAATATTTTTTATGAAATATTTGGTGATGACTTTTATTTGGAGATGCAGGATCACGGACTTGATATCGAAAAACCCATTTTGGAAGGAATGCCGAAACTTTCAAAAGAACTTGGTATTAAACTTATTGTTTCAAACGATGTCCATTATCTTAAAAAAGAACATTCACTGGCTCACAATGTTTTGTTGTTGTTCACAGATAAAGGGGATGCTGATTATAAACAGTTGCGCTACGGAACTGACCAGCTCTATTTTAAGAGTTCTGAAGAAATGGAAAAAATTTTTGCTGACTTCCCCGAAGCAATTACAAATACCCTCGAAGTAGCAGATAAAGCTGACTATTCTCCAGGATTCGAAAAATTTTATTTCCCTGAATTTCCGCTGCCGAAGGAAGAAGAGGGTAAGTCGCTTGATGAATATTTCGATAAGCTTGCCCGGGAAGGACTTAAAGAAAAAATACAGGAGATAACTCCCGAGGTAAGCGAACGCTTCGAATACGAATTATCCGTAATTAAAAAAATGGGATACTCGGGCTATTTTTTAATTACACAGGATTTTATAAATACTTCAAAAAAGAATGGAATTCCGGTCGGTCCGGGAAGGGGCAGTGTTGCCGGAAGTCTTATTGCATTCACTCTCGGAATCACAACTGTAAATCCGCTCGAATATGGGCTTCTTTTCGAGAGATTTCTTAATCCAGCCCGGCAGTCGATGCCGGATATTGATGTGGATTTTGCCGATGACCGGCGCGCCGATGTTATAGAATATACGAAGCAGAAATATGGTGCGGACTCAGTTAGTCAGATAATTACATTTTCCCGCCTGTCATCGAGGGCAGTACTTAAAGACACAGCGCGCGTTCTGCGAATACCTATCAGTCTCGTAAACTCGATCACAAAGTATATTCCGGTCAAATTTGGTAAAGTTGCAAAGATTGAAGAAGCGCTTGAGAAAGTTCCCGAATTGAAATGGGTTAAAGAATCGGAAGACCCCAAAATTAAAGAACTTATTCTATATGCAAGTGTACTTGAAGATATAAACAGGAACACATCCAAACATGCCGCCGGAGTCATCATCACTCCGGGCAAAGTGAGTGAATATATTCCGCTGGCACGTACAAGCGGCGGTGATCATATTGTTACGCAATTCAGTATGAAGGATATTGAAAGCGCCGGATTGTTAAAGATGGATTTCCTTGGGCTTCGTACATTGAGTATCATCCGCGATGCTATCCTGATGATACAAAAAAATCACCATGTCCAGGTTGATATAGATATTATCGATCTCAATGATCCAAAAACTTACGACCTCTTTTCAAGAGGGCAGACAACCGCAGTGTTCCAGTTCGAATCCGGCAGTATGCGAGAATATCTGAAACAGCTTAAGCCGAATTCTATCCTCGATCTCGCGGCGATGAACGCTTTATACCGCCCGGGTCCTATGTCCCAGATCCCGACATTTATCAACAGAAAATTCGGCAGAGAAAAAATTGAGTACAGGCACATTAAACTTGAGCCTATGCTTAAGGAGACAAATGGAATTCTTGTTTACCAGGAACAGGTTCTTGAAATAGCTAATAAACTTGCCGGAATGTCCCTTGCCGAGGCTGATAATTTCAGGAGGGCGATCAGTAAGAAAGACCTGAAAACATTAGCATCTCTAAAGACAAAGTTTGTTAAGGGGATGGAAGAAAATGAAATACCGGCAAAAATTGCAAATGTAATTTATGATGATATTGAAAAATTTGCTGATTACGGATTCAATAAAAGTCATGCTGTAGCATATAGTATTCTTGCTTTCCAGACAGCCTGGATAAAAACCTATTATCTGCCGGAATTCATTGCAGCAAACCTTACACATGAATTTCACAACGAATCCAAGGTAAGTCTCCTGCTCGAAGATTGCAGAAAATTAAAGGTTGAAGTTCTGAATCCGGATGTTAACAACCCAAGTGTGTTTTTTGAAACGGATAATAATAAAATCATTTTCGGACTCTCAGCAATAAAAAATGTGGGGGTTGGGGCAGTTGAAGAGATAGTGCGCGCCCGGAAAGAATACGGGCAGGATTTCAAAACAATATTCGATTTTGCTGCAAATGTTGACACAAAAATTGTAAATAAAAGAACTCTTGAAGGACTCGTACTATCCGGGGCAATGGATTCCCTCAGCGGATCCCGGTCGCAAAAATTTGCTGCTGTTGAGAAAGCAATTGAGTATGCTTATAATTACCATTCGGCTAAAGAGTACTGTGAAGGAAGTTTGTTTGGTTCAGACAGTGATGTGCTGATCCCGGAAGAACCTGAACTTGATGAAATTGAGCCCTGGGATGATAAAACAAAATTAGCAAAAGAGCGTGAAGTACTTGGTTTCTATCTTTCGGATCATCCGCTGCGGAAATTCGAGCTTGAAGCCAGATCGTTTGCGAATGTTTCTCTTGGGGATACTGCTGAACTTACAGACCAGGACGAGAAAAATATTGTTGCCTGCGGCGTTGTTACTGAAGTCAGAAATAAAATAGACAGAAGCGGCAATACTATGGCGTTTTTTAGCCTCGATGATTTTACGGGAGCATCTGAATGCCTCATGTTTGCAAAAGTTTTCGAGAAATTCGGAGATGCAATAAGAGCAGAGAATCCAATCATGGTTATCGGCAGGTCCGAATCCACGGGAGACTCGATAAAAATACATGTGGATGAGGCATATTCACTTGAAAATCTGAGGTACAAACTTACTAAATCACTGATTATTTTTCTTGATCCCAAAATACATAACAGAGATACTATAATAGAACTTCAAAGGATATTTGACATTCATAATGGCGAATTTCCTATGTATGTCATGTTAAAAAATAATGGTGATTATGTTCAGTTTTATCTTCAGGATATGAAGGTGGATCTCAGCGATAGTCTGCTTGGTGAGATAAGAAATCTCCTCGGGGAAGATAGCCTTCTGTTAAGTAAAAGTTGAGATTTTATGTTTCAGTCGGTTCTTTTTATTCTCTCAGGTAATTAATATTTTTTAGATTATCTTCCTGTTTCTGAATTGAAGTTAATTCAGTTTTATCGAAGAATAAATATATGTCCCATTAAATTGCAATATCAGAATCAGTGAAGCGCTCCTGCAATTATGATAAATAAGAGCAGGGGTTAGCTGGATTTTCATTAAACTACACTTCGGGGTCAGAATTTGATTTAATCTTTGTATTTATTAAATTCAACGCCGAAATTTTTGAACTTAAATAACGGATTAAAAATGGAAAAAAAATGGGTGTTGATATTGGGAGCCTCAAGCGGTTTCGGAGGCGCAGCCGCAGTTGAATTTGCGAAGTACGGCTATGATATCATTGGCGTCCACTTAGACAGGCAGAGCACAATGCCGAATGTGCAGTCACTTGTCAGGAAAATACATAAATGCGGTAGGGAAGCTCTTTTCTTTAATATAAATGCGGCAGATCAGATAAAAAGAAATGATACTCTTGATGAGATTGCAGAGAGGTTTTCTGCGAATGGCAAGGACGAAAAAGTTTATGTGCTGCTCCATTCCCTTGCATTCGGAACTTTGAAGCCTTACATAACAAAATCTCCCAATGACTGTATTTCACAGGCACAGATGGTTATGACCCTCGACGTTATGGCACATTCGATTGTTTACTGGACGCAGGGGCTTGTTCATCGTGATCTCCTAGCGCATGGCGGAAGAATTTTCGGGCTTACAAGTGCAGGCTCCCAGACTGTAATTCCATTTTATGGTGCGGTGTCTGCTGCCAAAGCAACACTCGAATCACATATCCGCTATCTGGCAGTTGAACTGGGTCATATGCGTGTTACAGCCAACGCCATTATGGCAGGAGTTACAGATACTCCCGCACTCCGAAAAATACCCGGCAATGAAAAAATGCTTGAATCTGCCAGAGGCAAAAATCCTACCGGAAAACTTACCACACCGGAAGAAGTTGCTAAAGCAATAGTTTTATTGTCTGATGAAAGAGCTGACTGGATCTCCGGAAATGTTATCGGTGTAGATGGCGGCGAATACATTGTAAACTATACCGGTGAAAAAATCAATCAATTTGTAAAATAGGGATAACCATGAACTTTGATTTCCAATTTTCCGAAGAACAGATAATGATGCGCGATATGGTGCGCGATTTTGTAAATAATGAAATTAAGCCGGTTGCGTCGAAGATAGACGAAAACGAAGAAATTCCGGCAGAACTTCGTAAAAAGATAGGGGAAATGGGATTTCTCGGGATATCTTTTCCGGAGGAATACGGCGGTCTTGGAATGGGTGAGGTCGGCTACTGTATGATGCAGGAAGAAATTGCCCGCGGCTGTATGTCCACTGCAACAATGATCGGCGCTCATCAATCTATCGGCTCCAATGCCATTTATTTAGGCGGAAACGAAGATCAGAAAAAAAAGTTTTTAACACCGCTTGCTCAGGGTGAAAAACTCGGCGCATTCTGTCTCACTGAGGCTCAGGCAGGATCGGATTCATTCAATGTCCGTACGAAAGCTGAACTTGATGGTGACGAATGGGTTATCAATGGTGAAAAATTGTGGATTACCAATGGTGAACTTGCTGATATTGTAAGTGTTTTTGCAAGGACATCCAAAGGGGTGAGCGCATTTATTGTTGAGACAAGTACTCCAGGTTTCCATGCGGGTCCTGCAGAGAAAAAAATGGGCATCCGGGGAAGTAAGACCAACCCTATCACTTTTGATAACGTCAGAATTCCCAAAGAAAATATTCTCGGGCAGGATGGCAGGGGATTTCTTCTGGCAATGAAAACTCTTGATGCAGGCAGGCTGGGATTGGGCGCTGCATGTCTTGGCGCTGCAAAGGAACTTTTAGAGATGTCAGCGGTTTATTCAAAAGAGCGGAAACAATTTGATCAGAGTATCAGCAAATTTCAGGCAGTCCAGTTTATGCTTGCCGATATGGCAATCATGATATATAATATGGAATCAATAATTTACAGAACCGCTGTAAAATATGATAAAGGTGAAAATGTTTCACGCGAGTCTGCAATTGTTAAATATTATTGTTCCGAATGCCTTGATGAAATAGCTGATAAAGCAGTTCAGATACATGGCGGTATGGGGTATTCCCGCGAATTACCAGTTGAGAGATTTTACCGGGATTCACGGATCAACAAAATATTTGAAGGAACAAACGAAATACAGAAGGGTATAATAGCCCGCGATATTATTAAACATAACGGCAAAATGTAAAGATTTTGCGGAGGATAATTAGATGAAACCAATGGTTATTTCGGACAGTACATTTGAAGCGGAAGTTATTAAAAGTCCTATTCCGGTAATGATTGACTTTTGGGCAGAATGGTGCCAGCCCTGCAAGGCAATTGCACCGATTCTTGATCAGATCGCTGACGAATATGACGGAAAAGTTAAAGTATGTAAATTGGATGTTGATGATAATCAGCAATCTGCAATTAAATACGGTGTGCGCAGTATTCCTACTGTCCTCATTTTCAAAGACGGGCAGTTGAGGGATACAATAATCGGCGCTGTCGCCAAGAACGTATTTACTTCGAAATTGGATAACGTAATACGTTCGTAATTTCGCCTGAAATAATTTCTAAAAGCCCTGCACTCTGCCGGGCTTTTTTATTATAATTCTGCAGATTGTTCTCTTATACGTCTGGTGTGTTATGTTTGCGGGATTTAATGATTCTTTGTTTACCGCAGGTTAACAAGATATTGCTACATTAAAATGACTGTCCATAATCAGAGCAATATACCCGCCTTGATTTTTAATTAATTGCGATTATATTGAAAACCTAAATTATAGCTCTGAACCACCAGCTAAATTTTTTTATAAATTTTTGTAATTTAAAAATAGCAGATAGAAATTGTTGATTGACTGCATTGTTCAAGGATTTTTAGAGAATAAACGGGGGAATAATTTCGGAATTTAGTGCGAATGTGCTTTTATTTCTGTTTGAAATAGTTGATATTGGCTATGGTTTTTAGCTGTTATTTGACCGGAGATTTTTTCGATCCGACAATTCACTTAAAACTTACAGCTATTTTCTTTCGAATCAGAGAAAAAAATCGGATGCGATAAGATGTAAAAACTCGGCGCTTATCAATATTAATGGATATTTGCGCAGATAATTCATATATTGCATTAATGATGCACGTATTTTGTCTTGACAATAAAAGCGTCAAGTATTATTTTCAAAGTCCAATATTATTGAACTTAACAATTTGTTAATATTTTGGACAAATAGGCAAATAAAAGTACCTGCCAGCCGTTTGTATTGAATAAAAACAACTGGTGTGTTATTTTGCATATAGTCTAAAAAAATGAACTATTACCTCTTGAGACGTATATATGGCGTAATAGTTCCGTTACGGAGAAGAAAACTAAATTATTTATTCACTAACAATCACAGGAGTTACACATGTTAAAAAAACTCACTGCATCTGTACTACTTCTTTTCTTCATGGTAGGTATGCTTTCAGCTGCCGACGGTAAAAAAGTATTTAGCGACAAACCTGTTGTTAAAGCTAAAACGTTGGTAAATGACGACCTGTCAGCAAATGTAGTAACCCCGCTTCTAAAGCAGGGAACCCACAAAGTGATCAATCCGGCTGCCGGAGATGTGATCGCTTCAACCCAATATCCATATTTTACAAACTCAATCAATAGACAGCAGATTGTTGAGAAAGACGGTGTTCCTCACATGTCGCCGATGATTTGGCCAAATGAATTCGGAAACCGTTCAGTTACATACATCAGACCTGAAGGCGGCTCTTATGCTGCAACAGCAGTGCCGATGGGAACAGCAAACAACCGTTCAGGCTGGGGCGCAATTGACTATCCGAAAACCGGTACACTTGCTGACCAGGTAATCGGTATCGTTGCTCACGTTCCTAACTATCTCTTCATCTGGGACGGAACTCAGTTTGCTACACCGACAACAATAGAAGCAAATTCAGATCCTTCACTCGTTTTCGCTGGTGACGCTATCTTTGCTCCGGTTTCAGGTGACAGAGCTCTTTTTGAGTTTTACAGGAGTGATGATTTCGGCGCTACATTCACCAAATATGATGATATAGCTGCTTATTCACCATCACCAATCTATTTCGGCGCCAATGGCGGCGTTGAAGTTGACGCTTTCAAATCACCGAATGAAATGTATGTTGGTTATATTGGAAGTAATGAAAATAACGGGCATGTAGTTAACGGCGTTTCAAAAGACAGCGCTGACTGCCTCTGGCTTGTATTTTCAACCGATGGCGGCGCTACATGGGCTGGCAAAACACTTGGTTATGACGGCGATAATGATGGACAGCCTGATTATACAGTAGAATCAATCTTTGTTGACAGTGCTACAGTTACACTCCCTTCAGGCGCTACAGAAACAGTATTTGTCGGCGCAGATAAAAACTTCTACTATCATCCGTTATTCGAGAACTTTGGTCAGGCTCATGGCGCAGTTGGAAACGACGGCGTATTCCATGTGGTTGCTAATGGCTACGGACAGTGGTATTCTGAAGTATTTACCGTAAGAACCGGCGAAGGTGATGTTGAAGTTCAGCTTTATGGCGGAGATCAGTTCCCTGTATTGTACTGGAATTCAAATCATCCTGAAATAAATGGATCACCAGTTTGGATGTCAATAGATAACTATGATATTGCAAGCTTCCAGGCTGCTGACCGTGATTTCCCGGGCAACGCTCTCGGACAGAGTTTCCCGCAGATCTCAACCAGCGAAGACGGCATGGTTCTCTATGCGTGCTGGGGCGGACCTCAGTTCACTGCTGATACAGTAGATTTCGATGAAAACGATCAGTATTACACTGATGGTTATCATGCATATTCTCTTGACGGCGGAGCTACATGGACTTATGGCGGAGTTTTCCAGGATAAAAAAGATGTCGGCGAACTCTTTATGCACGCTTCAAATACCCTTGAGACAGTTGACGCTTCAACATACAGAGCACACATTCTTTTCGTAGAAGGTGTCAGCCCGTTCCAGAACACAAGCGGTACAGGCCCGGTTTGCGATCTCGTTTATCAGACCTTTGATATCACAGTTACCGGCGTAGAAGATGGTCCTGTTGCTGATAGCTATACACTTTCACAGAACTATCCTAACCCGTTCAACCCTTCAACCACTATCAACTATACACTCGCTCAGAGCGGTCAGGTTACCTTAAAGGTATTTGACGTACTCGGAAGTGAAGTTGCTTCACTGGTTAACGAAGTTCAGAACGCAGGTTCACACAAAGTTAACTTCGATGCATCAAGCCTTTCTTCAGGAGTTTATGTTTATACCTTAACATCAGGTGCATTCACAAGCTCACAGAAAATGATGCTCTTGAAATAATCAATTATACCTTATCTCCGGCTGTCTGAATAAGATAGCCGGAGATTTCCTGTTTTCAGGAATATAGTCTTTATAACGATATTATTGTCAATAATTAAAACAGCATAAGAGGTAATTGATGCGATCAAAGAAGATTTTTTCAGTTTTTGTCGCATTGGCTTTTATATCACTGATAACTGCCGCATGTGTTGAAGAACCTGAAATAGCTCAGCCGGAGAGACCTTACTCGACGATGAGAATAATGAATGCCACTACTAATGTAGCGACAATGAACATTAAAATAGATGGCGCAGCTCTAAACAGTTTCAAAACACTTACTGGCAGCAGTGTTGCTAATGATCTTGCAAAATATGCAATTACAAATTATTTTGATCTGAAAGCCGGCGATAGACTTTTTATGATCGTCAATGGAACAGACACGGTATATAATACTATTATGAACTGCCCATCATGGGAAGAAAACGCAGTATTATTTGCCGGTACCTATGACGCGGATGCTGAGAAATCAACATTTGGACCGTTGTTTGTTTATAACGGAATGTCATACCTTGATGACTACAGAAGATCGACATACGAAGGGGATACTGTTGCAGTAGGAACTGATCACTTTGTTCTTAGGAATGTATCCAAAGACCTTTTTATAACATTTGTTAACGCCTCAACAGCAACACCTACTGCAGAATCTGTTGTAAGTGTCCTTGGGGTAAATTTAATAAAAACAATTCAGGCAAAAAAGAACACAGACGGCGCAGAAGAAACCGTGACTGATACATCAGCCGTGGCTCTTGCACAGGATGGCGATGCTCTCGACGAATTGGCATATGGTAATTATACCCGTGCACTTGGCACAGCGGGAGATTATATTGCTAAATTTATTGTGGATATCGACGGAACACAAGATACTATAACGTCTGCTTCAACTTCGCTTACAGCTCAGACATTGTCTTACTTTATACTTGCCGGCCCGGCTAACAATCCGGAGATCGTTATTGCAAATAATGAAGCGATGCTTAAAGCCAGATCTAAATAAAATCGGTAAGTTATTGTAAAATATTAGGGGAGAAAAAAATGCCCAAGTTTACAAGAATATTTGTTTTGATGCTTTTCCTGCTGCCACTCGCGCTCTCGGCACAAACAGGAAAAGTTGTTGGTTCAGTGAAAGATTTGGAAACCGGCGAAGCGCTGCTTGGCGCTAATATTATAATCGAAGGAACAAGTCTTGGAGCTGCATCCAACGAAAACGGAGAATTTATTATTCTCAACGTTCCCCCCGGAACGTACAGATTGAAGGCACGATATATTGGTTACCGCGAAGTTACTCTGACGAATATCAGAGTATCGGTTAACCTTACTACTGAGGTTTCATTTGCTTTGCCTTCAGAATCTTACACAACCGAAACTATTACGGTTGTTGCCCCGAAACCTCTCATTAATAAAAACATTACCAACTCAACCGGTATTGTTAGTAAAGAAGATATACAGAACCTGCCGATAAGGGGAGTTAATGCCCTCGTATCCACTCAGGCAGGTGTTGTTAATCAGGGTGGAAACCTCTACATCAGGGGCAGCCGCAGCGATGCAGTTGCATACTATGTTGACGGTGTTCTTGTTAATAACCCTGTCTTCGGCGGAGCAAGATCTGCTCCTATCAGCAACGCAATCGAGGAAATTCAGGTGCAGGCCGGCGGTTATTCTGCTGAATACGGCGGAGCCAATGGTGGTATCATTTCCACATCAACCCGCGGCGGAAGTGAAAATTATAATGTTTCCGCTGAAATTATCACTGATAATTTTATTGAGCAGGGTTCCGGGAAAACTTTCCTCGGCACATACAGCTACGGTTACTCAGAGTATGTTCTTACTGCAGGCGGCCCGGTTATCCCCGGAATGAAAAATTTCCGCTTCTTCCTCGCTGGAAATAATGTTTTCCAGAGAACTCCGGCAGCCTATCGCAGAGCATATGAATTTACTGATATTCCAGTCAGAGCCGGAGCATTGAGGGACACAATTGATATTTCTTATCCTGCAAATTATGTTAAGAATAATGCAAACAGTTCCTATCAGTTCTCAGGAAACCTGACCTATGACATGCTGCCATTCACATTCAGGCTTAATGGAAGTTACCGTTACGCTACAGCACGCAGCGGAATTGGCTGGACAGCTCTTGCCAATGAAGCAAATGCCGGGCTGAATGAAGATCAGACACTGACAACAAGTCTGAAAATTACGCATGTTATTAATCCTAATTCTTTCTATGATGTTATCGTTAATTATTTTGATGATTTCTACATAGATATGGATCCGGTTTTCAAACATGATATACTTGCATATGGCGACTCAATGGCTAATGCTGCTATTGGACGCGATTTGCAGGGAGACAGCAGGAACATTGCCAACTGGTCAGCTTTTGCCCAGTCTTTTACGAGTTCTGCACGTCCATATAACCTCTATAGAAAACAGAGTACCAAGAGTTACGGCGGAAAGCTGAATTTCCTCTATCAGCTTGGCAAACATCATGAATTCAAAACAGGTGGTGAGTTTACATATTATACAATCCGCCGTTACAGTATCGCTCCGTTTGCAATTGCTCAGAATCTTGGCGCAATCGCTGATGGCGATGTACGTGGAATTTATGACCGTCTCGATAATTATGGTTATGATGTTTACGGAAATGCTCTGGATGTGGGTTATACAGGTCCTGACGGTCCGAAGAATCCGGTTTTTGCAGCTTTTTACCTGCAGGATAAAATGGAATTCTCCGACCTCGTAGTTAACTTCGGCTTTCGTTTTGACTATATAGATGTTGACTCAAAAACTTTCATCGATCCGTCTAACGTACAGTTCGACAGCGATGGTGTAATTGATCCTGATTATATGGTTGATGTTGATCCATTTATGCAGGTAAGCCCCAGGTTAGGATTTTCTTTCCCTGTTACTGACAGAACGGTTTTTCATGCTCAGTATGGAAAATTCATTCAGCAGTCACAGCTAAGAAACCTTTATCTTGGATTTAACCTCGCATCTGACATCATTAAAGGCGGTTATGCAGAATTGAACCCGGTTGGTTACGGGCTTCGTCCGGAAAGAACAACTGCTTATGAAATTGGCTTCCGTCAGCAGTTAGGTGAAAGTTTCGCTTTCGACCTTACAGGATTTTACAAAGATATCAAGGATCAGATCCAGCTCCGTCAGATTTTCGCCGATCCGACAGCTCAGCATGTAAAATATTATGCTCTGCTTAATGGCGACTTTTCTACGGTTAAAGGTTTTGAAATTAAACTTGATCTCAGGAGAACCAACAGACTTTCAGGTACAGTCGATTACACATATTCAAATGCAGAAGGTACGGGATCAACTCCGAACGATGCAGGAAGAACAGTATGGCAGTCTCCATCTGCTGAACCATTCTTCCCGGTCCAGATTGCACCGCTTTCCTTTAACCAGACTCACCGCGGAGCAATTAATTTAGATTATCGTTATGCAAATAATGATGGTCCGGAAATATTTGGCGCTAAAGCTCTTGAAAATTTCGGTCTGAACGTTCTTTTCTCATTCACAAGCGGATTTAACTATACACGCTGGGATGGATTTGGAAACGCAAGAGTACCGAATGAAGCGCTGAATACATCAACAACTCCCTGGACTTTCCAGATCGATGCAAGGCTTGATAAGTCTTTCAGCGTTGGTCCGTTAAATCTGAATGCTTACATCTGGGTAATTAATTTACTGGATACCAAAAACATTGTTGGAGTATTTAATACCTCAGGCGATCCTGTTGATGACGGCTGGCTTGCTTCAACTGAAGGCGGCGGAATCCTGAATGGCTATACTACTGAAGAAGACAAGCAGATGTATAAAGATCTCTATCTGGCAAGTATCTATAATTCAGGTAATTTCGGAACTCCAAGACAGATCAGATTAGGTATAAGGTTAGATTATTAAGAAAAGCCTAATAATAAGATATTAAATATCTGGAGTGTTAAAATGAGAAGAAAAAAAGTTTTATTAATATTAATTATGTTTGCCCTGGTCGGCGCTTTGTCCTACGGATTCTATGAAAGGACCGAAGGCGGCAAAGGGCTGGGCAAAACGTCCGCAAATGATGATACTGATTACATTGCAGTAAATCAGATCAAAATGTGGATAGGCAACAACGGTATGGGCTCTCATGATCCCGTTACCGATGGTTCAGGTATGTACTGGCCAGGCGGCGAGAACGCCACAATAACGGCTATCTTCGCTGACGGTTTGATTTTCGGCGCTAAACTCGGACGTGAAATACGTGTTGGCGGTGCAACCTATCGTCACGGTCTGCAGGCTGGTAAAATTCTCGATAACGGACTAGCCGATGACCCAAGCAAAAGTTCATATCGTATTTATGATGTAAGAAAAGGGGATTCTCCGGAACAAAATCCTGACGTAGCCGAATGGCCCTGGCAGGATGGCGCTCCCTGGGTTGATGCCAATAATGACGGAATTTATAACCCCGCTGATGGCGACACTCCTGAATATTTTGGCGACCAGGTTCTCTGGTGTGTTTCTAACGATCTCGACCCCGGCCGCACTACATTCTTATACGGTACTCTTCCAATGGGTGTAGAAATTCATACTATGGTTTTTGGTTTTAACAGAACCGGAGATCTTGGTAATATGGTCTTTAAGAAATATAAGATCATAAATAAAGGAACAAAGACATTAAAAGATATGGTGCTTGGCTACTGGTCTGATACCGATCTGGGTGACGCAAACGATGATTTTACCGGTTGCGATACTCTGCTTAGCCTTGGATATACATATAATGGCGACAATAATGATGCCGCTTATTATGGTGAAAATCCTCCGGCAAACGGATACGACTTTTTCCAGGGACCAATTATTCCTTATGATCCCAATAATTCACTTATTCAGAATTTCAACTTACCCGATTCAGCCAAATTTCTTGGCGGCTGGAGAAAGGGATATACAAACCTTCCAATGACAGGATTCACTTTTTACATAAACGGTGATGCTACATATAGCGATCCTGATCTTGGAGTTGCAAATGGTTCAGTTGAAATGTATAATTATCTGACCGGCAGAATATGGAATGGTTTAGAATTTATTGATCCGCATACATCTCAGCCGACTGTTTTCTGTCTTGCTGGTGATCCAGTTGGCGGAACAGGCTGGTATGAGGGACCAATTGGCTGGCCCGGCGGTCAGCCACCGGGGGACAGACGTCACCTAATGGCTTCAGGTCCGTTTAGTATGGCGCCCGGAGATACTCAGGAAGTGGTTGTCGGTATTCTGATGGCGCGAGGCGCTAATAATATAGCTTCAGTTACTGAATTGAAACGTCTTGATAATTCAGCTCAGACAGCTTATGACCTCGATTTCGATCTGACGCCGGCTCCATCTGCTCCGCGTTTACACGGTTTCTCACAGGATCAGAAACTCACATTATGGTGGGAAACAAATGCAGAATCCTATGATGCTCCCGATCCGCTTATTTATGGACAGGGTCTGGCAGATACAACCTATACCTTTGAAGGTTATCGCATATGGCAGTTCTCTGACCTCACGGGATCTGATCCGAAATTACTCGCAGTATTTGATCTCGAAAATGGTATTAAGGATATGACCGAGCAGGTAACTGTCGGTGGCGTTACTTTTACCCAGGTGGTTTTCTCCGCAGCGGATGAAGGTGTATCCAATTACTATGAAGTGACTGTGGATAAATTATTAAACACAGAACTTGTTAATGGTTCACCTTATTTCTTCGCAGTAACTGCGTATGGTTATTCCCAATACAGTGTTCCGCTTTTCCTTGAAAGCCCGCCGGTTATTCAGGTATTTTATCCAAGAAAACCTGCTATTGATGAATCCTACCCGATTAACGCCGGGGACGATTTAGTTGGTCAGCCGGTTGCTGGCGATGCAGATGCAACTGTTAATATGAAAGTTGTTGATCCATCATCACTTAAAAATGCTGTTTACAGAATCGAATTAACCGGAACAGAAGCTGATCTTTCATATATGCTGATCAACAAAACTTCTGGAGACACACTCTTAAAAAACATGAAAGATTTCGGCAGCGACTCCACAAATAAACCAGTTGCAGAAGGATTCTATGTAAGAGTGGTGAATGAAGGTAAAACTGCAATTTTGGGAAAATCAGCTACAGCAAAATCACGAATCAAAGATTTTGTGGAAGTTGTCGGCGGAGAAGTTCAGGGTAACGTTTTCGATGAACTTAATTCTACAGGTGCCTGGAAAGTTGTTCCTTACTTAACAACTGCAAACAGCATCGAAGAACTTAATATCAACGATAATATCGGATATGATGACTATGAATTCAGATTCGTAGCTCCGGGAGCCGGAAGTGAATTTTACACTGCCGGTTACTCTTTACCGATTACTCCGTGGACAAAAGACGATATTCTTGGTAAAGGCAGAATACCGGTAGAAGTATGGAATACTACGACAAATACAAGGTACTCTGTTAAAATCCTCGATAAGGTTTCATCAGATCCAACATGGGTTCCTGACAGCGTTTGGACGTTAAGACCAAACGGACAATATGAACCTCTGTTTGTTCAAAGTAAACCTCCTTATGTTGAACCAATGCCGGCAAAATCAGGTTCATCTTTGCCAGCTGAGCAGATATTTGGAAAGTTTGTTTTCAGCGGAGCATTACCTGCACCTGGAACGGTTGTGCGCGTTACAACGCATAAGCCGCTGCAGCCCGGAGATGCTTACGAATTTACTGTTACCGCTGGTACCGGTGGAATTCCTGCATCTGCAAAAGATAAACTTGATCAGATAACTGTTTATCCGAACCCGTATTTTGGAACACAAGAGCTGGAACAGACAAAATACAGCCGTTTCGTAAGATTCCTTGGACTGCCAAAAACAGCTACCATTAGAATCTACACTTTATCCGGTGTATTCATAAAGAGAATTGACAAAACAAGTCCATCTGATTTTGTTAATTGGAATCTCTTAAATTCGGACAATCTGCCGGTTGCAAGCGGTATGTACTTAGCGCATATAGATATGCCGGGCATCGGAACAAAGATAATGAAGATTGCCGTGATTATGGAAACGCAATACATAGATAGAATGTAATTTTAGGGGGAGGGGCGCCTCTCCCTTAATTAAACGTATTGCAAATTTTAAGGAGATTAAAAATGTCAGGTAAATTAAATAAAATACTAATGATCGCAATGATGCTTGCGCTCTTTGCCGACGTTTTTGCCGGAGGCGGTAAAAGAAACGGTACGGGAGGCGCACAGGAACTTCTGCTTCCTATCGGCGCCCGCGGATTGGCGATGAGCGGAGCTTATCTTTCCGGGATCACAGGATTGGATGCGATCTTTTACAATCCTGCCGGTTTGGGCGTTTCCGATGTAAGTGCTGAAGCGATGTTCTCATATATGAGTTACATTGCTGATATCAATTTCACGTTTGCAGCTGCAGCAGTCCACATGGAAGGTTTCGGTTCACTTGGTTTCAGTATAAGATCACTTGATTTTGGTGATATTCCTGTTACCACAGTTTCCGATCCATATGGAACGGGTTCTACCTTCTCTCCGACATTTGTTGTTGTTGGTGCAACTTATTCTAATGCTCTTACAGACAGGATTCGCGTAGGTGTTAACTTTAACCTCATCTCCGAAACCATTATGCGCTCTAGCGCTACTGGTTTTGCTATGGATGCCGGTGTTCAGTATAACGGACTTGCCGGTGTTGAGGGTCTTAAATTTGGTGTAGTTCTGAAAAACCTCGGTCCTCAGATGTCATATGACGGACCGGATCTTCTGCGTACTGCAATAGATCAGAATGGAAACAGAGGTCCGCAGCTCTATAGTATTAAGGGCGCTCCCTTTGAACTTCCTTCTCAATTGGAACTTGGTCTTGCTTATGAGCAGCGTTTCAGTGATGAGTATCAGGCAATATTTGCAACTGCTTTTCAGAATAACAACTTTTCAAATGATGAATACAAATTTGCCGGTGAATTTAATTACGATCAGACGGTTTACATCCGCGCAGGATATACCTTTGTTAATGAAGCTGGTGACGATGCGGATGAGTATTTGTTCGGTCCGACATTCGGAGCTGGATTCAGGGTTCCTGGCGATATGAAAATCGTAGTTGATTATGCTTTCAGACAAGCAGAATTATTCGATTCAAATCATATGGTTACGGTTAAACTTGGATTCTAAAATCTACAAGGTTGTTTAAACGAAAAAAGGCTGAGCGATCAGCCTTTTTTCGTAATATAAGGGGAGAAAATTGAAAACTTTATTATTCATTGTATTAATGGCGGGAATATCCTTCGCGCAGGGTCTTAAAGCCGAATTTGATTATTCTGTTTTCCCTGTTGATAAAGAAACATCCTCGCTTGAAATTTATTATTCCTTTTTAACCGATGATATGCTGCCTGCTGAAAAGAATGGTAGTAAAATCGTAACAGGGATATTGGGTTTAAAACTATTTAAACTTGGTTCTAAAGAGTATATTGTTAACGATAGCTGGAACTTTGAAGAGGATCTTGTTAAGAATCCTAATCCTACATTTACAGGGCTTTTACGATTTAACGTACAGAAAGGCACCTATAAAATGGAAATAAGTGGAACTGATTCAAATTCAAAAAAATCAAAAAATTCTAATTTTGAAATTGAAATCAAAGGGTTACCGGACGATAATCTTTTTCAAAGCGATATCCAGATGGCTTCAAAAATAGACCAGGTTAATGGCGGTGAAAAAAGTATATTTTATAAAAATACTTATGAAGTTGTACCAAATCCTTCGCTGATGTATGGAAAAGGATTACCGCTTGTTTATTTTTATTCCGAAATTCATAATATCCACAAAAACGGTGGTGCCGGAATACTTAAAATCGATCATTTATTATTAAATGCACGTAATGAAAAGGTCTATCAGAAATCAAAAATTATAACTGTCAAAAACGGATCGGCTGTTGATGTCGGAGTAATTAATGTAAAAAAAATGCCGGGAGGAATTTATACCCTCGCAGTATCAGTGAAGGACACAACCTCCGGTGATTACAATAACAGTTACAGAAAAATTTATGTTTACAACCCTGATATTATAGATTCAACACTTCTTGTTGCTACAAATGCAGATGCACTCGGAGGTGCTCTTGCAGTTATGTCCGAAGAAGAATTGGATGAATATTTCAGCAAATCTGCTTATGCTGCAACCGAAGATGAAAAAAAATCATTTAAGAGTCTGAAAACAGTCGATGGAAAGAAAAATTTTCTGAATAGTTTTTGGAAAAAACGTGATGCTGATCCTGTAACTGAAGAAAATGAATTCAGAAATGAATATTTCAAGCGCATAGAGTATGCAGACAAATCATTCTCTTCGCTTATTAATAAAAAAGGATACAAATCGGACAGGGGAAGAGTTTTCGTGACATATGGAAAGCCAAGTGAAATATCACGTTACCCTAACAGTGATGATTCCTACCCTTACGAGGTATGGTATTATGAGAGTATGGAAGGAATGTCAACATTCGTTTTTGTCGATTACAGCGGTTTTTCCGATTACCGGCTGATTCATTCAAATAAACGTGGGGAATTATCATTACCTAACTGGGAGGCTAAAGTAAGGAGATAAAATTTCGTATTTTTGAATTTAAATAATTGAAAAGATCTCCGTGAATAATAGCACTAAAACAATATCGCCTGAGGTATCGGGTGGTACTCTGAAATCAATATTTTTACCTGCCGGTAATCCCGGTTACTCTTTATATTTCATAATTGCATTGGGATTTCTGCTGAGAATATATTATGTAATCGAGACTGCCGGCACACCCTTTTATCAATTTCTTTTTTCGGATTCAAAAATTTATGCCGATTGGGCGGCAAGTATAGCCTCATCCAATGAATGGATCGGTAAAGGTGCTTATTTTATGGCTCCTGCATATCCATATTTCCTTGCAGTATTTTATAAAATATTTGATGATCCGATTCTTCCGGTGCGAATAATTCAGGTTTTTATCTCAACACTGAATATATATCTTATATATCTGGCAGCCAATAAAATATTTGATAGCAGGAAAGCGATAATTGCTGCTTTGCTGACTGCCTTCTACGGACCATTTATTTTTTATTCCGGTGCGATTCTTTCTGAAACGTTACAGGTTTTTGTTATCACTTTAGGATTGCTATTTCTCGCAAACGCAATCAAATCAAATAATTGGCAGAACTGGTTGTATGCAGGTCTGGCATTTGGCGTATCTGCGATTTTCAGAGCAACTATACTGCTCCCAATCGCGATAATAATTATTTATTGTTTAATAACACTCACAAGTAAAAAAGTAAAAACTGAATACACAAAAAGTGTATTAACAGTGTTTATCGCAGGTGTCCTTTTCCCGATTGCTTTGATTTTCGGAAGAAATTTATTCGTTACAGGTGAACCAATTCTTTTAACCTCCAATGGCGGGATTAATTTCTACATCGGAAATAACGAACGCTCGCCTGGTGTTTTTGTTACACCTACTGAATTCGATTTTTATTCTGATCTTGCCGGGAAACAATTCGCTTCACAGCAGTCAGGAAAGCAATTATCATCGTCTGAAGCTTCTTCATACTGGTATGGAAAGGCATTCGCATATCTTAAGGATAATCCGGGCAAGGCACTCACTCTTTATTCGAAGAAGGCTTTTTTATTCATTTTCGGCAATGAAAATCCACAATCTACAATCATGAATCCGGAATATTTTAAACAAAATTATTCAAACTTGTTGAAATTACCACTTATTCAATTCGCTTTGATCTCTATTCTTTCTATTATTGGATTCTGGTCGTTCTACCGCAATGGTAATTTTGTGTATTTACTTTTTACGTTGGGATATTTTATTTCAACTATCATTTTTTTTGTTAATGGACGATTCAGACTCGGTCTTACACCATTATTGATAATTTTTGCTTCTGCAGCTGTTCTTCATTTATTTGAGCTTTTTTCAAAAGCCAAAACTGCAGATGCGTTGAAATTAATATCAATACCCGCGGCGTTTTATGTCTTCTATATTCTCATAATTCCGAAACCGGCATTTAATGATTACGATGCATATTTCCATCTTGGGGAAATTGCTTATCAGAATAAGGAATATGACAAATCAATCGACTATTACAACCGGTCTCTATTTTTTAAAGACCACTATATGTCATATATGAACACGGGAAACGCTTTTGCAATGAAAAGGGATTTTCGGAATGCCGTCGGATCATATCAAAAAGCTATTGCAAGAAATCCAAAGTATCTGTTAGCCCATTTCAATCTTGCGTTTGCGTACAATCAATCGAATAATTACAATCTGGCGATAGAAACATATAATAAAGTTATCGAATTAAACCCTGCCTTTGAAGATGCTTACAGAAATCTTGGGATAACATATTATGTGCTGGAAAAGTATGAAGAAGCAATCCTTTATTTTGAAAAATTTATACAGATTTCAGCAAGGGAAGATATAAAAGCAATGGTAAGGCAGGATATTGAAAACAGTAAGAGAAAAATTGCAGAGAGAAATAATGAATAATATTGCTAATTTTATTAAAATCAGAATACTTGCCACACTCTTAGTAATTCTAATTTTTACAAGTAATTCCTTTTCGCAGAATTATTTCAATTTTGAATTTGACTACGCCCAGTTTGGATATGATACAACACAGAATTATGTTGAATTCTATTACTCTTTTCAGAGAAATCAGCTTACCAGATACGAATTAAACGGCTCTTTTAATGTAGGTGCGAAACTTAAAGTAAAACTGATTGATAAAAACTCCGGAAACATAACTCTGAACAAGCAATATGTGGTTAATAGTCCGGTTTATGAGGCTGTAGCTGATAGCGACGGAACTTCCCTTGTCGGGGTTATTGGGCTGTTGATCGGAGACGGTGAATATCAAATCCAGATTACAGGCAGTGATAATGTTGATTCCCTAAAAAGTAAAACTATAGATGATCTGATCAATATTCGCAGGCGCAAACTGGATAAATTCAGTCTAAGTGATATCCAGCTTGCATCAAATATCCAAAGCGAAGATGCAAATTCAAAATCGATATTTTATAAAAACACTCTTGAAGTTATACCAAATCCGGTTTGTGTTTACACCGAAACAAGTCCAATACTTTATTATTACTGTGAATTATATAGTTTGAATCAGGATTCGACAGTTAAAAATTATGAATTAAGAAAAATACTTCTTAATAGCCGTCAGAAACCGGTTTATAACCGCCCCAAAAATATTTCTACTGAACAAAGTTCGATTGTTGAGGCGGGAATTCTTAATCTGAAAAAATACCCGACAGATTCCTATACACTTATTCTTACACTAATTGATAAAGAGAGCAACACAGCTTCTTCTTCTTCAAAAAAATTCTTTTTTATCAATCCCTCAGTTATTGATTCCTCGGATAATTCCATTTTAGCGTCAGGATATATTGGCAGCGAGTTCGCGCTTTTATCGGAAGAAGAGATTGACGATATTTTTGACAAAACACGATACATTGCAACTTCCGATGAAATGGATCAATACGAAAAACTTGATTCGCTTAATGCTAAACGGGAATATATGTATAAATTCTGGGGGAGAAGAGATGCCGATCTTTCTACCGAAGACAATGAGTTTAAGAGTGAGTATTTCCGCAGAATAAATTATGTAAACCAGGCTTTCAGTGCTCTGAATAAAGTAGGCTACAAATCAGACAGGGGCAGAATTTATCTCGTTTATGGTGAACCGGATCAGATTGACAGGTATCCGAACGAAACCAATATGAAGCCGCATGAAATCTGGTATTATAATTCTCTGGAAGGTGGAGTTCAATTCATTTTCGGGGATCTCACCGGCTTTTCGGATTACGAACTGCTGAGTTCGACCAAACGAGGGGAAATCAGAGATGATTACTGGACGAGGAGAATTTATTCGAATTAGCCGGTAATTATTTAATCAGTAAAATTTATTAATCCATTAGAGAATAGCAGTTTTTGTAATAATCTAATTATTATGAATTTAATGTCTCTGTTTTTGAAAATTTTCAAAAAGAATAAATTGTAAAATTCCCGGCAAAATAAAAAAGACAATAATTCTCAAAATATGATAATTACTTCATTCATAAATCTCATTGCGGAGTTTCTGCATAATGAGTAAATATTTAACTTTTCTTATTTTCAATACATTTGCGTATTCATTAGGAATACTGCCATTGAAAATTTCAAGAAAAATTGCCGCCAACCTGGCATCCTTTTTTTATTACTTTGTTCCGATTCGCAAAAAAGTTGTTCTAAAGAATCTTGGTATTGCCTTTCCGAAAAAAACAAATGCTGAGATCAGGAGTATTGCCCATAAGCATTATCGCAGTGTAATGATTACGATGGTGGAAATATTCCGTATGGCGAGAATATCTGAAAGCGAACTGAGGGGCATGATAAAAGCCGAATCGTTGGATATTGTCCGTGAGACGGCAAAAAAAGGAAAAGGGTTATTCCTTCTTTCTGCTCATTTTGCAAATTGGGAACTTGGCGCAGTAGCTATGGGTGTTTTTACAGGGAATGGCATTCACATGCTGGCAAAAACACAGAGCAATCGCCATATCAATATATGGATGAATGATATGCGTACACGATTTGGCAATGAAATTATCCAGGTTGGTCCATCTGTGAGAGAAATATTTAAAGCAATCTCTGCCGGGCACATTGTCGGTATGGTTGGGGATCAACGAGGCTCACGGGAAGGAATGAGGGTGAAATTTTTCGGAAGGGAAACGGCAGTATATCCCGGGACAGCTTCAATTGCTCAAAAAACAGGTGCCCCGATCATTACTTACTGGATTGCAAGGGAAGCCGATGGAGTCTATTCATTAAGAGCCGAGCCTTTTGAAACAGAGGGCAAGACTGTTGAGGAAATAAATCAGGAATATATGTATCGCCTTGAAAAACTGATCCGCCAATATCCTGAGCAATGGTTCTGGCTCCATAATATCTGGAAATATTAATGTCTGAACGGACTCTTGTTATTCAAACTGCCTTTCCAGGTGATTCTGTATTAACAATCCCGATGTTGAAATATCTTAAATCCAGATCACCTGAGGTGGATCTCGACGTAGTATGTGCACCCGGTTCAGCCTCAATCTTTGCTTCGCTTGAAGAAATAAGAAAAGTATGGATTTTTGAGAAGAGAGGAAGTCAGAAGTCAATATTTTCGATATTCGACTTTGCAGCCAAACTCCGAAAGGAAAAATATGCGAAAATCTATTCCGCACACAGATCATTCCGCAGCGCTTTACTGACATTTTTATGCCGTCCGGATGAATCGTATGGTTTTTCAAATGCTTCGGCAAAATATTTTTATCGTAGTATAATAGAATACAGAAAAGATTTTCATGAAGTTCGCCGCAATTTGTTTTTGGCGGGTATGGATAAAGAAGACCATGATTGGAAAATTCAGCCGACAATTAAACCAGGTGAAAAAGATAAGGCGTCCGTAGTTTTTCTTTTAAAAACTCTTGAGGCTGAGAAAAAATACGTGATACTTGCGCCGGGTTCAGTCTGGGAAACAAAAATATATCCGCTGAAATATTATATCGAAATAGCAAACTCGCTTGTCGGGAAGGGGTATAATGTTCTAATATCGGGCGGAGAAAGCGACGAACTGTTGTGCAGGGAAATTGCCGACAGAGCAGGGAGTGGAGTATTTGATATTTCGGGGCAGTTAACTTTGACTGAATCGGTGGCTCTATATTCAGGCGCATCTCTTATTATTTCAAACGACAGCGCTCCGGCACATCTTGCCATGGCCGCAGGATCTCCGGTACTGATGATTTATTGTTCAACTGTTCCGGATTTCGGATTCTATCCATACATGGAAAATTCACGTTATATCAGTCTGGATGGATTAAAATGTAAACCCTGCGGAATTCATGGCCATCATAAATGTCCGGAGCAACATTTTAATTGCGGGAACAATCTCAAGCCGCAAACGATCATTAAAATGATTGACGAAATCCTGGAGGCCGAACACAGTAAATCATAATTTTTGAAGAATTTTCATATAAAAATAACATAGCTGAGAAAAAAAATATTTAGACATTGATATCATTCAGGCGATGAACTTTCACTCCAAACGATGAAATTGTAATTATTTTAGCATAATTCCGCTCAGGTGGTATATCACAGGTAGTCTATAAATTAAATTATCATTTCAGATCACTTAGTAACTTATGATTTTTTTTATATATTATATCTTCTTAAAATTTTTCGATTAAAGGTTTTCGGCGCAACGATGAAGTTTCTGAAATTAAAGGATCTACACAAATCATCGGTGTACATCACACCAAATTTTCCTGTACTGACAACAAAGCGGTACAAACTCAGTTTTTATCGCGCGCTGAGCTACGTTATCTTATATTCCTTTTTTGTAGCACTGACACTGGTAGCAATCCTCACATTTACACCGGCAAAAAAAGTACTGTTTTTTATTGAAAATGAGGAGATCAGGAAACATACCGACCAGATAGCCGTACTTGAAAAACAGATCACTCTGCTGACTAAAGATTTAACTTCAATAACATCGACGAATAGAAAATTAAAATATGCTGTATTTCTTGCTGAGGGTGACTCAATTGATTCAACAAATACGGCTTACGACTCCCTGCGTAAAAATCAAAATGAGTTGAACCCGGTTAAAGGACATGTACTTGCCGGATTATTCAATTTTATTGAAAGAATATTTATTAGTCAGTTTGAGGATTCGGGACTGTTTTTTATTGAGCCGGTTCTTGGTTATATAGTAGATGGTTTTAATCCTGATAAGGGGCATCTCGGAATCGATTATGCTGTTCCCCGCGGGACGCCCGTTTCTGCACCAGCGCCCGGGTACGTAATTTTTTCGGGTTACACAGTCCTTGATGGTTATACTCTGATGCTTGAGCACAAAGACGGCTACAAGACAGTATATAAGCACCTTGAGCAGATTATCTGCCATGAAAGAGAATACATCATGCAGGGGCAGCTAATAGCTCTGAGCGGTAATAGTGGTGTTAATACCTCCGGAGCGCATTTACACTTTGAAATCTGGAAAGAAGGAAAGACCATTGATCCATTAAGGATACTAATCAATCAGCGGGAGAAAGAGAAATGAGCAAAAACCGTGAAGGCTCAAGCGAAGATGTGTCCATCTTAAGCAGCGGTGTTAAAATTGAAGGTAAACTTTACAGCGAGGGTAATGTCCGGATCGACGGTGAAATTATCGGCAATGTAATTGTTAATGGAAATCTCACTCTTGGGGATGGATCGCAGGTCAATGGTGAAGTCAAGGCTCAGAATATCACAATCAATGGCGTGATCGATGGAAAAATAGTTTCTGCAAATAAACTTGTTCTTGAAAGTAAAGCTACAATCAAAGCAGATATTTACGCTAAGATACTGGTGGTTGAGGAAGGTGCACAATTTGAAGGCAGGAGTTCTTCAAGCTCAACTGAAGAATAATTAGGGTTCTTTGAAAAAAGCGGAAAACTATCGCGAGATTGCTCCATATATCGGGTTGGGCACTCAACTTGCTGCAACCATTGTGATTATGTTTTTCCTCGGAAAATGGCTGGATGAAAAAACCGGCTGGTTTCCTGTTCTTACAATATTCTTTGCTCTTTTCGGTGGGTTTGCAGCTATTTATAACTTTATTAAAACTGTTTTGCAATTAAACGACAAAAATAAAAGTGGAAAAAACAGTTAAAACAGCTTTAATTATTTTTGTGATCTATATTTTGATTGCGTTTGCGCTGATATACTCAGGAAAAATCGGAATGATTGAATCGGTCATATCATTTTTTCTAAATCTTGCCAATACAGCTTTTGCCCTTTATTTTTATGAAAAAGGAAAAAACCGAAAAAACCAGATATTTCTGTTTTACGTGCTCGGAGGAATGGGGCTCAGACTTCTTGGAATAGCACTGGCTTTCATTATTTTAGTCTTATTCTTGAATATTGATATATATAAATTTATATATATGTTCTTTTTTTTATATTTTTGTTTACTTGCTGCAGAAATTTTGCACTATAAAACTAACGTAAGCAAGATTTGAAGAGGTTATGTACCAGGATACTACACACGTTGTAACAGATTCGCTGTCAGCAGTAGCCGGAAAAGAGGATACGGGCTGGATTCTTCATCATGTACTGGATGGGAAATATCTTGATTTTTCACCATTCGGGATGATTCCGCTTCCGCATATTACACTTTTCGGCATTGATATGTCGATCACCCGCCATCTTGTAGTAATGTGGGTGGCTGTGATTTTGCTGATTATTTTCCTAAGACTTGCAGCAAAATCTTACAAAAAATCGCTCGCGCCTAAAGGTGTTGCAAACTTTCTGGAAGTTCTGATCGTGTTTGTGAGGGATGATATCGCTAAACCCAGCATAGGGCATGGATTTGAAAAGTTTATGCCTTATCTTCTGACGATATTTTTCTTCATTCTCACCTGCAATTTCCTGGGACTTATCCCTTATTCAGCGACAGCGACCAGTAATATTTCAGTAACTGCTACTCTTGCCATTATATCCTTCCTTTTTATTCAGGGAGGCGGTATAATGAAAAACGGATTTTTCGGGTATTTTAAGGGACTTGTTCCCCATGGAATACCTGTGTTTCTCATTCCTATTATGATTGTGGTTGAGTTTTTGGGCTTGTTTACAAAACCTTTTGCACTTGCCATACGACTTTTTGCAAATATGACCGCCGGGCATATAGTGATTTATGCACTGATCGGGCTTATTTTTATTTTGAAAACTTATTTTGTGGTACCTGTTTCGGTATCATTTGCACTTTTTATTTATTTGCTTGAAATTCTTGTTGCATTGATTCAGGCTTACATTTTCACAATGCTGAGCGCCTTATTTATTGGTTTGGCGGTTCATCAGGATCATTAAAAAAATAAAATATCAGGAGGATATTAATGGATTCATTAGCATTAGCTTATCTGGCTGCCGGTTTCGGTGCAGGATTAACAATTATCGGTGGCGCTTTTGGTATCGGTAAATTAGCAAGTTCTGCAATGGAAGCAAGCGGAAGACAGCCTGAAGCTGCCGGCGATATCAGAACTTCGATGATCATTGCAGCTGCGCTCATCGAGGGTATTTCTCTGTTCGCCCTTGTTATATGCATTCTCCTCGCTCTTAAGTAATCGGTATTTACCGTTTATAACTTTACTTAAAAGGAATAAAAAATGCATTATCCTTTAACCTTAGCATTTCTGGCTTTTGCCAGCGGCGAGGCAGGCAGTCCGTTGGATGTTAATCCCGGACTAATCATCTGGACAGCTCTTACTTTTGTAATTCTTTTGCTCATCCTAAAAAAGATGGCTTGGAAACCGATTCTCTCTTCATTAAATGAAAGAGAAGAGTTTATTAAATCATCTCTTGAAAAAGCTGAAAAAGCGGCTAAAGATGCAGAAAGACAGAGTGAAGAAAACAGGAAAATGATTTCCGCAGCCGAAGATGAAGCTCGTCTGATCGTTGCAAGTACCCGGGAAGAAGCCGATAAACTTCGCGTAAAGCTCATTGATGAGAGCAAAGTTGAGGCAAAAAAGCTTATTGATTCGGCTATGGCTGAAATTGAAAGAAAGAATAAAGAAGCTTTTCTGAAGCTGAAAGAGCAGGTAGCTGAAATCGCAATTGACGCTGCTGAAAAAATTCTCAGGGAAAATCTCGATAAAGAGAAGCAATCGAAGCTTGTTGAAAAATTCTTAAAAGACGTCCAGAATAACTGATGAGTAATTACAGCGTATCTTCCCGTTATGCCAAAGCTCTGCTGGAGATTGCCAGGGAAAAATCCATTTTTGAAAAAGTTTCGGGTGATTCGGCAGATATTTATCAGACTTTCAAAGCGTCCCGTGAACTTAGGAATATTATGGCAAGCCCTGTCTTAAGTTCAGAGAAAAAACTTTCTATTGTTGACTCTATCTTTAAGGATAAAGTCAGCCCTGAAAGTTTGAATTTTCTCGGTTTTATCATTCGTAAAAAGAGAGAAACTCTGGTCACGGGTATTTATGAAAGATTTCTTGCTCTCAGGGATGAAGAACTTGGGATTGTTAATGCCGAAGTTTATAGTGCTTCCGAACTTAACGAAATGTTAAAGAAGGAATTGATATCGAAAATAGAAAAATATACTGGTATGAAATCAAGGACTTCTTTCGCGGTTCGCTCCGACCTTGTTGGCGGATTTGTGATTAAAATTGGGGATAAAGTACTCGATGCTTCAGTTACAAACCAACTAAAGGTTATTAAGAAGAAATTGATTCATGAAGTTATATTATAAAATTTAATTCAAGGAAAAAACATGGCAGAAGTCAGACCGGATGAAGTTTCCTCTATATTGCGGAAACAACTTTCTGGCTATGAAAGTGCGATAGATATTTATGATGAGGGTACCGTCCTGCAGGTTGGAGATGGTATAGCCAGAGTTTATGGTTTATCCAAAGTAATGACGACAGAACTTCTTGAGTTTCCAAATGATGTTTTCGGCATGGTTCTGAACCTCGAAGAGGATTCCGTTGGCTGCGCTCTTTTTGGTGAAAGTATGCTCATCAAAGAAGGCGATAAGGTTAAAAGAACCAAACGACTTGCATCCTTTCCTGTAGGAATGAATCTTTTAGGAAGAGTAGTTGATCCGCTTGGAATTCCATATGACGGCAAAGGACCTGTTCAGTTTGAGAAACAGTCCCCTATTGAAAGGAAAGCCCTTGGCGTTATCGCCCGACAGCCGGTTAAAGAGCCGCTTCAGACTGGTATCGTAGCGATTGATGCTATGATACCAATTGGTAGAGGGCAGAGAGAGCTTATCATCGGCGACCGGCAGACAGGTAAAACTGCGGTTGCGATCGACACGATTATTAACCAGAAATTCACTCACTCTGAAGATGCGAAAAATGCAGGAGTCACTCCGGTTTATTGTATCTATGTGGCGATTGGTCAGAAAAGTTCAACTGTTGCTCAGGTTGTTGCAAAACTTGAAGAGTCTGGCGCGATGGAATACACTACTGTTATCAGTGCTCCGGCATCTACACCGGCTCCGCTGCAATATATTGCGCCTTATTCTGGCGCAACATTAGGAGAGTATTTCCGTGATAATGGCAAGCATGCCTTGGTTATTTACGATGATCTTTCCAAACAGGCTGTCGCATATCGTGAACTTTCACTTCTTTTACGCCGTCCACCAGGACGTGAGGCGTATCCCGGAGATATTTTTTTCCTTCATTCAAGATTGCTTGAACGTTCATCGAAACTGAGCGATGAACTCGGCGGCGGAAGTCTGACAGCGCTCCCCATAATTGAAACACAACAGGGTGACGTTTCTGCGTATATTCCGACGAACGTTATCTCAATTACAGACGGACAGATTTATCTGGAACCAAACCTCTTCAATGCAGGTGTTCGACCGGCTATTAACGTAGGTATAAGTGTTTCCCGCGTGGGAGGCAATGCCCAGATTAAAGCTATGAAAAAGGTTGCCGGATCACTTAAGCTTGATCTTGCACAATATCGTGAGCTTGAAGCATTTGCTAAATTTGGTTCAGACCTCGATAAAGCAACACTCCGTACTCTCTCCAAGGGAGAAAGACTTGTAGAATTACTGAAACAGGGGCAGTTTGCTCCAGTCCCGGTTGAAAAACAGGTTGTGAGTGTTTTTGCAGGAACACAAGGTTTCCTTGAGACGGTTCCTGTAAGTGATGTAAAACGGTTTGAAAAGGAAATGCACGAATTTATTGATATGAAATATCCTGATCTTTTCGAGAAGATAAAAATATCTAAAGTTCTTGATGATCAGACTACTGCTAAACTAAAAGACGCACTCAATGAGTTTGTTACAAAATTTAAGGTGAGCGGGAACTGATCAAAATTAAATATTTAATGTAAAACCAATACCGTTAATGACGGTATTGGTTTTATTGTATTTAATAAACTCAATTTTAAAATTATATGGCAACATTAAGAGATATTAAAAGACGCATAGTGGGTGTTAAAAATACCCAGCAAATCACCAAAGCGATGAAAATGGTCGCTGCGGCAAGATTACGCCGTGCTCAGGAGAATATGACTCAGGCGAGGCCTTATTCCCGTAAGATTCTTGAAACTCTTAATGATCTGATGGCTCTGGAAAAAGAGATAAACAACCCTCTCTTTCAGAAAAGGGAAGTTAAGAAAATAGCGATTCTCTGTGTTACATCAGACAGGGGGCTCTGCGGTGCTTTCAACATGAATGTTATTCGTAATACTGAAATGTTGATTATGGATACCTATGCAGACTACAATCGCGAGGGGAATCTTCATCTTTATTGCATCGGCAAAAAGGCTAACGATTATTTTTCGAAAAGAGACGTTACTATCGCAGCAGCGCATATAGGAGTTATGTCGCATTTGAAATTTGAGTTCGCAGCCTCAATTGTTTCACAGCTCACTCAGAAATATATTGCCGGTGAATATGATAAGGTTTTACTTGTACACAATGAATTTAAGTCAGTTATTCAGCAAAAGTTAACTGAAACACAACTATTACCTATTGAGGTGCTTGAAGGTATCGAAACGAAAACAAATCACGATGCCGAATTTTTATTTGAGCCAGGGAAGACGGAGATATTTGATTACCTTATTCCCAAACATCTTAATGCGCAATTCTGGAGAATCCTGCTCGAATCCTATGCCGCCGAACTTGGCGCCCGGATGACAGCCATGGACATGGCGACTGAAAACGCCAAAGAAATGATCAGATCATTGCAGCTTACATTTAATAAAGTACGGCAGGCAGCTATTACAAAAGAACTTCTTGAAATTGTTTCAGGAGCCGATGCCCTTAAGAGCAGCAGCTAATACTGGGAAAAATACTCTTTTATGTTCGAAGATCTGACATTTAAAATAGAAAAAGCCCTTAAAAAGGTTACAGGGCAGGGTAAGATATCTGAAGCGAACGTCTCCGATACGTTACGTGAGGTCAGACGTATCCTCCTTGATGCTGATGTCAATTACAAAGTTGCGAAGCAGTTTATTGACGACGTTAAAGACAAGGCCATGGGGCAGGATGTCCTCCTTTCGGTGACGCCGGGTCAATTATTAACAAAAATATTTTTTGATGAACTTACTGCACTTATGGGCGGAACTTCATCATCACTTACTCTTAATCCTATTGGTACGACAATTATTCTTCTTGTCGGACTTCAGGGGTCTGGTAAGACAACTTTTGCAGGCAAACTTTCCAAATACCTTAAGGACAAGAATAAACGTGTTCTTCTTACTGCTGCCGACGTTTATCGTCCTGCAGCAAGGGAACAGCTCAAGTTGCTCGGTAAGCAGATAGATGTTCCGGTCTTTTCTATTGACGAGAGCAACGATGCTCTAAGGATTGCCAAGGAATCTGTTAGATTTGCTTCAGAAAAAGGTTATAATGTTGTAATTATTGATACTGCCGGCCGCCTTCACGTAGATGAAGAGCTGATGGATGAAATCACAGCAATTAAAAATGTGTTGAACCCTACGGAGACACTTTTTGTTGTTGATTCAATGACCGGGCAGGACGCGGTGAATTCTGCAAAGGCATTCCATGACCGTGTTTCATTTAATGGAGTTGTTCTTACTAAGTTAGATGGTGATTCCCGCGGGGGATGTGCTCTTTCGGTCAAAGCAGTTGTTAATAAACCGATAAAATTCGTGAGCATGGGCGAAAAACTTGAAACACTTGAAGTATTTCACCCCGATAGAATGGCTTCCAGAATCCTGGGTAAAGGCGATGTTGTAAGTCTTGTTGAAAAAGCCCAGCAGCAATTTGACGAAAGGGAAGCACAGGATCTTGAGAAAAAAATGATGTCGAATAAATTCGACTTCGAAGATTTTCTCAAACAGATAAAAATGATTAAAAAAATGGGTTCGCTTAAATCACTTATGGGAATGATACCCGGTATAAGCGGTTCACTTAAGAATGCGGATGTTGATGATAAGCAGCTTATCAGAATAGAAGCAATTATTCAATCAATGACAAAACAGGAAAGATCAGATCCGAAAGTTCTAAACGGCAAGCGGAGACTCAGAATAGCAAAAGGCAGCGGGACTTCAATACAGGAAGTAAACCGGCTTATAAAGCAATTTACTGAAATGCAGAAAATGATGAAAATGCTTACTTCCAAAGGGGGTAAGCACATGCTTGGAAAAGGCATGAGAAATTTAAGATTAAATTGATTTATTAAAACGGAGGATTATTTAATTGGCAGTTAAGCTCAGATTACGCAGAATGGGTAAGAAAAAACAGCCGATATACAAGGTTGTGGCAGCAGATTCGAGAGCTCCGAGAGACGGAAAGTTCATCGAAGCTATTGGGACATACCATCCCAAATCGAATCCTGCACAGGTCGAGATCGATGAAGATAGAGCGTTGTATTGGTTAAATATTGGCGCTCAGCCGACCGATACGGTGAAAAATCTGTTGCGCGAGAAAGGCATAACCCTTAGAAGAGAACTGGCTAAACAGGGTCTCTCGGATGAGGACATTGATAAAAAAATGTCTGAATGGTACACAGCTAAAGGCATTGTCCCACAGGAAACAGTAAAAAAAGTCGAAAAAGCAGTTGATTCTGATCAAAATAATGTTAATAATACAGAAGTGAAATCTGATGATAATGCAGAGGTAAAGGGTACTGCTTCTGCGGAATCGGGCGAATAATATTCGCGTAAAGTAATCGGTACCCAAAACTTACATATTTTATAGGTACTGTTATGAAAGACTTTGTACAGTTCATTGCGAAATTTCTAGTCGATAATCCGGATTCGGTATCGATCGAAGAAGTAAGCCCCAATGAAAAAACCGTCGAGCTTACGTTAAAAGTAGCTCCGGACGATGTCGGTAAAGTCATCGGCAAACAGGGTAAAACTGCACAGGCAATGAGAACGTTGCTTACAGCAATCGCCGCAAAAGAAGGTAAAAGAGCAATCCTAAAGATTCTCGATTAAAACTTTTCTTTGCACGATTATGTATTAATCGCAGAAATTAAGTCTTTCAGAAAAGATCTTTTTTTTCTGCTGTTATCTTATTCTGATTTCCCCGAAAGGTTCAGATACCTTAAAACCGTATTCATTGAACTCTATGGGCAGTTTACTGAAATCGGGGTGGAAAAGGTTTCGGTTGAAAAAAACAATGTGTATTTAAAATTAGCCGGATTTAATTCTGTTTCCCTTGCAGAATCGATTAAAGGAAAAAAGTTGTACGTGAAGGAAACAGATTCGGTGAAACTTGAGAAGGACGCGTATTTTATTCACGATCTTATCGGAAGTTTGGTTTATCGAAACGAAGAGAAGTTGGGGGTAATAATTGATGTCCTCAGTTATCCGGCAAATGATGTTTATGTTGTGAAAGATGATGGCGGAAATGAGATCCTTCTCCCTGCTATTAGGGACCTGATACAGGAATTTGATCCAGGGAAGAAAGTAATGATTCTTTTTCCCGGGGACGATGATTTATATGATGAGGATTGATGTAATTTCTGCTGTTCCGGATCTTCTTCTGAGTCCTTTGCAGAATAGTATTATTCAAAGGGCGCAGAATAAGAAAAAAGTTGAAATAGTTATTCATAATTTGCGTGATTATGCCTTCGACAAGCATAAGCAGATTGATGATAAACCATTTGCCGGAGGAGCCGGCATGCTGCTTAAACCGGAACCGTTCTTTGAATGTATAGAAAAATTACAAAGTGAACGAAAATATGATCATATTGTTTTTACTACTCCAATGGGAAAACTCTATGATCAGCACTATGCAAAAAAGCTCTCACTTGCCGGTAATATTCTTATAATTACCGGGCATTATAAAGGAATTGATGACAGAGTGCGCAGTACATTTGCTACCGATGAGATTTCTATCGGAAACTATGTGCTTAGCGGAGGAGAATTACTCGCACTTATCATAATAGATTCAGTTGTTAGATTAATACCTGGTGTTCTGAATGATAGTGAGTCAGCATTGAACGATTCGTTTATTGATGGACATGAGATAGAAGCCCCTTATTATACTCGTCCTGAAAAATACAAGGGGGGCGATGTTCCTGAAGTTTTACTATCGGGAAATGAAAAGTTAATTAAGGAATGGAAAAGTCGTGAATCAGAACGGCTGACTGAAATTTGGAAGAAAAATAATAATCTGGAGTAAAAGATGGATAAGTTAAATTCATTAGAACTTGTTCAAAAAAACGAGGAAATTGCAAGCTTCAAACCCGGCGACAGAGTAAAAGTGTATGTCAGGGTTATTGAGGGTGATAAAGAAAGAATTCAGCCTTATGAAGGTGATGTAATAAGCATACGCGGTAATGGTACGAATGCAACATTTACAGTTCGGAAAATATCAAGTGGAGTCGGTGTTGAAAGGGTGTTTCCTTTCTATTCACCTAAGATACAGAAAGTCGAACTTGTACGTGAAGGAAAAGTCAGAAGAGCGAAATTATTCTATCTTCGCAGCCTTTCTGGTAAAGCCGCTCGTATCAAAGATAAAAATCTCAGATAATACCTGTTTTATCTAATATGCAAAAATTCAATAATCTTCCCGCTCCATTCCGGGGCTGGAAGGTTATGTGTTTTCGGTAATAATATATAAAACTGCATTAGTTTGATAAAATTTCCTAAAAAAATCAGAATCCGACTCACCAAATCTTAATCTAATATTAATAGTTTTGTGTTTTAATGATTTATTTAATCTAACCGGATTAGATCAAAATGCTACCTGAAAAAATATACTTCCCCTATAATTATTTCACTGCACTTATTGGCTTTGGATTAAACCCCGAGTTACAGAGCCGCATTGTATTTGAACAGTCGGGCAAAATAGCTCAGATATTGGAAAATAATCATGATGCAGTTGGTCTCATTCCTTCTCTTGAGATCTTATCGCATCGGGAATTACTCATATCGAAAACATTTGGAATTACCTTCGATGAACAGATAGCTATCAGTTATTATTATTTCAAACCACGCGAAGATAATATTACTGAGATTAAATTATCAGGCGACATTTCTATCAATGAGGAAATTCTTACAAAAATAATATTTAAGGAAAAGTTTGGGCTTGATATTCAGGTGGCCCTTTCTGATAAACCTCTTGAATTAGGGTCCGCCGACTATATTATGGCAGGGAATGCTAATTTTAAAGAGGAATTACTGGAAAAATCATTCAGTATTACAGATCAGGTTTGTGATCTGATCGAATTGCCTTATGTCAATTTTTTACTGGCTTCAAAGAATGAAATTCTGCTCCGTCATATGAATAATGCGATGGGTTCAATTGATAAAAACATCCAGGATAATGCCGGTAAGGTAATGAAGCCGCTACTGCAGAACGATTTTTTATATGAATATTTTATGGCAAATATTGGTTCAGTTTACTTCAAGCTTAACGATGATGATTTAAAAGGATTGGATGAACTGCTCAAACTCCCGTTTCTCCATTTGTTGTCAGAGGATATACCGGAGCCAAAATTTATTGGAATGTAGTTCCTCTTTTAATATCTCATTGTTCCGTTTAATCCCGAAGACCCAAATGGTATCTCAGCCTAATAAAATGTGGGAAAGTCAATTTTTCGATGCAGTTAAATCACTTCGGTTTTCAATTCTGAAGCCAGAATGATAGAGAATGAAAAAAATCGAATTCTTTTGACAACTCTTATCTATCCTCAAATCAATCTGATCAAATGTATCTGACTTAGTCGGGCAGCATAGTATATTTGATGAAACGATCAATTGAATCATCTGAATTTAGGAGTAATATGCCCTGTTACAGTAAAAAATTATTATTGACAATCTCATTGATTTAGACTATTTATACTTGGTGAAAAAAGAAACTTATCGCAACTTAATTTTACGCTGGATTATATTCACGCTTCTGCTCATCGGGCATATTCAGGCATCTTTTTCTAATATTTCAGTTAGCCCGAAATATGCCAGTAATTTTTCCGAACAACAGTTCTTCAACGATTCGGCATCTTTTCCTTCTCTGATTCAGATATCACAGAAATCGGGGAATAAAATTTTCAGCATACCAAAAAGCAACGATATTGAAATTAATTCAGAATATTCTCTAAGTTCAAGAAAACTTATATTTTCGGAATTATTAATTATCAACCACCTCTTTTATCTCCCCCTACAAAATTTACTCACAGTCAAGAAAACAACAGACGCCTGACCTCTCACCTTTTATAATTTTTAATTAAAATAAACTCTAAAATTAAAGGTGATCAAATGGCTGTTGACAATAAAACAGAAAACACCAGCATATTTTTCTATGTATTCATTGGTGTTATTGGTTTAGGATTTTTATCATTATTAGGTCTTATAGTTTCATTAATTATGTGATCAACAATTATTTCAAGGGGCGGTAACATCCGCCCCTTTTTTTATCAGGGAAATTGTAATGAAAGAAATAAAAGGCGAAAGATGGGGGAGCAGGATAGGTCTTATTTTTGCGGTTGCCGGAAATGCAGTCGGACTTGGTAACTTTTTGAGATTTCCCGCTCAGGCAGCCCAAAATGGTGGGGGAGCATTTATTATTCCTTACCTTGTGGCTTTCCTGTTAATGGGGATTCCTTTGTTATGGGTGGAATGGGCAATAGGAAGGCACGGTGGAAAATATGGATATAATTCAACTCCGGGCATGTTTCATAAGCTTGGGAAAGGAAAATATCTGAAGTATATCGGAGTTTTTGGAATTTTTAATAACCTTGTAATTGCTGCATATTATTGCTACATCGAATCCTGGACACTGGCTTACGTTTGGCATAGTTTAGCAGGAACGTTCACCGGACTTGATTCGAATGCGATCTCAGCTTTTTTTTCAACCTATCTTAATATCGATAATACTAATTCCATCAACATTCCCGGGACTGGAATTATCTTTTTTATTTTGACCTTAGGGCTTAACCTATGGATATTATCGAAGGGATTGAGTAAAGGAATTGAAATAGTGAGCAAAATTGCACTTCCTGCATTGTTATTATTTGGGGTGATTCTTGCTATGCGGGCGTTTACGCTTGATGCAGGAGAGAGCGGGGCTGTTTACGATGCAATGACAGGTTTTAATTTTCTCTGGACGCCAAAATTTGAGTCACTCAGCGATCCAAAAGTTTGGCTTGCAGCAGCAGGACAAATATTTTTTACTTTATCAGTAGGAATGGGATCTATCCATTGTTACGCTTCTTACCTGAGAGAAAAAGACGATATTGCCCTGAATGCGAGCGCTGCCGGATGGATGAATGAATTTGTTGAAATTATTCTTGGTGCATCAATCGTTATCCCTATCTCGGCTGCTTATCTTGGATTGGAATGGGTGAGGTCAAATGTAGGGTTTGAGATGGGATTCCGGACGATGCCTTCACTATTTCAAAACTGGGGACCCGTTCTTTCAGTAATTGCCGGGGTTGTATGGTTTGGACTGCTCTTTTTTGCAGGAATAACGAGTTCACTTGCAATGGGGCAACCTGTAATGGCATTTTTTCAGCAGACTCTGAACCAAAGCAGAAAAAAATCTGCGGTTACATTTGGTATCCTGACCTTACTTTTAGCTCTTCCCTGCATACTATTTTACAGAATGGGAGTATTTGGAGAATTTGATTATTGGGCAGGAACTTTTGCCCTGGTTGTGTTTGCTACAGCAGAAATGATAATATTTGCCTGGGTATTCGGTATTGAGAATGCCTGGGGTGAGATAAGGAAAGGCGCTGATATGTCGATACCAATGGTTTATAAATTTGTGCTGAAATATATAACACCGATCTTTCTGATAGCTGTTTTAGTAGGATCGACATTAAAACCAGCGACCGGAGACTGGATTTTGGAGCTCACTAATTTATTTAATGGAGATGGTTGGAATTTCGCAGCCGATAGTGTAGTTGGGACAATCTTACATATTGGCTCTGAAAACCTGGCTTATTTTTCGAATGGAACTCCAACAGACATATTTATTAAAGACATTTCTAGATTACTGCTTAGTATTTTATTCATCTCTCTATCTTTTTTGACATACCGGCACTGGAAAAAGGAGGAATCAAAATGAGTCTCGAAGCAATATTAATGATGGGGGCGACATGGTCTGTTGTTATCTTTTTTTCGGGCAAATTCCTGATAAAAGCGCTGAGGAAAGGAGAATTTGACGAAACAAACCGTAAATAAATTTATCGTCAAAGATTTTTCAAAGTTTGTTGATTATTTACTTAAGTATTATGCGATTCAGAATAACAAAATAACTTAAAATTTTTGCGGACGAAGAGGGATTATCCTACTGATCAAATAGAATGAAAAAAAAGTATTAGTATCGGAACCTGTTACTTGACAGAAGAATCAGGGACTACAAAAGTAGAATAACACTTCCACGCAAATCTGTCCAGGTGTCTGATTTTTGAAAAAGTCGAAATTCATCAATTCCGCCAGGAAAATATTCAGCAAGTTCATCCAGGGTTTGACCGGAATAATTTTGAATATCGGTTTGATCAGCTAACATTTTCACCCACCTGCATACACTATCAGGAAGCACCCACTCACCTTCAGCATCGTTTAAGTGCACCGTCAATATAGACGAACTGGCATCTGTTTTTCTAATTGCCGGTTTGGTTGCCACCCACAATATCCGTTGATTTCTGCTAAAAGGTTCCGGGATATCGAGCAATTTCCTTATATGGTTTTTTTTGACGGTTGCTGGAGGCATTTTTTGATCGAACCATTTATTAACAGGCTTATCCATTCCTGACCCGTTTAAATAATTTGATAACGCAAGATTTAATCCCTGATAGTAATCAGAGTAATTAAGACCAGTATTATCATCGTGTGCCAGGTCGTTGTTTGCAAATGGGTTATCTCGCGAGGACTTGATTCTGACACCGAAATAATCGGGATTTGCAGCGACCGGACTATGAGTGGTCAAAGCAAACTGGTGCCAGAATCCGGAAGTAAAAAGCCCATTCAGGAAAAATTGTCTAACCAGATCAAGACTGTTAATTATCTCCTGTTCGGTTTGTGAAGGGAAGCCAAACATCAGGTAAGAATGGATCATAATTCCAGACTCTGAAAAATTGCGGCATGTTTTTGCCACCTGCCCAACTGTCACGCCCTTATTAATCAATTTAAGCAGTCGGTCATCAGCAACTTCAATTCCACCGCTGACAGCAATACAACCGGAAAGTGAGAGCAGCCGGCATAAGTCTATAGTAAAAGCCTTCTCAAATCTGATATTTCCCCACCATGTAACATTTAATTCACGCCTTAGAATCTCAATCGCAACCTCCCGAAGAAGTGAAGGGGGAGCAGCTTCATCAATAAAATGAAAATTTCTGATGCCTGTTTGTCCGATCAGATCTTCCATCCAATTGACGATTGTTTGAGCTTTGGCAGGGTCATAACGCCCGATATAATCTAATGAGATGTCACAAAAAGTGCATTTTTTCCAATAGCATCCATGGGCAGTTGCAAGTTTGTTCCAATAGCCATCAGACCACAAACTGTGCATAGGATTAGTGGTTTCAGTTACTGAAATGTAATTGCCGGGGTCAATGCCCACCAACGAAGGGGGAACGAGTGAATTATGTGCGTGTATTTTATTGGCAGCATTATCAAAATATGAGAGAGTTCCGCTGATGTTAGTTAGAGTCCTGACCCATTTGAATTTACGATCCTGATCTGTCAGGTTCTTAATTATGTTAAGAAGAGGCAGTTCTCCATCATCGAAGGTGAGAAAATCAATGTAGTCAAACAATCGCTTATCTTTAATAAGCCGGAGTTCGGTATTAACATAGCCGCCGCCGAATGCAATTTTTATCTCAGGAAAGTTTTTCTTCAGAAAGTCGGCAGAGATAAGCGCACTTAGGAGATTGCCAGGGAAAGGTATTGTAAATCCCGCAAAAAGGGGCTTATCCGATATGATTTTATTCTCAAGAAGCCGAAGCATAATTATTTCAATCACATTCCTTTCTTTTCCAATCTCATCAATGAAAGGTTGGAAACTTGCAGCGCTAATGGAAATTTTTTCAGCGTATCGGCTGAGTCCGAAATGGGGCGTAACATTATTCCGTATAAAGCGGGTAAGATCATCAATAAAAAGAGAACAATAAAATTTCGCTTGATCGAATCCGTGGTGATTCCCAAATTTTTTTGCTGCATAATGAGAATGAGCAAAAGAATAACCCTGTGGGATAAATGATTCTTTTGAAAACAAATATGATAATCCGTTCTCCTTCCCCTGAAGAAAGCGGATGACATCTCCAACCAATCGCGTATATACGTGCTTAAGATTCCAAAGACGAATATCATAAGGATCTGCAATCGATTCAGGCGAAACGTTTGCAAATATTTCACTAAGACCGGTTGCTGAAAATATTTTAAGTGTAGCTTCAAGCGAAAGATCATAACTCTCGGCATTTATTTTCTGTGATCTCAGAAATCCGCTTAGTTGTGTCACAGAAGGATAGGTGGTGTTGATCTGTGAAAAAGGAGGAATAATCAGAATTATTTTTTCAGTGCTGATGGAATTTCCCTGGTGACTTAAATAAACAATTTATATAAAGAATAAAATTCATAAATTGAAACACAATCCGGTACAAAAATATGAAGTAAAAAATTTAATAAACAAATTAAGCAGTGGATGATCAGAAACTAGCACGGTCTTATGATTTAGATCTGATTGGCCAGTTTTCTTTCATCATATTTTTATAAATTTCTGAGTAAACCATTTTTTCCCATCGTGTAGTTTTAAGAAGTACACACCAGCATTAAAGTGTTGAAGGGGTAAAAAAGAACTGCCATTTGAATGATTTTGTTCAAATACTATTTCTCCAAGCACATTAAATATCATAATTCGCGAATTCACAGGGATCATTTTACCTGGCTGCAATGAGAGCGTAATATAACCATTTGTTGGATTAGGGAAGAGGTAAAGTGCAGTTGATGTTGTTTCCCTATTATCGACTTTTGAAGATACCACCCGACTAAGACAGTCTCTGAAAAATTCAGCAACGCTATCATTATATGCCTGAAATTCAAGCTCCGAATTCCCGAGATAAAGATTTAGTTCATTGTGATCGTAAGGAGATGTATTAAATAATGTGACCGGAATATTGTTATTTACCAGGACATCCGCAAAGCGGGTCGCGAGATCAATACGCTCAGGAGTACCTTGGTGAACGAGCATAAAATCCGGAATGTCTTTATTTTCATCTATGAACCGAATCGGGGAAGCCTGTCCCCAGATTGCAGTATCAGCACCAAATGCATTAATATAGGATACCCATTGCTCATCTCCTGCTGTCGGATAATTTGACATATAATACGGAATATCGTATGAAGCCGGATCGAGAGAGCAGGTGCATTTTATCCATTTAATAGATAATCCGACTTCCTGCAGATAACTTTCATCCGTACTAATTAACGAAAACAGATGCCCGCCTGATGAACTGCCAATCAGTGCAATACGGTCTGTGTCTCCACCAAAATATGGAATATTTTCATAAACCCACCGCACAGCTTTTGCAGCATCTTTTGGATGAGCAGGAAAAACAATCCTTTCGGGATTAAAGATATCAGGTGGATTGGGAGAAAGTCGATAATTAATACTTACAAAAATATAGCCAAGGCTTGTAAAAAATTCATCCTTATAACGTGTCTGAGTTTTATCTCCTATCCGCCAGCCTCCGGCATGTGCCCAGATCATAACGGGTTTTAATCCGTTTCCGCCATTTGGTACATATATATCAAGGCTTAGTAGATTATTATCGACTCCTGGTTTAGTTTCGTACTGAATATCTTGAAATTTTTGATATGATTGAGCTGGTACAGACTTCACAAAAATAATCCATATTAGAAAATTAATAATTGCTAAAAAGTGAATGTAACGAAAAGTATTGAATTTAGTATTTGGACTAAAAGCGAATGTCATTATAAAATATCTAACCAAATTAAAGAATGTTTTTCAAAGCGATTAAGTTTTTGTAAGATCAAATAATACTGAAAATATTACTTTTTGTTTACTAAGTCAATATACTGATTGATTTATGAAAAATCTTCAGAGTGTGCAGGAAATGAACAGAACATATTGAGAAGATTAA
>Ga0172368_10000172_pt1 | contig 88788 bp, 84 predicted proteins | sample Lak11m_FD_114540 | JGI IMG/M metagenome (GOLD analysis project Ga0172368, IMG submission 114540) | Freshwater microbial communities from Kabuno Bay, South-Kivu, Congo - kab_022012_11m | ecosystem: Environmental > Aquatic > Freshwater > Lake | place: Democratic Republic of the Congo: South-Kivu...
CACTTCACCGGAAATTCCGGTGGGCGACCGCTTGACACAACGGGCGGCGTAGGATTACTATTCAGTTAGAGAGTCACCGGAGAACTTTCAACTATCTCTGGGACATACTCTCGTTTATAGATAAGGTGCGGAACTCACATTCACAGTCTGGAAGGGTGCGAGAGCCCCGCTCGAACATCGGCCAGCGGTGGAAGGCACACTCTCAGTCTGGAAGGGTGCGAGAGCCCCGCCCGAATTTTGGTAAGCCTTCCTATGATCGGCGGGGCTCTCGCCTCCTTCCAGACTGAGAATGTGAGTTCCGCACCTTATCTATAGTCGAGCGGGGCTCTCGCACCCTTCCAGACTGAGAGTCTCGCTCCCGCCGCTTGCCTGTCAGTGTCCCAACCGCCGCGCCAGTCCCGGAAACCGCTTCAGCCCGGGGAAGGCCTGCAGGATGGTCTGCGGGTCGGGTTCCTCGTCCTCCAGCGGGTCGTCGCTCACGCCTTGCGCCAGCGTCCACGCCAGCGCATTGGCGATCACCGTGTCGTCGTGCTCGCCGGCGGGGGCGGAGAAGCGCAGCAGGCCGCCGGGCAGGCTGTGCTGCTCGAAGGCCTCGTGCTCGTCGATCTGCCGCGGGTCGTCCAGCAATTGAAAAGCCTGGCGCTCGAAGCCCAGCGTGTAGGTGTCGATCAGTCGCAGTTTACTCGCCTGCGTCATCTCGAAGCCGCGCACCGGCGCCCCCGCGCGCTGCAGGTAGTCGATCATCGGGCGGCCGATGCTGTTGCTCTCCGCCAGGATGATGTCCGGCCGCCACTTCTCGCACAGCGCCAGCAGCCGGCTCGCCTGCGTGATGAAGTCCAGCCCGGTCACCCGCTCCAGCCACACCTGCCGCTTGTCCGTGGCGTCCCACACGGCGAAGACGGTGAAGTCGTGGGTGCGGCCCCAGTCGATGCCGCAGCAGTACACGTGGCCGGCTTGCGGCGCGCCCGGGGCCAGCACGCTCACCGCGCGCACGTTGCGGAACACGCCGCCGCCGTCCTCCACGAACTCGGCGAGGATCTCCTGGCGAAAGGCGCGCTCCGGCAGCGAGCCCCACACCGCCTCGATCTCCGAGAAGGCGATCTCCGGGTTCTCCAGCGGATGCGGCGCGCGCACGGGCCGACCGTCGCGGAGGACGGTCCCCAGCGTGGGCGCCTGCCAGGCGGCGGCGTCAAGCAATTCCCCGTCGGCCGCCCGGCGCCACTCCGCCCAGAACCAGTTGCGCCCGCGCGGCGTGCCGGTGACCCACGCCCAGCCCCGCGTGGTGATGAGCATGGGCCGCAGCACCTCGTGCCAGGCGGCGGCTTCCACGTCCGCCGCTTCGTCCACCACGCAGCCGTCGGCGGTGTGCCCACGGGCGTTGTCCGGGTGGTCCAGCGAGCGGAAGAGGATGCGCCCCTTCGTGAAGCGGCACTCCATGCGCCCCTCGTGGAAGTCGGCGGCGCCGGCGGCCGCGCGCTTCGTCTCGTCCCAGCCGATGCGCACCTGGTCGTAGGTGGGCGCCCCCCAGAGGATCTCCGCCCCCGCCGCCGCGCGCTCCACGGCGATGGCCATGCACAGCGTGGTCTTCCGCCACCGCCGCCCCGCCGCCAGAAAATTGAACCGCCGCGCCCCTCGCCGCACCGCCCGCTGCCCCGCGTGCGGGTTGGGAAGGCGGATCTCAGGATTGGTCATTTCTGACTCCTTTCTACCGATCAGCCCCGCATGTCACATTCTCAGTCTGGAAGGAGGCGAGAGCCCCGCTCGAATTTTGACAAGCCTTCCTATGATCGGCGGGGCTCTCGCCTCCTTCCAGACTGAGAGTCTCGCTTCCACCGCTTGCCCATGTTCGAGCGGGGCTCTCGCACCCTTCCAGACTGAGAGTCTCGCTTCCACCGCACTCCCGGTCCCGTGAGGTTGGAATACTCACGGCTCGCCTTCTCCCCGCCAATCGTTCACATACCGAATGGTCATCTCCGCCGGCGCCGCCTGCTCCTCCGCGGAGGGCGTGACGGGCTTGCCGTACGCGCGCTCGAGGATCTCTTTGGCGGCGGCGATGCGGCTGGGCTCGCTGCTGGAACTGTTCATGATCGTCACCAGCGTCTCCAGCGCCTCCGCCCCGTAGCCCTGCGCCTGGCCGCGGATACCGGCGGATTCCACCGTGCCGCTGTCCGGCGCGCTCTTCGTGCTCTTCCGCCTGGTCGTCATACCGGCGCTCCTTCCTCCGCCAGCAGCTCCCGCCGCCGCTCCCGCGCCTCCAGCGCCAGCGCGGCGTGGCGCATCAGCCACCAGCGCCGCTCGGCCAGCGCGGTGCCGGCGGGCGAATCCAGGAAGTGCTCCGCCAGCTCCAGCAGCCCCCGACCGTCGCCGTCCAACCGCGCCGGGTTCCGCTGCGCCGCGTCGCAGCGGGCAATCAACCGATCCACCTGCCCCACGTTCCACGGCGACCCGCACCGCAGCACCGCCCGCCGCAGTTTGACCGTTTCAGTTAAGCCCATGTCGACCCCCTTTCCGAAGCTCAGGGACTGTCCCGACTCAGCGGGACCAGCGCTCGTCTTCACATCTCATGCCGGTCCGGTGATCAGCGGGACTGTCCCCTTACATGGGGAAGCTGACTTATCGAAGGGGACAGTCCCGCTGGTCCCATCTCTTGCGCTCAATTCACCACCGGGCTTCGGTCCCGCAGAGCCGGGACAGTCCCTGACCGTTACACGTCCGACAGCGCCCGGTACAGCTTCCGCACGCGGGCGCCTTCGCGCTCCAGCGACTCGCGCTGGGCGGCCAGCTCGTCCAGCAGGTCCAGCTCGTCCCCCAGCGTCTCCACCGTCAGGTCGGCCGCCGCCTCGAAGAAGTCCAGCACGCCGTCGGCCACCGGGGCGGCGAAGGTCTGCGCCTCCCGCCACTCGCCCACCAGCCCCAGCCGCACCTCCAGCCGCACGTCGCCGTTCCCCTGCCGCACCGTGCGCAGATACTCTCGCTCGCAAATCACACCGCTCATACAACACTCCTTTTGTCATCCGCAGATTGAAAAGATGAAAAAGAAAAATCATTTCAATCATTTCAATCTGCAGATTCCAAACCGTCTCCCCCGCGTTCCCCCAGCGCCGCCAGAAAGGCCGGCACGTGCAGCAGGCCGGGGCACTGTCGGGCCAGGTGGCGCGCCGCCTGCGCGGGGGGCGTGCCGTGGTCGTGGATGAAGGCGTCGGCCGCGTCCAGCGCCATGCACAGACGGCACTGACAGACGGGTCGCGGCACAACGGACAGATTCTGCTCTCGTTTAATGTCATATACATCTGACATAGTAACCGCTTTAAAGTAGCTCGGTCGTATTGGGAAACAGGACAGGGACAGCCTGGTCAACAGGCCAGGCCCGGGTTGGGCGCCAGCCCCCCGGGAGATCACATCAGCTCCGAGATGCGATCACCCGGGGGCCGGGGAGCGCAGTTCGCGCAGTGGTGCCGGGGGCGGTTTCTCCGGCAAGCCCCGCGTCAATCGGGGTGCCACACCGCTGTACCTTCACCATCTCTAGTATACAGGCGGTGCCTCTGCTTGTCAATAGGTTCTGACAATATATCGCCAATTATCCCCCAAAAATATTACGCCATACTTGACAAAGCGCGGGGCGATCCGCAATACTGTAAATGGGATGGATTCCCGTGCAGAACTCGGGCGCTGTATCGTTCGGTCTTCACGCCTGGTACCCTGGCGGGCAGTCACGCAGGAGCGAGTCCGCACACCTGCGACCTGACCCCGCGCGTACCCGGCAAGATCACGCACGGAGCGATGCAGCCAAAAAGGCAACGGCATGACGGCTATCGGACAACTGATCAAATGCGAACGCGAAAAGCGTGGGTGGACCCAGCGACAGCTGGCGATTTATGCGGGGGTGAGCAATACAGCCATCAGCGACACGGAGAGCGGGAAATCCCCGCGGCCGTCGGCTGATACCCTGGTCAAGGTCTCGCGCGGACTCGGCATCGATGTCGCGCCTTTGCTGGTGGCCTCCGGCTACCTGGAACCGGCGGCCATGCCCAGAGAGCGCTTCGTCACCGTCCCCATTATCGGCGTCATCCGCGCGGGCCCGCCCCTCATGGCGATCCAGGAAGAGGATGGAGGGGAAGAAGTGCCCGAGCACACGGTAAAATCCGAAGGATACTATTTCTTACGCGTCCGCGGCGACTCCATGACCGGCATGGGCATCATGCCCGGCTCCCTCGTGCTGGTGCGGCCCACCGTCGAGGTGCCATCCGGAACCGTCGCCGTGGTCATCGAAAATCGTGACGACGCCTGCGTCAAAATCGTGAAGTTTGATGGGGACCGGGTGATTCTCCGATCCGCCAACCCCGACTATCCCGACCGAAAACTGCAGAACACGGACGTGCAGGTGATCGGCGAAGTGGTGGAGATCCGCACCAGGCTGCCGCTGCAACTCCACCGGCTGTAATGGACAGCACAGCGTAGTACGTAGTAGCGCCGTCAGGCGCGTGCCCGTTCACGCACCTAGCGCTCGTTCGCAATGCACAAGCAAGCGTAGTTCGTAGTAGCGCCGTGAGGCGCGTGCCCGTTCACACACCTAAAGCTCGTGAGTAACTAAGAAGAAAACTTCTCTCTTTAGTTACTCACGAGCTCTAGTTTCGTGAACGGGCACGCGCCTCACGGCGCTACTACGAACTACGCTTTCCTCATTATTGGTTACGAGCTTTAGTTTCGTGAACGGGCACGCCCCTCACGGCGCTACTACGAACTACGCTTTCCTCATTATTGGTTACGAGCTTTACGACGAACTCACCTTGCTTACAGATCCCACCCCTTGCCGAAGTCCAGCATGGGATACGCGGCGGCCAGTTCGTTCATCTGCTCGAGGCCGTATTGCTCCAGGTAAAGATGCACGCTGCTGGCTTCCCATAACTCCATCGCTGCCGCATACCCATGCTTCATCGGGTTGAAGTGGAGATAATTCAGCGCGGCGAAAAAGTGCGCTTCGCTGCGAATCCCACGGTCGGTGAAGCGAAACCAGACCGTCCGCCCGGGGGTGTGATCCTCTCGGTTCCACTGGGTGGAGATGCCGTTGTGTAGCCGGCCGATCCTCCGGCCGAATAACTGCAGATCGACCCGCGCCAGCAGATGCATGTGATTGGGGAGAATGCACCAGCCAAAGATCTCGGCCTCCGGAATCCCTGCCATCATCTCCAGCAACTTGCGCTCATATTCGAGGCGGCGAGAGGCGGCTCGCAGAATGTGCTGATGCTCGAAATTGGCCGCGGTGAGAAAATACAGGTTGCTGTCACGCTTCACATGCGGCGGCTCATGCAGGGGGAAGTGCACCAATCGGCGATATGCCAGCACCTGTTCCCGCTCGAGCGGAGTCATTTTACGGTAGGCGTAATACATATTGTCTCCTGTAAATAGAAACCTTTTGTTTGCTAATAACTATACCATTGTCCTTGCCTTAATGCAACCCCCTGTTCTCCTGTTGCAAGCAAGCGTAGTTCGTAGTAGCGCCGTGAGGCGCGTGCCCGTTCACGCACCTAAAGCTCGTTCGCAATGCACGAGCAAGCGTAGTTCGTAGTAGCGCCGTAAGGCGCGTGCCCGTTCACGTACCTAAAGCTCGTGTGTAAATAAAGAGAAAGCTCTTCTTTTTAATTACACACGAGCTTTAGGTACGTGAACGGGCACGCGCCTCACGGCGCTACTACGAACTACGCTTTCCTCATTATTGGTTACGAGCTTTATATGCGTGAGCGGGCACGCGCCTGACGGCGCTACTACAAACTAACCTTGCCTGTGTCTTACTCGCACGGCAGGAGAACGGCCGGCGTTGTTTGAATTCTTTCCTCTATGAAAACTCTACTTCTCCGATTCCTGGCGCTCCTCGCGCTCCTCGCGCTGCAGATTGCCGGGCTGGCGGTGCAGCCGGCGCTGCGGGCGTATCAAGGGCGGCTGCCGGTGCTGAAAAGGCAGGTCACAGCGGTGACGGCGTCGGCGACGCAGGCGGCGGAGAACAATCTGCGGTACCCGACGGCGCTCATCAACATCCCGTACTGGGAGCAGGTGCCCTTCAGCGAGGAGATGCTCAACCGCGCGGGCGGGCTGGCCCACGCCCTCTGTACCGAGGCGCGGCCGACGCTGGCCACCCCGCATGACATCGTGCTGCTCTCCGTGCGCTCGTGGGAGAAGGACCGGGAAACCACCCTCAAGCGTGTGCAGGAGTACAAGGGCAAGGGCTGGACGGTGACCATCATCGGCTCGAAAGCCGGCAAGCCCACCGAGCTGGGCGCCGACTTCTTCATCGACAACGGCGCGCGCACCCCCGCCGCCGCCGAGGGGCGCATCAACGTCATTGCCAACATCACGCTGGGCTGGATGTGGTGCTGCGAATACGCCGCCGCCATGTCCCGCCACGGCCAGTTCCCCGCCGTCCTCTACAGCGTGGCCATGAAGGGCGCGCAGGAGTACGACGAGAAGATCCAGACCGAGCAGGGCCGCTTCACCGTGGAGCCATGCGACCAGACCATCCCCGCCGGCAAGCTCGCGAAACTATACCTCAAGCGCGTGGACAAATTGATAAAGGACTGCCGCTCGAAGAAGATCCAGGGGCAGCTCAACCAGGCGGCGGACGTGGTGGCCGCGCGGCTGCAAGCGGGCCAGACGGTGGGCGTCGCCGGCCTCGGGCATGCCATCCTGGAAGAGGTGACGGTGGACAACAAGTCGCCGTGGAAGGGCTTCCAGGCGGTGGGCGCGGTGAAGACCGCCTACAAAGCGAACCTGAAGCCCGGCGAGCTGCTGGTGTGGATCGCCTACTGCGGCATGAACTCCGCCTACGACGACTACGGCAAATACATCGCCGAGGCCGGCGTCGACCTGATCACCTGCTACGCCCCCGACAAGGAGTGGGCGGTAGACGCGCCGAAAGACCTGGGCCACATCGACCAGTGCTGGACCCTCCCCGACGCCGAAGTCCCCATCCCCCTCTTCCCCCACGCCATGGCCCCCATCAGCGGCATCAACTCGTGCTTGATATTGCGCATGCTGGATGATGAGGTGGCGAAACGGCTGGAGAAGAAGTAATGCACGGGAGGTCGGGGGAACCGGGTGGCGGGAGGCTGGTGCTGGCGAGGATCAGCCCCCTTGCTCACTTCATCAACCACAGCCTCTCATACTGCCCCCACTCCTCCGCCGAAGTGGTGTAATCGGCAAACAGCGCCACGCCGGCGAAGGACCCGGGCACGGCGCGCGTGCTGGCCAACCCCTCGCGCGTCCCCTTCAGCGCCAGCCGCAGCGTCTCCACCGAGGGGTAATGCGAAGCGGTGCGGGTGTCGTAGGTCGGCAGGCCGATCAGTACGCGGCAGTCCGGATTGCCCTTCGCGGCGGCGCGGGTGACGTGCACGGCTTGCCCGCGCATCAGCCACACATACGCGCGCGGCAACGGCATGCCGGTGTCGTAGCCCATCACCGCCAACTGGTCGCAACGCGCGGCCACCTGCCGGAAGTACGCCTCATCCCAGCCGTAAAACCAGACCACCGGCTTCGGATACCACGGCGGCGTGCACACGGAGAGGAAGGTATCCGGCAGCGCCGCCCGCGTATCGTCCAGCAGTTGCAGCAACGGGCGGTCGTTCCGCTTGACCACCTCGTAATCCCACTGCACCCCGTCGAAGCCGCATTCCTCCACCAGCCACACGGCTTCCTCGACCATCCGTTGCCGGACCTTCGGGTCGGCGACGTCCACGTAGAACGCGCCGGGCTTGTTCTCCGCGTAGATCCAGGCCACCGCCCGCACCCCCGGCGCCTCGCGGTGCACCCGCGCCGTCAACGCCTTCGCCCGCTCCGGGTAGCGGAAGTGCAGCGTGCCGTCCGGCTGGATGTAGCGCACGTGGAAGAACGCATCCTTGACCTGCTCGTCCCGCAGCCGCGCCGTCATCCCCGCCCACTCGTCCTCCGTCTTCTCGCCGAAGTACCAGGTATAGCGCAGCCACAACCCGTTCTCGCCGACATTCCCCGCCGGCGCCGACACGCCCAGCAGCGGGTAGAGGAAGTAGTCGAGCGTCACCAGGAAGGCCGCGATAAGCAGCCCGAAGAGGAACCGCTTCAGCCGGCGGCGTTTGCGGTTGGGGGGGCGATCCGTCATGGAAGAAACTCCTGTTTAACTTGACTCACGGTAGTAAATTCATCACGCAGCCGACACATCGATCACACGGTCATCTAATGACGCCGCCGCAAAGGCCAACGCCTGGCGGATATCTTCATCGTCGAGTTCTGGATATTCACGCCGGAATTCCTCTCGATCCGGATAGATCGCCAGTGCCTCAAGCACGCGCCGCACCGTAATACGTAAGTTGCGTATGGCGGGTTGGCCGTTCATTCGCTCGCTATTCACCGTGATGCGATCTAGTTTCATCTGTAAGCCTCCGACCTATTCATTACCTATCCTCGATTTCTCGCCATCATGCGGAGATTTCGTGGTTGGCTTCGGCGAAGCCGACCTATTCGATGATACAACGGAGTCGGGGTTCCGTCAAAACCCTCCGCGGAACTGTCCCCCGCTTGGTCCCCCGTTGACGCGTTACGCTCGCCTGTCATGACGGAAAAAGACCAGCGCCACCGCAGGGACTGTCCCCTCCGGCGCCAACGATCAAGCCCTCCCCGGTTGCGAAATCCGCCCATCTCGGGTAAGGTATACGCTCATCATGGCACATCTGCTCAATTGCGACACTATCAGCAAGTGGTACGGGACGCGCACGCTCTTCCGCGGCGTCTCCTTCGGGCTCGACGAGGGCGAGCGGCTGGGGTTGATCGGGCCCAACGGCTCGGGCAAATCCACGCTGCTCCGCCTCCTCGCGGGTGAAGACACGCCGGACGAAGGCGAGGTGACGACGCGGCGCGGGCTGCGGCTCGCCTATGTGCCGCAGGTGGACACCTTCCCGGAGGGCGCCACCGTGGAGTCGGTGCTGCTGAACGCGCAGACCGACGGCGCGCTGGACGTCCACGAACGGCACGTGCGCGCGGACGTCATCACCGGCAAACTGGACTTCGCTGATCCCGCCGCGGAGGCGGCCTCGCTTTCCGGCGGCTGGCGCAAGCGGCTGGCGCTGGCCCGCGCACTGGTCACCGAGCCGGAGGTGCTGCTCCTCGACGAGCCCACCAACGGCCTCGACCTGGAAGGCATCCTCTGGCTGGAGCGGCTGCTGCTGGAGTCGCCCTTCGCCTGCGTGCTGGTGAGTCACGACCGCTACCTGCTGGAGCGCGCCGCCGACCGCGTGGTGGAGATCAGCCGCGCCTACCCCGGCGGCTGTTTCAGCGCGGAGGGGCGCTACTCGGAGTTCCTGCTCAAGCGCGAGGACTTCCTGCAGGGGCAGCAGAGCCGGCAACTGGCGCTGGAAAGCATGGCGCGGCGCGAGGCGGCGTGGCTGCTGCGCGGCGCGCGGGCGCGCACCACCAAGGCGAAGGGCCGCATCGAGGACGCCGGCGAGCTGATGGCGGAGCTGGCGGAGACGCAGGAACGCAACGCGCAGAACCGCACTGTCCGCATCGACTTCACCGCCAGCGGCCGGCGCACGAAGAAGCTGCTGGTCGCGAAGGGGCTGGAGAAGACGCTGGGCGGGCGCACGCTTTTCCGCGGGCTGGAGCTGGAGCTGCTGGCCGGCATGCGGCTGGGGCTGCTGGGACCCAACGGCAGCGGCAAGACCACGCTGCTGCGCATGCTCTCCGGCGCGCTGGAGCCCGACGGCGGCACGGTGTGGCACGCCGAGAACCTGCGCGTGGTGACCTTCCAGCAGCAGCGCACCCCCCTCGACCCGCGGCTGACGCTGCGCCAGGCGCTCGCCCCCACCGGCGACACGGTAGACTACCGCGGCCAGGCCATCCACGTCACCGCCTGGGCCAAGCGCTTCCTCTTCAGCCCGGAACAACTGCCGCTGCCGGTGGGCGAGCTCTCCGGCGGCGAGCAGGCGCGCGTCTACATCGCCGAGCTCATGCGGCAGTCGGCGGACATCCTCATCCTCGACGAGCCCACCGACGACCTGGACATCCCCTCGCTGGAGGTGCTGGAGGCCAGCCTCGCCGACTTCCCCGGCACGCTGGTGCTGGTCACCCACGACCGCTACCTGCTCGATCGGCTCTGCACCAGCCTGCTGGCCTTGAACGGCGACGGCACCGCATCGACCTACGCCGACTACCCCCAGTGGGAACGCGCCCGCGCCGAACGCGACGCGGCACAGCGTCCCGCCCCCGCCAAGCCGGCGCCGAAGCCCGCCGCGCGCCCGTCCACGCCGAAGAAGGCGCTCACCTGGCGTGAGGAGCGCGAGTTCGAAGGCATGGAAGCCGCCATCCAGGCCGCCGAAGCCGAAGTGACCGCCGCCCTCGCCGCCATGCAGGACCCCGCCGTCGGCGCCGACCATCAGCTCCTCCACGATTGGAGCGTCAAGCACCACGCCGCCGAGCAGCACGTCGACGCCCTCTACGCCCGCTGGCAGGAGCTGGAAGAGAAAGCCGCCCGGTAAGGCTCGGCCCATCCTGGAGCCTCTATACTGTTCAAATACGGCTTCTCGTAGGGGCGAGTGGCACTCGCCCCGTAAGAGAGCCGGGTCCGGCATTGCGCCTCAATACGAATACCGCTCCCATAACGGGGCGAGTGCCACTCGCCCCTACGAAAAGCCGTATTTGAACAGTATTGACCTGGAGCCTTACCAATGTGAAAATCGTTACCACTCACAACGCAAAAAAGTGTAGTTTGTTAGGATAAGATATTGCTGCGTGGATAGGCTATCTTTACCATTCTCCCACAGAAATGCCTGACGGTATCGCGGCCAACCACGCGATAGGTACTGCAACGGACTGAGCCTGCTCATGATTTACCAACGGGCCTGCAGGGACTTCCCCGCATGAAGCGAATAACCTACTCCGAATACGACCCTAAGGAGCCCGACATGACCACACCTGCCGACCACCTGGCCTCGATCGCGCCCGGCGACCTGTGCCGCGAACGCTTTCGCCAGATTCACCTGGATTTCCATACCTCGCCGCACATCCCCGACGTGGGGGCGGAGTTCGACGCCGAGGAGTTCGCCCGCACGCTGGCCGACGCCCGCGTGAACTGGGTGACGGTGTTCGGCAAGTGCCACCACGGCATGAGCTACTACCCCACCAAAGTCGGCGTACAACACCCCTCGCTGAAGGTGGACCTGCTGGGCGGGCAGATCGAAGCGTGCCGGCGCCACGGCATCGTCACCCCGGTCTACATCAGCGCGCGCGTGGACCAGCACATGGCGGAGTCGCAGCCCGGCCTCATCGGCTGGCAGGCGGGCGAGAAGATGAACCACTGGGCCGATGAAAAGGGCGCGGGCTGGTACAACCTCTGCATGAACCACGCCGACTACGTGGATTACCTGATCGCGCAGGCGGAGGAAGTGATCAAGCTCTACGATCCCGAGGGCTTCTTCTTCGACATGTGCTACTACATCAACTGCGTCTGCCCGGCCTGCAACGAGCGCATCCGCAAAGCCGGCGGCAGCATCGACGACCCGGCTGCCGTGCAGCGCAAAGAGTATGAAGTCACACGCGAGTATACCCAGCGCATCGCCGCCGCCGTGCGCGCGCTGAAGCCCAACGCCACGCTCTTCTTCAACGGCCGCGTCTCGCCCGCCATCGGCCGCGAGCTGGATGTCTTCACCCACCTGGAGATCGAGTCGCTGCCCACCGGCGGCTGGGGCTACCAGTTCTTCCCCTTCCACGTCCGCTACGCGCGCACGCTGGGCCACCCCACGCAGGGGATGACCGCGCGCTTCCACAAGGGCTGGGCGGATTTCGGCGGGCTGAAGACCGACGCGCAGTTCGAGTACGAGGCGGGCCTGCTGCTGGCCTCCGGCTCGGTGATGAACGTAGGCGACCAATTGCACCCGCGCGGGCGGCTGGACAAAGCCGTGTACCAGGCCATCGGCGGCGCTTTCCGCCACGTGGAGGATCGCGAGCCGTGGTGCCGCAACGCGGAGCCGGTGGCGGAGCTGGCGGTGCTGCTGCTGAACGAGAAGCCGGAGATGGAGCCGGTCCCCACCCCCGGCGCTGAGGGCGCGACGGCCATGCTGCTGGAGATGAAGCAGCAGTTCGATATCGCGCTGCCCGAAGGCGACTGGGGCAAATACCGCGCGCTCATCCTCGCCGATGCCGGTCCCATCGACGACGCGCTGCAGGCGAAACTGGCGCAATACCTGGACAACGGCGGCAGCCTCATCGTCAGCCACGAGGCCACCCTCGACCCGGCCTCCAAGGCGTTCCGCTGCCCCGGCCTGCCGGTCGACTACGTCGAGCCCTTCCCCTTCAACCCGTGCTACACGAAGCCGGGCGCGGTGATCGGCGAGGGCCTGCCGGATGCCGACTTCGAGTATGTGCTGTATGACGGCGCCGCCGGCGTGCAGCCGAAGCCGGGCGCAACCACCTTCGGCGCGCTCTGCACCAGCTACTTCAACCGCACGCCCGAGCATTTCTGCTCGCACCGGCAGACCCCGGTGGACCAGCCCACCGCCCGCCCGCTGGTGGTGCGGCAAGGCCGCGTGGTCTACATCGCCGCGCCGCTCTTCTCCGGCTACCGCCGGCATAATTACCTGGCCTACAAGGCGATGTTCAAAAACATCCTGCGCCTGGTGCTGCCCGACCCGCTGCTCAAAGCCCACGCTCCCGGCGCCATGGAGATCTCCCTCACCCGCCAGCCGGCGGAGGACCGCGTCATCGCCCACCTGGTCAACTACCAGCCGCAGCGCCGCCAGGGCGACATCGAATACATCGACGACGCCTGGCCGCTACAGAACATCCGCCTTGCCCTCCGCGCCGACCGCGCGCCCCGCGAAGTGTACCTGGCCCCCACCGGCCAGCCACTGCCCTTCACCATCGAGGACGGCTACGTGCACGCCACCGTGCCGGAGATGCTGATGCATGGGATGGTAGTGTTCCAATACTAGGCCAGCTGTGGGTCGAGACTCTCAGTCTGGAAGGGTGCGAGAGCCCCGCCGAGTCTAGGCCAGCTGTGGTTAGAGATTCACAGTCTGGAAGGGTGCGAGAGCCCCGCCGAGTTTAGGCCAGCTGTGGTTAGAGATTCACAGTCTGGAAGGAGGCGAGAGCCCCGCCGAGTCTAGGTAAGCTAACCTAAACTCGGCGGGGCTCTCGCCTCCTTCCAGACTGAGAATCTCCACCCACAGTTTACCTAAGTGCGGGCGGGGCTCTCGCCTCCTTCCAGACTGTGAATCGCACTTCCACCGCTGGTCTGATATATAACTCCCTCTACCCATCAACCAAATGTGTGCTATAATAAGTCAAATCAAGACTTTAGTAATCATGCCAATAGGAGATGTAATAGCCATGGCAAAGCGTATCAACAGAAAAGGAAAAAAAGCGGTCCTGCATTATGTCACCATCAACATTCGCGATCAGATGCAGGTATTCAAGCAGGATGTGTATGCGCGTGCCGCATTGGAACAGTTGCGCCTGCATAGCGATGAACACCCGGCAAAACTGGTTGCCTACGTCCTCATGCCCGAGCACCTGCATCTCATCAATAATCCCCGTGACGGAGACATCAACAAGTTTCTATCACAATATAAGCCGGCGGTGACCGATGCCGTCGCCGAGATCGCCGAACGCCTCGGGCATACCCGCCTATTGAACTGGTTGATGACGGCGGAGGGGCACAACCAGCTCTGGCAGGAAGGCAAACACGACCTGTTTCTCTGGAGTGACTGGATGATCTGGCAGAAGATCAATTATATCCATGATAATGCGCGCCGTCGCAAGTTAGTGAAGCGAGCAAGCGATTATCCTTATTCAAGTTTTGCCGCCGTGTATGACGTGCCGACAGCACCTATTATCCCAGTCGATGACGAATGGTGGTGGGAGGATATGCCCATTGATTTGGAAGAGGAAGAATACTAACCACCGCAGCCCGAACCCAGCCCAGCTGTGGCTAGAGACTCTCAGTCTGGAAGGAGGCGAGAGCCCCGCCCGCACCTAGACAAGCGGTGGAACCAAGATTCACAGTCTGGAAGGGTGCGAGAGCCCCGCCGAGTCTAGGTAAGCTAACCTAAATTCGGCGGGGCTCTCGCCTCCTTCCAGACTGAGAGTCTCCAGCCACAGCTTGCCTATGTGCGGGCGGGGCTCTCGCACCCTTCCAGACTGTGAATCTCTAACCACAGCTTGTCTGTTGGTGGATTCGTCCACTTCCCTGAACATCCCCGGCGATTTCCGGCCTGCTGATGGGGGCAAAAGGAGGAACGAGCCTATCAGGGAACGAACGTTAATGAGAGCGAGCGCGTGCGCGCCGCGACGAGGTAACAGGATGCACATGAATCGTCTGGCCGGTCTGCTGGTCTGCGCCATACTCGTGATACTCGGTGTGCCGTGCCGCGCGGCGGACCCGGCGCCGTTCGAGAAGGAGACGGTCTACACCGACGCCTACGGCACGGTCAAGCAGTTCTACCGCGCCACCGTCGCCGACGCCGACCTGGGCATGCCGCTGTGGACGGACGGGCAGCCGCTGCAGCAGGGCGTGTTCCGCCTGCGCAACCGCAAGGATCGCGACGTGCTGCGCTACGCCTTTGCGCGCTTCACCACGGCGAAGCCGGTGGAGGAGGTCGCCGCCTTTTACCTCAACGCGCTGGGGAAAGACGCCCGCCGCGACACCGACAAAGAAACCGGCAACCTGACGATCTACTGCGGCGAGCAGGCGAATTTCCGCCTGGTCACCCTGGCCCGCGCGGACGGCGCCACCCGCCTGACGCTGGAGCATGTGGAGCGCTTCCCCACGCCGCCGCGCGTCTACGATGAGCGCGAGCAGCAGGTGGCGCGCGTGGTGGAGGAGATCACCCGCGGCTACCAGGCCGCCCGCCACGTCGCCTACACCATGGAGCAGCGCATCGAGACCACCCCCGCCACCGAGCAGCCGGCGCCCGCGCTGATCTGGCAGCTCGACTTCCGCCGGCCGAAGACGCTGGCCGTCACGGTGAGCGCGGAGGGCACGGTGGGGCTGCAGATCGGCACGCAAGGCGACACGCTGACTGTCACCCGCCAGGGCGCCGCCCCGGATACGCGCGGCATCGGCGAGGCTATCACCTCCGACACCGTGCCGGAAATCCAGAGCGACCCCGTCGCCCGCCTGCTGCTGGGTGACACGTTGATCTCCGACGAGATCGACTATCTGGGCCTGCAGCCGGTGGGCAGCCTGCCGCTGAGCCAGCAGGTGGAAGTCATCCTGACCTTTCCCGAAGACCTGGCCGTGCTGCACCTGACCATCGACCGGCAGCGCGGCGTGGTCCTGCGCGCGGAAACCGTGGTCAAGCAGGAAGACCGCGAGACGCGCGTGATCCGAACGTATAACAACACGGTGCTGGAACCCGCCCCCGTCGCCGTTACCAAACCTGCAACACCCGCAGTTACCGCTCCCGTCACGCCCACGAAGCCGCCGGCGCCGACGCGTGCGGTAACGATTCCATGATCTCGCCGGCCACCGAGCGCCAATATCGCTGGAACTTTCGCGTATGGGCGACGGAAACTTCGCTGTGGATGTTCGCCACCTCGCTCATCGATAACACCACGGTGCTGCCGGTGCTGGTGCAGGCGCTCTCCGGCTCGCCGTTCTTCGCCGGCCTGCTGGTGAGCATCCGATATGCCGGCCAGGGCATTCCGCAACTCTTCGCCGCCAGCATGATCTCCGGCAAGCCGCTGCGCAAATCCTTTTATTTCCGCGCGGTAGCGCCCGGGCGGCTGCTGCTGCTGTGGCCGGCCATCGTGCTGCTGCTGGGCATCAGGACGCCGGCGGTGGCCGTCACCGCCATCCTCGTCGCCTATCTCGCCTTCTGGATCAGCGAGGGCTTCTCCATCGTGCCCTGGGTGGACATGGTGGGCAAAACGGTGGCGCCCAACCGCCGCGGCCTGCTCTTCGCCCTCATGCACATCATCGGCGGCCTGCTGGGCATCAGCGCCGGCGTGCTGGTGCGCCAGGTGCTGTCCAGCCCGCGCATCATCTTCCCCGCCGGCTACGGCGTGCTCTTCGCCACCGCGCTGGCGGTGATTGTCATCTCCACCTCGGCGGTGGCCTTCCTGCGCGAGCCGCCCAGCCCGCCGCATGAGGAGCGGTACTCCACGCTGGCGCTGGTGAAGGACATCCCCAACCTGCTGCGCGGCAACACCCAGTTCCGCCTGCTGGTGGCGCTGCAGGCGCTGTTCGGCTTCGCCTTCCTGGCTGCCCCGTTTTACATCCTCGCCGCCTCCAGCTGGCTGCAGCATGCGTTGGGGAACCGCGGCGGCGAGCCGTTCGCGGGCGTCGGCTTCTTCCTTGTCATGCAGACTGCCGGGCTGATCTTCGGCAACGCCGTGTGGGGTCACGTGGCGGATCGCTACGGCAGCCGCATGCAATTGCGCCTGCTGGCCGTCGTGCACATGGTCGTGCCGCTGTGCGCGGTGCTCGCCGGGCTGATCGTCCATGGCGCGCCGCCGTGGGCGGTGTACCTGGCGTTCAGCCCCAGCTTCTTCGGCTTCGGCGCGCTGAGCACCGGCACCTGGATGGGCATCACCAATTTCCTGCTGGATATCGCCCCGGAGGATGACCGTCCCGCGTATATCGCCGTCACCAACGCGCTGAACCTGCCCGCGGTGGTGCTGCCGGTGGCCGGCGGCCTGCTGGTGCGCGCGGTCGGCTACGGGTGGATCTTCGCCATCGCGACGATCTTCCTCGCCTACGCGTTCCTTCTCTCCGCCCGTCTGGTCGAACCGCGCGCCGCCCGCGTCCACCCTCACTCCCCGCAGTACCAGGACGTAGAGGAATATTTTCCGCGGGAAGATGAGACATGATACAATAGTGATTAGTGAGTAGTGGCTGGTGACTGGTGGCGTACACGGAACTAATAAACAGTGCCCGGTCCGGCGGTCGAGTAGGCAGGGAAGCCTTTCGCATCTTTCCACAGTTCCCGCGCCGTATCGAGACCACCGCGTATATAAGGAAACCTGGCGTGGACCGGGCATGATGGTCCATGGCGGAATATCGCGGGATGTTGGGCAGGACTAGTGACTAGTGACCGGTATTTGCGGTAAGATAGCACAGTTAGAAAAAGCGTTGCATTGCCGATACTAGTGACTAGTCACTAGTCACTAGTCACTATACCGATAGGACCATTATGACACTCGACCTGGCGCCCGGAACGACCGTCACCATTGACGGGCAAATATATACGGTGGAGGAGAGTTCCTCCTTTCACGAGGTGGATTTCCGCCTCGATCTGGTGCGGTTGGCGGGAGCGACGCCGGCGCACGAGCGCTGGCTGCTGGCGGTGCAGACGGAGCCACACCTGATGCTGTTGCAGCGCATCGAGCATGATTGGCTGCGGCCGCTGCTTAGCGGATTCGTGCACGAGCGCGAGCTGTTCACCCCGATGGTGCACGGCGCCGCCCACCGCGTGCGGCGCGTGCGCGGCGGCAACCGGTCCAAGGGGCGGATGGATTACGCCCTCTTCCGCGCAAATTCCGGCCGCGTGATCCTGACCATCGGCCAGAATGAAGAAGTGGAAGCGTGGATCGGCGTCACCCTCCCGCCCGGAGCCGCGGTGCTGCCCGGCCACGCGGCCTGAGTCGCGCATTCCAGGGTCGACTGAGGTCTAATTCGCTTGCATTCCGGGTATATACAGTCGGATAGCCTGCGTCCCTGTAGAGGGACGCCCGGCGGCAAAGCCCCGCAGCCCCGATTTCAATCGGCGCGCACAGGGTCGGTCGGCCAACCGAACCGACCGGAAAAATATATCGAAGCCAATTAGAGAACGGGTGTTCCTATCTGTTTTGTTATGATATAATGGTGCCCGCGGGGTGATCTCCGCGTGTTGAGGAGGATGCGTATTGGCGAAGTACTATAAACATTTACTTGTGCTGTTCGCCGTGCTGATGTTGGGCCTGTATATGTGGAGCATCAGCCAGAAGACGAATAGCACAAAAGAGTTGCCCACGTCGACGTTTGTCAGCCAGCTGCAAAGTGGCGACATCAAGTCCGTGGATATTCAAGGCACCCAGCTTTCGGGAGAATTTCGTCGCATCCCGAAAGGCGGGGAAAAACGCTACGTCACCCATTGGGTCAGTGATCAGCAGTCGTTGATGCAGACCCTCAATGGGGCACAAACCAAGCTGCAGTCCTCGCCGGATAAAGCCATCGCGACGAATCCGTTCGACTATAACGTCAAACAGGGCAAGATTTCCGAGACGGCGTTGTGGAACGCGTTGAGCATTGTGCTGATGATGGCCCTGTTCATCGGGTTCTGGGTCTTCATTATGCGCCAGGCGCAAAGCGGCGGCAATCAGGCGATGTCCTTCGGCCGCAGCCGCGCCAAACGCATGAACAGCGCCTCGCTGCGCGTCACCTTTGATGACGTAGCGGGCGTGGAAGAGGCGAAGACCGAGCTGGTCGAGATCGTCGACTTCCTGAAGAATCCTAAGAAGTATTCGGCCTTGGGCGCGCGCATTCCGAAGGGCGTGCTGTTGCTCGGTCCTCCGGGATCGGGTAAGACGCTGCTCGCCCGCGCCGTCGCCGGCGAGGCGGGTGTGCCGTTCTTCCATATCAGTGGTTCGGACTTCGTGGAGATGTTCGTGGGCGTCGGCGCCAGCCGTGTGCGCGACCTGTTCGAGCAGGCGAAGGCGCACAAGCCCTGCATCATCTTCATCGACGAGATCGATGCGGTCGGTCGCCAGCGCTTTGCCGGTTTCGGCGGCGGGCACGACGAACGCGAACAGACACTGAACCAGTTGCTGGTCGAGATGGACGGCTTCGACGCCAACAGCGGCGTGATCCTGATCGCCGCCACCAACCGGCCGGACGTGCTCGACCCGGCGCTGCTGCGCCCGGGCCGTTTCGACCGGCGCGTGACGGTGGACCATGCCGACGTCAAGGGACGCCAGGCGATCCTGGAAGTGCATGCCAAGGGCAAGCCGGTCTCGGACGACGTCTCCATGGACGTGCTGGCCCGCCGGACGCCGGGCTTCTCCGGCGCCGACCTGGCCAACATGCTCAACGAGGCGGCATTGCTGGCGGCGCGCGAAGGCAAGCTGCGCATCGAGATGGCGGATATGGAAAATGCCATCGACCGCGTCATTGCCGGACCGGAGCGCAAGAGCCGGTTGATCTCCGATTCGGAGAAGACCATCATTGCGTACCATGAGGTCGGCCATGCGATCCTGGCAGAGCTGCTGCCGAACGCGGACCCGCTGCACAAGGTCTCCATCCTGCCGCGCGGCCAGGCGCTGGGTTACACCCTGAGCCTGCCGGTGGAGGACAAGTACCTGACCTCGCGCAGCGAGTTGATGGACGACATCACCGTGCTGCTCGGTGGCCGTGCCGCGGAGGAGCTGGCTTTCAGTGAAGTCACTACCGGCGCGTCCAATGACCTGGAGCGGGCCACTCACCTGGCGCGAGCCATGGTGATGGACTTCGGCATGAGCGAGACCCTCGGGCCGCGCGTGCTGGGCAAACGCCAGGGTGGATCGCAAGTCTTCCTGGGTCGCGATATCATGGAAGACCGCGACTACTCGGAGCAGACCGCTCAGCGCATTGATGAAGAGGTGCAGCGCATCGTAGAGGAATGCTACGACCGCGCCCGCAGCATCTTCCGCAAGCATGCCGAGCAGGCCAAAGAGATCGTCGTCGATCTGCGCGAAAAGGAAAGCCTCACCTGCGACGAGGTGCGGGCGATCCTCTACCGCGGCAAGGACGATGTTCCCGAAGCCATCTCCGTCCCGGCGTAACTCGCCGTGCGGTGAACCACCCCGAGACGCGGGGGCACAGCAATGTGCCCCCGCGTTTTAATTGCACCACAGAGACACAGAGGCACAGAGGACACAGAGAGATTTTTATTTCTTTCAGAAAAATAAAAGTCTCTGTGCCTCTGTGTCTCTGTGGTCAATAAAAAATATTTTCCTGCTCCTGTAACATTTGGCCTGGCTGATGCGTACTAAGTATTGGTAGCCTCTCGAGGGAAGCGGTGGATCACGGACGTGCGGCTCATCGCCAGGATGGAGAACACGGAGTTCGGCGCGTGGGACGGCGCGCATGGCCGAGGACGGCGTCAGGAGCACACTTCCCTTGAGAGGGCTCCGGACCCGGCTTGAAGCTCGCCCCCAACGAAGCAGAAAAGTGGGCTCGTAGTAGCGCCGTCAGGCGCGTGCCCATGACCAAGCATAAAGCTCGCCCCCACCTAACGAGTAAGGCTTACCTATTTAGTGATCACGAGCTTTATACTTGGTAACGGGCACGCGTCTGACGACGCTACTACGAGCCTGCCTTGCCGCTTCGGTGAGAGCGGGGTTCAGGTTCGGCAACCGAACTCCCACTTTCACCGCGTGAATCCCGGCATTTTGCTATAATAAGCCGTCATGACCGAACCTGAAATCACACCAACGCGCGTCGTCTGCGCGATGTCCGGCGGGGTGGACAGCTCGGTGGCCGCGGCGCTGCTGCAACAGCAGGGGCACGAGGTCATCGGCATCACCATGCAGATCTGGCCCGACCAGGGCGACGCCAACGAGCGCGCCTGCTGTGCGCTCTCCGCGGCGGCGGACGCGCGGCGGGTGGCGCACGCGCTGGGCATCCCGCATTACGTGCTGAACCTGCAGGACGCGTTCAAACAGGCCGTCATCGACCACTTCATCGCCGAATACCGCGCCGGCCGCACGCCCAACCCCTGCATCCGCTGCAACCGCTGGATCAAGTTCGACGTGCTCCTCGCCCGCGCCCGCGAACTGGGCGCCACCCACGTCGCCACCGGCCATTACGCGCAGGTGATCGGGCCGTCGGAGCACGGGTTGCCAACCCGCACGGATTCGGAGCGCGGATTGCCAATCCGCACGAGATGGTTCATCCGCCGCGGCGTCGATCCCGCCAAGGACCAGTCCTACGCCCTTTACGATTTGACCCAGGAACAGCTCGCCGCCACGCTGCTCCCGCTCGGCCGCCTCACCAAAGCCCGCACCCGCGCCATCGCCGCCGACCTCGGCATGCGCGTGGCGCAGAAACCGGAAAGCCAGGACATCTGCTTCGTGCCGGACAACGACTACGGCCGCTTCCTGCGCGAGCACGCCCCCGATGTGGTGCACCCCGGCGCCATCCGCGACACCTCCGGCCGCGTGGTGGGCGCCCACGAAGGTGTGGCCTTCTACACCATCGGCCAGCGCCGCCGCCTGAACATCGCCTGTAACGAACCGCGCTACGTGGTCGCCCTCCACGCCGTGGAGAACGAGGTGGTCATAGGGGGTGGGGAAGATTTGATGAAGCGTGTCGTGGTTGCGAGCGAGGTTGCCCTCGGCAAATTCGACGCCGACATATTGCGCGCCCCCCAGCCCGTCACCGCCATGCTCCGCTACAAAATGACCGCCCAGCCCGCCGTGGCCCAATTGATCGACGATCGTCTCACCGTCACCTTCGCCGCCCCCCAGCGCGCCGTCACCCCCGGCCAGGCGCTGGTGTGCTACGACGGCGACGACGTGGCGTGCGGGGGAGTGATCGCCGGCTAGTTTCCTGCTCAGGGACTGTCCCGACTCAGCGGAACCAGAGACGGTCGCCTTTCTCATTTACCGCAATTATAACCAGCGGGACTGTCCCCTTACACGAGTAAGCTTGCCTATCAAAGGGGACAGTCCCGCTGGTTATGTAAAAGGCGTGAAATGAGTGAACAGGCTTTGGTTCTGCTGAGTCGGGACAGTCCCTGAGCGGAAGAGCATCATATCCCTTGGCAGGATTCGCTCCCTCCCCCGCAGTATTTATATTCATAATCACAAAGGAGGACATCATGTCCGAGCGCATGTGGCAGACAGTGCTGGTGGAGCCGGGGCGGTTCGTGCGGGAAGAGGTGGCGCGGCCGCAGCCGGGGCCGGATGAAGTGTTGGTGAAGGTGGCGCGCGTGGGCGTGTGCGGGTCGGACATCTCCGCCTTTCACGGGCGGCACCCGTATATCGCCTGCCCTATCGTGCTCGGGCATGAGTTCTCCGGCGAGGTGGCGGCGAGCGGCGGGCAGGGGCCGGCGGTGGGCACGCGGGTGACGGTGATCCCGCACCTGGGCTGCGGCCAGTGCGACGCATGCAAGCGCGGCGAGTATAACCTGTGCGATTCGCTGCGCGTCATCGGCTGCCAGGCGCCCGGGGCGCATGCGGAATACGTGCTCGCCCCGGCGAAGATGGCCTTGCCCATTCCGGATAATATGTCCTGGGACGACGCCGCGATGATCGAGCCGGCGGCGGTGGCCTTCCACGCCGTGCGCCGCGCGGGCATCGAACCCGGCGACCACGTGCTGGTGGCCGGCGCCGGGCCCATCGGGATCTTCACCATGCAGTGCGCGAAGGCGCTGGGCGCGGAGACCGTCGCCATCGCCGACCTGGACGCCGTGCGGCTGGAGCTGGCAAAAGAGCTGGGCGCGGACGCGACCCTGCACACGCTCGACGTGCCGCTGGCCGAAGGCATTCAGCGCCTGCCCGTCCACCCCACCCTCTACGCCGACTGCGTGGGCGGCAACGGCGAGGTGCTCAACGCCCTGCTCGCCGCCGCCCCGCGCGGCAGCCGCATCCTGGCGGTGGGCGTGCTGAAGGCCGACTACCGCATCCCCCACCTGCCGGACATCAGCGAGCACGAGCTCTCCATCATCGGCACCACCATGTACGTGCTGCGCGACTACCAGGATGCCATCGCCGCCCTCGCCGACGGCCGCCTGCGTACCCGCAACATGATCACCCACACCTTCACCCTCGCCGATGTGGCGGAAGCCTTCCGCATGATCGACTGCGGGCAGGAACCGTATTTCAAGGTGATGTTCACGGCGGAATAACCCTGGAAGCATGGGGCTCACGCATTTTCCAAGTGAATGCGTGATAATGACCATTGTATTGATAAAATGTTAGCAAAACATCAACACTGTGGTATACTGAAAAAGAGGTAAACCAGACATGGCAACAATTATGCTGCGTGATATACCCGATGAGCTGATGGAAGATATCCGGCAGGCCGCCGCGCTGGAACGGCGTTCCGTCCCCGCAGAGGTGCTGCACCTGACGGAGATCGGAGTGCGGAAGACGTTGCTGCTGCGGCGCGAACATGCCCGGGCGGTTGAGAGTTTGCGGAAGCGCCTGGCCGATAAACCACGTTTTTCCGTCAGCGCCACTGAGCTGATTGACGAAGACCGCCAGCGATGAGCATCACGCCGTTTTCATGCGTCGTTGACGCCAATATCCTCATCAAAACCGTATCCATCGAGGATTACACCGCAGAAGTCCTGGATTTCCTGCAGGCCATTACGCCCGGAGTCGAGCTGCATGCGCCGGAATTAACCCGCCTGGAGTGCGCCAACGTGCTCCGCACGCGGGTGATGCGTTTCAATTATCCGGTCGAACAAGCCCGGCAGGACCTGCGCGAGCTCATGCAGTTTGAGGTGACATATTACCCGCTTGAGCCGTTAATTACCATGGCTTTCGAGATTGGCAGCCAATACGGCGTCTCAGCGTATGACGGCGCCTATGTCGCGCTGGCGGATAGTCTGCACCTTCCGCTCTTCACCGCAGACCGGCCGGCAGTGAACAATCTCAGTACCGGCCCTTTCCGGATCGTGACCCCACAGCAACTGTTTGGCGCACCACGATAATCTCACCAGACCTTCACACCATCATCCGGATATGCGGATACTCCATGTGAATCCGCGGCCGGGGGTGGTTCGCTATAGCGGGGATGGGGCGGGTGTTGGCCTGCCACTCCGGCTTCATCTCGACCCTGTGGCCCAGCACCAGGTAGGGTGGGGTCGCCCAGCAGGGCTGGTTATCCTCCACCGTGTAGAACAGAATGCGGCGGTTGGGGCCTTCCAGCACCTCGGAATGACTGACCACCGTCCACTCCGCCACGTCCGGGCCGATGCCGTATTGTCCGCCGGTGAGGCGTATTCGGCGAACAGGTCACGGAAGACGCTCCAGTTATGGATGTCGTCGCAGTTCCAGTCGTCCTTCGTAATTCAGTTCACTTATACTGTACGCTTCCAGTCATCCAGTGTCATTTCATAATAGCAATATTCACCACTTATTTGCTCGCAATCTGGAACTGCTCTATATTTGGTTTCCAGGTAACGCATTCCTGATTTCTGCATCACTTTTCCGCTTGCAGGATTGTCTTTATGATGGTGAGTATGTATTCTGATAATACCTATTTCCATAAATGAAAAAGCTAAAACAGCTCTACATGCTTCTGTCATAATACCTTGGTTCCAAAATTTTCTGCTAACAAGATAGTGTATTGATGCACTATCTTCGTTATTATTAATTTCATTCAGATAGATATATCCTATCGCCTCCGACATTTCCTTATAAATTATTACCCAATGGTAATATTCTCGGTTTGTATAATCGTTAATCCAGCCTTGGAGTAATCTTTTCGTTTCTTCGATATTCTTGTGCGGTTCCCAACCCCAAAATCTACTGACTTCCTGATCTGTAACCCAATTGTGATGCATAGCCTCAGCATCTGTCATTTCATATTGTCTAAGTAGAAGTCTACTTGTTTCTATACGCTGTGTTCCTTTGTGATTCAATGAGACAACCTCCATCATTTAACATTTTTCAATCATTATTCTCTATATCCGCCTTATGCATGATCAGACCTTCACATCTATGGGCTCCGGATATTGCACCTGGTCCAGCCAGCCGCGCTCGGCAAAGGAGGCGAGGCAGCCCATGGTCCAGGCGATGTGGTAGCCGCCGGCGATGCCGGATTCCGAGGGGCGGAGCCAGTCCTCCACCGTGAGCACGCCGCCGCCCTGGTGAATCATGTATAGCCGCCAGGCCGCCTTCAGGTAGCGCGCATCGCCGGTGAGCCGGTAGCCGATATTCAGCGCTTCCGGCAGGTGCGCCTGGATCCAGTAGAAGCTGCCGCGCTCCGCGTCGAACCAGTAGTCGAAGATGCCCAGCTCGTCGCAGCGGTTTTCCATCAAATAATCGAGCACGGCGGGGATGAAGCGCTCGATCTCCGCGCCGCGATAAAACGGGCGCAGGCGGTCGAAGCCGATCATCGCCACGCCGATGCAGAAGGTGGCATCCCCGGGGAAGAACGCCTCCGGCCCGGCATCCAGGTAGCGGTCCACCACCTTCTTCGCGCCTGCCAGGTAGCGCTCCTCGTGGGTGATGTCGTAGAGCGCGCCCAAGGCCACCAGCGTCCAGCCCGTCTCGCGCGCCGTCCCCTCCACCACCTGGAAGCGCTCGGCGATGTATTTCAGGAAGAAGTCGCCCACGCGCATCGCCACATGCAGCGCGTAGCGGTCGCCGGTCATCAGGTGGTACAGCAGCAGCCCCTCCACCCACATGTGGCTCGGGTAGGCGGCGCCGGTGTTGTGGTAGGCGCAGTGCGCCGGCACGCCGCCTTCCTTCCACGGATCGGCGGAGTACGGCACGAAATCCACGTACATCATGTGCTCAGCCGCCGCCTTCGCCAGTTTGAAAATCTCCAGGTGGCCGGTGCGGGCGTATTCCTTCAGCGCGCAGGCGATGAAGTCATACTCGTGGTTGCGCGTGCCCTTCCCCTTCAGGTAGTCGTCGCCGTAGTCGAAGGTGCCGCTGCTCCAGCCGAAGTTCCACGTGCGGCGGATGTCGTATTCGGTCTTCGGATAACGCTTCGGGTCGTAGGCGAAGGGGATGCGCCAGCCGGCGGCGCGGTAGGCTTCCGCCGGGATCTCCACGATGGGCTGCCGCCACCAGCGCAGGCCCTCGTTCTCGAGCTCATCGGCGGAGGCATCCTGCGGCAGGCGGGACAGCTCGAACCGCTGGAACAGCGTCATCGCCTGCAGCCAATGCAGTGGCTCCGCCCACGCGGGATGCACCTCGACGGTGACGTGCCGGCCCTCGATCTTCCACCCCTTCGGCATGCGCTCCGACGCCTCGGGAACGTACAGCACCCAGCCGGCAGCCTCGTCCGCCATGCCCAGCCAGCTCTCGGTCGATTCCACGTAGGCGCCGCGCTCGTAGGTCGGATAATCGGTCTGCATCTCGCCGAACTGCGCCAGGTCGCTGACGTGTATGCCGCCGGCATCCGCGCGCACGGTGAAGGGCGACGTGCTTTCCACGGTGAAGCGCCCGGTGGCCAGCGCCGCGGCATGCTTCGCCACGTACCGGCAGGCGCCCTGTCCGGGCAGCTCGAACTCCACGCGCATGTCGCGGATCGTCACCGACTCGGCCGGCATCCGGTTAGTCAGCCGCACCGCCAGCTCTACGCCGGGATACCAGCTCCACGCCGTGCGGATCAGCATGCCGGTGAAGCTGCCGACTTCGCCGGCCTTGCGCAGATCGAACGGCTGCTTATCCTCATACACGGCCGCGGTTCCGCCGGACGCCGGCAGCTCCGGGAAGTTGACCGTCGCCCGCAGCACCGCCCCGTCCTCCAGCGTCAGGTACAGCGTGAACTCCACCGGCGCCTGCAGGGGTTGCTCGGTCACGCGCGCCGGTGTGCCGGTCGCCCGCCCAATGGCATATTGCGCGGACGCCTTGCACTGCAGGTTCGCCGGGAAGCACACCTCCCACGCGCGCACCGAGCCGTCCGCCCAGCAGAGCAGCGGTCGGATCACGCTGGGGATGACGTGATCATCGGCATCCCGCAGCTCCAGCGCATCCCCCGGCTGGCAGCGCTCGGCCGGCGACGGCATGGAGAGCCGCACGGGAAAGTCGCAATACTCGGTCGCTCCCTGCGTCCCCTGCCCGTAGGTCAGGTAGTTGGAGCGGAGCTGAAAGGTGAACAGGGTCTCGCGCGGCACGGCGGCTGGCATGGCAAATCCTCGGTTGCGTTGTGATACTGTATTATAGCAACCGAAACACCCGTTGCACTGTTTTTTTATACCGGGAAACTAGTTGCGCAAGATAACATGTATAATAGCCTTATGAGCAACATGCGACAGATTGCCCGGTTGGCGGGGGTCTCGCTCTCGACCGTCTCACGGGCGCTGCACGATGCGTCGCGCATTCCGCCGTCCACGCGGGACAGGATCCGGGAGGTGGCGCGGCAGTTGAATTACACCCTCCCCGGCGGGCAGGGCGAGCACGGCGCTCGCGAGCGCATCATTGGCTACGTCATCCACCAGCGTTTCGGCGCCATCGCGACGGACACGCTGCGCGGCGCCATGGAGGAGGCCTGGCGGCATCAATTCGGCATTATGATGATGCAGGTGGCGGCGAGCCGGCAATGGATCGAAGAAGCGATCGCCAACCTGCTGGACATGGGCATCAGCGGCCTCATCCTCGCGCACGCATCCCAGCAGTTGCTGCCGCACCGCGCGCTGCTGGCGCTGCGCAGCCGGGGCATCCACGTGGTGCAGATCATGAGCCGGTCTTTCACCGAGCCGCTCGACTCCGCCTGCCGGCACGAGGAGGAATACGCCCGGGTGGCGGTCGAGCACCTCGCGGCGCTGGGTCATCACGGAGTGCTGGGGGTGGGTGTCGCCGCGGATGCGTGGACACCGGCCTTTCATGCCCGCGGCCTGGCGCTCTCCACGCTCAATTATCCGCAAGGCGCCCCCGAAGAGATGTCGCAGGCCTTCGCCGCGTTCATTGAGATGGTTCCCCGCCCCACCGCTCTCGTCGTCGGCTCGGTGGAGTTTGCCTACCGTCTGCTGAACATCGCCCGCCTGCATGGCCTGCGCGTGCCGGCCGAGCTGTCGATCATCGCACTCGGCGACCGCTATGAATCGGACCGCTACCCCGAAATCACCGTCATCGACACCCAGGCGGAGGAGATGGGCCGCGCCGGCATCCGCCTGCTCGCCGAGCGCATGGCCGCCGGCATCCCCCCGCACGAAATCACCGATCACCGGGACATCCTGCTGCCGGTCAGCGTGATCGACCGCGGCAGCACGGGACCGGCGGCGGTTGCCGAAACTGCGGCGCAAAGCTAAAATACCCGGTATGGATGCCCGCCTGCCCGAGGATGTCGCCCAATTCTTCGCCGCCTACCTTCAGCGCTTCCAGGAGGTGCTGCCGGACCGCCTGCACGGCTGCTATCTCTACGGCTCGATGACGCTGGGGGCGTTCAACCAGGCAGTCAGCGATCTGGATTTTTTGACGGTGCTCACCTCGCCGCTCGCGCCGGAGGAACTGCAGACGCTCGAACGGCTGCACCAATCGCTCAACCGCAGATACCCCCTTGCCCGCCGGTTGGAGGGCGAATACGTACCGCTGACCGATCTGCAGCAGGGCGAGTTGGCGAAGGGCTACGTCCGCTACCACCACGGCAAGTACAGCGGCATCAATCCGCTGATGACGCTGTACTGGTACCAGCTCCACACCGCCGGCGTGCGCCTTGCCGGTCCCGCGCCGGAGACGCTGTTCCCGCCCATCCCCTGGGAAGCGGTTCATCAGGAGATGGAGCACAACGTGAACGGCTACTGGCTGCACGTCGCCCAAAAACGCTACGCCAGCCTGTTGAGCGACACCATGGTCGAATTCGCCATCCTCACCCTGTGCCGCATCCTCTTCACGCTGGAACACCGGCAGATCGCCTCCAAGGAAGCCGCCGGGCAATGGGCACTGGAGATGCTGCCGGACTGGCGGCAGCTCATCCAGGAAGGCCTGCGACTCCGCGCCGGACAGGGCAAGCGCAGCCTCTACCCCACCCGCTGGTATCGCCGCCGCGCGGTGCGCGACTTCATCCTTACCATGGCGCAGGCATGCAACGCGCGGTATTTCACAGACAGATGCGAGAGCCCCGACCGCATCTAGGTAAAGTGTGGGTGGAGATTCAAAGTCTGGAAGGAGGCGAGAGCCCCGCCCGAGTCTAGGCAAGCTAACCTATCATCGGCGGGGCTCTCGCCTCCTTCCAGACTGTGAATGTGCCTTCCTCCGCTGGTCTGATAGTACTAAGACAAGGTATTTGCCGCTCCTACGTCGTATTAATGGGCAGCAAAGGAGATTGCCATGTCCACCGACCTTGACCGCAGTATCGCCATCGAGGCGATGACCATCGAGGACTACGACGACGCAGTGCGGCTCTGGCAGGAGATTCCGGAGCTGAGGACCGTTCCATACTTCGACACTCGCGAGCGCATCAAGGCGTATCTTGAGCGCAACCCGGGATTGAGCTCCATCGCCCGCGCGGACGGCCGCATCGTGGGCGCCGTGCTGTGCAGCTACGACGGGCGGCGCGGACATCTCATCCATATGGGCGTGGCGCCGGCCTACCGCAAGCAAGGCATTGCCCGCCGGCTGGTCGAGCGCTGCATGGAGGAACTGAAGGCCGTCGGCATCGACACCGTGGCGCTGTATACCAACAGCCCGACCGCCTCTGCCTTCTGGCAGCACCTTGGCTTCGAGATCGCACCGAATATCGCCTACTACTCGCGTTCGTTCTGATGGAGGATACCCGCATGCCGGACCCCGATGCCCAACGCTTCCTTGCCATGGCCGACGATTACGACCGCATGGCCCCGCTGCTGGTGCCGATGTATGACTGGCTGCAGCAGGAGATGCTGCGACTGCTGCGAGTGGAGGAGCTGGCCGGGCGCCTGCTCGACCTGGGCGCGGGGAGCGGCAGGTTCCTGGAGCGGGCACTGAAACGCAACCCCGCGCTGCACGGCGTGTGGGTGGACGCTTCGCCCGCCTTCCTGGCGGTGGCGCAGCGCCGGCTGGCGCCGATGGCCGACCGCATGACGTACCTTCTCTCCACACTGGAAGACCCCTGGGAAGATCAGCTCGGCGGTCCCGTGCAGGCCATCACCTCCATGTCCGCCATCCACCACCTGGAGAGCGATGATAAGCGCGCGCTGTATCAGCGCTGCCACGCCGCCCTCGCCCCCGGCGGCTGGTTCCTCAATTGCGACGAAATGATGACCCTCACCCGCGAGGCCTACCTGAACAGCCTGCACTTCTGGGTGGAGCACGTGGACGCCGCCCGCGAGCGCCTGACCCCCGCAGAGCTGCCGGCATACGACCGCTGGGCCGCCCACTTCGCCCGCTGGAAATCCCGCAACATCGACCACGCCGCCGACCCCAAGCAGAAGGGCGACGACCTGCACGAGCCCTTCCTCACGCAAGTGGACTGGCTGCGCGAGATCGGCTTTGGCGGCGCCGACCTGTTCGTCAAATACCACCTGTGGTGCGTGATCGGCGGGCAGAAATAGGCAGATGTTAAATTGGTTTGAGACATGATAGAATCTTTGTGGTATTCCCTGGTTTGCACGGCTTGGAGACAGGAGGACGTACGATGAAAGCGATCACCGGAGTGCAACCCATACGGCTCAAGGACCTACAGCCTGCCATTATCAACTCGGCGATCATCCAGGCGGTGCTGTTGATCCTGGGCTCGCTGATCATGGACACCGGGATCATCTTCTCCTTCTTTCTCTTCGCGGTCGCCGCGCATTGGATTGTCTTCACCTTGATCGCGCTCCAACGGCGGAACAACCTCACTGCAACCGACAGGGTGCTCCTTACCGGAGGCTTTGCCATCTACCTGGTCTGCCTGCCGCTGCTGGGGTGGACGGTGCATATAATCGACCTGGCGCTGCACCGTTAACAGTCCCCCTCGGTCACTTGATTTTTTTCAGAGCAAGAGCAAGAATCTAGAGCAAGAGCAAGATGAATTGGGGAGTAGTATGAAGCTGGAACACGTGGCGTTCAATGTGCAGGATCCGCCGGCGGTGGCGGCGTGGTATGCGCGGCACCTGGGCATGACGGTGGTGCGCAGCGAAGGGGCGCCGTACTACACGCATTTCCTGGCGGATGACAGCGGGCTGATGCTGGTGGAGATCTACTGCAACCCGCCCGACGCCGTGCCGCGGTATGCCGAGATGCATCCGCTGGTGCTGCACCTGGCCTTCGTGTCCGCCGACCCGGAGGCGGACAAAACCGCGCTCCTCGCTGCCGGCGCCACCCTGGTCAGTGAAGGCCACCCGGACGCGCGGACGCACCTGGTCATGCTGCGCGATCCCTGGGGATTGGCCATTCAACTGTGCCGGCGCGGGGCGCCGATGCTGAAGGGGACATGACGCCCTACTCGGTGCATGAAGAAAAAAGCCCCCCGTCCGTGCGGACGGGGGGCTTTCCATAAGGCTTACCAATCTCGGCTGCGCCCACCACGGTCACCACCGCGATCGCCGCGGTCACCACCGCCGAAGCTGTCGCCACCGGTGCGCATCATTTTCTCGGCTTTGCGGCGACGACGACAATCCGGGCAACGGGTCGGAGGGTTGAACCCCTTGTCTTTAAAGAAGGTCTGCTCCCCTTCGGTAAACGTGTAGGTGTTGCTGCAGTCACTGCAGGTGAGGATCTGATCGGGCATGCTACTGCCCTCCTTTTCAGTTCTCATTCTCGGGAAGGGCAGTTCGTCTTGGTGGCTTTTCGCTTCTCGTCTCGCCGCCGTCACCTGGAATGGTGGGGGTAGTTTATCGAGGATTAAGTGCCCTGTCAACGGCTTATTTTTAGATTTTTTAGCTAACGTGTTAGAGATGTACGACAAGAGAGACTGCTTACCTGAAAAGCCTTTCGGGAACTGTCTCCGACGGCCAAAAATGTGTTGAGGCATTCATAGGAGACTGGTACCGGGGAGGATCGGGTCGGTGGGATGGCGGGTTAGCGAGATAATGGGAAAAATAGGAGTGAATGGGAACAATGTGTTGGTGCATTCACGGGAAGTTTTCCCATTCCTCCCATCTCTATTTTTCCCATTCGTCCCATTTTTCCCATTACTCTCGCCAACCTACCAGCCCACCGACCCGATCCTCCCAGACACCAGCCTCCCGTGAACGCACCAACAGGTTAGCCTTGCTTCATCTGCTTCTCAATCCTCGCCCAACTGTCACGCAGGGTGACGGTGCGGTTGACAACCAGGCGATCCGTGGTGGTGTCGGGGTCGACACAGAAGTAGCCCAGGCGCTCGAACTGGCAGCGGTAGCCGGGGGTGGCGTCGATGTTGGGTTCGACGAAGCCGTGCACGACCTCCAGCGAATTCGGATTCAGGCTGGCGGTGAAGTCCTGGCCCTCCGGCACGTTCTCCGGGTCGGGCACGTTGAACAGGTGGTCGTACAGCCGCGCCTCGATGGGCCGGGCGTGCTGCGCGGAGACCCAGTGGATGGTCGCCTTCACCTTGCGGCCGTCGGGAGCGTCGCCGCCGCGGGTGGCCGGGTCGTAGGTGCAGCGGATCTCGGTGATGTTGCCGTCCGCGTCCTTCACCACCTCTTCGCACTTGATGAAGTAGGCGTAGCGCAGCCGCACCTCGCGGCCGGGCGCCAGGCGGAAATATTTCGGCGGCGGCTCCTCGCGGAAGTCGTCCTGCTCGATATAGAGCTCGCGCGAGAAGGGCAGCGCGCGCTTGCCGGCCTCCGGGTCCTCCGGGTTGTTGATCGCCTCCAGCTCCTCGCTCTGCCCCTCCGGATAATTGGTGATGACCACCTTCAGCGGGCGCAGCACGCCGAAGACGCGCGGCACGCGCTTGTTCAGGTCGTCGCGGATGGCGTCTTCCAGCATGGCGACGTCGGTCACGCTGTTCACCTTCGTCACGCCGATGCGGTCGCAGAACGTTTTGATGCCCTCCGGCGTGTAGCCGCGGCGGCGCAGGCCGGCCAGGGTCGGCAGCCGTGGGTCATCGAAACCGTTCACGAAGCCGCCGCGCACCAGCGTGATGAATTTCCGCTTGCTCATCACCATATAAGTGATGTTCAAGCGGGCGAACTCGAGCTGGCGCGGGTGGTAGATACCGAGCTGCTCCAGGAACCAGTCATACAGCGGGCGGTGATCCACGTAGCCGAGGTCGCACAGCGAGTGGGTGACGCCCTCGATGCTGTCCTCCAGCCCGTGCGCCCAGTCGTACATCGGGTAGATGCACCACTGGTCGCCCTGGCGATGATGCGCGGTGTGCAGGATGCGGTACATCACCGGATCGCGCAGGTTCACGTTGGGCGAGGCCATGTCGATCTTCGCCCGCAGCACGCGCGAGCCGTCCGGGAACTCGCCCGCCCGCATGCGCGCGAACAGGTCCAGGTTCTCCTCCACGCTGCGGTTGCGGAAGGGGCTCTCCTTGCCGGGCTCGGTCAGCGTGCCGCGCGTGCGGCTGATCTCCTCCGCCGACTGATCGTCCACGTAGGCCTGCCCCTGCGTGATCAACTGCACGGCCCAGTCATACATCTGCGGGAAGTAATCAGAGGCATAAAAGAGGCGATCTTCGAAATCCGCGCCGACCCACTGCACGTCGTGGATGATGGCGTCGACGAATTCCTGCTCTTCCTTCGCCGGGTTGGTGTCGTCAAAGCGCAGGTTGAATTTACCGTTGAAGTCGAGCGCGATGCCGTAGTCGATCCAAATCGCCTTGGCGTGCCCGATGTGCAGATAGGCGTTCGGCTCCGGCGGGAAGCGCGTGTGCACGCGGTCGAACCGCCCGTTGCGCAGGTCTTCCTTCACCGCCTCGCGGATGAAGTCAATCGGCACGAATGCTTCGCCGTTCTCGTTTTTCTCAATATCGGCCATAGTTTTCTCCCTGAAAGTGAACGTGATATTGTGACATACGCGCGAAGCAAGGTCAAGAAAAGGTGTACCGGATCGGAACGGCGAATGAAGAGAACTACCAAGTTGAGAGGTAATCCGATGGCAAAAAGCACAGCCGGTTCACACTCCAAAGCTGCCGTCGCCGGGATGGTGCTCATCCGCGTGTTCCTCGGGATGTTTTTCCTCTTCAGCGCCAGCGCCAAGATTTTCGTCTTTGGGGAGAGTCCCGAGGCCGGGTCGCCGGCGCTCCCGCTGCCGACGCCCGCGGCCACCACCGCGACAGGCACGCCGGGCGGACCGCCCCGGAAGATTGATCCGCCGTCCGCGCAGCCGGAACCGGGCACCCTGAACCCCCAGCCGTTCATCGACGAGTTGAAGGCGGCTACCGCCGAAGGCGGGACCTTCGCCAGCGACAACAGCGTACTGCCAATGTTCGCGGATTTCCTGAAGAATACCGTATCGAAGAATGCCGTGTTCTTCGGCTGGCTGGTGATCATCGGCGAAGCAGCGGTGGGGTTCTTCCTGCTGCTCGGCCTCCTTACACGACTGACGGCGTTCATCGCCATGCTCATCAGCGCCGCGTACCTGCTCGCCACCATGCACCTCTTCCCGCCGGTCGGGCTGGCCGCCAACAGCGCCTTCCTCGCCATGGAGCTGGCCGTGATGCTGGGCAACGCCGGCAAAATCGCGGGCGTCGACGCGTTGTTCGGGAAGAAAAAGAAGAGCAGCGATGACTGAGGCCAGCCCCCAACGCAGCGGCAAGGCAGGCTCGTAGTAGCGTCGTCAGACGCGTGCCCGTTCCCAAACCTAACGCCCGCCCTCAACGCAGCAGAAAGGCAGGCTCGTAGTAGCGTCGTCAGACGCGTGCCCGTGACCAAGCATAAAGCCCGTGATCACTAAATAGGTAAGCCTTACTCATTTGGTGAAGGCGAGCTTTAGTTTCGTGAACGGGCACGCGTCTGACGACGCTACTACGAGCCTGCCTTGCCGCTGCGTTGAGAACCTCAACAGGCACACTCCACCGTTTCTCCAATAGGGTATAATATCCACATGAAATCGCCCAGCATTGATCGCCTCCCCCTTGCCGTCCCCGGCCTGCGCCACGCCTTCTCCACCCGGCATGGCGGGGTCAGCGACGGGCCGTTCGCCACGCTCAACCTGGGCTACCACGTCGAAGACGATCCGGCGCGGGTGACGGAGAACCGCCGGCGCTTTGCCGCCGCGGCGGGGTATGTCCCGGAACGGCTGATCACCGCGCAGCAGGTGCACGGCACGCGGCTGGCGTGGGTGACCGCGGCGGACTGCGGGCGCGGGGCGCTGGATTGGACGAGCGCGGTGCCGGAGACAGACGGTTTGCTGACGGCGGAACCGGGTGTCCCGGTGGCCATCCTGGTGGCGGATTGCGCGGCGGTGCTCATCGCCGATCCCGTCCGCCGCGCGCTGGCGCTGGTGCACGCCGGCTGGCGCGGGGCGCTGGGGCGCATCGCCTCCGCCGCCGTGCGCGAGCTGGTGCAGGCCGGCAGCCGCCCGCAGAATCTGCGCGCCGGCATCTCCCCCACCCTCTGCCCGGCCTGCCTGGAAGTAAGCGAAGAAATAGGGAATACGGTCTCCGCGGAACTCGGTGAAACCACCGTCGATTTCACCCAGGAGAAACCCCACCTGCGCATCCGCGCCATGCTCGCCGCCGACCTGAAGTCCGTCGGCGTCACCAATATTACCGCGTATCCCGACTGCACGCGCTGCCGAACCGACAAATATTTCTCCCACCGCGGACAGGACGGTCGGGCAGGACGGCTGGCGCTGGCGGCGTGGTGGGAATGAGATAAATGAGAGCCTTTCGGGGGACAGTCCCCGAATAACCCTTTCTCTTCGAAGTTATGGAGCCTGCAATTCTCCAACCATGCGAATGCTGGGAGCATTGTTACCTGTCAAGTCGTGGTAGAGATCTCTCAGGTTCTCAATAAGTCCCTCGAGTGATTTGCCTTGAGTCCGGTAATCCGGATAATCCTCAAGCCATCCAATAAATATACCTTCATCTTCGTAATAGATGAATTTTTGTGTTTCCATCTCAGCTACTCCAATACCCATCGTAGTAGGCCTTATTTGCAATGTCAACGGTCATATCGAGAATATGCCCACCCTTCGACATTCACGAAAGGGACCCGCTCCCCCACGTCGAATCCCTTCATCATGTTACTCGACAACATACCATTCACACCCGACATCCCCGCGCTGCTGCAGCAGTTGCAGTTGGACCCGGAGAGCGATCTTGCGGAAGAGGTGACGGAGCTGGCGCAGAAGACGGTGGGGATTGGCCGGCCGAAGGTGCTGTTCCGCGAAAGCTTCCTCGGCGAGCGCGGCGAGGAGACGGTGGCGGTAGACGGCGTCACCTTCACCAGCCACGTCCTGCGCATCAACCTGGAGGGGGTGGAGCGCGTCTTCCCCTTCGTCGCCACCTGCGGCACGGAGCTCGACGCGCTGCTGGCCGGCTCCGACGACGACTTCCTGCGCTTCGCGCTGGACTGCATCAAGGAGCAGGCGCTGTGGGCGGCGGTAGCGCAACTGCGCCTTACGTTGGAAGAGCGCTACGGCCTGCAGAAGAAAGCCGCTATGCACCCGGGCTCCGGCGACGTGGACGTGTGGCCCATCGAGGAGCAGGCGCCGTTGTTCGGATTGCTCGGCGACGTGACGGGGCAGATCGGCGTGGTGCTCTCCGACAGCTTCCTCATGCACCCGAATAAAACCGTCTCCGGCATCTACTACCCGGCCGAGGTGGATTTCATCACCTGTCAGCTCTGCCACCGCAAGGACTGCCCCAACCGCCGGGCGCCGTTTGACGAGCATTTGTGGCAGGAAAAGCAGGGGAGTCATAAGTAAGTAGTAAGTAGTGAGCGTGAGTCGGCCAGCGGTGGAAGGCACATTCACAGCCTGGAAGGGTGCGAGAGCCCCGCCCGAGTTCAGGCCAGCGGTGGAAGGCACATTCACAGTCTGGAAGGGTGCGAGAGCCCCGCCCGAGTTCAGGCCAGCGGTGGAAGGCACATTCACAGTCTGGAAGGGTGCGCGAGCCCCGCCCGAATTCAGGCCAGCGGTGGAAGGCACATTCACAGTCTGGAAGGGTGCGAGAGCCCCGCCCGAGTTTCGGCAAGCCTGTCTGTCATCGGCGGGGCTCTCGCCTCCTTCCAGACTGAGAGTCTCGCTTCCAACGCAGGCAGATAGTCGAACGACTCACTTCACACCACTCACGAAGGCTTGCCCTTCTCGCCAATAACGTTTATCATTTTACGGCATTCTTTATCCTCGAGGAGACTGCGATGGCAGAAGTAGTGAAATACACGGACATCAAGCCGGCCGGCGCCTGCCGATATGACGAGGTGGCGCTGGGCGAAGTGATGCTCCGCTTCGATCCGTTTGACGTGCCCACACCGCGCGCGACGCAGATGCGCGTGTTCCAGGGCGGCGGCGAGACGAACGTGGCGTGCGGGATCGCCTACACCTTCGGGCTGCGCTCGGCGGTGATCACCGCGCTGGTGGACGACGTGGTGGGGCAGAACATCCGCAACCAGATGCGCACCGCCGGCGTGGACACGGGCCAGATCATCTGGTTCAACACCAAGGACGACGGCTCCCACCTCTCCACCGATCAGAAGGGGACGTTGATGAACGGCATCAACTTCACCTACAACGGCAAGGGCGTGATCCCGTCGCACACCGCGTATTATCGTGCGCACACCGCCGTCCGCGAATTGCGGGGCGGCGACGTCGATTGGGACGCGCTGTTCGGGACGCTGGGCGTCCGCGTCTTCAGCACCGGCGGCATCTTCACGCTGATCTCGCCCACCTCCTCCGAGCTGGCGCTGGAAGGCGTGCAGCAGGCCAACGCCCACGGCACCTTCGTGGCGGCGGACCTCAATTACCGCTCCAAGGTGGAGCCGGACAAGAACCGCGCGCGCAAAATCAACCAGTCCATCGCCCCGCACATCGGCTTCCTGGTCGGCAACGACAGCGACCTCAACGACGCGCTGGGCTACGAGACGAAGGTGGCGAAAGGCGCCGGCTTCGAGGAGTGGCTGGAGGCCTACAAGGGCACCGTGCGCAAGGTGGCGAAGGACTTCCCCAACCTCAGCCTGATCGGCACCCAGTGGCGCGGCGCCACCAACGCCGACATGATTAGTTGGTGCGCGGCGCTGTATGACATCAAGGCCGACACCTTCCATACCGCGGCCATGCGCAAAGACATCCCTATCCTCGACCGCACCGGCGGCGGCGATTCCTTCGCCTCCGGCGTGCTGGCCGCGCTGCTGAAGGGGCAGGACCTGGACACCGCCGTCAACTGGGGCGCCGCCCACGGCATCCTCGTGCAGGAAACCCCCGGCGACATCACCATGGTCGATGAAAAAGCCGTCGTCGCCGAAGTCAAGCGCGCCCAAGCCGGCGGCGGCGTGAAGGCGTCACGGTAAATTGGAAAGGTATCTCGTTAGTTAAGCGATGAAAGCGAGACTCTCAGTCTGGAAGGGTGCGAGAGCCCCGCTCGAATATAAGCTAGCGGTGGAAGTGAGACTCTCAGTCTGGAAGGGTGCGAGAGCCCCGCTCGAATATGGGAAAGCTGACCTGTCATCGGCGGGGCTCTCGCACCCTTCCAGACTGTGAATCTCGCTTCCACCGCTTTTGAACTGATCGATCTGAGACAAGTGAGAAAGGCACATCCATGACCACCACAATGCGCGATCGCGCCGCGGCGGAGAAAGCCATCCGCCAGAGCGGCGTCGTGATCGTAATGAATAAGAAGCACATCACGACCCCCGAGCACATGATCACCACCATGTGGGAAGTCTACCAGGCCGGCTACGTGGCCGAGTGCACCTTCCGCATCGATGAGGGGATCCTGCGCGAAGGCATGCGGGAACTGGTGAAGATGCGCGCCACCTGCCCGGCGGACAAGCCGTTCGTGCTGGGCGTCGGCAGCGTCATCAACCCCACCGAGCTGGACTCCGCCATCGAGATGGGCTTCGACATGATCGTGGCGCCGGCCAACGTGATGGGCGGCTACGGCGAAGGCAAAGAGTTCGTGCGCATCTGCCACGCGCAGGGCATCTTCTGCGCCCCCGCCGTCTTCACCCCCACCGAGTTCCAATATTTCATCGAGCGCCCGGACGGCCTGGAGCCGGACGCGGTGAAGGTCTTCCCCGCCAACTCGCACGGCCCAAGCGGCATCAAGGGCCTGCTGGCCCCCTACGTGCGCGACCGCCACAAAGGCCGCATCATCATGCCCACCGGCGGCGTGGACTTCGAGACCGGCCCGAAATACATCGACGCCATCGCCAGCAACGGCTACACCCCCATCCTCGGCATGTCCGCCCCGCTGAGCCTGGTGGAGAAAGAAAAGAAGCCCGGCGACGTGGAGTGCATCCGCGAGTCGCTGGCGCAATTCAAGGCGAAGTTCGCAGGGTAACCTTTCGGAGTGCGGCGGCTAGACGCCGCTTTCAGACCGCGTAAGGTTACCGGATTAGTATTACGAAGGGCCTATCTACCAGTCAACGTCAATAGGTGGATAGGCCCTTCGTGATTTTTGATTTTGATAACCTTACGTAATATGAAAGCGGCGTCTAGCCGCCGCACTCCGATATGGCCCGTGCCTTTTCCATATACGCTTCCGCGATCTCCGGGCCCTTGTCCGGTCCGGGCACGGGGCGGCCTTCGGCGATGGCGTGCACCAGCTCCACCATGTAGAAGTAGCTGCGCACCGGCATGTCGGGCGGGATGGCGTGGTCAATGCTGGGGACGTAGCCGCCCTGCTCCAGCAGCCAGGGCACCTTGCCCATGATCTCGGCGTAGGTCTGTGCGTAGCTGCGGATCTCGCGCTTGTCGATGGCGCCGAAGAAGGCGATGGACTTCCCGTATTGCTTGCGGTAGGCGATGGGGTCGTTGAGCGCGGCGATCTCGATAGGGAAGGTCGCCTCCATGCCCGCCTCGAGCCACAGCGGCAGCAGGTCACCGACGTGGCCGTCGCTGTCCACCGCCACCAGCGGCACACCCTTCGCCTTCACGGCGGCGACGATGCGCTGATACCGCGGCATCATGAATTCGCGGAACATCGCCGGCGAGATCATCATCGCGTGCTTGTAGGCCATGTCCTCGTTCAGCAGCACCATGTCCACCTGCACGTCGCGCAGCACGCGGTCCAGCAGGCCGATGATGAAGTCGGTCAGGTGCTCCATCATCGCGTGCACCAGCTCCGGCTGGTCGTAGAACATCACCGACAGCTCTTCGAAGCCAACGAAGTCGCGCGCCTTCCAGTACAACCCCGGCACCACCTGCATGATCGGGTAGTTGCGCGCGGCGTACCCCTGCGCCAGCGCCGCCCAGTCCGCCGGCAAGCGCTCGGGGGTATCCGCGTTGAAGCGCGCGCGCATCTCGCCCCAGCTCTCCCAATCCGTCACCGGGTGCGAGATATACGAGCGGGTGAGGAACCCCTTCTCGCCGCGGTTGTCGCTGAACATGGTGATGCCCATCGCATCCCGCCACACGCGCCCGTGCTCGTTCTCCTCGATCACCACTTCGTCGAACAGCGGATACAGGTTGGCATTGACGGGCAGGTAGCACAGCGTGTCGTTGCCGATGATCTGCTGCAGCTCCGGCGGGCTCCCGTAATCCTCGGATTCGGAAAGCCGCGGCAGCCCCTGCGCATACCACGCCTGCATGGTCGACTTGCGCGGACCCCCGGTCTGGTAAAAGACGCGGTCCGGCTGGCCGAAGTTGAAGGATTTCAAGAAGCGCTCACGTTGGTTCATGGTGTTCCTTTGGGAGCGCGGACCACGATCAGCCAGGAAGGATGATCTTCTGAGTCCGCGCGTGTTACGTCAAAAGTACCAGTAATCGCTCGCGCGCTATTGCAAAATCCGGGCGAACTCTGTATAAAATCAGGACATGGACCAGATTGCCATTCTTTGCGGCATCAAGGGAAGAGTACCCGGTTATCGCTATGATACGACCGCGCTCGATCATTTCCAGATCATCTATGTGCTCACCGGCGAGCTGTTCATGACGGTACAAAATCACGTCATGCCCGCCTATCCGAACGACGTGGTGCTCATGCCCCGCGGATCGGCCTTCCGCCTGCATTGCGAGGCGCAAAGCTACCGGGGCGCCTTCGTCAACTTCATGGGCGAGCTGCCGCCCGAATACCAGGGATGGGAAGGCCGGGTGCTGCCCGGCTCGCCGGCCATGCGGGCGGTGGCCGGCCTGATCGACGAGGAAGTCCGCCGGTCCGCACAGGGATCGGAGGAACTCCTCGACCACCTGGGGATGACAATGGTGATGCTGGGCATGCGCCTGGTGCAGGAAGAGCCCGCGGAGGCCGATGTTCATACCGCCGACACCTGGGTCGAGCTGGCCCGCCAGCGCATCGAGCGCACCATCTACTCCGGGCAGTCCCTGCGGGAGAGCCTGGACGGCGTGCCGCTCAGCTACCGCCAGCTCGCCCGGCACTTTCAGGCGGTGCTGGGCGTGACGCCGAAGCAGTATCAGCAGCAATGCCGCCTGCGCGAAGCCGAGCGTCTGCTGCGCACCACCCGCCAGTCCATCACCTCCATCGCACTGGAGCTGGGCTTCAACTCCTCCCAGCACTTCTCCGCCCTTTTCCGCCGGGAGCGCGGAGAATGCCCGTCGAATTGCCGGTAACTGAGTTATTCGCGAGCCAGCGTCGCTGTGCCGGTACATCACGATGTGCCTTAACTGGTGAAATACTCCTGTTTCGGTGGTCGAGTAGGCAAGTGAGCTTTTCGAATAACCTTTCACAGCTACCTAGCCGTATCGAGACCACCCCTTTAATAGTGCCCGTTCCCAACATATAAAGTCCATGCTCAAAATCAAAGAACACTGTTCTCTTTTTTCACACGAGCTCCAGTTTCGTGCACGAGCACACGCACGGCGCTACTACGCATAATGCTGGTCTTGTTTACTATACGATATTATCAATCTCATTACTAAATATTTTATTCAATATCTGCCATACCCGACATGCAACTGGTTGGCTACGGCTGCGTATTAGGGTATGATAGTTTCAGGAAGCGAGGTGTAGTATGGTGCGTTTCGGTTTGCTGCTGAGTGCCCTGCTGCTGCTCATCGGAGTCCGCGTGTTGGCGGTCGAGTACGATGACGGCGCGCCGATCACGGTGAATCTGCGGGTCAGCGCGGCCAAGGTCAGCTTGGGGCAGACAGTGCAGATCCATATCGAAGCGAATGACATGGATCTGGAGGATCGCGGACAGGGATGGCAGCGCATCAACGATCCGGTCACCCTGGCGTACCAGGCGACGGGCGGCGAGCTCACCAAGCGCTCTCTGACGACAAATCCGGTCGATCTGCTCTGGCAGGCGCCCATGCAGCCCGGGGTTTACGCGCTGTATGTGACGGCCACCGACAGCGGCCGCTACTTCGAGGATCCTCCCGAACGGCGCGTGGTGCAGATCTCCGTGCAGCAGGCGGGCGGCAATACCTTTGTACCCACCGTGCGGTTGGGGGCCAACCCGCAAACGATCCGCCTGGACAAGAATAACTCCACGAATCTGACGGCGCAGGTGTTCGGTGAGGACAAAGCCGGCAAGGAGATCACCTTCTTTGCCACCGGCGGCGCCCTGTCCGCCACCCATGCCACCACCAATAACACCGGCCAGGCGACGGTGCGGCTGACGGTGTCGCAGAATGATCTCGGCACCATCACCGTGGCCGCTTCCCTCGGGAACACCACCTCCACCACCACGGTGCAGGTTGTCGACAAAACGCCGGGCCCGGTGCACCCGGGACCGCCGATCTTCCCGCCACCGCCCATCGGCAACATTTCGCCGGGGTTCACCATCAGTGTCGAACCGAATGTCCTGCCGGCGGACGGCGAGAGTACCGCGCTGGTGCGCATCCGCCTGACCGATCCCCGCGGCCTGCCGATCCAGCGTCAGAACGTGGTGTTCCGCTCGACCATCGGCAGCATTGCGCCGCGCATGACCATCACTGATTATTACGGTGGGGCCACCGCGCAGATTACCGCGCCCACCGAACCGGGGGGCGGCTATATCGTCGTGAACGCCGGCGCGCTGCAGAATTATGCGACGATTGCCTTCGAGCCGGTCGAAAATCAAGGGCCGGCCGGGCCGCCGCGCATCTTCCTGACCGTCGACCCCACCGAGCAGGCGGCGGACGGCGTGGCAAAGGTGCGCGTCGAAGCGCTGGTGCTCGACGGGGACGACCGCGCCATTACCGACCAGGAAGTCAGCTTCTCCACCACGCTGGGCCGCCTCGGGCAGGCCACCGTCGTGACCGATGAAGAAGGACGGGCCGCCACCACGCTGATTGCGCCCGACCGCCCGGGCCTGGCGGTGGTAACCGCGGCCATGGACGGCATCACCGCGGCCAGCCAGGTGGATTTCCAGGGCGGCGACGCCGGCGGCGCGCAGCTCGAGATTGCACAGTGGGCCGGCCAGCAGACCACCTTCGTCACGCCGAAGTGGCTCAAGCGCGACATACGCTTCGAAGGCGGCGGCAAGAGCACGACCGCTTCCGAATTGCAGATTCTCGACGACACCGGCAAGCCGACGTTTCAGGTGGCGTTGGGCGCCAGTGGCGTCATCGTGCGTGACCAGTACGGCCTGGCACACGGGTATACGCTCGAGGAGAATGCGAAAGCCACCGTGGTGATCCTGCGTCCGGACGGTCGCCTGCAGCAGACCATCACCGTTCCGCTGGCCATCGGCAGCCACATCACCGACGCGCAATGCGCGCAACCCGGCGGGCAGGTGCTGGTGTCCATCGCGCAACCGGACGGCACGCGCCCGGAAGTGCATTTCTACGGTGCGGTGGGCGACGAAGTGCTGAAGCTCGATCAGGGGCTGGAGCGGTTGCCGGTGATGGCGCTGGGCGGCGACGGCTACCTGGCGATGGCGCTGCCCGGCGGCTCGGTCCGTCTGTATAACGGCACCGGCCAGCCCGTGTCCGACGGACGCCGCACCGATGGCCTGGAGGCGCGCTCCGTGCAGGTCGGCCCCGGCGGCCAATGGGTGGCGGTGTCCGCCGCTCTCGCCGGCCAGGATCAGCGCCCGCCGGTGGTGAGCGTGTTTTCCGCACAGGGCGGCATGCCCATCGCCAACTATGCGCTGGATGCGGTGCGCATGGCGCCGGTTTCGGGCAGCGCGCTGGTGGTCGCCACGCCGGATGCCACGGTGCTGCTGAATCCTGCCGCCAACGCCGTGGCCTGGAAGATCTCCGGCGGCTTCGAACGCTTCCTGGCGGTGGGCGACATGGGCGTGCTCGCCGGCCACTACGCTGATGATAATGCCGGCGGGGCGACCAGCCGCGTCAGCTTCATCCAGCTGCGCGACGGCCGGCTGATCATCTCCGAGCCGTTCGACACCGGCCGCATCGTCGCCCTCACCCCACCGGCCCTTGATGGCACCGTGGGTGTGCTCGGTGAATTCTACGCGTTGAATCTGGCGCTGCCCAAGTAGAGAGTAGCGAGGGAGAACTGGCGAGAGGCGAGTAGCCGAATATTCGGTCACTCGCCTCGCGCCAGTTTTGTTGCCATCATTTTGTAAATAGCTCTTACTTAATTATAAATTAATGTTTTCGTCTAATAAGAGCGGAAGGTATATTGAACTCGGACTGGTATAACAATCTATACGCCTGCCCCGCTGTCCTTACCCCCTCCACGGACAGCGGGGCAGGCGTCCTCATTTTTCTCCACGGAAACCATTTTCGGGTAGGATTACGGGAGGCGGTCCGATCCTCCAGCGATAAAACGTTTTGGGGAAAATCAGCCGTTAAATCGTCAAAACAGGTTTAAAACTGCTCATTTTTGGGTATAGAGAAAGCACTCGCCAGCGATGACCCCAACTTCCGGATCCCGAACTTATGCAAATCTACGCACAAAATATCGCCACAGCCGGGGATCTGCGGGGATCTGCACTCGATCAGATCGTCAAATAAGCAGGGAGAACCCCGCCATCGTCGTATTGGTAAGCAGAGAATACGCCCATGACTGACAACTCAAAACTCAAAACTCAAAACTCAAAACTCCACTTTGCCGTCATCGGACCCGGCGCGCTGGGTACGCTCTTTGCCGCGCGGCTGGCGCTGGCGGGGGTGTCCGTGTTGCTGGTGGATTACCGCCCGGAGCGCGCGGCGGAATTGAATGCGCGGCCGCTGCGCCTGCGGGATGCCGCCGGCGAGCATGACGTGCCGGTGCCCGCCACCGCCGACCCGGCGCGCCTGCGCGAGGTGGACGCCGCCCTCATCCTGGTGAAGGCGTATCAGACGGAGACGGTGGCCGCCATGCTGGCGGAATACCTCTCCCCGGCCGCCGTCGCCGTCAGCCTGCAGAACGGGCTGGGCAACGTAGAAACCCTCTCCGCCCACCTGGGCAGCGCCCGCGTGATCGGCGGCATGACCTCGCAAGGCGCGCTGCTGGAAGGTCCCGGCGTTGCGCGCGACACCGGCACCGGCCCCACCATCATCGGCCGTCCCGACGGCAGCGAAGACGAAACGGTGAAAGCAATCGGCGAGGTGTTGCTGCGGGCCGGGTTCGCCGCCTCCGTCACCCGCGACCTGCCGGCGGCGCTGTGGAGCAAGCTGCTGCTGAACGTGGCCATCAATCCCGTCGCCGCCCTCACCCGCCTGCGCAACGGCGCGCTGGCCGAGCATGAACCCTCGCTCACCCTGATGACTGCCGCCGCCCGCGAAGCGGAAGCGATCGGCCGCAAGCACGGCGTCAACCTGCCCCGCCAGGACTGGCGCGCCCGCCTGCAGGTCGCCTGCGCCGCCACCGCCCCCAACGTCAACTCCATGCTCGCCGACGTCCTCCACGCCCGCCGCACCGAGATCGACGCCCTCAACGCCGCCGTCGTCCGCATCGCCGAACAACACAAAATGCGCGCCACCGTCAACCGGTCGCTGGTGTGTTTAATCAAGACGATTGAGGAGGGGTACGAGGGACAAGTGACACGAGGATAAGCTCAGGGACTGCCTGGCTCAGGGACTGTCCCGACTCAGCGGAACCGGCGCCCGTTTTTCGCATTTCACGCCAGTAACAGGATCAGCGGGACTGTCCCCTCGCATCGATAAGCCTTCCTATCGAAGGGGACAGTCCCGCCGGTCTCACAAACAGGCATCAGATTTGGTGTCAGGCACCGGTCCCGCTGGCTCGGGACAGTCCCAGAGTGGTTAATGCTTGAAGTGCCGCATCCCCGTCACCACCATCGCGATGCCCAGCTTGTCGCACATGTCGACCACGTCCTGGTCCTTGATCGAGCCGCCGGGCTGGATGATGGCGGCGATGCCGGCTTCATGGGCGACTTCGATGTTGTCCGGCTGCGGGAAGAAGGCGTCGGAGGCGAGCACGCCGCCCTGTGCGCGGTCGCCGGCCTTGCGCGCGGCAATCATGCTGGCGTCCACGCGGCTGTAAACGCCGCCGCCGATGCCCACCGTCTTCGTGCCCTTCGCGTAGACGATGGCGTTGGACTTGGTGGTTTTGCACACCTTCCAGGCGAAGAGCAATTCCTGCATCTGCTCCTCGGTAGGCGCCTTTTTCGTGACGACCTTCAGCTCATCGCCGATCAGCTTGCGGTCCGGCTCCTGCATGACGAAGCCGCCGGTGACGCGCTTGAAGTCGTACTTGTCCTGCACCTCCAGGTCCAGCACCTCCACCAGCCGCAGGTTCTTCTTCGCCGCCAGTTTCTCACGCGCGGCTGTGCTGAACTTCGGCGCCAGGATGCACTCCAGGAAGCCGTACTTCTCGATGCCGTCGAGGATAGCCTGCGCGGTGTCGCCGTCCACCTCGCGGTTGAAGCCGACGATGCCGCCGAATGCGGAGATCGGGTCGCACTCCAGCGCGTCGACGTAGGCCTGCGCCAGCACATTGTTGCTCGCCACCCCGCATGGGCTGAGGTGCTTCACGATGTAAGCCGTCGGCTCGCTGAATTCGCGCACGCCGGCCAGCACTGCTTCCAGGTCGAGGAAGTTGTTGAAAGACAATTCCTTCCCCTGCAGCACGTTTGCCGCCGCCAGGCCGTAGGGCTCCGTGTTGGCGTAGCGGTAAAAGGCGCCCGCCTGGTGCGGGTTCTCGCCGTAGCGCACGTCCTGCACCTTCACCCCGCGGATGCTGCACTGGGAGAGCATGCACGATTCGCCCAGCATGTGCTCGCGCAGCCAGGTGCTGATCGCGGTGTCGTAGCCGGAGGTCAGCGTGTAGGCTTCCACCGCCAGCTCCGCCCGCGTAAGGTCGGTCACCGCGCCGTCGTTCTCGCGCATCTCCTGCAGGATCTGCGGGTAGCGGCCCGGGTTGGTCACGATGGCCACGCTGCGGTAGTTCTTCGCCGCCGAGCGCACCATCGACGGCCCGCCGATGTCGATGTTCTCGATGGCGTCCTCCAGCGTCACGTCCGGCTTCGCCACCGTCGCCTCGAAGGGGTAGAGGTTCACCACCACCATGTCGATCATGCTGATGCCGTGCTCCGCCGCCACCGCCATGTGCTCCGGGTTGTCGCGCAGCGCCAGCAGCCCGCCGTGCACCTTCGGGTGCAGCGTCTTCACGCGCCCGTTCATCATCTCCGGAAAACCGGTGTAATCGGAGATGTCGCGCACCGGCACGCCCGCATCGGCGATCGCCTTCTTCGTACCGCCGGTGGAGATCATCTCCACGCCCATCGCGTGCAGTCCGCGCACGAACTCGGCCAGCCCCGTCTTGTCCGACACGCTGACCAGCGCCAATTTCACCTTGGGTCCCATAGTAACCTCCCGATTGGATATTCACCCCATGCCGGGCAACCAGGCACAAAAAAACCCGGACACCCAACAGGTGCCCAGGCGGTCGGCGTCTTCCCCGTCATCGCGATCCCTTGTGGTGCTCCACAAATCCGCCAGTCTCGCGACAACGTTTAATTCTAGTGTAAGTTTAGCACTTCAAATGCTGAGCGTCAATAGCTCTGGGACTGTCCCGGGCCCGCGTAACCAGAGCTTGTTGCCCATATTATACGCTCGGAAATGAGATCGCGGGACTGTCCCCCCGCGTGAATAAGCTTACCTCTCACACGCTGGGGGATCGTCCCACAAAATACATGATATAATCGGATCATCCGTTGATGTATACAGGAGCGTTGTATGTCCTACCGGAACCTTGTCCTCGTCCTGCTTTTCACGGCACTCACCCTCGCTTGTCTGGCGGCGCCCGAAAAGACCGGACGCTTCACAATCACCTTCAAGGAGCGCAGTCCGTATAGCCGGGAGAAGACATTCCGCTATCCGATCCGAACCGGCAAGGGGCAGGAGTATGATCTGACGAAGGAGAGCTTCAGCGTTTACATCCCGCATAAATATAATCCCGCAAAACCGCCGGGATTGTTCGTCTGGATCAGCACGGGGCCATATGGCGACCCGCTGCCGGGATGGTTTTCGGTGTTCGAAAAGATGAACCTGATATTCATCATGCCGAATAACGCCGGTAACGACCGCCAACCGTCCTGGCAGCGCATCGGTCTGGCGTTGGATGCGGAGCACAATATCCGCAAACGATACAAGGTTGATCCCCGCCGGGTCTACGTGGGAGGACCATCCGCGGGCGGGAATCGGGCGCTCATCAGCGCGTTGTATCACCCCGACTTGTTCACCGGGTGCTTTATGATGGTGTCACCCACCTCGTTTCGCAACACACAATTCGGCACAGTCAATATCCCTGCCTCCTTCCCCCCGCCGCCGGCGAAGTGGTTCGACCGGGCGCGCAAAACGCAGCGCTTCGTTATGTTGGCCGGGGAAAAAGATAAATGGGCTAAACCTGCCATTGTCAAGGCCGTTGCGGAGAATAATTACACTGACTTCACCTACCCCGCCGCTTACCTGCTGGTTCCCGGTCTGGCGCACAACGTCCCGGACGCTTCCTGGGTGGAAAAAGGGTTGAAGATTCTTGATAAGCCATTGAAAAAGAAGTAAACCCTGGTGAACGGAAACGCGCAAGCTTAGTTCGTAGTCAGCCACTCCCAAGTGGGCGCACCATCTTCTCTACGAACTAAGCTTGCCTGTTACGAAGAACCGTCAGAAGCTGTACCCCACCGAGATCGTCCGCTCGTCGCCGAAGATCAGGTCGAAGTTCCAGCCGCGGAAATTTGTTTTTGCGGTGGGACCCCAACCGAGGCCAACGAACGGCTCGGTGTCGCGGTCGTCATCCCCCCAGAGGTATTCGAGCGCGTTGGTGAGGCCGGTGGAGAAGCGCAGGGGGTTGCGGGCGTCGGGATGGTACAGGCCGGCCAGCGTCCAGCGGAAGTGACTCTCGAACGGGTTCACCCCGCCGGCGAAGGACGTGTGGTCGTCCGCGTGGTATTCCACATTGATGCCGGCGCCGCCGTACAGCACGCCGATCCCCGGGCCGCTGGTGATGCTGCGGCCGCCCTCGCTGACACACCACGCCGCGGTGGCGAACACAAGCAGGCTGATGAGACAGATGACACGCATGGTAAGTCCTCCTGAGCAAGGATTACCCCCAGCATAGCACGGATGAAACAAGAAAGCGACCGGCCGCAGGGAACAACCATGCTGTCGGACGAGTCCGACAAATCGGACATGTCAGACATGTCCGACTCTCGTTGGATCGGTCTGACCAGTTGACTCCGTGATCCGGTTTCCCCCTTGCAAAACTTTCCCGCCTCCTTTACCATTCGACAGCAGGGATTTCTCTGCCTGGCGGTGAAACAGTGTAGCCGGACTTTACGGGAGGAGACTGATATGGAACCTGGCAAAATGATCATCATTATCGGCGACGGCATGGGCGACTGGCCGGTAGCCGAATTGGACGACCAGACCCCCATCGAGGCGGCGAACACGCCGAACCTGGACCGCATGGCGGCGGAAGGCGAGAACGGGCTGATGGACCCCATCGCGCCGGGCGTGCGTGCGGGCAGCGACACCGCCCACATGGCGATTCTCGGCTTCGACCCGTATAAATATTACACCGGCCGCGGGCCCTTCGAGGCGCTGGGCATCGGCATGGAAGTCAAGCGCGGGGACATCTGCTTCCGCGTGAACTTCGCCACCGTCAACGACGGGCTGGTCATTACCGACCGCCGCGCCGGCCGCATCTCCGAAGGCACGCATGAGCTGGCGGCGGCGCTGAACGGCCTGACGCACGGCGACTGCACCTTCCTCTTCAAGGAGTCGGTTGCCCACCGCGCGGCGATGATCATCCGCGGCCCCGGCCTCGGACCCCACGTCAGCGACGCCGACCCGCACGAAGAGGGCGAGAAGCCGCACGAGGCGCACGGCAGCGACCCCGCCAGCCAGAAGACCGCCGAGATGGTGAACTGGTTCGTGCAGAAGTCCTATGAGATCCTCAACGCGCATCCGGTGAACCAGGCGCGCACCGCGCAGGGCCTGAACCCGGCGAACATCGCCCTTCCCCGCGGCGCCGGCGGCGCCCCCGACCTGCCGCCCTTCCAGGAGAGCTACGGCTTCCCCGGCGGCATGGTGGTCGAGGTGGGCCTGGTGAAGGGCATCGGCAAGTACCTGGAGATGGACGTGATCGACGTGCCGGAAGCCACCGGCGACATCAACACCGACGAAATCGCCATGGCAAAGGCGGTGGTGGCCGGGCTGGAGCGCAACCCCTTCGTGCTCTGCAACCTGAAGAGCCCGGACGTGGCCGGCCATGACGGCGAGGCACTGGCCAAGGTGAAGACCATCGAGAAGCTCGACCGCCTGGTCGGCTACGTGCTGGAAAACGTCAAAGACACCTACGTTGTCGTCACCGGCGACCACAGCACGCCCATCGAGGCCAAGGACCACACCGGCGAGCCGCTCCCCATCGTCCTCTGGGGCCCGCACGCCCGCACCGACAAAGTGACCACCTTCGGCGAGCGCCCCTGCGCCACCGGCTCCCTCAACCGCATCACCGGCAAGGACGTGATGAAGCTGTTGACCAGTTATACCCTGCGCGCGGAAAAATTCGGCGCGTAAAAAATGTAGGGGCCGGGTCAGGGCTCGGCCCCTCTACACACGGCTGTGAGATCACCCTTTCAATTCTTTCTTGATTCTCATCCTGAGCATGCCGACCGGACTCTTCAGCAACAAGCCTTGACTGGTGCGGATCACGATCGGTCCGTGCGGGTTGGAATCATAATAGACCTGCACGTGTTCGTGTAATCGTTCCGGTATCCGCCAGGGAGGATGAAGCAACGTGAAGGATTCTACCTGCGCTTCGTTCGGATGCTGTTCGAGGGGATACAAGCGGCAGGCCAGTTGTCGCTCTGTGTGATCACCTACCAGGTGGTAGCTGGCTTCCAGATCACGTTCCACCGGCTTAATCAACTCCAGCAACTGGCTTGCGCGTCGCAGATAGCGTGTTTCAGATCGATTCAGCATTGCCAGACTGACAAGGCTAATAATTGCGACGAGTATCGGCAACCAGAGATCGGAATGCGAAAGGAACTCCTCGAATGCTACCGGCCATTGCAGCAGGACCGACACCAGCATGACGCCTGACAGCGCACCGCAGATGATTTTGATCAAGCGATAAGGACTTCGACTTCCGACTAGTTCAGCATGAATTCCATTCAGTGCTGGCATGCACGCAGTATAATCCGAAACTGTACCCCAGGTCTATCTCATCCCTGGCCTGCCGGTATTACCCCAGTCCTGCCATTCTGTTACCATATCCGTATGCTCGCCGTCACACCCAATAACCGTCTCTACCGCACCTTCATGTACCAAACCACAGCCTATGTAATGCTGTCATAAATAATCCGTTTTTACTTAACAAGGTAAGATTATATATATGAAAAAACATAAGTTAATTTGTCGCGCCTACCTTGCGCGGTGGGGGAACCGGTGGTATACTTTAGAAGCTAGAACGGCCTCGAGCCCCTGGAGTCGGGTTAAATGGTGCCATCCACCTGGGCGCCCTGTTCTCTCCTCCACACATAACCTACCCGACTCCAGGGTAATTTGGTAGCTATGAGGCAACTTTCCCAACGCATCCTCCCGCTCATCGGCATATTGTGCCTGCTCGTGCTCGTCGGTATGCACGTGCTGCCGCGTGCCTTCGGCGTGGAGCCGTCCGTGACCGTGCAGGTGCTCACCCCCAGCGTGCCGCAGGGCGGTACCGTGTTCCTGCGGATCGACGCGCCGGGCGCAAAGGTTGTCAGCGTGATTGACGGCGAAAAGGCGACGCCGGCGCAATTGCGCGCGGACGGCGGCTGGGAAGCGGTGCTCGGCGTGTGGATGGAAGAAAAACCCGGCGAGCGCCCGCTTGCCGTGCAGGCGGACATGGACGGCTTCGCGGTGACTGCGACCGCTTCGTATACCATCACCAAACGCAGCTTCCCCGTGCAGCGCCTGCGCATGTCGGCGGCGCAGGATGCGATCTACGAAGACCCCGAGGTGCAGGAGGAGTACCGGCAGATCGGCGGCGCAATCAACGGCGCGCCCACGGCACGCCAGTGGAAAGTCGGCCTTACACTGCCGGTGCCGGGGCGCATCTCCACGCAATTCGGCACCCAGCGCTATCGCAACGGGAAAAAGGTCGGCATCCACAAAGGCATCGACATCTCCGCCCCCGCCGGCACGGTGATCACCGCCGCGGCGGACGGCGTGGTGGTGCTGCGCGGCGATTACATGATGCACGGCCGCACGCTGGTGATCGATCACGGCGACGGCGTGGTGGGGTTATACCTGCACCTGCGCGACTTCGGCGTCAGCGAAGGCCAGCGCGTGAAAGCCGGCCAGAAGATCGCCCGCGTCGGCTCCACCGGCGTCGCCACCGGCCCGCACCTGCATTACGCCCTGTACGTGCACGGCACCGCGGTGGACCCGCTGTTGTGGCGACAGGTGCCGGAGGGATGGTAAAGCTATCTCCGGTAAGCGGTGGAAAGCACATTCACAGTCTGGAAGGGTGCGAGAGCCCCGCCCGTATCTAGACTAGCGGTGGAAGGCACATTCACAGCCTGGAAGGGTGCGAGAGCCCCGCCCGTATCTAGGCTAGCGGTGGAAGGCACATTCACAGTCTGGAAGGGTGCGAGAGCCCCGCCCGTATCTAGACTAGCGGTGGAAGGCACATTCACAGTCTGGAAGGGTGCGAGAGCCCCGCCCGTATCTAGACTAGCGGTGGAAGCGCGATTCTCAGCCTGGAAGGGTGCGAGAGCCCCGCCCGTATCTAGACTAGCGGTGGAAGCGCGATTCTCAGTCTGGAAGGGTGCGAGAGCCCCGCCCGTATCTAGACTAGCGGTGGAAGCGCGATTCTCAGTCTGGAAGGATGCGAGAGCCCCGCCGAGTTTAGATAGGCCTACCTAAACTCGGCGGGGCTCTCGCACCCTTCCAGACTGTGAATGTGCCTTCCACCGCTTACCGATGTTCATTGGTTATGTCGGTACTTGTGGGTATGCTCATATCGTAACACCGTCTTCTCCTTCGGGCAGGTATGATGAGACGAAGCTCATTCGGAGGAGGAGAAGAGATATGTTACGATTTTTCGTGTTGTCGGCGCTGCTCATCGCCGGCATGCTAGGCGCGCTGGCGCAGGCGGCGACGGTCACCGTCAATCCGCCGCAGCGCACGCTGACGGTCACCGGCACCGCGCAGATCCAGGCCACGCCCAACCTGGCGCTGGTGGTTATCGCCGTCGAGACGCAGGCGACAACGGTTTCCGCCGCCGTCGAAGCAAACAATACGGCGGCCAACAAGGTGGTGCAGGCCATCAACAACCTGAAGATCCCACGGCTGACGGTGCGCACCCTTGACTTCAACGTGCAGCCGATCTACCAGACCTACCCGCCGAATACGCCGCCTCCCACCACGCCGAAGATCATCGGCTACCAGGTGATCAACCGGCTGGAAGTGCGCATCCCGGGGACAACCTCCGAGGCGCTTTCCTCGGCGGTAAGCCGCGTGATCGATGCCGCGCTGACTGCCGGCGCCAACCGGGTGGATAGCATCCAGTTCACGCTGGAGGACATGACCGCCGCCAATAACCAGGCGCTGGCACAGGCCACCAAAAACGCTAAGTCCACCGCGCAGGCGATCGCCGCTGCCGCCGGCGTCACTCTCGGCCCGCTGCAGATGATCTCGGCGCAGCCGTATTACCAGCCCGGGCCGGTCTACGCGCGTTCCGAGATGGCCGCCTCCGCCCCGCCGATCATCGCCGGGCAGTTGACGATCCAGCAGACGGTGACGGTGGTGTATTTGATTAAATAAGGGAATTCGAAAATCAGGCAAGCCGGTACGTAGTCAGCCACGCAGCCGCAGCGGAGTGGCGTCATTGACGGGTAAGCTTCACTATACACGGACGCCACTCCGCTGCGGCTGCGTGGCTGACTACGTACCGGCTTGCCTGTCAATGCTGCCCCTCCCCCGCTTGAGGCCACGCCTCCACTAATTTATGTTATACTTGGGCATTATTATGCCCACGCCAACCGTTGCCATTATCGATGCATATAGCCTGCTCTACCGCGCATTCTTCGCGCTGCCGCCGCTGACGAACAAGCAGGGCGACGTGACGAACGCCGCGTATGGTTTCACCATGATGCTGGTGAAGCTGCTGGATGAGCAGAACCCTGAGTACCTGGTGGTAGCCATGGACATGCCCGCGGCCACCTTCCGCCATGAAGCCTTCGAGGATTACAAGGCGCACCGCAAGCCCATGCCCGATGATCTGCGGCCGCAGGTGGAGATGATGAAGGAGATCCTCGCCGCCATGCGCGTGCCCCTCATCGGCGTGTCGGGGTTCGAGGCGGACGATGTGATCGGCACGCTGGCCGGCCGCGCCGCCCGAGAGGGCATGGATGCGTTGATCGTCACCAGCGACCGTGACGCGCTGCAACTGGTGGACGATCATGTCCGTGTGCTCGCCAACAAAAAGGGCATTACCGAGACGGTGCTGTATGACCGCCAGGCGGTGGTCGAGCGCTACGGCGTGACCCCGGAGCAGCTGCCCGACGTGAAGGCCCTTACCGGCGACCCCTCCGACAACATCCCCGGCGTGCCCGGCATCGGCGAAAAAACGGCCGGCAAGCTGATCGCGCAATACGTCTCGCTGGAGCATTTGCTGGAACACGTCAGCGAGGTAAAGGGCAAAGTAGGCGAGGCGCTGGCCGCCCACGCCGAGCAGGCGCACCAATCGAAACACCTCGCGACGATCCATTGCGATGTGCCGCTGGAGGATTTTACCTGGGAGAGCTGCCACCGCCAGCCCTGGGACCAGGAGAAACTGCTGGAGCTGTTCCGCTTCCTGGATTTCCGCACGCTGATCCCGCGTCTGCAGGCGACGGCGCCGAAGGCCGAAGAATCCGCGCCGATGGGCCCGACACAACTGCTGCGCACTCCGGCTGAGGTGGAGCGTCTGACGCGCGGTCTGTCCAGCCACTGCGCCCTGGTGCCGGTGGCCTCCGGGCCGGACCCGCTGCGCGACCGGCTGGTGGGGCTGGCGCTCTCCGCGGGGGAGACGCACCTGTATATCCCGCTGGAAGGTCCGCCGCCGGAGCAGGGCAACCTGTTCGATGCGCAGGAGCCGGTGAAGCACACCGCCTGCCTGCGCGCGCTGGCGCCGGTGCTGGAGCACCCGGAGCTGACCGCCGTCGCGCACGATGTGAAGGCGCTGACGCTGTGGCTGCGCGCGCAGGAGATCGCGCTGCAGGGGACGCATTTCGACACACTGATCGCCGCCTACCTGATCGATCCCACCGACCGGCATCACCTGCCGGACCTGGCGCTGGAGTTCCTCACCTTGAACATCGAGGCGCCGGACCTGACCGCGCTCTGGCGGGCGGGGGATGAGGAGGCGCTGGCGGACGCCGCCGGGCGCACCGCGCAACTGCTGCGCCGGCTGGAGACGCCGCTGCGCGTGGGACTGGCCGAGCACGAGCTGATGCCGCTGTTCCGCGAGGTGGAGATGCCGCTGACCCGCGTGCTGGCGGAGATGGAATGGCGCGGCATGAAGCTGGACCTGAACCACCTGGACGACCTGGCCGCGGAGATGGGCAAGGAGCTGTACCAGGTGGAGGGCGAGATTTACCGGCTGGCCGGCGAGCAGTTCACCATCAACTCGCCCAAGCAGCTGCAGTATATCCTCTTCGACAAGCTGAACCTGCCGAAGGGGCGGAAGACGAAGACCGGGTTCTCCACCGATGCGGACACGCTGGCGGGGTTGGCGGACCGGCACGAGATCGTGCAGAAGATCCTCGCCTACCGCGAAGTGGCGAAGTTGAAGTCCACCTACGTGGATGCGCTGCCGCGGCTGGTGGATGCACAGGATCACATTCACACGCACTTCAACCAGGCGGTCACCGCCACCGGGCGGCTGAGCAGCAGCGACCCGAACCTGCAGAACATCCCCATCCGCACCGCGGAGGGCCGCGAGATCCGCGCCGCGTTCACCCCCAGCGAGCCGGGGTGGATGCTGCTGGCGGCGGATTACTCGCAGATCGAGCTGCGCGTACTGGCGCACATCACCGGCGACGAAGCATTGATCGAGGTCTTCCGCCGGGGCGAGGACCTGCATACCGCCACTGCCTGCCGCGTGTTCGGCGTGGCGCCGGACGCGGTGACCCGCGACATGCGCCGTATGGCGAAGATCGTCAACTTCTCGATTCCCTACGGGACCACGGCTTTCGGGCTTGCAGGGCAACTCGGTTCCTCCCGCGAGCTGGCGGATGAGCTGATGCACACCTACCTGGCGCGCTTCCCGGGCGTTGCGGAATACATGAAGGAGATCGTGGAGCGTGCGCGGCGGCAGGGCTACGTCACCACCCTGCTCAACCGCCGGCGCCCGCTGCCGGACCTGCAGGCCCCCTCGCCGCCGGTGCGGCAAGCGGCGGAGCGCACCGCCATCAACACCCCCATCCAGGGCAGCGCGGCGGACATTATGAAGCTGGCCATGCTGCACGTGGACCAGGCGCTGAAAGCGCGTCCCGACCTGTGCGCCCGCCTGCTGCTGCAGGTACACGACGAAGTGGTGCTGGAGATGCCCGCCGACGAGGTGGACACCCTCTGCGACCTGGAGCGCGCCGCCATGCGCGACGCCTACCCCCCGCTCATCGTGCCGTTGGAAGTGGAAGTGAAAACCGGCCCCAACTGGCGCGACGTGTCTCCGCAGGTGGAGGACATCCCGCTGCCGCCCACAGATAGTTAAGCGGTAGAAAGGCGACTCTCAGTCTGGAAGGGTGCGGGAGCCCCGCCCGAATATAGAGCAGCCTGTCTATACTCGGGCGGGGCTCCCGCACCCTTCCAGACTGTGAGTCTTAGTTCCTCACCTTGCCTATACTCGGGCGGGGCTCCCGCACCCTTCCAGACTGAGAGTCTTAGTTCCGCACCTTGCCTATAGTCGGGCGGGGCTCCCGCACCCTTCCAGACTGAGAGTCTTAGTTCCTCACCTTTCCTGTTAATGATCACCCGTCCATCCTTCCCTTCTTCCCCCAATCAGCCTTGTTTTCGCCAGGATTCAGAAAAAAGTTGTGTCGCGGACTTGTCACAAGGTGCTTGATACTGTAAATTTATGGGGTGCGCAAATCCGTCGCATCGCGGCGGTAGTCCGGCACGTCACAACATACCGGACAGGTGAATACGCATCCCGGCTTAAACCGGGGAGTGGGCATGACCCACAACTACTTTTTTTGAGGGGACTACTAAGAATGACAGATCAGGACAGTATTATGCAGGCCACGCCGGAGACCGAAGTCGAGAACACTGCGGTACAGCCAGAGCCTGAAGCGATGGAAGCCGAGCCGGCTTACCAGAGCATGGAAGAGTTATTGGAGCAGGAAGCGAGCTTCCGCGGGCTTCGTCCCGGCGACATCATCTTCGGCACCGTGGAAAGTATCGGCGATCACGGCGCGCTGGTGAACGTGGGGGCGAAATCGGAAGGCCTCGTGCCGCCCGAAGAGCTCGGTGCGCGCAACCACGAGATCAGCGTGGGCGACGAAATCGCCGTCTACGTCGTGGACAACGGCGGGCGCAGCGGCAATATCATCCTCTCCAAGAAGAAGGCGGATTACGAGCGCGCGTGGCAGAGCATCATCAAGGCATTCGAGAGCGGCGAAGTGCTGACCGCCATGGTCATCGATCGCGTCAAGGGCGGCCTGGTGGTGGACCTCGGCATGCGCGGCTTCCTGCCGGCTTCACACGTGGCGACGAAGAACGTAAACGCGTTGGACCGCTTCGTGGGTCAATCCATCAAGCTGAAGGTTATCGAAGTCGATCGCGCCCGCAAGCGCGTGGTCGTTTCGCAGAAGCGCGCGGTGGAAGATGAGAAGAAGGTGCGCCGCGAGCAGACGGTCGGCACCCTCGAGGAAGGCCAGATTCGCCGCGGCGTAGTGCGCCGCGTCACCGATTACGGCGCCTTCGTCGACCTGGGCGGCATCGACGGCCTGCTGCACGTCACCGAAATGTCGTGGGGCCGCGTAAACCACCCGTCCGATATCGTCAAGCCGGGCCAGAAGATCGACGTGATGGTGCTGAAGTACGACGTGGAGAACGAGAAGATCTCCCTCGGCCTGAAGCAGATCCTGCCCGATCCGTGGCAGCACATCGACCAGTTCTACAGCGTGGGTGATGACGTGCAGGGCACGGTCACGCGCCTGGTGCCGTTCGGCGCTTTCGTGGCGCTCGACCACGGCATCGAGGGGATCATCCCCAACAGCGAGTTGGCCGACCAGCGCATCCGCAAGCCGGACGATGTGGTCTCGCAGGGTCAGAAGATCCACGTGAAGATCATCAACATCCGCCCGACCGAGCGCCGCATGACGCTCAGCCTGCGCCAGATCGAGCACGACGAGGAAGACGGAGAAGTGGCCGTGTATGGCCGCCGTTCCGCCGGCGCCAGCATGACCATCGGCGAGATGCTGGGCGATCGTTTCTCCGCGGACGATGTGGAAGCGGAAGAGCTGACCGACGAGCTCGCGCAGACGGACGTGGAAGAAACCACGGATGAAGCAGTCGAGACCGTGGAAGCCGTGGAAGAGACCCCGGATGAAGTTGCCGCGGCAACGGCTGAGGTCGAGACCCCGGACGAAGCGAAGACCGCTGACGTGGAGGAATCCACGGACGAAGAGTAAGCAACATCCGATGACGGTAGGCCTGACCGGCGGCATCGCGAGCGGCAAAACCCTTGTCGCGAGCTATCTGCGGGAGCTGGGCGTCCCCGTCATCGATACGGACGATATTGCCAGGCAGGTTGTGGCCCCGGGCCAGCCTGCCTGGCATCGTTTACAGGAGTGGCTCGGTCCGGACTACTTCTGCCCGGACGGCTCTCTCGACCGCGCCGCCGTTGCCCGCCGCGTGTTCGACTCCGAAACAGACCGCAAGCAACTGGAAGCGATCACCCACCCCGCCATCTTCGACGCCGTCGATGCACGCATCGCGGAGCTGGCGGCTTCAGCGCAACCCCCGGACATCATCGCCGTTGCCGTGCCGCTGCTTTTCGAGGTCGGCGCCGAAGACCGCTTCGACGTGGTCGTGGTCGTCTGGTCCACCCCCGAACAGCAGCGCGCCCGCCTGCAGCGCGACCGCGCCTACACCCCCGAGCAAGCCGACGCCCGCATCGCCGCCCAACTGCCGCTGGCGGACAAACTCACCCGCACCGATTACCGCATCGACAACTCCGGTACGCTGGAGGAAACGCGGCGGCAGGTGGAAGCGCTGGTGGAGAAGCTGCGTGCCCATATACGCTCCTAACGCTCGTTCCCAACGAAGCGGAAAAGTGGGCTCGTAGTAGCGCCGTCAGGCGCGCGCCCGCTCACGAACCTAGAGCTCTCTCTCGAATTAACAAGAAAACTTCTCTCTTTAGTTCCTCATGAGCTCTAGGTTCGAGAGCGGGCACGCGCCTGACGGCGCTACTACGAGCCCACTTTTCCGCTTCGTTGGGGACGAGCGTTAGGGGCGTGAACGGGCACTACGAACTGCGCTGGCTAGAAGGGAAATGCGGTATTCGTTTGAATAAAAAGAACCAGAGGAGCGGCATCATGGGCACCAGCGTGGAATTTATCACCCGGCAAGGCACGGTCGACGATGCGGAGGAGCTGTTACGCGTGGAGCAGCAGGCATTCCGGCGGGAATGGGATGCAGAGGAGTGGGCGCAGCAGTTGGCGGGGAAGCGAGGGACAGCGCAGCAGTATCGGGTGCTGGAGGCAGACGGACGCATCGTGAGTCAGGCGCAGGTGTCGCCGCACCGGCTGCGGCTGGGACGCGCGGCGGAGGTGCTGAAAGGCGACGTGGGCGGTGTGGCCACGTTGCCGGAATACCAGGGATACGGATACGGCCACCTGATGCTGCGCGACGTGACGGCGTGGATGCGCGAGAACGGGTATCACCTGTCGCGGCTGGGCGGGTATGCGAAATTTTACGGGCGATTCGGCTACGTGCCGATGCCGCGGCGGCATGTGCTGTTCCCGGTCGGCCCGGTGCAGGCCGGCGCCAGCACCATTCCGGCGGAAGAGATCTTCCGCCAGCCCACGGACCTGCCCGGTACAGTGCGACCGTATGACGTGGGGCGCGACATCATTCAGCGCGGCGACCTGTTCGAGCGGTTCAATGCCGGGCGCTCCGGCGCCTTCCTGCGCGACCGCGCCTTTGAGGCATTGGTCGCCGCCCACCACCCGGCCTTCCCGACCGATCCGCTGCAGATCGTCTACGAGGTAGACGGCCTCGCGCGGGGCTACGCGCTGGGACAGGCCGCCGAGCCCAATTCGCACGTCAGCCAGCCCTCCCTCAGCGTGGGCGATCTCGCCGTCGACCCGGCGCATCCCAAGGCGCTGGTCGTGCTGATCAAGCATCTGCTGGGGGAAGCCCACCGCCGCGGATTGCCGGTGGTGATGGCACGCATGCCGTTCGACGAATCGCTGTTCGCCATCCTGCGCGCGGAGAAGATCGAGTTCCGACTGGTAGAGCAGCACGAGGGACTGGCCTCCAACATGATGCAGATTATCAACCTGGAATCGTTGCTGCGAACGGCGGCGCCGGAGCTGGCCGCCAACCTGGCCGATGCCGGCCTGGATGGGTTGCTGCCGCCACTAATCCTGGAGTTTTCCGTCAATGACCAGCACACGGCGCTGGCCATCCGCAACGGCATGGTGGAAGTGACGGGGGAGGCGCCGGACACGCGGCTGGCGCTCGACCAGGGCACGCTGATGAAGCTCTTCTTCGGCCTGATCACCTTTGCGGAGGCCGATTTTCCCGGTAAAGTGGAACTGCCGCCCTTCGTCCGCGCCGCGCTGACCGGCCTTTTTCCACGGCAGGCGTGTTCCGGGGGGTATGCGCTGGGATAGCTCAGGGACTGTCCCCCCCGTGGCAAGGTTTATATCTCGCACGAGGGGGGACAGTCCCGTGGTTATGTTACCAGCGTGATATGAGAAGGACGGGCACTGGTCACGCGGGGACGGGACAGTCCCTGAGCTTTTACCGCTCCGCCATACTCCCGCGCCGGCAGACCGCGCGCAGCTCCTCGATGCGGTTTTGCTGTAGCCCGATCTCTTTCAGGAAGCGGTCATTGAACGTCAGCGGGGTCTTCGGCGTCTGTTCGCGGGTCAGCACGTGCGCCAGGTAGACGACGCTGACGCTGTTGATGGTTCGCGCCGCCTGCTGTTCCGGGCGGTGATGGAAACAGACGGCCTCGGTCACCTGGTCGCGAAATCCCCACAGCGCCAGCAGATACGCGCCCACCTCGGCGTGGGTCCCATTGAACACCGCCTGCTCGCTGCCGGTATTCCCGCGCTTGGCGTCATACGGGAAGGCGAGGATATCGCGATATTGCGCGGGGAAGGCATTGGCCAGGATGAGCATGCCGATGTCATGCAGCAGTCCGGCGGTAAAGAAGTCGTCCCCGTCAAACCGATCGAACCCCAGGTGCAGCGCCAGCAGTTGGGCATAGCGGGCGGTCAGCATGCTGTGCTGCTGCAGCTCATCCATGTCCAGGCCGGCTTGCGTGATGTTGCTGAACTGCGTGCCGATCTGGAACCAGGCTACCAGCGATTTCAGGGTGTCCAGCCCCAGCAGCGGCACCGCCTGTGCAATGCGCGACACCTTCTGCTGCTTGCCGAAGACCGCCGAGCTGACCAGTTGCAGCACCTTCGCGCTCATCCCGACATCCTGCTCGATGAGTGCGGCGATGTCGGTCAGCGACGACCCGGCATCATTGATCAAGCGGGTCAGGCGCGTATACAGGGTCGGCAGGGTCGGCAGCACGCCGATGCGCGATACGACACTCTGCACCGTTTCCGCGCTCAAGTGATGATACAGCCGCGACGTGCGGGTGACGGCAGTGGTGATATCCGCGGCTGCACAGGGTTTCACCAGGAACTGGTGCGCCGCGCAGATGGAGCGGAAGGTGCGTTCCCGTTCCTGCGGATGGGTCATCAGCAGGCGGATGACGCGCGGGGTGCGGCGCGCCACTTCGGTGAGCAAGCGGATGCCGTCCATGCCGGGCATGGTCAGATCGGTGATGATCACATCGAAGGGGGCGGATTCGCATTGCGACAGCGCATCGAATCCGCTTTTCGCGAAGGCCATATCCCAGGAGGATGAAACCGGGGTCAATGCTTTCCGCAGACGTTCCAACTGGTGTAGTTCGTCGTCGACAATGAGAACGCGTGTCTTTGCCATGGCTTCCTGTTACCAATACTGACTACAGCCGGTTGCATGCTCCTGCGCGATATGCAACCGTATTTTAGCGACATAGTGCACAACGGACCTGCCGCTTGCCTTGCTATAAGTACAATTTTACTGTACCACCACTTTCCCGCTGCGTCAACCAATCGTGCCCAAAAATGGCGTGGGGTGTTTACGATTATTTAACCCTACGGATGAACATACCGGTATGGGGCTTCCCATCGGAATCATGGAATAGATACTACACAGGGATACCCGGCACATAGTTAAGGCCGACAGCATACAACTCGATACTAATAATGATCACGAAGTTTACTATGAACTGCATTTCCGGTGATATGCAATTCATCGAAGGTGGCCGCAGGTGACGATACTGGCGACCCCAGCACATGGGAAGTCAACACAATTTGCAGAATCTGAAAACCGCAGCCCGGACAGCGAGCGGAACCATACAGGCCGCCCGGTCGGCGAGCGGGAGCGCACGGGTGAATCGCGCTACCGGGAGTTGATCGAGCTGTCACCGTTTGCCGTCATCATCCTGCAGGAAGAGCGCTGCATCTTCGCCAATGCGGCCGCCCTCGAGCTTTTCGGCGCCTTCACCCCGGAAGAGCTGCTGGGCAAGCCGGTGCTGCAGATGCTGTCCTACAACGAATCGGATGGCAACAATACGGATTTGCACCAGATCCTCGCCCGGCAGAACGTGCAACGCAGCGAGCAGCAGCTCATGCGGCTGGACGGCACCGTCATCGACATCGAGCTCACGCTGAATCATTACCTGACCGATGACGAGAAGCCGGCCAGCCAACTGGTGGCCCACGATATCTCCGAGCGCAAACGCACCGAGGCTCAGGTGCACTACCTGGCGTATTACGACCAGTTGACCAACCTGCCGAACCGGCAGCACTTCATCAGCCATCTCGATCGCTACCTGCAGCGCGCCCGCGAAGAAGGGCAGCCGTTCACCATCGTCGCGCTGGACCTGGATCACTTGCACGAGATCAATACCATTTACGGCAACCAGGCGGGCGACACCGTGCTGATGCAGGTGGCATCGCGCCTGCAAAGCCAGGGTGGTGCGGGGATGACGCCAGGCCTGCAAGACCAGGGCGGCATCGAGCTGGCATCCCGTTTCGGCGCCGATGAATTCTACCTGCTGCTGCGGGGAAACGAGGCGACGATGGAGTTGGTCGGCAGTATTGCCGCGCTCCTTGCCGAACCCTTCAGCGTCGATAGCGAGCCGCTGGTGGTGCCGTGCCACATGGGCATTGCCGCCTACCCGGAGAGCGCCAACGATCCCGAATCGTTGATGCAGGCGGCCGTGCTGGCACTGCACAGCGCCAAGGAAACCGATACGTCATTCGTCCGCTTTACCCGGGAGATGAGCGAAGCGCTGACGAAGCAGCATACCGTGCAGACGCACCTGGAGCACGCCCTGGAGCACGAGGAGCAGTTCCTGGTGTACTTCCAGCCGCAGTTGCAACTGTCCACGCGTCGGATCAACGGCGTTGAAGCGCTGGTGCGCTGGCAGCATCCGGAATGGGGGCTGGTGTCGCCGGCCGTCTTCATCCCGGTGGCGGAGAAGTTCGGGCTGATCGAGTCGCTCGACGAAATCGTCATGCGCCGCGCCTGTCGGACGGTCCTCGACTGCAACCAGCCGGACGGATCGCCGTTGCACATCGCGTGCAATCTGTCCGCCCGCCAGTTCCGGCGCTTTAACCTGGTCGAGCAGATCAGCCGCATGCTGGAAGAAACCGGCCTGCCGCCGTCCTACTTCGAGATCGAGATTACGGAAAGCGCGGTGATGGACAATATCGAGCGCGGCATCAGCATCCTGAAGCAGCTGCGCGAATTAGGCATCCGGCTGGCGATCGACGACTTCGGCACCGGCTATTCATCGCTGAATTACCTGGCGCGCTTCCCGGTGCAAACGGTGAAGATCGACCAGACGTTCGTGCGGCACTGCCTCAACAGCCCGAGCGACACCGCCATCGTCAACGCCATCATCACGCTGGCGCACGCCATGGATATGACGGTGCTGGCGGAAGGCGTGGAGACCAGCGAGCAGCTCGCGTTTCTTTGCGGAGCCGGCTGCGACGCCATCCAGGGCTATCTGTTTGGCCGTCCCATCCCGACTGACGAATTCAAAGTCCACCTCCCGCTCTTCGGGCAGGAGATCGATGACATCTTCGCATCGCTGGAGATGTAGGGAACGCCCTCCGGGGCGTTCCGGTTCTCGTATTTCCACCCGGTGTGGCTTGACGGGACCAGGAACGCCGCGGAGGGCGTTCCCTACCTACGCTTGCTTCTGCTCGACGAAGTCAGCGATGGAATTCACGTCCTTGAACAGGGACAGTTTGAATTCTTCCTCTTCGAAGACGATGCCGTAGACGTCCTCCAGGCCGACCACCAGCTCGAAGAGGGCGACCGAATCGATGCCGAGTGTCTCCAGCAGCGGCGCATCGTCCGGAATGTCCTCCGGCCGTATCCGTAAAAACAACCGCTCAACGAGCAGGTTCTTAATCTCCGTTTTCGTGGCGTCGGATGCCATGCATTTCCTCCTAATGATAAATAATCGTAGGGGCGAGTGGCACTCGCCCCGATATGGGAACCGGCTGCGAAATATGCCGTAATCCGCACCCGGCACTCTTACGGGGCGAGTGCCACTCGCCCCTACGAGACGTTATCACACCCCCGCTGTCTCATAGGCTTTCGCCACCGCGGTGAATTCGTCCTTCAGGTTGCCGTAGAGGCGGCGGTAGATCGGGTAGTAGCGCTCGTAGACGTTGGCGTTTTTCGGGTTCGGCTCGATGCGCTGCTCCACCTTGATGGTTTCCTTGCATGCCTGCTGCACGCTTGGATAGACGCCGGTGCCGACGCCGGCGAGCAGGGCGACGCCGAAGGCCGGGCCTTCGTCCACGTTGATGGTCACGCACTCGCGGTTGAAGACGTCGGCGAGGATGGGGCGCCAGGCCGGGTTCTTCGCGCCGCCGCCGGACAGGCGGATCTGCGTCAGCTCCACGCCCATCTCGTTGAAGATCTCCAGCGAATCACGCAGGCCGTAGGCGACGCCTTCCAGCACGGCGCGCACCATGTGCGCCTTGTTGTGGCGCAGGGTGAGGCCGAAGAAGACGCCGCGCGCGTAGGGATCGGGATACGGGCAGCGCTCGCCGGTGAGGTAGGGCAGGAAGATGAGCCCTTCGCAACCGGGGGCCACGGACTTCGCCTCATCTGCGAGGATGTAATACGGGTCGATGTTCAGCGTCTTCGCTACGCCGATTTCACTGTCGCCCAGTGTGTCGCGCAACCAGCGCAGCGAGCCGCCGGAGGAGAGCTGCACGCCCATGACGTGCCACTCGCCGGGCACCGCCGCGCAGAAGGTGTGCGTGCGGAGCACCTGGTCGGTGTTGGGCTGGCGCATATGCGCGAAGAGCACGCCGGAGGTGCCCACCGTGCAGGAGGCGATGCCTTCCTCCACGATGCCGTTGCCCACCGCGCCCGCCGCCTGGTCGCCGCCGCCGCCCACCACGGGCGTGCCTTCGCGCAGGCCGGTCAGGTTCGCCGCTTCCGCGCTGATGCGACCGCTGATCTCCGGCGATTCGTAGACTTTCGGCAACATCTCCGCCGTCACGCCGCATGCTTCCATCATCGGCTCCGACCACTGGCGCTTGCGCACGTTGAGCAGCGAGGTGCCGGAGGCATCGGACACTTCGGTGGCGAACTCGCCGGTGAGCATGAAGCGGATGTAATCCTTCGGCAGCAGAATCTTCTTCACCCGCGCCCACGCCTGCGGCTCCTTCTGCTGCAGCCAGACGATCTTGGGCGCGGTGAAGCCGGTGAGGACCGGGTTGAGCGTTTCACTCTCCACCACGTGCTGGCCGGCATGGTTGGTGATCCACAGGCACTGCTCGGCGGTGCGCTGGTCGCACCAGAGGATGGCCGGGCGGATCACCTGGTGGTCGGCGTCGAGGAAGACCGAGCCGTGCATCTGGCCGGACAACCCGATGCCGGCGATCTCCGTCACACTCACCTTAGCTTCCGCCAGCACGTGCCGGATCCCGCGCACCGTCGCCGACCACCAGTCAGCCGGGTTCTGCTCCGCCCACAGCGGATGCGGCGTGTAGAGCGGGTATTCCACTGTGGCGCTGGCCACCTTGCGCCCCGCGGTGTCGATCAGCAGCGTCTTGGTGCCGCTGGTGCCGATATCGATGCCCAGTAAATATGGCATGGTCCACCTCCGGAAGGGAGAGTTGGGTTCGAAGCTCAGAGTTCGAAGTTGTTGTACCTTAATTTGACTTCCGAGGACGGAATCCTTTTCTAAATACCTGCAAGCTGCGCGGCTTACTACAAACTCAGCTTACCTGTATACAGTGCGCAAACCGACCGCAAAGTTGTCGTTTCCGTGAAGCCGCGTTGAAGTTGTGGAGACTTTTCCGCGGTAGGCTGATGACAGATGCGATTTCCGAAAGGAGGAATCACTATGAAACACCTGCTTCTGGGATTGTTGATGGTCTCGCTGTTGGGCGCCGCGTTCGCAGCGAAGCCGGCCCCGGCCCAGCCGAAAGCGAAGGCCGCGCCCGTTATTCAGGCGGTGTCGCTGCAGGGCACCATACAGAGCATCCGCATATCGCACGGCCTCTTCGACGGCAGCACCGCCAGTGCCGTGCTGGCCACGGAGCATGGACAGTATCGCCTCGTGATCGGGCCGAAGTCGTACCTGAAGAAGTCCGGCCTGATGCTGAAGAAGGGTGAGACGATATCCGTGAACGGCTGGCAGCGCGAAGGGAAAGCCAAAGTCGCGAAGGTGACTGTGCGTGATCTCACCGTCGACGGCAAAACCTATGCCTTCCGCGGCGAAGACATGAAGCCACTGTGGGAGAAGCCGAAGGCGCAGGAGACGCCCCGCGCGCACACCATGACATCGCACCAGGCGAAATAGCGGAGTTACCACGTAGTTGACGACCGGGCCGGGCATTGCCCCGGCCCGTACTGTTGGGTTCTTTAACACTCAGGGACTGTCCCGAGCCCACAGGACCAGCACCGGCCGCCTTCCCCATGCTCCGTTCGGATAACCACGGGACTGTCCCCCCACATGCATATGCGTCAGGTTACGGTAACCGGTCCTGTCCGCGCCGATTGAAATCGGTGCTGCAGAGCGGGCATTGCTTACAGGAATGTCTATGTGACGGAGTACCGCCTCAGGCCGGACGTCCTTCTGTGGGACATGAAAGATGTCAGAGAACGGGTTCATACTCTTGCTCTTCAATCTTGCTCTTGCTCTGGAAGGTCAAAAATTGTCTACCGGTGACCCTTCTAGAGCAAGAGCAAGATTGAAGAGCAAGAGCATGAAAATCCGAGTGCTAGCTGTAACCTGACGCATATGCCCCCTACATGCGAAGAGAAAACCCATACTACGTGGGGGGACAGTCCCGTGGTTATCTGAACGGAGCATGGGGAAGGCGGCCGGCGCTGGTCCTGTGGGCCCGGGACAGTCCCTGAGTGATAAAATGTTTTTTTGTCCCCTGGCGAAATACCCCTGTAAGTTTTTCGCTGATGGTGTGTCTATGGGGTTGATGGAGCCACGGGGCGACGAGACGGATAGCGCATTAGTCCGGCGCGCGCAGGAGGGCGAGCGGGGGGCGTTCGACTGCCTGGCGGCGCGGTACCGCGGTATGGTGCGGGCGATGGCTTTTATTCGTACGCGCGACGACGAGGCGGCGGAGGACCTGACGCAGGAGGCGCTGGCGAAGGCGTGGGAGAAGCTGCCCGCCTTACAGGAACGCGGGGCGTTCCGCGGGTGGTTGCAGGTTATTATCATCAATGCCTGCCGCAACTGGAGCCGCGGCCGGCAGTGGCCGGCATCGCTGGACGACCTGCCGGAGCCGCCGCCCGATCCCGCGCCAGGCCCGCTGGACGGCCTGCTGGCGCGCGAGCGGCGGGATTTATGGCGGCGGGCCTTGCTGGAGTTGCCGGAGGCCAACCGGCTGCCGCTGATCATGCACGTGCACGGCGGGCAGTCCTACGAGGAGATCGCCCGCCAGTTGGACGTGCCGGTGAGCACCATCGAGGGACGCATCCACCGTGCCCGGCTGCAACTGCGGCGCCTGCTGCGGAACGACGCGGCGGAGTTGCTGGGAGAGCCGCGGCGGTACTGGCAGGGGGAAGGGAACAGATCATGAAAACAAAGGCTGAACATCCGGATTTATTGCCGCCGCTGCTGATCTTCACACGGCAGTTCGCGCTGCTGTTCCAGCAGGGGGTGATGCTGCGGAACTGCTGCGTGCTGCTGGGCGAAGACGCGCCGCAGCCGTATGCGGAGTTCGCCGGCCAACTGCGCGAGCGGGCTGAAGCGGGCAAAACCGTGTTCGAGGCCATGAGCATCTCCGATTACCTGTTCCCACCGCTGTACCTGGCGATGATCAAAGCCGGCGAGGTGGGCGGTGTGCTGGGGGAGTTTCTCGGCTACCTGGCGGAGCTGCTGGACGAAGAGTGGAAATTCCGGCAGCAAGGCGCGCTTGGAGAAGATGACATGCTGCTGTTTGCTCCCTTGGTGCAGGGACCGAAGGAGTGGCACGACCTGAGTGATGCCCGGCGTTTGATGACCGTTTCGCTCTGGTGCCGCACAATGAGCATGCTGCTGTCCGCCCGCGTACCACTGGAAATTGCGCTGCTGACCAGCGCGAAAATTCTGCCCCCCAAACAGCAGCAATGGCTGCAGCAGGATGCGAAGCAGAAAGAGCTCATCCCCGTGCTGCATTCGGCGAATTTCCTGCCGGCGACGGCGCTGACGCTGATCAGCCTCGGGTACCAGGAAGGCACGCTTGACCTGGTGCTGGACCAACTGGCGCAGCTTTACCACGACATGTTCCGCTACACACGCGTGAAGCCTTCGAAACGGCTGGAACACCATGCCACGACGGGGTGGTCACGCCGAATGATCGCCACCCCGTCAGCCAGCCCGGATCTCGACATGATATTGCGGGCTGCCGGCATGCCGGAACTCGAGGTGGAGACCATCTCAATCGACAAGGGGCTGGGCAACATTATTCCGCATCAGCTACAGAAGCGGCATCACGCCGCGCCGCTGCGGCTGATGGGCAACCGCCTGGTGGTGGCAATGGCGAATCCTGAGGATGCGGCGGCGCTTGACGATTTTCGCCTGGTGACCGGACGCGAAATCACGCCGGTACATGCCACGGACAAGGAGATCGAGAAGATTCGCCAGCAGCAGCAAGAACCGTCGATGCCCGACTGGTCAGAGCTGGAGCAGGAGATGTCCGGTACCGGCGGTGGCTCACCAATCATCCGCATAGTGAACGTGATCATTCAAAACGCCATCACGCAAGGGGCGACGGAAATCCTGCTGGACTCGAACCTGAATGAGGTTCGTATCCATTACTGCCTGGAGGGTGAATTCCACGAAGTGATGACGCTGCCGAAATTCGCCCACTTGCCGCTGCTCGAACGCCTGAAGATCATGGCGGACATCCCACTGGATGCCGAACCGCCGCAGCAGGGGAGCATTTATCTCCGTAATGAGGGCCAGGAATACGACGCCTTCATGGAGGTTACGGCCGGGGAGTTCGTGGAGGTGGTCACGCTGCGGATTGTGAAGCGGCTTGGTTTGGAGTGCGGCGGCTAGACGCCGCTTTCATTTGGCGCAAGGTGTCCGGGATAACATCACGGTGGACCTGTCAGCCTGATATCGCAAACAGGTCAATAGGCCCACCGTGACACTGTATCGTTCACCTTACGCCATATGAAAGCGGCATCGAGCTGCCGCACTCCAAAATTAACTCTGCCGCCCTTCGATCAGCACCAGCAGCGTGGTGGCGGCGATGACCAGGCGGGGATCAAGGTAGGCGGCCTGCTGTGGGCCCGGCATGAACAGGTCCATGCGGTGGATGAAGGGATTGAAGCGCTGCTTCGCCTTTGCCAATTCCTGGCTGTTCGGCGTCACGAAGTGGAAAGATTGCGGGATCAGGTCTGCGCCTTCGATGAAACGGCGGAGCAGCGCGAGAATCATCTGATCTTCCTCGATCTTCGCAATGAGCTGGCCGGTGGGGTTCAATACCTCCCAGGCGTCGCGGATCATCGAGCTCCAGCCTTTCCGGCGGAGGGTGCCGATCGCCTGGCCGGTAGGCGCATCGGTCACGTCATAGGCGGCAGAGAAGTCGATGATGTTGCGTGCCTTGATGACCAGCAACTCCTTCGCCTTCGTGTCGTCCGCATACAGCCGGATGTCCTCTTTCAGCTTGAAGGCTTTCTGCAGGCAGACCATCACCGGTTGCTCGTTCGGCCCGTAGATGTCGATGCGCCCGCCGAATAGCTTCAGCATCTTTTTGCGGAACAGGTAATTCGGATACCGGTAATACGGCGCCAGCTCCTCCGGTGTGTCGGGCATGCTCATGATGGCTCCTTTGGCCGCAAGAATGCGCACAGCATAACACAGGTTTATTAAGGGGGCAACGGCCGGCAACCTGGCTTGCATACAGGCCAGGTGAGGAACTCATATTCACAGTCTGGAAGGGTGCGAGAGCCCCGCCGAGGATCGGTCGGCTTACCGATATTCGGCGGGGCTCTCGCACCCTTCCAGACTGTGAATGGACATTCCACAGCTTAACGGAATTCGAAGAGGAATCCGCCTCGCTGCGCATAATATCTGTAGCCTGGAGGTGACGGTATGACGACGTTGCGCGCAGGCGCCGGCATGGCGGATATCACGCCCGATCTGGGCATCCAACTGGCGGGCGATATCGGTCGATGTCGGCCGAATCAGGGGAATCGCGAGCCGCTGTATGTGCGGGCATTGGTGCTGGAGCTTGACGGTAAGCGGTGCTGCCTGCTGACGCTGGATCTGCTGGCCGCCAGGAATGATTGGGCGGATCTGGTGCGCCGCCGCGTGGGAGACGTGCTCGGCATCGCGCCGGAGGCGGTGATCTTCCACGTCACGCAAAATCACGCTTCGCCCAGCCTGGGGCATACCTTTGTCAGCGACGCCTGCACGCTTTTCCCAGCGGAGTACCCGTGGCTGCGCGGAGGCGACGACCGCTATCACCCGCTCTGCGTCGAGCAATGCGTGCTGGCCGCGCAGGCGGCGCTGGAGCACCTGCAGCCGGTGACGCTGAAGGCCGGGCGGCTGGCGGACGGGCGCGTGTCCTTCAACCGGCGCTTCATCATGCGCGACGGCACCGCGCGCACTCACCCGCCGTGCGGCGATCCGAATATCCTGCAGAATGAAGGCCCGATCGACCCGGAAGTCGGCGTGCTGCTCTTCACCGGCACGGAAGGGCAAACCGTCGCGTCGCTGCTGCACCACACCTGTCACCCCACCTTCGGCTATCCCCATGATGTGGTCATCGCCGATTGGCCGGGCGCCTGGGCGGTGATGATGCAGGAGCGCCTGGGCGGCGTGGCGCCGGTGGTGAACGGCTGCTGCGGTAATATCAGCCCCACCAATCACCTGGACCCACACCTTGTCTGGCCATACGATCATCATGAGATGGCGGCGAAGCTCACCGAGACGGCGCTGAAGGTGGTTGAGCAAGCCCAGCCGCTGGAATCCGCGCCGCTGGCCTGGGCGAGCACCAAGCTGCGCCTGCCGCTGCGCCTGCTGACGCCGGAGGTGATCGAAAAAGCGCAACGCTTCATCGAGCAGTACCCCACGCCCAAGTTCCTCAACGAGGAGAAGACGCGGGTGGACTGGGACTGGGTCTACGCCGTGGCCACCCTCGACCTGAAGGCGGCGCAGGAGGCCGATCCGTTCTGCGATTACGAGATCCAGGCCTTCCGCATGGGCGACTTCGCGCTGGTGACGGTGATGGGCGAACCGTTCGTGGAGATGCAGCTGCGCGTCAAGCAGGCCTCACCGGCGAAGCATACCTTCTTCGCCCATTTCTGCAACGGCTACGTCGGGTACATCCCCACGGCGGAGGCGCTGCAGCGCGGCGGGTATGAAACCTGGACGGCCAACTGGTCGAAATTCCAGCCGGACGCGCTGGAGCAGATCGGAGATGCGGCGATTGCGCTGTTGAAGAAGCTGTATTGATACATAGGGTGGGGCTCGCTTTTCACAGGATTGAAATGATTGAAAAGATTATTTAATGATTATTTCACTTTATTATTTTTGCAAAAAATAATAAAGTGGAAAATCTTCTAATAATCTTTTCAATCATTTCAATCCTGTGAAAAGCGAGCCCCACCCTATGTATAAACCTTTACAGGAGGTGCCTTCGTGGGTACACTTTGGGGCGAGGAGGGCGTAATGCCGACACCTATTCAGTTCGTGAAGATGCACGGGCTTGGCAACGATTTTATTATTGTGGATTGCATGTCGCACCCCTACAGCGTGGAGCAGTTGGTGGGGGCGGCGCCGGCGCTGTGCGACCGGCACTTCGGGATCGGCGGCGACGGGTTGATCCTGGTGCTGCCGGGGCTGGACGCGCCCTTCCGCATGCGCATCATCAATAACGACGGCAGCGAGGCGGAGATGTGCGGCAACGGCATCCGCTGCTTTGCGAAATACGCCTACGAACACGGGCTGACCCGCGAGACGCAGTTCACGGTGGAAACCCTCGCCGGTCCGATCAAGCCGGTGCTGATCCTGGAGAACGAGCACGTGCAAGCGGTGCGCGTGGACATGGGCGAGCCGCGGCTGGAGCGGGCGCAGATCCCGATGAACGGCCCCGCGGGCACCGTGGTGGACGAGCCGCTGGCCGTCGCCGACTGCACCTTCAATATCACCGCCGTAAGCATGGGCAACCCGCACGCCATCATCTTCGTGGATGACGTGCAGCAATTCCCGGTAGAGCACTACGGTCCCCTGATCGAGACCCACCCGGCCTTCCCGCGGCGCACCAATGTGGAGTTCGTGCAAGTGGAGGCGCCGGACAAGCTGATCATGCGCGTCTGGGAGCGCGGCGCCGGCATCACGCTGGCCTGCGGCACCGGCGCCTGCGCCACGCTGGTCGCCGCCGTCCTCACCGGCCGCGCCGAGCGCACCGCCACCGTCACCCTCCCCGGCGGCCCGCTGCTGATCACCTGGAGCGAGGAGGACAACCGGATTTATATGACGGGACCGGCGACGGAAGCGTTTACGGGAACGGTGAAGATCTGACGCTTTGGAAGAATGGAAGAGTGGAAGGATGGAAGACCGGACGAGATTGCCTTGTCCGGTCTTTCTTTTTCTGGCGTGCATTGACAGCATGCGGTAGGTACTACAAAATATTGAATAACATTTGTACGGTATGAGGAGGGAACCCCTCCATGAAGCGTAAACTGACGCTACGAATAGATGACCAACTCATCGACCGGGCCAAGATGCATGCACGGCGGACAGGGAAATCCGTCTCGAAGCTTGTCGCGAATTATTTTGCCATACTCGATACCCCGATTGAGGATGAGATTGAAAATCTGCCGCCGATCACAAGGCAATTGCATGGTTCACTGGCCGGCGCCGATGTGGATGAAGAGGATTATCGCCGGCATCTTATAGACAAATACGGTAGATGATTACCAGGTGATCGATTACCTTCTTCACGAAAGGTACACACATGGCCATAATATCCGACCTTTTCGCCCACATGGACTCCTGGCGGCATTTTCCGAATTATCAACTTGAGCGCCGAGCGGATCTCTTCTTTGCACTCTATCTGCCGGAAGTGCTGGAAGTGAAATTCGGATTTCCTGTCCGACCGGAGCTGATACCCGAGTTCCCCGTCCGCATCGGCACGATTTACCCAGACATCCCTATCGATAAGTCTTATAAAATCGATAATGTCGCCCTTGCAACGGCGGCAGACACGGCGATTTTCGTCGAGCTTAAGACGGAAGGATTATCCAGGCGTGTAGACCAGGACAAATATCTCATTGCCGCACGTGATGCCGGATTACCTTGTCTGCTCAATGGCATATTGGAGATATTCCGAGCGACAAACTCCAAACGGAAATATTTCTGCCTGCTCGAACATCTCGAAGGCCTGGACCTGTTACGAATTCCCATACATATGAAAGAAATCATCGCACGCCCAAATCTTCAAGGGGTGAATAGTGCATCATTGCAGATTGAGATCACTACGCAAGTGAGTGCATGCCGAATCGTATATGTCCAACCGAACGGCAGCGGGCCCGACGTAATCTCGTTCCAGGATTTTTCCGCCGTCGTACAAAGGCACGATGACCCGGTCTCACAGCGATTTGCCCGATCGTTGCTGGAGTGGGCCGAAGTGCAAGCAGGTGAAAGGTTCCCTCGGTTTGTGGGATAAGGAATTCGACACCCGTCACGACGGGAATGTGGGTAACAATCTCGCTGATTCAAGATTTAAGCACGGTTAGCTTCTCTGTATGAATCTAGTTGCAAAATAGTTTCATACTAGTTCCATTCATGTTATACTTGATCCAGGAGAACACCGATGAAGACGTATACCATTCGCGACATCCCCGAAGAGCTGTTCGAGCGGTTCAAAAACCTGGCGCAACGGGAGCGGCGGTCGATTAACGCGGAGATTATCGAAGTGATGGATCGGGCGGTGCAGCAGGATGCGATGCGGCAGCAACGGCAGAGCACGCTGCGCCAAATCGCCGAGTTGCGACATGCGCTCCCCGCGGAAACGCGCGAGGGGAAAGATAGCCTGACCCTGTTGCGGGAAGATCGGAACCGACCATGAACTGCGTGGTCGATGCGAGCGTCATGATCGAGCTCTTCCTGCAGGAGGACCTGTCGGAGGCGGTACAGCAGATCGTCGACGAAATCGTGCTGAATGTCGCCGGCCCCACCCCACTCCTTGTGCCCGATCTGTTTTATGTCGAGTGCGGCAACATCCTCCGGTCGAAGGTTCGCTTCAACGGCTACCCACCGCAAACCGCTATCCAGGCCATGCGTTACCTGCGCGAGCTGGCGCTTCCCACCACATCCACCGCCGACCTGGTGGAAGACGCGCTCGCCATTGCCTTCGTATATGACATCACGGCATATGATGCGGTCTACGTCGCGCTTGCGGCGCAGCATGGCATCCCGTTGCTGACTGCCGACGCGAAGCTGGTGCAACAACTGCAGGGCAGTCCGTATGAGCTCATCGGCATCGAGGATTATCTAGCCGCGGTCACATAAGACCAGGCGGCCTCCGCTAGGCCCATGTTATGATACCACCGCGTGCGTTCGTGAGACATGCCACCGATACAACCCATCCACCAGCAGACAGAGCAGAAACGCAAGGGCACCGAGGAGTAGTTGCCGCAGGCTGAGTGGAACGAGCGACGGGTGAACGTAATCGGTATATGCCACGTTCAGCAGTCCGTATATCCCCAATCCTGCAGCCAAACGAGTCAGCGGAAAGCGCAGCCTCGTGAGCCGGCCCGCACCGGCGAGCAGACCAACCACTACCGCGCCGACAGCGTATGGTATTGTCATAAAGAAGAGATTCAGTTCGTCAAACAGCGGAATGGTGTGACCGGGCACGTCTTCGATAAAATCAGGGGCACGAAGGTGGAACATCCGGTCTGCCGCCAGGAAGATCAGCATGCCGATGATACAGGCCGCGATGCCACGGATCACATCCGCCCATACCGAGGAGCTTTCAGCCATCCGTTCACTGTCCATGCAATACCTCCTCGCTAAAAACTTTGACCCCGGCCGCCCATATCCGTTTCCTCCTCAGCATCATCGATAACGATCGGACGATCCGTGATATAATATGAATGAAGGATGCACCACCACGCTTCCAATCCTCCATCTTTCCATCCTTCCAATACATTATGGAATACTGGGAACTCAATGACGAGCAATTGATCGCGCAGTGCGACTGGTACGCGCGGCGCGCGAGCGGGCGCGGCGGGCAGAAGCGGAACAAGACGTCCAGCGCGATCACGCTGCATCACAAGCCCACCGACATCACCGTGATCGCCGTAGAGAGCCGCATGCAGGGCGAGAACCGCGAGAAGGCGCTGGAGCGGCTGCGGCTGGCGCTGGTGCTGGCGCATCGCCGCGAGGTGGACATGGAGACCTTCCAGGCGCCCGCGGAGCTGCAGGAGCAGGTCAACCGCGACGGCAAGCTGAAGGTGAACCCCAGCAACCCCCGCTACCTGTCGATCCTCGCCACCGTGCTCGACCTGCTGCATTTCTACCGCGGCCAGGTCAGTTCCGCCGCCGACCGGCTCGGTCTTTCCACCAGCAACCTGATCAACCTGCTGGAGCGCGACCCCAAAGCGTGGACCGCGGCGCAGGAGATGCGGAAGAAATTCGGGCTGCCGACGCTGAAGAAATAAAATATATATTGGGGATGAGTATTCGCATCAAGAGTCGGACCGATTATTGATTGCGAGCACCAATTTTGCTCATTTATGGAATGATGCATAAAACCAGCCGGCCGAACCGTCTCTATATTAAACTGTGATCAACCTTTCGCCTGATTTCTTGTGCCGTTCCCTCGTCCGGGTCGGCAATACAGCGGGTTTACTGAATTTTTTTGGCGAATCTCTTGACATTGCGCAAGTTGATGTGTATATTCTTCACGTTGACCGGACGGCGGAAGCCTCCGGTCAGTAGTTTGTATGCGTGCCGGGGTGCCGGAGTGGTCAATCGGATCAGACTGTAAATCTGACGGGCTAAGCCCTACGGAGGTTCAAATCCTTCCCCCGGCACCACTCCAGTTATAGACAACTGAATACCGACGCAGTACACACAGCAGTCAGCCAGGCCTCCATAGCTCAGTCGGTAGAGCGCGTCCTTGGTAAGGACGAGGTCACCGGTTCAAATCCGGTTGGAGGCTCCACCGGCATCTACGGGGAAGGGGAATCCTCTTCGCCGTCATTCGCATTCGATATTCGTAAGGGAGCCAGTGATGGGCAAAGCGAAATTTGAGCGCACTAAGCCGCACGTAAACATCGGCACGATCGGCCACGTAGACCACGGGAAGACGACGTTGACGGCGGCGATCACCATGGTATTGAGCATGCGAGGCGGAGCCACGGTGAAGGCCTACGACGCGATTGACGCGGCGCCGGAAGAGAAAGCGCGCGGCATCACGATCAACACCGCGCACGTGGAGTATGAGACCGCGAGCCGCCACTATGCGCACGTCGACTGCCCGGGACACGCCGACTACATCAAGAACATGATCACCGGCGCCGCGCAGATGGACGGAGCGATCCTGGTCGTGTCCGCCGCTGACGGTCCCATGCCGCAGACGCGCGAGCACATCCTGCTTGCCCGCCAGGTGAACGTGCCCAGCATCGTGGTCTTCATGAACAAGACCGACATGGTCGACGACCCCGAGCTGATTGAGCTGGTGGAGCTCGAGCTGCGTGAGCTGCTGTCGAAATATGAATTCCCCGGCGACGACATCCCCATTATCAAGGGGTCCGCGCTGGTGGCGATGGAAGCCTACGAGAAGGATGGCGCCCGCGACGTCAACGAGCCGCGCTTTGCGCCGATCCTCGAGCTGATGGACGCGGTAGACAGCTATATCCCGACGCCGCAGCGCGAAGTGGATAAGCCGTTCCTGATGTCCGTTGAAGACGTCTTCACGATCTCCGGCCGCGGCACCGTGCCGACCGGACGCGTGGAGCGCGGCATCCTGAACCGCGGCATGGATGTGGAAATCGTCGGCCTGCGCGAAACCCCGCGCAAGACGGTGGTTACCGACATCGAAATGTTCCGCAAGAGCCTGGAGCAGGCGCAGGCGGGCGACAACGTGGGGCTGTTGCTCCGCGGCATCGACCGCAAGGACATTGAGCGCGGCCAGGTCATTGCCGTGCCCGGTTCCATCAAGCCGCACACCAAGTTCAACGCCGAGGTGTTCATCCTCTCCAAAGAAGAGGGTGGCCGCCACACGCCGTTCTTCAACGGTTACCGGCCGCAGTTCTATTTCCGCACCACGGATGTGACCGGTGTGGCCACCTTGCCGGAAGGCACGGAAATGGTCATGCCCGGCGACAACGTGACGCTGGCCATCGAGCTGATCCAGCCGATCGCCATGGAAGAGGGCCTGCGCTTCGCCATTCGCGAAGGCGGCCACACCGTGGGCGCCGGCGTGGTGACGAAGATCAACGCGTAATTTCTCCGATGTGGAGTGCGGACGGGGAAGGCATACACAAGGCCTTCCCCGTCTCATGTGGCAGTGTCGGACTGCACGGGTGCCGACGTGCCCCTGCGCTCCCGATGTTTAGGTGGAGGTGACCCGTGGCAAGATTGTCTCGGACCAAGGACCGCGGGTTCTGGTTGGCCTGTACGCAGTGCAAGAACCGGAACTACACGAGCTACAAGAATAAAAAGAACGATCCCGAACGACTGGTGTTGAAGAAATACTGTCCGACCTGTCGCGTGCATACCGATCACCGGGAAACCGGTATCGAGGCGAAGGCCGGAAAGTAACGGAAGAGAAGACAGGAAGACGAGAAGACGAGAAGGCAGGATGCCTTGCTTTCTTCCTCTCCTCCTTTCTTCCCCTCTTCCCTTCCTCTCTTCTCCCAGCAATCGGGTGAGTGGTGAGGATCGAAGTGACAATGGCTTCCAGCAAAGACAACGCCATGAATACAACGACTGACACGACAACCGCAACGCCACGCCCGCCGGCAATGGGTGAATCTGGTTTCGCCCGCACCTGGCACCTGATCACCCACTTCCTCAAGGAAGTGGAGGTCGAGCTCAGGAAAACGAGCTGGCCGACGCAAAACGAGTTGACCAAATTCACCATCGTGGTGATGGTCACCATTCTTGTCGTCTCAATCTATCTTTTCGCCTGCGACCGGACGTTCGGGTACATCAGCAGATCGCTGTTCCATATCAGCGGCTGATCGACAGGCGAGAGAGTTTTCACCAGACGGGCAGGTGCGCCTGCCTGAAAGAGTAGCAGGATTTTCGCATGGCTTGGTACGTCATTCATACCTTTACCGGGCATGAAAACAAGGTCAAATCGAGCATCGAGCGCCGTGCCGCGGCGCAAGGTATCGGGCACAAAATGCACCGTATTCTCGTATTGACCGAAGAAGAAGTTACCGGCACGCGCGGGGGCAAGAAGACGGTGCGCAAGCACAAAGTCTACCCGGGGTACGTCTTTCTCGAGATGGACCTGGATGACGAAACGCGATTCCTCATCCGCAATACGCCGGGCGTGACCGGATTCGTCGGCCCGGATAAACAGCCGGTGCCACTGAAAGAATCCGAAATCCGCACCATCCTCGACCAGGTCGAGGGCGTGGAGATCCCGGTGAAGGCAATCTGGTCGGCTGGCAATGTCGTCCGCGTGACATCCGGGCCGTTCGCGAATTTCGAATGGACGATTGAAGAAGTCAACATCCCGAAGGAACAAGTGCGAGTGCTGATCTCACTGTTCGGTCGCGATACCCCCGTGACCCTCGGATTCAACGACATCGAGAAAATTTAGTGAGGATGTGAGTAGTTAGTAGTAAGTAGTGCATAGCATGTAACGATTCACGACTTACAACTAACTACTCACTACTTACACCATCTCGACGAACTAATCCGTGAGCACTCATTATTAGGGGGAGGGAGGCCGCCATCGGGCGGCCGTTTTCCCGTTGGAGGACACGTTACCATGGCCAAAAAGGTCTCTGCCAAGGTCAAGCTGCAGTTGCCCGCCGGCAAGGCGACCACCGCCCCGCCGGTCGGTCCCGCACTGGCGCCGCATGGCATCAACATGATGGAGTTCATCAAATCGTATAACTCGGCCACCCTGCCGCAGGCCGGCAGCACCATTCCGGTCGAAGTGACGATTTACGAAGACCGCACGTTCACCTACGTGCTGAAAACCCCGCCGGCATCCGAGCTGCTCATCAAGACCGCCGGATTACCGAAGGGCGCGGGCGCCCCGGGCCGTGACAAGCCGCAGCGCGTCACCCGCGAGCACATCCGCAAGGTCGCCGAGATCAAAATGCCCGACCTGAACGCCAATGACATTGACGCCGCGATGAAGATCATCGAAGGCCAGGCGCGCAGCATGGGCTGTGAAGTCGTCGACTAGGCTTACGTTTTGATGTGGGAGAGGGGCAACCCTCGTTTCAACCACGGGAGGATATTATGGCAAAGCATGGCAAGCGCTACGATCAGGCGCTGAAAAAAGTGAGCAATCCGGACGAAGCGATGGAGCCGCAGGTCGCCCTGCAGGCGGTCAAGGACGTTGCTAGCGCCAAGTTCGACGAAACCGTCGAGGCGGCCATCCGCCTGGGCGTCGACCCGCGGCAGAGCGACCAGATGGTGCGCGGCAGCGTGAATCTGCCGCACGGCACCGGCAAGTCGCCGAAGATCGCGGTGTTCGCCCGCGGCGACAACGCTACCGCTGCTGAAGAAGCCGGCGCCGACGTGGTGGGCGCTGAAGACCTGGTGGCGCGCATCGACGAAGGCTGGCGCGACTTCGACATCCTGGTCGCCACCCGCGACATGATGGGCATCGTCGGCAAGCTGGGCCGCAAGCTCGGCCCGCGCATGCCGAACCCGAAGGCCGGCACCGTCACCGAGAACATCGGCCAGACCGTGAAGGACCTGAAGGGCGGGAAGGCCGGCTACCGTGTGGACAAGGCCGCCAACATCCACGTGCCCATCGGCAAGGTGTCCTACACCACCGAGATGCTGGAAGAGAACCTGACCACGCTGGTGCAGGCGCTGCTGCGCGCAAAGCCCTCGTCGTCCAAGGGCGCCTATCTGAAGAAGATCAGCGTCTCCTCCACCATGGGCCCTGCCTTCAAGATCGACACCGCTGTGGCATCGAGCCGGGCAACGGCGAAGTCGTAACGCAAAGCGCATATAAACATGAAAGCCACCCCGCTCGATTGAGCGGGGTGGCTTTTTTTATGGGAGCGCGGAACTCTGAGTCCGCGCGTGTGGTTAAGCGTTTGATCATCACGCGCGGACTCGGAGGTCTGCGCTCCTATATTACAACACCTGCGCCAGCAGCGGCACGCCGATGAGCAGCGCCAATACGGCGAACGCCGGGCGGCTGACCAGTACCGGGTCCCAGCGCAGGCGGTGCAGCACCAGCGGCAGCAGGCTCCCTACCAGCATGTCCGCCATCAGCACCAGCAGGATGATGCCGGCCACCGGCAGCATAATGGCGCGGTCGGTGATGCCGGCGGACATCACGCCCCCGATCAGTGACGCGATGAGCCCAAGGGCCAGGCCCAGCGGCCAGCCGTAGCGCAGATGCAGGCGCAGGATCTCGCCCGGCGACTCCTCGTCCGCCAGCGCAATCTGGGTGGTGGCCGCGCTCTGCCCGCCGATCTGCACGCCCAGCAACAGTAACAACGGCAGTAATGCCACCAGCGGCGTCAGGTCACGCGTTGGCACCGCGATCAGCCGCAGCGTGATGAAGATTGCCATCAGCAGCCCCGCGGCCGCCGCCCCCAGCAGCCACGGCAGCCGCAGCACCGTCTGCTCCCACGGCGTGGCCAGCACGTCGCTTTCTTCGATGGAGCCCGCCAGCCGCGAGATGTCCTGCTCGGCTTCCTCGTGCATCACGTCCAGCACATCGTCCACCGTCACGATGCCCAGCAGCTTCCCCTCGTTGTCCGTCACCGGCACCGCCAGCAGGTGGTAATGGTTCAACTCGCGCGCCACCGTTTCCTGGTCGTCATGTACGTTGACGGCGATCACGTTGTGATTGGTCAAGTCCGCCACCGGGGTCTCATCGGCGGCGGTGATGAGGTCGCGCAGCGAGAGCACGCCGTGCAGCCGGCCTGCCGCGTCGATCACATAGACATAGTAGATCGTCTCTGCGTCCGGCGCCATGGTGTGTAATTGCGTCATGGCCTGGCCCGCGGTTTGTCCCTCCATCAGCGCCAGGTACTCGGTAGTCATGCGCCCGCCCGCGGTATCCTCGTCATACTGCAGCAGCTCGCGCACGTCTTCCGCCTCTTCCGGCTCCATCAGGTGCAGGATACGCTCGGCTTGCGCTTCGTCCATCTCGCCCAATACGTCGGCCGCTTCGTCCGGGGGCAGGATCTCCATGATGTCGGCCCCGCGCTCCTCCGGCATGGCCAGGATCACCTCGGCCTGCACCTCGTCTTCCAGGTGCGGCAGGGCATCGGCCAGCGTCTCGTCGTCAAATTGCCGCAGCACTTCTCCCCGATCGGCAGGGTGCAGCTGCGCGATGATGTCGGCGATGTCGGGCGGGGGCAGATCGCGCAGGCGGCGGCGCGGCACGCTCAGCTTCACCGAGGGCCACTCCGTCTCCAGGCCTTCCACGTAGTTCCAGGGGATCAACCGGTCGGGCAGGTGCCCGTTGAAGGTGCGCATCAGGCCGCGCGCGGGCCGTTCAAGCGCCATCCGCCGCAGCAGCCCCCCCACCCCGATGTCCGCACTCACCAGGCGCAATTCATGGTCGATGGGCGCCAACTGCAGGTCATTCACGCGGACGACCTTCCGGCCATGGATATCCACCACCTGCTTGTCCAGAATGTCACGGCGCAGGAACACCGCATCATCGCGAAGCGGCAGCGTCGTGAGTTTCTCGCGAGTGGTTATCAAGCGTATATTACGGTTGGCAACCTCGTCGATCGCCTCCCAGGGCACAAGGACCGCACCCCGTCCCCGGCGCGCCAGCACAATAGCCTCGACGCGCGGAAACAGGTCCAGATCGCCCAGTACCAGATCTTCCACCCAACCCAGCCGAACCCCGGCGGCATCGACCACCGGAAGGTTCAGGATGTGTGTCAGGAATAACACAAAACCACCTCCGACTCTCCCGCGCGAACGCGAGTGACGCAAGGTGGTGAGTCCGTCACACATCAATAGGTCGCCAAGCGGCGATCAAGCGGCGGTCCCACCCCCTTTCGGATGCCAATTCAATTGTCTACTACCGTCGTCCATATATTCCGCAAGGGAACCCGGAGAACGCGGCCCGCCTCATGGCAAGCCCACCCGAGCACCCGGTTTCGTCTACCTCATTACGCGGTAGACATGCCTCTCCATTATACCGTATTATCAATATTAGAGGCAGGTACGATCAGCAAACGCAGCCGCACCTCATTCTGTATACCCCATTTGTTCCGCAAGATCACCCACATTTCCTTTGTTTCACCGGCCGGATGTATATGTTGTTCCGGCAGGATGTCATAAGATTTACTGACCAGTCCGAGCTTTCGTTTTCCTACCGCCGAGATTGTCAACGGAATGCGGTCCCCGTCTGGTTGCTGGATGTAAGCCGACCGCAGGGGCAGCTGCCCGGGGTCCACGATCATCTTCAGCATCAACGACTGACCGGGGTGCAGCGGCCCGAGCTGGCCCTCCGCATTGACAAAGATCGGTTGCTGCTCCACAAAGCCGCCCACCGGGCTGGTCACCTTCGGCACTAAAAATGTCCAGTAGGCCAGCATACCCAGACCGGCCACGACGCAGTAGATGGCGAAGCGGTTCAATTTCCCGCGCCGCACCATTCCCAGCAGCAGCACCACCGCCAGGTAGCCGCTGACCGCCGCCGCGATGAAACCCGCGGCCAGCGCGGAGGTCTGGATGCCGGTGCCGGTCTCCAGCGCGTCTTTCAGCGCCAGCAGACCGCCGCCGAAGATAATTGGCGCGGAGAGCAGGAAGCTGAAGCGTGGCGCCGCCTCGCGATCCAGCCCGCGCATCAGGCCGCCGGTGATGGTCGCCCCGGAGCGCGACACGCCGGGCAGGATGGCCACCGCCTGCAGCAGGCCGATCCACAGCGCGTCCTTCATGCCCAGGCTGTCCAGCTGCCGCTCACCTGGCTTCCGCCGTGAGATCCAGAAGAGCATGGCCGCTGTTACCAGCAGCAGTGTGGCCGTTCCCGGCACGCTGCCAAAGGCTTTCTCGAAGAAACCCTGCAATAACTTTCCGGCCAGCGCCGCCGGCACCGTGCCGATGAGCAGCCAGACGAACAGCCGGCTGTTGGGATTTTCCCGCCAGGCCGCGCGCGGCCGAAGCATGAGCTGCCCCGCCCCACGCAGGATGGCCAGCAGATCGCGCCAGAAATACACCACCACCGCCAGCAGCGTGCCCAGGTGCAGCATCACGTCAAAAAAGACGGTGTCCGCCTGGGTCAGCCGCAGATGCAGAAAATGGTCCGCAAATACCAGGTGCGCCGAGCTGCTGACGGGCAGAAATTCGGTGAGCCCCTGGATCAATCCCTTGATGATGGCGTCAAAAATGGTCATATCGCGTGCTCCGAATGAAGTGGGGAAAGGATGACACGACAGTATACCATCATCGGGCGAGGGCGGAAACCCGCAGCGGCGAGTCCATTCGTGTGTCCAAGGCTTACCTCAATACTGTTCATAGACGCGGTTCCGGTGTGCCTACACGGGCCCTCTCCCCCCGGCCCCCTCTCCCAATCTTGGGTGAGGGGGAGCGATATGGTGAAGGGTAGGAGCAAATGTAATATGCATTCTATCTACCTACGTTTGATCCTCATACGTTTCGTAAACAGAAGAACGGACTCCCCCTCACCCAGGATTGGGAGAGGGGGCCGGGGGGAGAGGGCCCGTGTAGGCAAACCGGAACCGCGTCTGTGAACAGTATTGAAGCTTACCTGGTGAGGATCGGGGCGAAGAGCTGGTCCTTCTCTAATTCAGCTTCTGTTGATCACGGACAGCCTTTGCGCTTCATGGTAAAATGTCCAGGGGTTAAACGGATGGCTGATCGGAAACCGGCCTGGATGGCGGGTCATGTGTCGCTGGGAATCCTCATTGCGCTGCTGTCCGGGTGCGTGCTATATTTTCTCGCGTACCTAATGGTGGCGCTGGGATTCCCGCAGGATGGGCTTGAGGCGGCGGCGTGGGTGGCGCCGTTGCTCGGTGTGGCCTTTGGGGCGGCGTGGGCCGGAGCGCGGGCGGAACGGCCGCGGCGGGCCGGTACGCTGGTCGCACTGGGCGTCGTCCTGCTCTGGCTGCTGGGCTGGTGCTTCCTGATGGGGCGCTGCGACGTGCGGCTGTGGGTGGTGCAGGGGCTCGGTGGGCTCACCGTGCAGCATCTCATCGCGTGGGGCGCCACCGTGCTGGTCGGATGGCTTGGCGGCGGGCTGGGCGGACGGGAGACGGGACGAAAACGGCTCTCCCTCATGCTTACCCTGCTCTACATCCTTCCCATCAGCATGCTGATTGCCTTCATAGTGAGCGGGATGCAACCGTCTCGGATCACGCTGGCCCCGGGTGCCACACTGCAGCGATCTACATCACCGACCGGAGACGGCACCACACTGACATTGATCACACTGGATTTCAAGAAAAATCCGAACCTGTACCTGGGCTTGTACGACACGGACTCGGCGGACGCCAGCCCCGGCGACGACCGTGATGCCACCTGGTTAGGCCAGTCAATCCGCTTTGCGCTGCCGAAGATGCAGCGGCGGGCGGCGGCACGGGACCGGCGGGTGCTTTTTGCCTGCAACGGCGGATTTTTCAGCTTCGAGGGATTCAACAATCGCCGAGACGACGCGTATAACCTCCGAGACTTGCTGGTCGGCTTCCACATCATCCCCATTGCCGCCGACGGGAAGGTGCACTATTTCTTCAATAAAATGCGCTTTCAGGACCAGGTGTGGCATTTCGGCATCAACAAGCGGGCTGATGGCCCGCGCTTCACATTGACGCAAAGCATGGATCCGGCGGTGTGGGCGGGGTTCGAGACAGCCATCGGCGGCGTGCGACCGCTGATCATGCACTGGAAACCGGTTCCGCTGGCGCCGGGCAACGGCAACACCACGCTGAAATGCTCGCGCACCTCCATCGGCTGGAACAAGGATGGCTCAAGGCTGTATATCCTCATCGGCATCGACCCCGACGGCGAATACAGCAGCGTGGCGCAGCGCAGCCACGGCCGGCAGACGGGTGGGATGAACCTGCGCGATCTGCAGTTATTCTGGGAGAAGGTTGGCGTGCCTGAGGCCGTACTGTTCGACGGCGGCGATTCCACGCAGTGCGCCTACCGCCTCCCCGCCGGCGGGTATGCGTATCAGCGCTCCGGCTTCCTGCTCTCCAAAACCCTCGGCCACCTGCGCAGCCGGCCCCTCCGCTTCGCTATTCCCATGCTCCCACCGGGGCAGAGCTACAACGGGGTGATGAATTATTTGTACGTGGGGTCGAAATAGCGAAAGGGGCAGGGACTGTTATGGTAGTTTCTCCGCTCCCGGCCCATACACCGGCATCAGATAATGCTGTCGCGACTTCGAGCTGGTGTCCTTGTAGGTGGCCGGCGGGTCGGCGGGATTCTCGATGGTGGTGATGCCTTCCGGATCGTGGTCCGGATACGTTTTGATGGGGAAGGTGGTGGCGAACCAGTGCGGGTTCACCTTCTCGTCCTCTGCCGCGGAGCCGATGCCGTAGACCCAGCCGTTTTGCGAGCCGATGACGATCATACCGCCGGCCACCAGCGGGGTGGCGTCGATGTCGAACCCATCGTCGAAGACCCATAACGGCTCGCCCGTTTTTTCTTCCAGGCACCATAATCGGCCGTCGCGTATGGCAATCAGGATGCAGCCGTCGGTCACCGCCGCGGAGCTCCAGATGCGGTTGCCGAGGGTGCGCTTCCACACGGTAGCGCCATCCGCCATGTTCAAAGCATACAAAATGCCGTTATTGGCGCCGATATACAGCCGCCCCAGCTCCGGACTGAGCGCCACGGTGGCCCAGATCCCGCGGGTGAAGGGCACGTGCCAGATTTGCTTCCCGGTGGCGGCATCCAGGCAGTAAAAGTGACCCCTCTCACCCGTGTCGCCGGTGGCGCAGCCGACATAAATCTTCCCCTCGTAAAACACCGGAGAGGAATCGGTATCTCCGCGGGTATTGAATTTCCAGAGGATTTTGCCGTCCTCGGCGTTGCAGCAATACAGGGTGTTGCGGCTGCTGCCGGCATAGACCCGGCCCTCCGCCACGCACGGTGAAGACTCCACGCTGCCCGCGGTTGGCGTGCGCCAGATCGGCTTGCCGGTGGTTGCCTCGAAGCAGTAGATCGACTGATCTTCACCGCCGACATACACGCGGTCGCCCACCATCACCGGGTTGCTGTCCATGTCGTTGCCGATGCGGGTTTCCCAGACCATCCGTCCGTTCAGATCATAACAGTGCAACCGGTTGTCGCGACCGCCGTGGTACAGGCGCTTATTGAACAGCGAGATGCTGCCTTTCACGGAATGGCCGGTGGGGTAATGCCAGCGGTATTCGCCGGTCTCCGCCCGCAGGCAGTAGACGTAGGAATCAGTGGCGCCGAAATACACCTCATCACCCAGCCGCACGGGCTGCCCGGTCCAACCGAGCCCGCGCCAGGGGAAGGACGCCGTGAACTTTTTCGCGCCGCGCTGCTCATACGCGCCTTCCTGCTTGGTCCGCGTGGCGAATCGCCAGAGCAGTTTGGGCCGCCGCGGCACTGTGCCGATGGCAGAGAGATTACGCTCGGGATTGCCACGGAACATGCCGAATTCGACGGGGGGTGGAGGCGCGGGCGCCGGCCGCGGAAGTGCGGGGATCGGCAGCGAAGATGGCACCAGCCAGCGCCGTACCACCGGCGTCAATGACAGCGTGACGGCAACGAGAACGATCGAGAAGGCCAGCAATTTACGCGTGAGGGCTACGCGCCGGGTCCTGTTGTGCATAACAGCTCCTGCCGGCGCTTATCTTACCGCATTGGCGCAAGCGATTCAAGGGATCGCTTACTTCCTCGGCTTCTCCTGCCGTAACACGGCGAACGCCAGCGCGAGATATCCGGCCAGCGTGGCGAGCGCCGTGCCCAACAGGATGCGCTCCAATGCTTTCTCTTTTACATCTCGGTGGTTGTCAGATCGGCTCATATATGGTAAAGTTCCCTCGAATGAATTGAATTACCCGCATCCTTGTCGCGCGCCTGCTCCGGTTGGCGCGCGCACTGATGACACTGTGCGGCTTCGCCGCAACCGTACACGAAAACTGCGCGAAGCAGCGCGTAATCGCGGATTTATCAGACAGAGGAGGTGCCGTATGGCAGATAAGAAAAAGCTCCTGACCGGCGACGTGAAGGACTTCATCGCGAACATGAACGCGAAGAAGGAAGAGAAGCGCAAAAGCCCATCGACGATGCGCAGCCAGAAGACCCATCACAAGCTGTCCACGTAAGATGATGCCGGCCGTCGAACCAGAATTCGATTGCCGGCATTTTTCATAACCCGCGAGGTAGAGCATTATGAGCGTGACACAACTGGCCATCTTCATCGAGAACAAACCGGGCCGTCTGCTGGCGGCGACGCGGCTGCTGGGTGATGCCGGGGTGAACATTCGCGGCTACAGCATTGCCGATACCGCGGAATACGGCATTCTGCGGCTGCTGGTGGACAAACCGGATCTCGCGCACCAGGTGCTGCGTGAGAACGACTTCACCGTGCATGAAAGCCGAATCGTGCTGGTCGAGGTGCCCAACCGTCCCGGCGGCGTCGCCGACGTGCTGGCCGGGCTGGCAGAGATCAACATCGAGTATACCTACCCCACCGCCACGCACTGCCTCATCGCCTTCGGCGTGCAGGACATCGACCGCGCCGAAAAAGCACTGGCCGCGAGCGGCGTCCGCCTGCTGACCGATGAAGAGCTCATCGGCGTGTGATTATATCCGAATGTGCAGCAAGCCTTGACCTGTAATGGTAGTGGGTGGAAGGTACATTCACAGTCTGGAAGGGTGCGAGAGCCCCGCTCGAATTTAGGTAGGCCTACCTAAATTCGAGCGGGGCTCTCGCACCCTTCCAGACTGTGAATGTACCTTCCACCCAC